>Ga0160439_1000060_pt1 | contig 109112 bp, 100 predicted proteins | sample HID1975M_E0MG_FD_108201 | JGI IMG/M metagenome (GOLD analysis project Ga0160439, IMG submission 108201) | Enriched soil microbial communities from UW Madison campus, WI, USA - HID1975M_E0 MG | ecosystem: Environmental > Terrestrial > Soil > Unclassified | place: USA: Madison, Wisconsin...
CGAGATACCGGCGTTCACGGCCGGGCGGATGCCGGCGTTGAACAGGTCGGTTTCCAGGAAGATCTGGCCGTCGGTGATCGAGATCACGTTGGTCGGCACGAACGCCGAGACGTCGCCGGCCTGCGTTTCGATGATCGGCAGCGCGGTCAGCGAACCGGTCTTGCCGGTGACCCGCCCTTCCGTGAACTTCTCGACGTACTCCTCGGACACGCGCGCGGCGCGCTCGAGCAGGCGGGAGTGCAGGTAGAACACGTCGCCCGGATAGGCTTCGCGGCCCGGCGGACGCTTGAGCAGCAGCGAGATCTGGCGGTAGGCGACGGCCTGCTTGGACAGGTCGTCGTAGACGATCAACGCGTCTTCGCCGCGGTCCATGAAGTACTCGCCCATCGTGCAGCCCGAGTAGGCGCTGATGTACTGCATCGCGGCCGATTCGGATGCGGTCGCGGCGACGACGACGGTGTGCGCGAGCGCGCCGTTCTCTTCGAGCTTGCGCACGATGTTGGCGACGGTCGAGGCCTTCTGGCCGATCGCCACGTAGACGCACTTGATGCCGGTGGTCTTCTGGTTGATCACCGCGTCGATCGCCATCGCGGTCTTGCCGGTCTGGCGGTCGCCGATGAGCAGCTCGCGCTGGCCGCGGCCGATCGGGATCATCGAGTCGACCGACTTGTAGCCGGTCTGCACCGGCTGGTCGACCGACTTGCGCCAGATCACGCCCGGCGCGACGCGCTCGACCGGCGCGCTGAGCTTGGCGTCGATGGGGCCCTTGCCGTCGATCGGCTCACCGAGCGCGTTGACCACGCGGCCCAGCATTTCCGGACCGACCGGCACTTCGAGGATGCGGCCGGTGGTCTTGGCCACGTCGCCTTCGCGCAGGTGCTCGTAGTCACCCAGCACCACGGCGCCGACCGAGTCGCGCTCGAGGTTGAGGGCGAGTGCGAACGTGGCGGAACCGTCCGCCGCGTTCGGCAGTTCGATCATTTCGCCCTGCATCACGTCGGCCAGGCCGTGCAGACGCACGATGCCGTCGGCGACCGAGGTCACGGTGCCTTCGTTGCGCGATTCGGCGCTCAGCTTGACCTTCTCGATGCGGGACTTGATCAGCTCGCTGATCTCGGAAGGATTGAGTTGCGTGGTAGCCATCGGGGGTTCCCTTGAGCCGGCGTTGCCGCCGACGTTGCAATTGAAAATCGTGTCAGTGCGTCAGAGCGGACTGCAGGCGCGCCAGCTTGCCCTTAAGCGAGCCGTCGATCACCACGTCGCCGGCCGAGATCACCGCGCCGCCGATCAGCGATGCGTCCACGGCCGTCTCGACCTGGACCTCGCGACCGAAACGACGCTTGAGCGCGGCGCGGATCTGCTCCACTTCCGCGTCCGGCAGTTCGGCCGCCGACGTCACCGTCGCCAGCACGATGTGCTCGGCTTCGGCACGCAGCTCCTCGTACTGGCCGGCAATCTCCGGCAACTGTGCGAGGCGGCCGTTGCTCGCCAGCAACGCGAGGAAATCGGCGAACTTCTCGTCGGCGCCTTCCGGTGCGAGCAGCGCGACGGCATCGTCGTGCGACAGCGCCGGGTGGCCGAGCAACGCGGCCGCCTGCGGATCGGCAGCGACGCGGGCCGAGAACGCGAGCGCGTCCGACCACGGCGCGAACTGGCCGCCGTCACGCGCGATCGCGAACGCGGCGCGGGCATACGGACGGGCGATCGTCATGGCCTGGCTCATCGGGCTCAGATCTCCGCGGCGAGTTCGTCGAGCAGCGCCTTGTGGGCGTCGGCGTCGATCTCACGCTTGAGCAGACGCTCGGCGCCGGTCACCGCCAGGCTCGAGACCTGACGACGCAGCTCTTCGCGTGCACGGGTGGCCGAGGCCTGGAGTTCGGCGTCGAACATCGCCTTCTGGCGCAGACCCTCGGTGACCGCTTCGGCCTTCGCGGCCTCGACGATCTGGGTGCTGCGCTGGTGCGCCTGCTCGATGATCTCGTTGGCCTTCGCACGCGCGGCCTTGAGTTCCTCGTTGGCGGTTTCCTGGGCCTGCGCGAGGGCGCGCTGGCTGTTGTCCGCCGCGGCCAGACCTTCGGCGATCTTCTTCTGGCGCTCCTCGATGGCACCGAGCAGCGGCGGCCAGATCTTGGTCGCGATGATCCAGATCAGACCGGCGAACGCCAGTGCCTGGGCAATTAGGGTCAGACCGATATTCATGGGCTTGTGACTGCCTGTCGTGAAGGGTTGGGCGCGCGGACGCGCCCCCTGTCATCCACCGGTGCGGTCATGCGCGAGGCACGCACCGCACCGGAACGCCGGGCGGCTGGATCAGCCCGCGAGCTGCGCGGCGACCGGGCCGATGAACGGCGAAGCGAACGCGAACAGCAGACCCACGGCGACCGAGATGATGAACGCGGCGTCGATCAGGCCGGCGGTAATGAACATGCGGACCTGCAGCACCGGGATCAGCTCGGGCTGGCGCGCGGCCGACTCGAGGAACTTGCCGGCCATGATGGCCAGGCCCAGACCCGCACCCAGCGCAGCCAGGCCGATCATGATGCCGATGGCCAGAACGGTCGAAGCCTGGATCTGGGCGAACGAGGTCAGTGCGATTTCCATTGTTTTCTCCGGAGCGGATTGCTTGGTAAGGGTGGAACTGAGGGATGGGTTGGAACGAAAGCGGTGTCGCGTGACGCCGACGGTCAGTGGTCGTCCTCGGCCAGGCTGAGGTAGACGATCGACAGCATCATGAAAATGAAGGCCTGCAGCGGAATGACCAGCAGATGGAACAGCATCCAACCCAGGCCGAGCACGCCGCCGCCGAGGACACCCAGCAGGCTCGCGCCGCCGAGGACCCAGATCAGCAGGAACACGATCTCGCCGCCGAACATGTTGCCGAACAGTCGCATCGCCAGCGAAATCGGCTTGCTCAGCCATTCGACGATGTTGAGGATCAGGTTGAACGGCACCATCCACTTGCCGAACGGCGCGAACAGGAATTCCTTGGTCAGGCCACCCAGGCCCTTGGCGCGCAGCGCGAAGAAGACCGTCAGGAAGAACACGCTGATCGACAGGCCCAGCGTCGCATTGACGTCGGCGGTCGGCACCGGCTTCCAGTACGCCACGCCCAGCAGCTCGAGCGGCTTGGCGATGAAGTCCGCCGGAATCATCTTCAGCAGATTCATCAGCAGGATCCAGAAGAACAGCGTGATCGCGATCGGCGTCACGAGCCTGCTGGTGCCGTGATAAGTGTCACGCGCCTGCTTGTCGACGAACTCCAGGCAGATCTCGACGAAGGCCTGCCATTTGCCCGGTACGCCGGCGGTCGCCTTGCGGGTCGCCAGCCAGAACATGAACACCATCAGGCCGCCCATCAGCAGCGCGGTGATCAGCGTGTCCACGTGCAGCGTCCAGAAACCGCCTTCGCCGGTCGACGCGGTCAGGTTCTGCAGATGGTGCTGGATGTAGCTGGTTGGGGTCAGTTCCGCATCAGCTGCCATAAGATCGAAAACCCTGCCTGTGATTGGTTCAGTGCCTGGCCAGAGGCCGGGACATTGCGAGCAACTGCGCGAAGAGCGCGACGATGACCCCGGCGAGCATCGGAACCGGCGGCAAGCCCGCCTTCCCCACGCCCAGCAGCAGAACCGCCACCACCACGACCCACTTCAACGCCACCCCTGCCAGCAGCCGCGCGAGTGCGCCTGCCGACGGATTGACCCCGCCCCCCAGCGCGATCACGCTCGACAGCCAGCCCCCGAGCGCGATCGCCGCGCCACCGAGACCTGCCGCCAGCGCCCAGTCGGCTCCCTTTGCGAGGAAGGCCAGGGCTGTCACCGCGACCGCGACCGCCTGCCAGGCGATTGCGCGCTGTGCCAGCCGCCGACCTACAGCGACGGACGTCAACACTTCAAAGGATTCCGGTGTCTGGAGGACACGGGGGCGTCGAAACGGCCCCGTCGAGCCGCAAAAGTATAGCAGCGGCGCCATTTCCCCCACAACCGGCGAAGGTCCCGTTTCGGAAGACGGCATCCCGATCACGCCGGACTGCCCGCCAGCGCCGGCGTATTCACAATTTTCTCGGGATTTCCGTGCGCCCAGCCGGAACTTCGGGGCGCCGGACCAGTCCTAATCCATGTGTCCGATCTGCCGTCCTTCCTCGTCGGTCCCGTCTGCAGATCGCCGCCCGAGCCCCGGCCAGCCGCCGGGGCTCTTTTTTGTCCCCGCATCGGTCTCGTGTCGCAACGATGACGGTTTGCGGGAACGGACGCGAACATCGCGCATATGACGACTTCACGTCGGAAAGACTGCGGATTCACGACCATCTGTGGCCTCCCCCATGAAGACCGCCACGATGTCACGACCCGCGTCCCGCCCTGCCCTCGCCCTGCTCTCGACCGCCATCTTCGCCACGTTCGCCACCGCTGCGCACGCGCAGAACCGCGATGACCGCGTCGTCCTGCGCCTGAGCGCATTCAATCCGGAGGCCGAACTGGGCTTCTCCGGCACCGGCGTGGTCACCGACGGCACCGACACGGCGACCTTCGGCTTCAACGAAAGCTTCGATACCGGCCGCGAATGGCGCCCGCGCGGCGCGATCGGCTTCCGCATCAGCGAGCGTCAGGCGCTGATCGGCAACTTCTACGACTACCGCCGCGACGAGACATGGGAGTACGGCGGCAACGTGCTCGACACCGGCACGATCATCCCCGGTGGCGACGCGATCGAAATTCCGGGCGCGCGCATCGACGGTCGCCTGTCGTTCCGCCTGGCGAACCTCAACTACGAATACGCGGTCGTCAAGAACGACAGCTTCGAGTGGGGTCTGGGCCTGGGCGTGACCTACGCCAAGCTCGAGGCCACCGCCAACGGCAGTTCGACCGGCACCGACCTGCTGGATCCGGAGTTCGAGAGCGTGGGCTGGAAGCGTGACGGCGTCTCGCCGGGCCTGCACACGCGCCTGTCCTGGACGCCGGCCGATCGCTGGACCGTCGGTCTGGAAGCCCAGTATCTCGATACCCGCTGGGGCAACTTCCTCGACGAGCGCGGCCACTTCGAACGTGGCGGCCTGCTGGTCGAATACATGGTCAGCGAGCGCGTCGGCATCCATGTCGGCTACGACTGGTTCCGCCTGAAGCTGTCGGACGAGTACCGCGGCACCGCGCGCGCGCCGTCGGGCGTGGACGCGGGTCCGTTCCCGTACGAAGGCACGGTCACCGGCGACCTGAAGGTCCACGGCCCGATGGCCGGCGTGACGTTCCGGTTCTGATCCCCGTACGCCGATCCAGCGCCGCGACACGGCGCATGGAATGAAAAAGCCCCGGCATGCCGGGGTTTTTTCGTGCGCGGATGGAACCTCGCGCCTATTTCTTCTTCGGGATGTAGAGGTCGGTGATGGTGCCGTCGAACACTTCCGCCGCCATCGCGACCGATTCGCTGAGCGTGGGATGCGGATGGATCGTGTGGCCGATGTCGGCGACTTCGGCGCCCATCTCGATCGCCAGACCCGCTTCGGCGATCAGGTCACCCGCATGCACGCCGACGATGCCGGCGCCGACGATGCGATGCGTGGCCTCGTCGAAGATCAGCTTGGTGAAGCCCTCGGTGCGGCCGATGCCGATCGCGCGGCCGCTGGCCGCCCACGGGAACTTGCCGACGCCGACCTTCAGCCCCTTGGCCTTGGCTTCGGTTTCGGTGATGCCGACCCATGCGATCTCCGGATCGGTATAGGCCACCGACGGAATCACCCGCGCCACCCATTCCTTCTTCTCGCCGGCGGCGACTTCGGCCGCGAGCTTGCCCTCGTGCGTGGCCTTGTGCGCCAGCATCGGCTGACCGACGAGGTCGCCGATCGCGAAGATGTGCGGCACGTTGGTGCGCATCTGCGCATCGACCGCGATGAAGCCGCGTTCCGACACGCGCACGCCGGCGTTGCCCGCCGCGATCTTGCCGCCGTTCGGCGTGCGGCCCACGGCCACCAGCACACGGTCGAAGGTCTTCGTCTCCGGAATGCTCTCGCCTTCGAAGACGACGTCGATGCCGGACTTCGCGGCCTTCGCCTCGACGACCTTGGTCTTGAGGTGCGCGGACACGCCCTGCTTCTTCAGGCGATCGGCGAGCGGCTTGACCAGATCCTTGTCCGCGCCGGGCATCAGCTGGTCGGCGAGCTCGACGACGGTCACTTCGGAGCCGAGTGCGTGATAGACGGTCGCCATCTCGAGGCCGATGATGCCGCCGCCGACGACGAGCAGCCTCTTCGGCGTCTCGGCCAGTTCGAGCGCGTCGGTCGAATCCATCACGCGCGGGTCGTCCCACGGGAAACCGGGGAGCTTCAGCGCCTGCGAGCCGGCGGCGATGATGCACTGCTCGAAGCGCACGAGCTGGGTCTTGCCGTCGCTGCCGGTGACTTCGATCTCGCTCGGCGACACGAACAGGCCTTCGCCGGTGACCACGCGCACCTTGCGCTGCTTGGCCATGCCGGTCAGGCCCTTGGTCAGCTGGCCGACGACTTTTTCCTTGTAGCCGCGCAGCTTGTCGAGCGCGATCGTCGGCGCGCCGAAATCGACGCCGTAGTCGCTCGCGTGCTTCGCCTGGTCGATGACCTCGGCCGCGTGCAGCAGCGCCTTCGACGGAATGCAGCCGACATTGAGGCAGACGCCGCCGAGCGTGTCGTAGCGCTCGATCAGCACGGTGTCGAGGCCGAGATCGGCGGCGCGGAACGCTGCGGTGTAGCCGCCGGGGCCGGAGCCGAGCACGACGATGCGGCATTCGACATCGGCCTGGCGGCCCGACGACGGCGCGGCCTTGACCGCTTCGGGTTCGGCCGGCGCGCGGTGCGAACGGGCAACCGGCGGATTGCTGCCCGGGGCTTCGCTCTTCTTCGGCGCTTCGGCGGGCTTGCCCTCACTCGATGCGCTGCGCGCGTCGATCTCTCCCGAAGGGCGAGATGCGTCGGATGCGGCTTCGCCGCTGGTTTCGATGACGGCGACCACGCTGCCTTCCGACAGCGTGTCGCCGACCTTGACCTTCAGCGCCCTGATCACGCCCGCGGCCGACGACGGCACTTCCATCGTCGCCTTGTCCGATTCCAGCGTGACCAGGCTCTGGTCCTTGGCGACGGTGTCGCCGACGGCGACGAGCACCTCGATCACCGGCACATCGTCATAGCCGCCGATGTCGGGGACTGTCACTTCGAAGGTCTTGGCCATCACGGGTTCTCCGGGGGTTGCGTCGCATCGGGTGCCACCGCGCGCGACGCCGGGCGTCGAGCCCAGGTCAGCGCGTACAGATCGTGGCGGCGGTCGTTGAGGTTCTGCACCGTGCCGTCGTTGCGGGCCACGGTCAGATCGTTGAGGCGCAAGTCGGCGAACGCGACCTGCTCGACGTTCGGCGTCGTGTCGGCGGCGACGCCGTCGCGCGCGAACGGGAAATCGCACGGCGTCAGGATGCAGCTCTGCGCATACTGGATGTCGAAGTTGTTGACGCCCGGCAGATTGCCGACGTTGCCCGACAGCACGACATAGCACTGGTTCTCGACCGCGCGCGCCTGCGAGCAGTAGCGCACGCGCAGATAGCCTTCGCGGGTGTCGGTGCAGAACGGCACGAACAGGATCATCGCGCCTTGGTCGACCAGGTGGCGGCCGAGTTCGGGGAACTCGCTGTCGTAGCAGATCATGACGCCGATCGGGCCGCAGTCGGTGATGATCGCCTGTGCGCTGTCGCCGCCGCCGATGCCCCACCAGGTGCGTTCGTTGGGCGTGGGGTGCAGCTTGTCGCGCGTGTGCAGCGAACCGTCGCGCAGCGCGACGTAGCAGATGTTGCGCACCTTGGCGTCGGCACCGGCGCTGGTCCGCGTGGGATGCGAGCCGCCGATGATGTTGATGTTGTGGCGCACGGCGAGTTCGCTGAGCAGGTTCGCGAACCGCTCGGTGTAGCTGGTCAGCGCGAGCAGCGAATCCTGCGGCGACAGCGGCTTGTTCTCGACCGACAGCAGCTGCAGCGTGAACAGCTCCGGGAAGACGACGAAGTCGGCGCGGTAGTCGGCGGCGATGTCGACGAAGTACTCGACCTGGGTCGCGAACTCCTCGAACGAGGCCACGCGACGCTGCTGGTACTGCACCGTCGCCACGCGCACCGAATCGGGCAGCGGACGCTGGGTGCCGCGCGTGCTCGCGTTCGGATCGATCTTGGGATTGCGCCAGACCAGATGCGCGGCGTAACCGCGCGACTCGGTGTCCGACGGCTGGTAGGCCGGCAGCACGCCGATCAGCTCGAAGCCGTTGCGCAGTTGGAAGCTCAGCGCGCGATCGCGCGTGCGGCCCGCGCAGACGTCGTCGACATAGGCCTGCACATCACCGTGGTAGCGCCTGGCGCGACGGCCGAAGCCCGGCAGGCGGCCGCCGAACACGATGCCCTTGAGGCCGAGTTCCTGGCACAGGCGCTTGCGCAGTTCGTAGAGCCGGCGGCCGATGCGCAGGCCGCGGTGCTGCGGATCGACGCAGACCTCCATGCCGTAGAGCCAGTCGCCGGTCGACAGGTGCCGCGACGCGTAGCCGCCGCCGGAGATCTCCTGCCAGCGGTGCTTCGACATCGCGCTGCGTTCGTCGATGCGGAATGTCGCGCAGTAGCCGACCGCGACGCCTTCGTAGATCGCGACGAACATGCCCTGCGGGAACTGCGCGACCTGGCCGGTCAGCATTTCCGCGGTATAGCCGCCGTCTTCGCCGTAGACGCGTTCCGACAGCGCGACGATCGCCGGGATGTCGGCGACGCCGGCATGGCGCACGGTCAGGCGCGCCAGTTCGCGGGTGGACGCGTCCTCGCCCATGCCGGGCGCCTGCGGGCTTACAGCAACACCCGGCGCATGTCGCCGAGCAGCTGTGCCAGCGTCGCGGTGAAGCGCGCGGCCGCGGCGCCGTCGATGACGCGGTGGTCGTAGGACAGCGACAGCGGCAGGATCAGGCGCGGCTGGAAGGCCTTGCCGTCCCAGACCGGCTTCATCGCCGACTTCGACACGCCGAGGATCGCGACTTCCGGTGCGTTGACGATCGGCGTGAACGCGGTGCCGCCGATGCCGCCGAGCGAGCTGATCGAAAAACACCCGCCCTGCATGTCGGCCGGGCCGAGCTTGCCGTCGCGCGCCTTCTTCGCCAGCGCGGACATCTCCTGCGAGATCTCGAGCACGCCCTTCTTGTCGGCGTCGCGGATCACCGGCACCACGAGGCCGTTCGGCGTGTCGGCGGCGAAGCCGATGTGGAAGTACTTCTTCAGCGTCAGCGTTTCGCCGGCCGCGTCGAGCGAGGCGTTGAAGCGCGGGTACTGCTTGAGCACCGCGACCGAGGCCTTGATCAGGAACGCGAGCATCGTCAGCTTGATGCCGGCCTTCTCGTTCTCCTTGTTGAGCTGCACGCGCAGCGCTTCGAGGTCGGTGATGTCGGCGTCGTCGTGCTGGGTGACGTGCGGGATCATCGCCCAGTTGCGGGCGAGGTTCGCGGCCGAGATCTTCTGGATGCGGCCGAGTTCCTGGGTCTCGATCTCGCCGAACTTGGCGAAGTCGACCTTCGGCCACGGCAGCAGATTGAGGCCACCGCCGGCCGCCGCCGGCGCACCGGACGCGGCCTTCGCGCCGCCGCCCTGCATCACGCCTTTGACGAAGGCCTGCACGTCCTCGCGGAGGATGCGGCCACCCTTGGCGCTGCCCTTGAGCTGCGACAGATCGACGCCGAGCTCGCGTGCGAACAGACGCACCGCCGGGCTGGCATAGGGGACCTTGTCGGGGAAGATCGCATCGGCGTCGAAACGCACCGGCGGATTGCCGCCGCCCGGCGCGCGATGCTCGATCGAGGCCTCGGCGATCCTGTCGGGCCGGGTCTGGGCCGCGACGGGCTCGACCTGCGGATCCTCCGTCGACCTGGCAGGTGCGGCGCCGCGTGCACCCTCACCCGACGCGCTGCGCGCGTCGACCCCGGATCCAGTCCGGGGCAGGCTCTCTCCCGGAGGGAGAGGTGCATCAGCCGCGGCATCACCGGACTCGATGATCGCCACCACCGCGCCTTCCGACAGCGTGTCGCCGACCTTGACCTTGAGTTCCTTGATGACGCCGGCCACCGCGGCCGGCACTTCCATCGTGGCCTTGTCCGATTCCAGCGTGATCAGGCCTTGGTCCTTCTCGACCGTGTCACCGACCGCGACCAGCACTTCGATCACCGGCACGTCGTCGTAGCCGCCGATGTCGGGAACCTTCGATTCCTGCGTGCCGCCGCCGGACTGCACCTTCGGCGCCTCGGCCTTCGCGGCCGGCGCTGCCTTTTCGGGGGCGGGCTTGTCGGCGGCCTTCGGGGCTTCGGTCTTCGCCGGCGCTTCGGCTTTCGCCGGCGCCTGGGCATCGTCGGCCCCGGTTTCGATGATGGCGACCACGCCGCCTTCCGACAGGGCGTCGCCGACCCTGACCTTCAGTTCCTTGACCACGCCCGCGAACGGCGCCGGTACTTCCATCGTGGCCTTGTCCGATTCGAGTGTGACCAGGCCCTGGTCGACCGCCACCGTATCGCCGACGGCGACCAGCACCTCGATCACCGGGACATCGTCAAACCCGCCAATGTCGGGAACGCGTGCTTCTTTGAGGTCGGCCATGCGGCCCTCCGGGCATCTCGTGACCGGCTATTGTGCGGCCCCGCCGGGTTTGCGCCAACTGTTGCATCGCGTACGGACGCGCATGGGCGCATGGACGTGCGCGCTTTACACCCGGCGGGCCGCCGCATCGCACACCGGCAGCGGAACGCTGCGTAGCGATCGTCGTGTTCGAGATCCGTACATGCACTTTCGAACGATTGCATTGCGTGCATCCCGCGATGAAAGGCGCTCGCGGATGAACTGCGCGAGCGGGTTTCCGAAGGCGCCGTGAAGCGTTGCGAACACTTCAGGAAGCGCAAATCGCGGATTCAGCTTTCGATTGCGAGCATGGCGCCGCCTTCCCGCAGAGGAAGGTCGTAGCGCTGCCCCCGCACGCCGCGACACGCCGCAACGCCGGACCGCGACATGGGTCCGGCCTTCAAGAAGGAGCACACCCCATGCTGAAGTCCAACAAGCGCATCCTCGCCCTCGCCACCCTGGCCAGCTTCGCCGTCTCGTCGGTCGCATTCGCCCAGGACGCCGGTGACACCGCGTCCGGCAAGCGCTTCTCGGTCGTCGGCGGCGTCACCCTGCTCGAGCCGACCAACCGCAGCGCCAACGACGGGGTCGAAGTCGACGGTGGCCCGGCGCCGACCGCATCGGTTTCGTACAACTTCACCGACAACATCAGCGCCGAACTGTGGGGCGCGCTCGACACCTTCGACCACCGCGTCCGCAACGATGCCGGCAAGGTCGGCACCGTCGAGCAGCGGCCGATCGCGCTGAGCGGCCAGTACCATTTCGGCCAGGCCGACAACACCTTCCGCCCGTTCGTGGGTCTGGGTTACCACCACTCCAACATCAATGGTGAGGACCTCAACCCCGGCGGCGAGCATGTGAGCCTGTCCACGCCGAAGGGTGCGATCGGCACCGTCGGCGTCGACATGAACATCACGCCTACTTGGTTCGCCCGCGCCGATGCGCGCTACCTGCGCAGCCGCGCAGACGTGCACCAGGCGGGCGTCTCCACCGGCCAGGAACTGAAGCTCGATCCGTGGACCGTGGGTGTGGGTATCGGCGCGCGTTTCTGACCTCTCCCCAGAGTCGTGCCCAGCGGCCCCGCTTCGTGCGGGGCCGTTCTCGTTCCGGATCACAGGAATGCCCGGGCGTCGGACCCATAGCGATGATGTCGTGCTGTCGAAACGCCGATCGCGGCCATCGGGCCGCGCCTGCACGACATGCGTCACAGCCAGCGGCCCAGCCGCCACTGCAGCAGCACCGCGTACATCGCGTGGTAGCCGACGACGAGCCCGGCCACCGCGAACAATCCCGCCGGCTCGCCCAGCGGCCCCCAGGCCGCGAGCGCCGCATGGTCGCCGCGCATGCGCTCCCAGGCCTGCCAGATGCCGGCGAAGACCCGGGCCACGACGATCAGGGTCAGCGCCAGCACCAGCCAGCGGTTGGGCGTGTACCAGACCTGCCCCGGGCGATGCTCCACGCGCGTGAGCACCCAACCCAGACCACCGAGCGCGAGGCCGGCCAGCAGGCCGAGCGCGGCGTACGGAAACGCGTGCGCGACGAACACCTGGGCGATCCCCATGCCGCCGAGGAACACCACCGCCGACACAGGAATCAGCCACGCATTGAGACGGGTCAGCCAGCGCGGCGGACGCCGGCGCGAGGTGCCGACGCGATAGCGGTTCCACAGGGCCAAGGGCCACAGCAGCAGGAGCAGCGCGAAGACGGCGAGCAGGACCACGGCGAGCAACAGGAGAGGCATGGCGTGTCGCGGATCCGGCGTGTCGAAGGCGACATGATGGGCGATCGGACGCGCGGCCACCATGCGCACGCGCGGAGACTACGGCGGCGGCGTACCGTCGAGCCGCTTGATGTCGCCGTCGACCGCGCCGGCCTCCGACAGCACCTTCTCGCGGCGGAACATGTACAGCCCGCTGGCGACGATGATGCCGGCGCCCAGCCACGTCATGCGGTCGGGCAGCAACTGCCAGACGAACAGGTCCAGCAGCACGACCCACAACAGCGCGGTGTACTCGAGCGGTGCGACCTGGCTGGCCTCGCCGAGCCGGAACGCGTGCGTCAGCCCGACCTGGCCCAGCGCACCGGTCACGCCGATCAACGCCAGCACCCACCCGTGCCCGCGCTGCAGCGGTTGCCAGTCCGGCCATGCCAGCGCGCCGGCGAATACCGCCATCAGCACCAGGAACCAGAACACCAGCGCCTCGGGACTGTCGCGCTGGGCGAGCTTGCGCACGGTGATCGATGCGATCGCGTAGCACAGCGCGCCGCCGACGACCGCCAGCCCGGCCAGCGTCGCCATGCCCTCGCCGGTCGGCCGCAGCACGACCAGCACGCCGACGACGCCGAGCGCGATCGCGGTCCAGCGCCGCGGCCCGACCTTCTCGCCGAGCAGCGGCACCGCCAGCGCGGTGACCATCAGCGGCGACACGAACACGATCGCGTAGGCCGTCGACAGCGGCATCCGCGCCAGGCCGTAGACGAAGCCGGCGATCATGCCCACGCCCAGCACGCCACGCAGCAGGTGCAGCGGCCAGTGGATCCGCAGCAGGCTGCCGGCGCGCCCGCGCAGCAGCAGCCAGCCGACGACCAGCGGCAGCGTCGCCAGGCTGCGGAAGGTCGCAACCTGGAACGCGGAATAATCGCTCGCGATCCATTTCATGCCCGCATCCATGCCGGCGAACGCGAGCACGGCGAACAGCATCCACAGCGCCGCGGCGCGAGGGTGGGTCGGAGCGGCGGGAGCGGACATGACGGCGGGCGATGCGGCGGAACGGACGCGCATCCTCGCATGTGCGCAAGCGCCCTGCGGAGGCGCGCTTGCGCGCGGGATGCGTTCCCGCCCGAGAGAGACTCCTGCTCGCGCGCGAGCGCGCTCCGCAAGAGAACGCAGGCGAGCCGCGGATCAGCCCTGAAGCGTGGCCGTGTCGATGACGAAGCGGTAGCGCACGTCGCCCGCGAGCATGCGTTCGTACGCGGTGTTGATGTCGGCGATGCCGATGCGCTCGATGTCCGAGACGATGCCGTGCTCGGCGCAGAAGTCGAGCATTTCCTGGGTCTCGCGGATGCCGCCGATCAGCGAACCGGTCAGGCGCCGGCGTTGCATGATCAGCGAACCTGCGGCGACCGGGGCGGGCTGGTCGGGCACGCCGAGCAGGATCATCGTGCCGTCGACCTTCAGCAGCGACAGGTAGGCGTTGTAGTCGTGCGGCGCGGAGACGCTGTCGACGATGAAGTCGAAGGTCTTGGCCAGGGTCTTGAACGTCCCTTTCTCGCGGGTCGCGGCGAAGTCGTGCGCCCCGAGCTTCAGCGCGTCCTCGCGCTTGGATTCGGACGTGCTGAGCACGGTCACGCGCGCGCCCATCGCGACGGCGAACTTCACCGCCATGTGGCCGAGGCCGCCGAGACCGACCACCGCGACTGCATCACCGGCCTTGACGCCGAAGTGTCGCAGCGGCGAATACGTGGTGATGCCGGCGCACAGCAGCGGCGCCGCGGCGTCGAGCGGCAGCGCGTCGGGCACGCGCAGCACGTAGTCCTGGTCGACGGTGATGCGGGTCGAGTAGCCACCGTAGGTCGGCGCGCTGCCGTCGCGTTCCATCGCGTTGTAGGTGCTGGTCATGCCCTGCTCGCAGAACTGTTCCTCGCCCGCCCGGCACTGCGCACAGGACCGGCAGGAATCGACGAAGCAGCCGACACCGACGGCGTCGCCGACCTTGAACTTCGTGACGCCCGTGCCGACCTCGGCGACATGGCCGACGATCTCGTGACCCGGGACCATCGGGAAGATCGAGCCGCCCCATTCGTCGCGGACCTGATGCAGATCGGTATGGCAGACGCCGCAGAAGGCGATGTCGATCAGGACCTCGTGCGCGCGCGGGGCGCGGCGCTGGATCGTGGTCGGCGCGAGCGGCGAGGTCGCGTCGGCGGCGGCATAGGCGGGGGTGTCGAGCATGGCGGAGGCCTCGTCGTGGGCGGTCGGGGAATCGTCCATTCTGCGCGCTGCCGTGCGTCGGTGGCGTGGCAGTGGCGGAACAGCCCATACCGCCCGTGCGGTAATCTGCGCGCCTTCGTCCCACCCGCAGGTGCCCGCATGCCCTCCTTCGACATCGTCTCCGAAGTCGACACCCACGAGCTGACCAACGCCGTCGACCAGGCCAACCGCGAACTGACCACGCGCTTCGATTTCAAGGGCGTGGACGCGAAGTTCGAGCTCGAGGAAGCGACGATCAAGCAGTCGGCGCCGAGCGACTTCCAGGTCCAGCAGATGACCGAGATCCTGCGCCAGCGCCTGGCCGCGCGGAAGATCGACGTGAAGTGCCTGGAATTCGGCGACATCGAGACCAATCTCGCCGGCGCGCGGCAGACAGTGACCGTCAAGCAGGGCATCGAGCGCGACCTGGCCAAGAAGATCCAGAACACGCTCAAGGAGGCCAAGCTCAAGGTCGACAGCCAGATCAACGGCGACAAGCTGCGCGTGAACGGCAAGAAGCGCGACGACCTGCAGGCCGCGATGGCCCTGCTGCGCGGCGCCGATTTCGAACTGCCGCTGCAGTTCGACAACTTCCGCGACTGATCCGCATGTTTCCGAGTGCCGACCCGATCGCCGACACCCGCCTGTGGCTGGAGCGCGCGGTGATCGGACTGAACCTGTGTCCGTTCGCCAAGGCGGTCGTGGTCAAGGACCAGGTGCGCTTCGTGCTCAGCGACGCGACCACGCCCGAAGCCCTGCTCGAAGCACTGGGCGAAGAACTGCTGCGCCTGCGCGACACCTCGCCCGCCGACATCGACACGACGCTGATCGTGCATCCGCAGGTGCTCGGCGATTTCCTCGACTACAACGATTTCCTCGACGAGGCCGACGGCCTGGTCGACGCCCTGGAACTCGACGGCGTGCTGCAGGTCGCGAGCTTCCACCCCGACTACCAGTTCGCCGGCACCGCGCCCGACGACATCGGCAACTACACCAACCGCGCGCCGTACCCGACGCTGCACCTGTTGCGCGAGGACAGCGTGGCGCGTGCGGTGGATGCGTATCCGGAGCCGGACAGCATCATCGACCGGAATCTGGGCACGCTCAAGACGCTGGGACATGCCGGGTGGGCGCGGTTGTTCACCGACGCGAGCTGAGGGCTGCGCGACGCATCGCTGCGTCGCAGGCCCGGTAATGCTTGGAAATTCTGGTCAATGCGCCGGCGCTGCCTGCTCGGCAGCGCGCTGCAATTCCTGCGGATGCGGCGCGTGGTGGCGTTCCACTTCAGGCGCCTGCGTTGCGGCCTGATCGCGCGCCGCGAGTCGGACCTGACCTTCGGCCAGCCATGCCTGCGCGCCTGTCGTCTCCATCAGTGCGGACGAGGCTTGTTTCGCGGCCTCCGCATCGCCCTGTCTGACCGCCGAGAGCAGACGCTCCAGCGCGGCGCCGGTGCCGCCCGACAGCAGCGCGGACTGCGTCTGCAACGTGGGCGCTTCGACCTTCCGGTCGTGTTCGCGCAGCATCGCCCTTGCAGCCGCTTCCTGTTCCGCGACGTGGCGCTCGAGGCTCGGCAGCACCGCCGACTCCATGCCATGGCGCTCCACCGCCTCGGACAATGCGGGACCGGCCTCGCGCACCAGCTCGATCGCACCGGACCAGTGCTGGATACCGCCCGGCGTGCGCGGGTCGAAGCGCAGTGCGCCGCCGACGATCACACCGCTCAAACCACCGAGCCCCGCGCCCGCGGTCGGCGCATGCGCGGTCACCTGGGTGAGTTGCGCGCCTGCGACTTCGAAGCCGGCATCGAGACGTTCGCCGGCGTAGACAAGCTGACTGCGTGCCAGAGCGCCGACCGCGCCCGTGCCTGTCTGGACGCCCTCTGCGATGCCCCCGGCCACGTCGCGCCGGCCCTGCGCCGCAATGCGTCCCTGTTCGATCGCGGCTGCAGCCTCGTTGCGGTTGCGTACCAGCGCGGCGTCGCCTTCTGCCTCAACGCGTCCCGCACGCGCGAGCAGGGCCTCGCGCCATGCCTCGGACAATACGCCCGCTGCATCTCCCGCACTGCGCAGAACGCCTTCACGGGCGTTCGCAACACCGGACTGTGCCCAGCCTTGCGCATGGTCGATGGCTGCTGCGCCATGCGCGCCCACCATCCGCGCCTGCGCGGTAAATTCCCCTATTGCTTGCGTGCCTTGCGCCAACACGATGCCGGCGCCCTGCCAGGTGCGGTCGATATGGGCGCCGGCAAGCGCTGTGCCCGCGCGCGCCACATCACCGGTGGTCGCGAGTCCATCGCCCAGCGCGCGCCCTCCGTTGGCGACCACTTCGCCCATCCGAGCGCCTGCATTCGCACCGCGCGCGCCCATCGCGAGCACGGTCAGGAGCGGTCCACCCAGCTGGTGCAGTTCGGCCATCGACGCCCGGTCTTCGCGTGCAACAAGGTCACGTTCTTCGCGCGTCATCGCCACCAGCGGCGGCATGCGCTTGCCTGCGGCCTCGGGCAGGTCGCTGATCAAGGAGGCCACATCGCCTTTCTGCAGGACATCCAGAAACTCGCGAACCGCAGCCCGCGAATCTTCGGGGAGGGCACTGACCAGACGAGCTTCGAGTTAATCACGACCTGCTGGCGCGCGTCGCATGGCGTCGACGGCGTTTGAGAGCAGAAGCGCCATGCGTTCGCGCTGCATGTCACTCATGCCACGCAGGTCGCTCTGCATGCCGTCATTGAGCAGATCACCCTGCACCTGCCAGGCGGTCACATGATCGAGCGTGTCGTAGAGTGGAATATTGCGATCCGCAGCGAAGTCCTTCGCGGTGTTCGGATGCAGCCCGGCGGCGTTGTACGTCACCGCTCGCATCCCCGTGACCGCGGACGCGGCGGCCGCCATGCCGCCTCCCAGGCTGTGACCGGCCAGATCGAACTCGACACCCTGCCGACGCAGTGCAACAGCGAGTCGCATCGCTCGATCGTAATAGTCGGTTTGCAAGCCAAGTGATTGCGGGAGATTGTTGCCAAGGAAATCCTCCAGCACAGTCTCCCGCAGCGCTCCGTTCTCCATGACCTCGCCCTTCGACCCCTTGAAGACGATCGTCGGCTTGTAGCCAGGTCCGAGCACATCAGGATCCGGCAGATAGATCTCGGCCCGGAATCCCGATTTCTCCGGGGCAAGCAGATCCCGCAGGTCATCGTCCTTCATCTGGAGGCCCGGCAGCGCCGCACGCAACGCGTCGAGATCTGCGGTGGCACGCACCCAGCCTGGCGGCGGATCGCCGGCCTGCCGAGCCGAGTCGTAGACGTCGTGCGAGAGCATCGCCATTTCCTGCGCGTGGTGAGCGGACCGCAAACGTGCAGCTGCGTCGATGGCCTCTGGCGATCCGTTCGAACGCAGTTCTTCGAGAAGGCTCTGCTGTGCTTCGTGACGTGACGTCATGTCCTGTCTCCGGTTTCATCCATGTCAGGCAAAGGGATCAGGTGTTCCTCGTGCGGAAAGCCGAACGTCTGCCGCATCCTGCGGTACTGCTCGGGCATCGGCGGACGCGCGATACCACGCGCCAGCAGCCAGCGTTGACAAGCGACCTGCCAGCTCGGATCTGCAGGATCTCCCGGATGCCAGAAGATGCCCTCGATCGTATGCGAATCCGGCGATCGGACCTGTTTGCCGAAGGCATAGTCGAGGTCCGGATCGGCCCCGTGCTCGAGCAGCCAGCGCACCTTCGAGAACTCGCCGCTCGACGCGTAATGGCCAATGATCGTGCCCCCCATTCCGGCGAGGACATTCACGTCCGCGCCGCGTTCGACAAGCAGCTGCACGTTGCGCCACTGGTTCCGCTTGATCAGTGCATGGAACAGCAGCGCCTCGTTGTTTGCATTGCGCGTATCCGGATCCCCGCCATGATCCAGCAGGATCTGCAGATAGAGCGGATCCGCCTGCTCGGCCGCCCAGACCATCGCATTGTTGTGGTTCCGGGTGCCGCGATCCTTCGTCTCGTAGGTCTTCAAGACATTCGGATCCGCGCCGTTCTCCAGCATCGCGCGCAAGCCGTCGGGATTTCCGCGGTAGATCGGCCACGTGAGCATCGGGGTGCCGCCATCGCGGCCCCAGAAGACGCCATCGGGATCGACGCCTTCGTCGCGCATCAGGCGGCGAACCGCATCCGCATCGCCGCTGCCGGCCGCGACTGCCAGCGCCTGCAGCTTCGGATCTTCGAAGACGCGCGCCGCCGCGGCACGCTCGCCCGAGGTGTCGGCGGGCGGGACTGCCAGCACGCAGCCGGACAGGGCGACGATCGACGTCGCCAGGCACAGGGCCATCCAACATCTTCTGGGCAGGTCGAGCCACGGCGACGTGCGGGCGTGGCGACCTGACGGACCCATCTTGTCCATTCCGACCTCGGCGCTTCCATACGCGATCAGGTCGAGGTTAGCGCAGTCACGGTGACCAGAGCCGCCCGCAACGATGCAGGGAATTCCTGACCCGGGCGCTGCCGCAGCGCGCCGGCGCCGCGGGCGGACTATCAATACATAAAAATATGTTTATACAATGGCGTCCCGCCCGGCCCGCCTTGCTCCCCATGTCGCACGACCACGATCACACCCACGACGGCCACAGCCATGCGCCGTCGGTCTCCCCCGCCAACGAACGCGTGGTGCTGACCGGCTTCGCGCTGACCGCGGGCTACATGCTGGTCGAGGTTGTCGGCGGCGTCCTGTCGGGTTCGCTGGCGCTGATCGCCGATGCCGGCCACATGCTGACCGACGCGGCCGCGCTGCTGCTGGCCTGGGTGGGCTTCCGCATCGGACGTCGCGCATCGGATGCGCGGCGCACCTTCGGCTACATGCGCTTCGAGGTGCTGGCCGGTCTGGTCAACGCGGTCACGCTGTTCGCGTTGGTGATCTGGATCGTCTGGGAGGCGATCCAGCGGCTGCGCAGTCCGGGCGAGGTGCTGGCCGGGCCGATGCTCGCAGTCGCGGTGGTTGGTCTGCTGGTGAACTGCCTGGTGTTCTGGATCCTGCATCGCGGCGACCAGTCGCACGTCAACATCAAGGGCGCGACAGTGCACGTGCTCGGCGATCTGCTCGGCTCGGTCGCGGCGATCGTCGCGGCCCTGGTGATCCACTTCACCGGCTGGATGCCGATCGATCCGATCCTGTCGGTGCTGGTCTGCCTGCTGATCCTGCGCAGCGCCCGGGCCCTGCTGCGCAGCGCCTTCGACATCCTGATGGAAGCGGTGCCGCCGGATATCGACATCGCCGTGCTGCAGGACCACGTGCGCGACACCGTGCCCGGTGTCGCCGCCGTCGACCATGTGCACGTCTGGTCGATCACCTCGGGCAAGGTGCTGGCGACGCTGGAACTCAGGCTGGACGATGACGCGCAGCCGGCGCAGGTGGTGCCGGCGGTCAAGCGCGCGCTCGCCGAGCGGTTCGCGATCGGGCATGCCACCGTCGAGGTCGTGCACATGCCGCAGGCGCAGTGCGCGCTGGAGCGCACGCGAGGCGACGATGCGCACGATCACGCCCATCACCGCGATCACGATCATCCGCACGACACGCCGCACGCATCCGGGCCCACACGATGACCGGCATCGACGATGCGCGGCTGGCGATCCTCGCCGAAACCTTCAGGCTGCTCGGCGATCCCACGCGTCTGCGCGTGCTGCTGACCTGCCTCGACGGGCCGGTCGCGGTCGGCGAAATCGCGCGTCGCACCGGCGCCTCGCAGCCGCTGGTCAGCCATCACCTGCGTCTGCTGCGCGGCGCGCGGCTGGTGCGCGGCGAGCGTCAGGCGCGCCAGGTCATGTACGAGGCCGACGACGCGCACGTGCGCGACATGCTGCGGGACATGCTCGATCACACCGGCGAGCACGCCTGATCGAAGACGCGGATGCGCACATGCGGCCGGAGCCGCGGTGTCACACGCGAGCAGGCACTGATGTCAGCCGACCTGTTTCGCCAACCACGGCGCCAGCAGCCCCTGCGCCTCCTCGAGCGATCCGACGATGCGATGCCCGAGCGCCCGCACGGCATCGTCCGGCGTCAGCAGATCCGGTACCTGCACTGCGGTCATGCCGGCAGCCAGTGCCGCGCGCACACCGGTCGGCGAATCCTCCAGCACCAGGCACTGCGCCGGCGACACGCCGAGGCGTTCGGCAGCAAGCAGGTAGACATCCGGCGCGGGCTTGGGCTGGGCGACGTCGCTGCTGGTGCAGACCACATCGAAATACGCGAGCAGTCCCGCCGCTTCGAGCTTGCGCTGCGCCAGCGGCGTGCGCGTCGACGTCGCGACCGCGCGCGGCATGTCATGTGCGCGCAGCAATTCCAGCAACGCGACGATGCCCGGGCGATGCGGCACGCCGCCTTCGGCAACCGTGACATACCGCGCATGGCCGTCCGCGAGCAGTGCCTCGGCCGCGGCGTCACCGATGTGTGCGCCGAGACGCGCGCGGCAGACCGCATCGGTGTGGCCGATCAGGCACAGCCACCAGTCCGGATCGATGTCCGCGCGATGGTCGAGCGCAGCGGCACGCAGGGCGTCGAGAATCGCACGCTCGCTGTCGAGCATCAGCCCGTCCATGTCGAAGATCACCGCCGCCGGCCGGAACGGCAGCGGCGCGATCTCAGCCATGGGCGGCCATCAAGGTGTCGAGATCGGCGGCATCGAGTACGCGCCATTCGCCTTCCGGCAGATCGCCGAGCGCGAGTCCACCGACGCGGCTGCGGTGCAGCGCGACGACGTGGTTGCCTACCGCGGCGAACATGCGCCGCACCTGGTGGTAGCGGCCTTCGGTGATCGTCAGTCGCGCCCGTGTCGGCGACAGGACTTCGAGCACCGCGGGTTTGAGCGGCGTGGTGTCCGACTCCAGCAGCATCGCGCCGCTGGCGAAAAGCACGGCCTCGTTGCCGCGCAGCGGCTCGGCCAGCGTCGCCTCGTAGACCTTCGGCAGCGCGGCCTTCGGCGAGATGATCCGGTGCAGCAGTTGGCCGTCGTCGGTGAACAGCAGCAGGCCGCTGGTCTCGCGGTCGAGTCGACCGACCGTCGACAGCACCGGCGACCGCAGGCGGAAGCGCGGCGGCAGCAGGTCGTAGACCAGGCGCCCGGTGTCCTTGGTCGAACAGGTGTGGCCGGCCGGCTTGTGCAGCAGCAGGGTCAGGCCCAGCGGCGGATCCAGCGGTTCGCCGTCGACGCGCACATCGTCGTGGCCGACCTGGTCGTCCGCGTACAGCACCTCGCCGGCCGCATCGGTGACCCGGCCCTCGCGGAACATCCACGCGACCTGCTTGCGGCTGCCGTAGCCTAGATTGGCGAGCAGTTTGACCAGCTTCACGCGCGCTGCCTCGCGGGCGTCGCGCGGGCGCGCACGGCGTGGATCACCTTGAACGCGCCGCTGGACGCGATCTCGTCGACCTCGCTGAAGCGCGAATCGAGCACTTCCTCGTAGGGCAGATGCCGGTTGGCGACCAGCCACAGCGCCCCGCCCGGCTTCAGCGCGACCGCGGCGGCACCGATGAACGCACGACCGATGTCGGGCCGGCCTTCGCGGCCGTGCGCATGGAACGGCGGATTGCTGACGATGAAATCGAAGCCCTGCGGCACGCCGGCGGTCACGTCGTGCCAGTGGTAGGTCAGCGTCGCAGGCGCGCCGAGCGCATCGAGATTCCGGCGCGCGAGCGCCAGCGCGCGGCCTTCGGCCTCGTACACGTCCAGCGCGGCGATGCCCTTGCAGCGCTGCAGCAGTTCGGCCGACAGATACCCGTAGCCGGCGCCCAGGTCGGCGCCGCGCCCGGCCAGCGTCGGCGGGAGATGCGAGGCTAGCAGCGCGGACGCGGGATCGATGCGGTCCCAGGCGAACACGCCGGGGCGGCTCTGGAAGCGGCCTCCGAGCACCTCGCGCGGACGGTCCAGCCCGGCCCAGGATTCGACCAACGCCGTATCGACGGTGTCGCCGGCCTGCGCCCAGAACACCCGGCACTTGTGCTTCGACATCGCACCGATGTTGCCGGCGAGCCGGGCGAGATCGTCCTGCGCGGATTTCGCGCCTTCGTCGTTGGCCACGCTGGCCAGCACCCAGCCGCCGGGCGTCACCGCCTGCAGCGCGCGCGCCAGCACCGCGCGCGATTCGTCGCGCTGGCGCGGCGGCAGCACGAGCACGAGCGGCTTGCGCGGCAGCGCGACACCGCCCGCATCGCCGGGCAGCACGTCGAGCCCGGCGCGCTGCAGGGCGTCGTGCAGCGGCTTGAAGCTCTGTTCGCAGACCAGGCCAGGCCAGCGGCCGCCGGTCGTGGGCACGCCCGGACGCGCACGCAGGAACAGCGCGCCGTCGTCGGGCCACGGAATCTGGCGGTGTTCGAGCGGCAGGAACAGGGCGTCGAGGGCGGGATCGGACATGGAGGGACAGACACGGGACGGGCGTCGATTCTACCGGTCGTGCCGCAGCGCCCGTGGACCGGCCGATCGCGGCCTCCCCACGCCATCCGAACGCGGGGTTGATCCGGCGCGAACATCCGTGCCCGCAGGATGACCCGACCGCGTTCCCACGCCCCTGAGGAGACCACGATGCCCATCCATGCCCTGTTCGTCGGCGGCACGATCGACAACAGCGAACTCGACCTCGACGGCAGCGAGCCGCCAGCCCGTTATCCACCCGATTCCGGCGGCGGCCAGTCGCGCTACCACCTGCACGCGGTCGGGCGGCGCGACGACGAGATCGTCTATGCGGTCTATGGCGGGCCGGACATCGCGCACGAGGACGTGCAGCGCGTCAGCGAGGAGCGTGATTACGCGCGGCGGTTCGAGGCGACCGAGACCATCGTGGGCTGAGCCTCAGCCCACGATCGGCGAGCGCTCTGCGGATGGCAGGGCGCGTCGCCAAGGCAGCGCTGAAATCACCAGGCAGGCCGCGGCGGCCAGTCCCCAGCGCAGCGCGCCGTCCCCTGATGCCGATGCGATGCTCGTCGCCCACGCATCGCCATAGACGAACGCGCAGACGCAGGCGCCGATCGCCATCGCAGCGCCGAGCACGCGCAGCAGCGTCCGTTCGGCGCGATTTCCGGCGGCTTCCAGAGTGCGCGCATGTACAGCGGCGCGCGCGACGCCGGCCGCGAAGTCGGCCGGTGGCGCAGACGACGGCAACGTACGCAACGCCTCCGCCAGCAGCGCATCGGCAGGGTCCTGCGGCGCACCCGCCAGTGCGCGTTCCTGAGCCTGCCAGCGCGCGTCGCTCGATTCGAAACCCGGTCTGCGGTTCATGCGGCAAAGACTCCCGGACGTATGTCCAGCAGACCGCGCAACAGCTTGCGGCTCCGGAACAGGTGGCTCTTGATGGTGCCATCGGCGAGACCGGTGATGCCGGCGATCTCGCCGATCGACAGTTCATCGAGGTGATACAGCGTCAGCAGCGTGCGCTGCAGCGGCGGCAGACGGTCGATCGCGGCATGCAGGTGCCCGGCCATCTCGTCGTCCGACGCCGCCTGTTCGAGATCGAAGCCATCGGCGACCCGTTCGGCCAGCGACAGACCGTCCGCGTCGCCGGGCACGTCGGCGAGCGGAATGCGCCGACGCTCGAGATGCCGCTTCGCCACCGACCAGGCGACCTGCGCGATCCACGACTTGAGTGCGCTGTCGCCGCGGTACTGGTGCAGCGCCTGGTGCACGCGCAGGAACGCCTCCTGGCACAGTTCGCGCGTGTCTTCCGGGTGGCGGACCATGCGCTCGATCACGTGCCAGCACAGGCCCTGGTGCATGCGCACCAGCCGCTCGAACGCGCCCGGCGCACCCGCCAGCACCTCGGCGACGAGGGCGCGGTCGGCACGTATCGCATCATCGCTGGTGGGTTCGGCAGGCGGCATTGCAGACAGGGATACGCCGGGCGGGCCGGCGGTTGCAAGACGATCCACGGGGTACGCGGACCACGACATCTGCAACCGGTCGCGCGTTCGCCGCATCCCAGTCTTCGAACCCCGCACCGCCATCCAACGGAACCCGCCCCATGGACTTCGCCATCCTGATCCCGATCACCCTGTTCGTCTGCGTCCATCTCTCCATCAAGACCGTCGTCGATGCGCGCACTCGGCGGCAGATGGTCGCCGCCAACGGTTCGGAGGACATGCTGCGTTCGATCCTCGAAGGCGAAGAGACCCGCCGCCGGCAGGCGTCGCTGCGCTGGGGCACGATCCTCGTCGCGCTGGCGCTGGGCTTCGCCGGCATCGAAGCCTTCGGCTGGACCGAAGCGAGCCCGGGCGTGTTCGCCGTGCTGCTCGGCGCCACCGGCATCGGCAATCTCGTCGCCTTCGCGCTGGCGCGCCGGATCCGCTGATCGTCATCCACGCCCGGCCTGCGTGCCGGACGGATCGTCCCGGACGCGTGACCCGGAAATCTCCGGTAGGCATTTCCTTCTGACCACCACACCCGCGTCGATCAAGCGACGCGGTGCGTGGCAATCGAGCACACGACATGCCCCTGTCTGCTTCCGGTGTCCCCACCGGATTCTTCCGCCGCGCCCGTCCGCTGGCATTCGGCTTGTGGGCGCTGCTTGCCGTGAGCGCCGCGAACGCCGCCTCGCCTGCAATCGATGCCTGCGCATCGGCCGCATCGTCGCCGGCCGATTCGCTGGTCGACGTGCCCTTCGATCTCGTCGACGGCCGCATCTACGTCGAAGCACAGGTCGACGGCGCGGGCCGCTTCCGCTTCGCGGTCGACACCGGCGCCAGCGGGATCGCGCGCGCGGATGCGCGGCTCGTGGATGCATTGCGTCTGCCGCGCATCGGGCGCACCGGCAACTCCGATGGGGTCAGTACCGTGCAGGCCGACACCGTCCGTCTGCGCAGCCTCGCGCTGGGCGCGCTCCGCCACGACGATGTCGTCGTGATCACGCGCGATTACAACGCACGCCAGTCCGCGGATGCGGCCTTCGACGGCATTCTCGCGCGCGGGTTCTTCGCCGATGGCCTGCTGACGATCGATTACCCGCGGCGGCGGCTGTCCTTCAGTCGGACCCGCAGTCTGTCGCCCGATCGGCCCGGCAGCCTCGCCTACGAACGGCCGTTCCGGATTCCGGTGTCGATCGGGGCGCTGCACGTGGAGGCGCAGCTGGACACCGGCGCCAACGTCACCCTGGTCCTGCCGCAGGCGCGCTACGACGCGATGCCCGATGCCGCCGCGATGACCCCGGACCGTCTGACCCTGAGCAATGGCGACGTCGACGGCGGACGCACGCGGCTGCAGGGTCCGCTGCGGATCGGTGCGCTGTCGCTGTCGGACGTCGAGGCGCGGGTGTCGACACGTTTCCCGGAAGTCCTGGTCGGCGCGCACGCGTTGCAGGGCAGCGTGATGATGATCGACCAGCGCAGCCGGCGCGTCGCGATCTGCGCAGCGACGCCGCGCGTCCCTTGAAACGTGCGCGGGCCGGCGCGCGGCGGACGGTTCCGTCCGTCACCGCGCGTTCCCGCGCACTCAGTCCTGCAGCGCGCGCAGCGTCACCGACGGCGGCGCGTCGAGCACACGCCGCGTCGCCCACAGGCCGGCGAGCAGGGTCATCAGCACGCCGATGCCGCCGCCGGCCGCGGCCAGTGTCCAGTTCGGCGTCCACGGCAGGTCGAACACCTGCACCGCGACCACGCCGGCCAGCACCGATGCCGCGATCGCCGCGACCAGGCCGGCCAGCAGGCCGATCGCCGCGAACTCCGACGCCTGCGCCAGCCGCAGCTGCGCACGCCGGCCGCCGAGCACGCGCATCACGCCGCCTTCGAGCAGGCGCTCGTCCTGGCTGGCGCTGACCGCCGCCAGCAGCACCAGCACGCCCGCGGCGAGCGAGAACCAGAACACGACCTGCACCACGGTCGACACCTGGTCGGCGGTACTGCGCACCTGGTTGAGCACCGCGTCGATGTCGACGACCGACAGGTTCGGGAACTGCTGCACCAGATCGGCGGTGAAGCGTGGCGTGTCGGGCGGCACGCGGACCGCGGTGATGTGGCTGGCCGGATAACCATCGAGCGCGCCGGGCGAGGCGACAACGAAGAAGTTCGGCCGGAAGCTCTCCCATTCGATGCTGCGCAAGCTGGTGATCGGCGCTTCGAACCGCTGGCCGGCGATGTCGAAGGCGATGCGGTCGCCGAGCTGCCAACCCAGATCCTTGGCGAAGCCTTCCTCGACCGAGATCTCCGGACTCGCAGGGGTGGTATCGCCCCAGAACGTGCCGGCGGTGACCCGGTTGTCGTCGCGCAGGTCGGTCTGCATCGACAGGTTGAACTCGCGCTCGGCGCGGCGCTGCGCCTGGCGGTCCTGCGCCTCGTCGCCGCTGCGGCCGGCGTAGTCCTCGCCGCGCACCGGTGCGCCGTTCCGCTCGACCAGACGCGCGCGGATCATCGGGAACAGCACCGGCGCATCGACGCCCTGATCGGCGATGAAGGCGCGCACGGGATCGAGCTGGTCGGGCTGCACGTTGATGATGAAACGGTTCGGCGCGTCCTGGCCCAGCGCCAGCTGCCAGCGGTCGAGCAGATCGGTGCGCACGAAGGTCAGCAGCAGCAGCGCCATCAGCCCGAGCCCGAGTGCGGTGACCTGGGCGACGCTGGTGCCGGCGCGCCGGCTCACATTGGCCAGGCCGTAGCGCAGGCTGCCGCGCAGTCGGGTGCGCAACGCGCGCACCAGCAGGATCAGCAGCCACGCCAGCAGCGCGAGCACCGCGAACGTCGCCGCGATGCCGGCGAGCATCGCCCCGCCGAGCGTCGCCGAACCGGCCTTCCACCACAGCAGTGCGGCGAGACCGACGAAGCCGGCACCGCCGACCAGCCATGCGCTCGGTTCGAAGCCGCCCAGATCGCGCCGCAGCACGCGAAGCGCCGGCACCCGGCGCAGCGCGAGCACCGGCGGCGCGCCGAAGGCCATCAGCACGACGAGGCCCACGCCGTAGCCCTGCAGCGCCGGCATCAGTCCGGCCGCGGGAATCGACAGGCCCAGCAGCGATTCCAGCCAGCGGCCGATACCCCACTGCAGACCGAAGGCGATGACCACGCCCAGCGTGCAGGCGATCACGCCGAGCAGCAGCAGTTCGCCGACATGGATGCCGACCAGCGTGCGCTGCTGCGCGCCCATGCAGCGCATCACCGCGACCGAGGTCAGATGCCGCGCCGAATGCTGGCGCGCGGCCATCGCCACGGCGACCGCGGCGAGGATCACCGAGACCAGCGCGGCCAGGCCGAGGAAACGGCCGGCCCGATCGAGCGAGGAGCGCACTTCCGGCCGCGCATCGCCGATCGTTTCCACGCGCTGGCCGCGGCCGATGTTCGCGCGCGCGGCGGTGGCGAAGCCGTCGACCGCGTTCGCGTCGCCGGCGATGACCAGCCGGTAGCGGATGCGGCTGCCCGGCTGGATCAGGCCGGTGGCGTCGAGATCGGACAGGTGCAGGAACACCTTCGGCGCGACGTTGAAGTAGTCGATCGACGCGTCGGGCTCCTGCAGCACCAGCGCGGTCAGGCGGAAGCTGCGGTTGCCGAGCGTGACCGTGTCGCCGACCGACGCGCCCAGCGTGTCGGCGCCGGCGCGGCTCATCCACGCGGTGCCGGGCGCGGGCACGGCCTCGGCGTCGCGCTCGACGCCATCGGCGCCGGCGATGCGGAAGCTGCCGCGCAGCGGGAAGCCGTCGCCGAGCGCACGCACATCGCCCAGCTGCAGGGTCGCGGTGTCGCCCGCGCCGACGCGGATCATGCTGTCGAGTTCGATCGTGTCGACCGATTCGAGACCGGGCGCCGTCGAGGCGTCACGGATCGCGCCCTCGATCGGCGCATCGCCGCGTACCACGGCGTCGCCGCCGAGCAGGCGGTTGGCCTCGATCGCCAGCGCGCGCTCGGCGCGGTCGGTGACGAAGCCGACCGCGGTCACCGCGACGACCGCGAGGACCAGCGCCGCGAACAGGATGCGGATGTCGCCGGCGGCGAAATCGCGGCGCAGCTGGCGCCACGCAAGCGTGGCGGTCCTCATGCGGTCATCGCCTCGTCGGCGACGAGACGGCCGCTGTCGATGCGCAGGCGGCGCTTGCAGCGCTGCGCCAGATGATCGTCGTGAGTGACGAGCACCAGCGTGGTGCCGGCATCGGCGTTGAGTGCGAACAGCAGTTCGATGATCGACTGGCCGGTCGCGGTGTCGAGGTTGCCGGTGGGTTCGTCGGCGAACAGCAGCGCCGGCCGGGTCACGAACGCACGTGCCAGCGCTACGCGCTGCTGCTCGCCGCCCGAGAGCTGGCGCGGGTAATGGCCGAGACGCTCGGCCAGCCCCACACGCGCGAGCACGTCGCGCGCCGGGCCTTCGACCTCGCGGTCGCCGCGCAGCTCCAGCGGCAGCATCACGTTCTCCAGCGCGGTCAGCGACGGCAGCAGCTGGAAGCTCTGGAACACGAAGCCGACCTTTTCGCCGCGGACCTGCGCGCGGCCGTCCTCGTCGAGCGTCGAGATCGGCGCGCCGTCCAGCACCACGCTGCCGCTGCTCGGCGTGTCGAGGCCCGCGAGCAGCGACAGCAGCGTGCTCTTGCCCGAACCCGACGCGCCGACGATCGCGACCGTGTCGCCATGGCCGATGCGGAATGCCACGTCCTGCAGGATCACCAGTTCGCCCGACGGCAGGGCCACGCGCTTGCCCAGCCCGTCGACCTCGAGCGCATGGCCGGCCGCGCCTGCGGTTTCATCTTGCGTGGGGGTGCCGTCGTGCATAGATATCCTTCGATGTTTCGAACCAGCGCCGCGCGCGTCGCCGAGCAGCGGCGTCGCCGGACCGACCGGAGATGTGGGAATGACTCAGGGAACTGCGGCCGCGCGCCGCCGGATACAAGCGCGCTGTGCGCGCTGGATGTTGGCGTGCCTGCTGGCCCTGCCCGTTCTAGCACAGGCGCAGTCGGCGTCGCCCGCAGTCGCGGCCGGTGGCGATGCGAAGACCATTCTGGTCATGGGTGATTCACTCTCCGCCGGCTACGGCATGTCCGCCGGCGAAGGCTGGGTCGCGTTGTTGCAGCAGCGCCTGCAGCGCGATGCGCCCGGTTGGCGCGTGGTCAATGCGAGCATCTCGGGTGAGACCAGCGCCGGCGGTGCATCGCGGATAGCAGAAGCGGTGGTGCGCGAGCAGCCCGCGGTCGTGATCATCGCGCTCGGTGCCAACGACGGCCTGCGTGGCCTGCCGCTGGCCGATGCGCGCCGCAACCTCGCGCGGATGATCGGCGCGTCCCAGCATGTCGGCGCGCAGGTGCTGCTGGTCGGCATGCGCATGCCACCCAATCTCGGCGCCGACTACACGCGCGGCTTCGAGGACAACTACCGCCTGCTGGCGAAGACCTTCGACGTCGCCCTGCTGCCGTTCCTGCTCGAGCCGATCGCCACCGACCGGGCGTACTTCCAGAACGACAATCTGCATCCGACTGCCGCGGTGCAGTCGAAACTGCTCGATCACGTGTGGCCCGCGCTGCGGCCGCTGCTGGACTGAACGCGCAGATCGCGACGTCTGCGGGCGGCGCCGCGGATGAAGGCACCGCGCGATGCATCCAGCGGGCCTTCCATGTGCGTAGGGAGAGGTGAACCTGTCGCATGTGCGGCAGACCACCGCACCGTCTCCGGACGACCTCCGAGAAACCATCATGAAGCGCACCCAGCTCGCCTCGATGCTGCTCGCCTCGATCGCCGCCCTGACTGCATGCCGGCAGGACGCCGCCACCGACACCACCGCTGCGCTCGCGCCGCCGGCCCAGGCCCCGGCCACCGCACCGCCGGTCAACGCCGCCGATCCGGCGATGTCCGCCGACGCCGACACCACCGCGCAGCCAGACAATCCGATGGTCGGCGGCGCGCCGATGTACGCCGACCGCGACATTGTCACCAATGCCGCGACGTCGAAGGACCACACCACCCTGGTCGCCGCGGTACAGGCTGCAGGCCTCGCCGACACCCTGAAGGGCCCCGGTCCGTTCACCGTGTTCGCACCGACCGACGCGGCGTTCGGAGAACTGCCGGCCGGCGCCGTCGACGGGCTGCTGAAGCCGGAAATGAAATCCGACCTGAGCCGGGTGCTGACCTACCACGTCGTGGCCGGCGATCTCGATGCCGCGACGCTGGTGCAGCGGATCGAGGCCGGCGGCGGCACCGCCGCGCTGAGGACCGTCGAAGGCACTCCGCTCAGCGCGAAGCTCGACGGCGATACCGTGACGCTGAGCGACGCCAAGGGCGGCGTGGCGCGCGTGACCACGGCCGACGTGCGCCAGAGCAACGGCGTGATCCACGTCGTCGACGCGGTGCTGATGCCCTGACGCGGACGCGTTGCGTCGCGTCGCGGATTCGCGGCGCACGTGCGAAGAAGGCGGCCATCCGGCCGCCTTCTTTATTCATGACTGCCGGTCCGTCAGGGCGCCGGTCGCGCCGGCGGCGCTTTGCCGTCCGCCGCGCGCAGCAACGGATACGGATTGACCGGCGTGCCGGTCCACCATTGCCGCTCGGGCGTCAGCCGGAACACGGCGAAATGCAGATGCGGCGCCGCCGGATCCGCATTGCCGGTACTGCCCACCGTACCGAGCACGTCGCCCCGCCTGACCGTCGCACCTTCGACCAGTCCCGGTGCATAGGCCTTCAGGTGCGCGTAGTAGTACGAGAACCGCCCGCCGGGTTCGAACTGGTAGATCGTCAGGCCGCCGAGATCGCTGGTGAACAGTTTCTCGATCGTGCCGTCGGCGACCGCCAGCACCGGTGTGCCGGCCGGCGCCATGATGTCCAGCGCCTCGTGCTGGCGCTCGCTGCCACGCGCATCGCCGAAGGTGTCGTGGAGATCGCCGACGTCGATGCCCTGGACCGGCACCAGCAGACCGTCGGCGGATCCGGTATCCGAGATCCGCACCGCAGCAGGCGTTGATGTCGGCGCCGCTTGCGGCCTGGCGACTGGATCCACGGTCTCGAGCGTGCCCGCCGACGGCGTGGGCTCAGGCGTGACCGGCGGCGTCGCGAGAGGCACCACATCGCCCGACCGGCTCGCCGCCCGCTCGACGAGCGGTCCGCCGCGCCAGACGAACCACGCGACATTGGCCAGCAGCAGCACCGCGATCAGCGCGATCCACGTACCCGGCCTGCGCATCGCTTACTCCTCGAGCACCGCGAGCATGCCCGGCTTGACCACGTCGGCGACGCGACGCGCGCTCCAGTTGGTCATGCGGATGCAACCGTGCGACTGGGTCTTGCCGATGTTCTGCGGCTCGGGCGTGCCGTGGATGCCGTAGTGCGGCTTGGACAGGTCGATCCACACCGTGCCGACCGGATTGTTCGGGCCCGCCGGCAGCGCCGCCTTCGCGTGCGAGGGGTTGGCGTCCCAGAACAGGTCGGGGTTGTAGTGGAAGGTCGGATCGGTGGCGACACCCTCGATCTTCCATTCGCCGATCGGCAGCGGATCGCGCTCGGTGCCGGTCGACGCCGGGAACTGCGCATAGACCTTGCCGCCGGCATCGACCAGGCGCACGACCGAATCGGACTTGCTGACCACCACGCGCGCGGGCTCGGCCAGCGGCGCGGCCTCGGCGACGTTCGGCACGACGATGCGCGTGCCGGCCTTGAAGTCGCTGCCGGGATTGAGCCGGCGCAGCAGTGCGGGCGATGCATGGAAACGCTCGCCGAGCGCTTCGAGGACGTTCTCGTAGCCGAGGGCATCCTGCTTCGACTGCGCCATCATGTCGTCGGGCACCGCGGCGAACGGACCGGCGACGTCGTCGGCGGTCAGGGTGTGCGCGAGCAGCGCGGGCGCACCATCACCGGTCAGCGCGTCCCAGGTGCGCGCATCGAGCTTGCCGCTGGCTTCGATGTCGCGAAAGCGCTGGAACGCCGCGATCGCGCGCGTGGTGTTGGTACCGCCGCGGGCATCGATCTCGCCGGGCGAGAAGTGCACGCGGTCGAGCAGCACCTGGCTGCGCAGCATCGCGGCATCGCCGGCATCCATGTCTGCAGCGTTGACCGATTCGGCCGTCAATGCCGATGACGCTTGGGCGGCGTCGCGCGTCGGGGCGTCCTGCGCGAAGGCGGGCGCGGCGACCAGCAGCATGGCGAACGCGCAGACAGGCGCGCGGGCGGTACGGATCCAGTGTGCGGGCATGGCGTCATTCCTCGGGCTCGTTGCGCCGCATGCTCCCGGCCCGTGCGCGCCGGGCGCGTGAAGCCGCGCGGGTCCCGTTCAGCGTGCCGGGCAGCGCAGCAGTTTTGAATCGCGCCGCCACGCCGGATCGTTCGCATAGGCGAACAGCAGCTGGCCGTCCTTGAGATCGTCGATCACGGCCTGCGCCACATCGCTGCGCACGGCCGGACAGCCCCAGCTGCGCCCGAGCCGGCCCTGCCGGCGGCCCTGTTCCGGATCCACGTAACCGGCGCCGTGCATGACGATCAGCCGTTCGCGCGCGCGTCCGTTGATGCCCGGCTCCAGACCGTCCATGCGCAGCGAATAGCCATTTTGGCCGACGTAGGTCTCGGCCATCGAGAACAGTCCCAGGCTCGACTGGTAACTGCCTTCGACATCCGAGAACACGGTGGGCACGTCGCCGCCGCTGCCGCGGCCGTGGGCGACGTGTTCGGCGTGCAGCAGGCGGCCTGCCTCGACGTCGAACACCCACAGCCGCGTTTCGGTCGACGGCCGCGAATAGTCGATGACGGCCAGCCGTCGCCCGACAGCGCGATCGCGCGCGGCGCAGGCGCGTGCCTCCAAGGCCAGTGACAGCACCTTGCGATCGAGCGCAGGGGCGACGGCGGACAGGCGCGTCAGCAGATCGGCGGCCTGCGCCGACGACGACGCCAGCAGCGCCAGGGCGAGCAGTGCGCGGACAAATACTTCGTGCATGCCGGCAAGCCTAACGCGGTGTCTGTAGGAGCGGCCTTGGCCGGAATCAAGATTGACCGGGAACGCCTGTTCGCGGCCAAGGCCGCTCCTACAAGGGGCGGACTTGACTTTGCGGTAAGTGTATTGTTGTATTGATACACATGGACGCAAGCCTGCTCTCGATCCAGCCCAACGCCGCCGAGCCGCTGTACCGGCAGATCACCGGCCAGATCCGGCGGTTGGTCGCCGGCGGCGTGCTGCGGCCCGGCGAATCCCTGCCCTCGGTCCGCGACGTCGCCGGTCTGCATGCGATCAATCCGATGACCGTCTCCAAGGCCTACAGCCAGCTCGAAGCCGACGGTGTGCTGCTGCGGCTGCGCGGCAAGGGCATGGTCGTCGCCGATCACGCCGCGCCACCGGATCTCGCCGCGCGCTGGGCGCTGATCGACCCGGCGCTGGATGCGCTGGCGCGCCAGGCGCGCGAACTCGAACTTCCGGCCGATGCCCTGCTCGACCGCCTCAAGACCCGACTCACGGAGGATCCGCAATGAACGCGATGCTCGAACGCGCCCTGCCCACCCTCGATTCCGCGGTGCCACTCGCCGTCGATGGCCTGATCAAGCAGTACGACCACCGCAGCGTGTTGCGCGGCGTGTCGCTCGACGTGGAACCGGGCACGGTGCTCGGCCTGATCGGGCGCAACGGCGCCGGCAAGAGCACGCTGATCCGCGCGATGCTCGGCCTGATCGAGCCCGATGCGGGCGACGCGACCGTCTGGGGTACGCCCGCGCTGTGCCTGACCGACGCGATCAAGCAGCGCCTGGCCTACGTGCCGCAGCAGCCCGAGGCGATGGCCTGGCTGAAGGTCGGCGAGATGCTGGATTTCGTCGGCCGCTTCTATCCGCGCTGGGACGGCGTCTACGTCGACGCCACGCTCGAGCGCTGGCAACTGCCGCGCAACCGTCCGCTCGCGAAACTGTCGCCCGGCGAACGCCAGCGCGTGGCGATCGTGCGCGCGCTCGCGCCGCAGCCCGAATTGCTGGTGCTCGACGAGCCGGCATCGGCGCTGGATCCGGTCGGCCGCCGCGAACTGCTGCGCGAGATCGCCTCGCGCGCCGGCGAGTCCGGTACCACGGTGCTGTTCTCGACCCACATCGTGTCGGATCTCGAACGCGTCGCCTCGCATGTCGCGTTCCTGCACGAGGGCCGGCTGCTGCTGCACAGCGAGCTCGACAGCCTCAAGGAGCGCAACCTGCGCCTGCACGTGCCGGAAGCCGTCGCCGCGCAGCTGCGCGAGACGGTGCCCGGCGAAGTCTCGCGACGCCCGCATACGTACGGTGGCCTGTCGATCACCGTGCTGCGCGGCGAAGGCGCGCCGTGGCCCGACCTGCTGCAGGTACCCGGCGTGCGCGCCGAAGCGCTGCCGCTGGAGGATCTGTTCATCGAGGTGTCGGCGTGAACGCCGCCGCGATGCCTGCACCGCGGCAAGGTGGCCTGGCCGCAGCGCTCGCCGCGATGCGCGTGTCGACGACGCGGCGGCACCGGGGCTGGATGCTGGCCGTCTACGTCACGCTGCTGGTCGCTGCCTGCCTGCTGGGCCTTTTCATTCCGGGCGAGGACAGCCGCGCCGACGGACTCGCGTTCTTCGTCGTCATCGCCAATTTCTCCGTCTGGGCCGGATGGCTGGCGCGGCTGTTGCTGCTGCAGAGCCAGGCGACCAGCCTGCAGGCGCCGGGGATCGCCGCGGCGGTGCGACATGCGCTTGCACTCGCGGTCGCCGTGACGGTGGTGATTCCCGGCATCGTCCTGTCCGCGCTCGGGGTACCGGCCCCGACCGCCTTCGGCGCGTCGGCGCTGGGTGTGCTCGGTGGACTGCTGTTCGCGCTGATGCCATGGCCGGGCGCGATTGCCCTGTTGACGGTGCCCGCAGCCGTGCCGTCGCTGTCGCCCTACCTGCCGCCGATCGCATTCCCGTACAAGGCGGCGGCGGTGGCGGTCGGCGTGCTGGTGCTGGTGGCGTGCTGGCGCAGTGTATTGAGAAGCCCCGATCCTTCCGCCATTCCGGCGTGGCGACGCCCGGTGATGCTGCAGGCGCCCGGCGGCATGGTCGCCTGGACCGATCCGCAGATCGCCGCCACTGCCGACGCACCGCGCGTCCACGAAGGCTGGCTGGCGGCGATGCCCCGTCCGGGCCATGCCGGCCCGCATCGTCCCGGCGCGGCGCTCGATGCCCTGCTGGCTGGTCCGATGGGGTATGTCGCACCGCGCGTCGCAGCGAGGCAGTGGGGTCTGGTGGCACTGGCTGTCGTCGCCGTTCTGACGATCCCGTTCCGGGGCGACACACCGCTGGTGCGCGACGCGCTGCTCATCGGCGGCGCGGTCGGACTGCTCGCCGGCGGCTGGACGCTCGCGATGCGGCTGGAGCGGCAACGCCGCCGCGTGTCCGGCGAACTGGCCGAGCTGGCGCTGCTGCCGGGCCTGGGTGATCCCGCGACCGCGGCCGGGCGGTTGCTGCGCCGTGTCATGGTCCGGCTGGGGCAGTTGATGCTGTTCGCGTTGGCAGGGTTGCTGCTCCTGGCCTGGGTCCGCGACATGGCCTGGTCGCAGGTCGCCCTGCTGATCGGCATGCTGGCCGGTGTCAGCGCTGCGAGCGGGCTGATGTGCCTGGCCGCGTTGGCCGCCAGGAACCTCGCCTCCTGGCGCATGTTTCTCGTCATGCTGCCGTTGCTGGTCGCGTCGACCGTCACGCTGATGGTGACCATGATCCGCATTCCGGTCGAACCGCATGCGTTCGTCTGGGCGACGGTCTGGACGGTGCTGACCATAGGGTATTCCGTTGCTGCATGCGTGCCGCTACGCAGATTCCGTGCGCGTCCGCATGCCTTCCTGCTGGACTGAACGGTCCTGTCACCTTGATTGCCGGTTAAGCCCGTGGGGCGCACTATCGAAATCCACGTACACACACCGGTGCGGGTCGACCGCACACGAGGGAGTACCCGCGATGAACCGCCGATCCCTGCCCCTGCTGCTCGCCGCCGCGCTAAGTGCCCTCGCGATGCCTGCCCTTGCCCGCAACGATGTCACCGATCCAGAACTGCCGCGCAGCCTGACCGGCGACAGTCCGGTCGCGGTGCAATGGACGGATCCCGCGGCGTTCTCCGACATCCGCCACAGCGGCAACCGCTGGGAAGCGCGTCGCGGCGACTGGGTCGAGCAGATCGCCCGCCATGTGCGTCAGCGCGCCGAGCGTGAACTGCCAGCGGGCAGTACGCTCGATGTGACCATCCGCGACATCCGCCGCGCCGGCATGTACGAGCCGTGGAATGGCCCGCGCATGGACCATGTGCGGATCATCAAGGACCATTACCCGCCGCGGATCGATCTGGACTTCGTGCTGCGCGACGCCAGCGGCACGGTGATCTCAGAAGGCCCGCGCGAACTGCGTGACATGGGCTTCCTCAACCGCGCGGGCGCGGCGATGAACAGCGATGCGTTGCGTTACGAGAAGCAGCTGATCGACGACTGGCTGCGACGCGACCTGCGGCCTGCGATCGCGCAGCGCTGAGGGTTTTCCTGCATCGAAAAGCCGCGCGGTTGCGCGGCTTTTTCGTGGGCGGCTCTGGCGCGTTCCAAACCATTGCGAATGATGGGTTTCGCTGGGCTCCATCCATCGAAATCGCACCAGAAAAAGGCCGCGTGCGGACACGCGGCCTGTCCTGATCCATCACCTGCACCTTGTGTCACGAGGCCGGCCACAGTGCCCGACACCTCCACGCCGGTGGCCGCACTTCCTCAACGCACCACGTTGAGGAAGTGGATATGCCGCTGGTACTGGTCGAGCACGTCGTGGATCAGCTCGTCCTTGCGCCAGCCCATCACGTCGTAGTCCTGGCCGCCCTCGCGCAGATGGACCTCGCCGCGATAGAAGCGGTCGTCGTCCTTTCGGCGACGGCGCGGATCCTCGAGCATGAAGCTCGGCGGCTCGTACGGCACCGGGCGAACGGCGTAGAAGAAGTCCATCTCCTCGCCGTGGCCGACCTGCAGCCACACGCGGCCGTCCTCGCCGTCCTCGACCGTGACGTCGAGGTTCTGCTTGCGCAGTTCCGTGGCCACGTCCTCGAACGCCGGTTTGACCTGCGACTGCAGGTAGGCCAGCACTTCCCTGTGCAGCGGATGGTGGGCCAGCGAACGCAGCCGGGCCTTCCAGTCGCCGCCACCGCCGAGGCCGACCGGTGCGATGCGCGCGTCGCGAAGGCTCGCGCGCTTGACCACTTCCAGCCGCATCGCCCGGACCATGCCCCAGCACATCAGGATCATGATCACGGTGAACGGCAGCGCCGCGGCGATCGTGCCCGCCTGCAGCGCGGCCAGGCCGCCGGCGAGCAGCAGCGCGATCGCGACCGCCCCCACCAGCAGCGCCCAGAAGATGCGCTGCCACACCGGCGCCTCCTCTTCGCCCTTCGACGACAGCATGTCGATCACGAGCGCACCCGAATCGGCGGACGTGACGAAGAAGATCACCACCAGCAGCGTGGCCAGCGCCGACGTCATGCTCGACAGCGGGTAATCCTCGAGGAACTGGAACAGGGCCACCGAACTGTCGGCCGCCACCGCATCGACGAGCGTCGTCGAGCCTTCGACCATGACCTGGTACAGCGCGCTGTTGCCGTAGATCGTCATCCACAGGAACGTGAAGCCCAGCGGCACCAGCAGGACGCCGATGACGAACTCGCGGATCGTGCGGCCGCGCGAGATGCGTGCGATGAACATGCCCACGAACGGCGACCAGGCGATCCACCAGCCCCAGTAGAACAGCGTCCAGCCGCCGAGCCAGCTGGTGGGCTCGTAGGCGTAGAGGTTGAACGTCATCGAGAACAGGTTCGACACGTACATGCCGGTGTTCTGCACGAATGCCTGCAGCAGATGCACCGTCGGCCCCATGACCAGCACGAACGCGAGCAGGGCGATCGCCAGGATCATGTTGAGTTCCGACAACCGGCGAACGCCCCGGTCGAGACCCGAGAACACCGAGCCCGTCGCGATCAGGGTGATCACGATGATCAGCACCACCTGCACGCCGGTGCTCACGGTCACGTCGAACAGATAGTTCAGGCCGGCGTTGATCTGGATCACGCCCAGGCCCAGCGACGTCGCCAGGCCGAAAATCGTGCCGAGCACCGCGAAGGTGTCGACCGCGTGGCCGATCGGGCCGTGGATGCGGTCGCCGATCAGCGGGTACAGCGACGAACGGATCCGCAGCGGCAGGCCGTGACGGTAGGCGAAGTACGCCAGCGACAGCGCGACCACCGCGTAGATCGCCCATGCGTGGACGCCCCAGTGGAAGAAGGTGATGCGCATCGCCTGGCGCGCGGCCGCGACCGTCTGCGCGTCGCCGACCGGCGGGTCGGCGTAATGCATGATCGGCTCGGCGACGCCGAAGAACATCAGGCCGATGCCCATGCCGGCGGCGAACAGCATCGCGAACCACGTGGCGTAGCTGTAGTCGGGACGGCTGTGGTCGGGACCGAGCTTGAGGCGGCCGAAACCGCTGATCGCGATGCCGACGATGAAGACCAGGAAGCCGGCGACCGCGAGCACGGTGAACCAGCCCGCGTCCTCGGCGACCCAGGTCTTGGCGGCATTGAACAGCCTCTCGGAGGCCTCCGGCGCCAGGAACGACATGACCACCAGGACCAGGATGATCAGCGCCGAGGGGTAGAACACGGGACCGAGGATGCGCGAGTGCCAGCGGTCGGGCGATGCGGCCGGATCGCTGTCCGGACGCACGGTGGGGTCATTCATGGAGAGTCCTCATGGCAGGACGCGACAGCGCAGGCACAGCGTGGATCAGGTGCCGCCGCATCCGGGTGAAACCGCCGGGGGCGCCGGCGAAGCGTTGGATCAGAAGTAGAAGCCGACGTTGACGTTGAGCCGCGAGTGCCAGCCGTCGTTGGCCGGATCGCGCACGCCGATGCCGGGGCCGCCGGCGAACCACATGTTCCTGCCCGCGATCCAGTCGACGTAGGTCAGCATCGCGCCCTTGCCGAAGCTGCAGCCGGTGACGTTCTGGATCGAATCGCGCAGGCCGGGATCGGTGCCGACCGGCAATGTCGCGCTGGCGTTGTTGTAGCAGGCGATGCTGTCGAACCAGCCGGTGCGCTGCACGTCCCAGGCGACGTTGAACGTCGGCACGTCGGCCTGCGACGCGATCTCGAACGGGAACATGAAGGCCGACATCGCGATGCGCGGTTCCGGATTGCCGTAGCGGTAACGCGCCCACTGCGCCTGCAGCGTCAGCGGACCGCGGACCCACTGCCCGTGCACCGCGCCGCCGGTGTGATCGTGCCTGCCACCGTCGAGGCGGTTCTCGATGCGCCCGGCGAATGCCGACGCGCCCCAGGTCGTTTCCCAGCGGTCGGTCCCGCCGCTGCGCTCGTAACGCAGGATCGCGCGCTCGCGTTCGCGGTAGGGCAGCGCTTCGGTGGTCGCGACGTCGAAGGAATAGCGGTCGAAGTTCGCGCCGGTGCCGTATTCGTCGCCGGCGAACACGCCCGCGTGCCACTGGTGCGCGCCCGACTGGCGCTGCCAGACCACGCCGAGGTCGTAATCGTCCTCGAGGCCGAGGTAGTAACCCGAGCCGAACCAGAAGCTGTGCGAGGCCGTGGGCAACAGACCGAACGGCACCTGCTGGATGCCGGCGCGGAGGTCCGACGTGGCGCCATCACGGCCGTCCTCGAGCATCCAGCCCATATAGGCGTGGTGCACGGCGTCGAATCCGTCGTACCAGCGGTACTGCAGCGAGAAGAACGCCGGACCGGCATCGCCGCGTGCATCGATGCGGGCGAGCTCGGGCTCGAAGCCGCTGCTCGGACCGTAGTCGAGCCAACCGTAATTGAAGCGGACTGCGCCGCCGAGTTCGAAACCGGGTGTGTCGTCGGCGCCGTCTTCGGCCGATACCGCCGGCGCCGCAACCACGAGAACACCCCACACCATCCACTTGAAACCGCGCGACATCACGACGGGCCTGCCCTCCTCGATCCACTCGTCAATCCAATGCAGACCGGCCATCCTAACGATTTCCACATACAGCCCCAAATCCACGGGAATCCACTCAACGCGGAAAACGGCTTGAAAACAGGGATTTTTCATGCGCGGACGACGTGCGACGCGCACGCAAGGGCATTCACGGGCGTGCATGCCTGCAGGCGAAGCAACATAGGAAAACGGGGCGCGATGGCCGGGCGCATGGCCCGATGCATGTGTCCCCACATGCGCCGGCTATCATCCGGGAACGGCAATGAGGCCGATGTGCAGGCGCGCGCATGACCGTCTATGTCGACGATGCGGTCCATCCCTGGCGCGGTGAACGCTGGGCGCATCTGCTCGCCGACACCCTCGACGAACTGCATGCGTTCGCGACGTTGCTCGGCATCCCGCGGCGCGCGTTCCAGGACCGCGCCAGTGGCGCGCACTACGACGTGACCGCGGCGATGCGCGAACGTGCGATCGCGCTGGGTGCGATGCCGATCTCCCGCCACCGCGACCGCGCGCTGGTCCGCGCGGTCATCGCGCAGGCGCGGCGCCAGGGCCGCGGCGAGGCGCCATGAGCCTGCGCGCACGTACGGGGTGATGCCCGCGCGCGACGGCGGTATCCTGCGCGCAGTTCCCGCCAGCCTTCTGCCGCCATGACCGATACGCCGCCCGACCGCCTGTCCAACGACCCGCGCAGCCCGCACTACGACGAGGCGGCGATGAATCGCGGCATCGGCGTGCGCTTCAACGGCAACGAGCGCCGCGACGTCGAGGAATACTGCATCAGCGAAGGCTGGATCCGGGTCGCTGCCGGCCGCGCGCTCGACCGCCGCGGCCAGCCGCTGACGGTGAAGCTGCGCGGCACCGTCGAACCCTACTTCCATCTCGACGCCTGAGCCCGCCACGCAGTCCCGTCCACGGAGACGCCCGATGCAGTACCTGCTGCTGATCTACACCGACGACACCCTGCTCGACGGTCTGGCCGAGGGCGAGTACGACACGATGATGCGCGGCTGCCTGCAGCACGCCGATGCGCTGCAGGCCGAGGGCACGCTGCTCGGCTTCCAGCAGCTCGAACACGCCGGCACCGCGAAGACCGTGCGGACGCGCGGTGGCCGCACGCAGGTGTTCGACGGGCCGTTCTCCGAGACCAAGGAAATGCTGGCCGGCTTCAACCTGATCGAAGCCGACAGCGAGGCGGACGCGTTGCGCATCGCACGCGAGTTCCCGTGGGCGCGGACCGGCAGCATCGAGGTGCGTCCGGTCCGCGACGTGGACCAGGTGCGCGCGCGGGTCGGCGCCTGAGCCGCAGGGCGACGCCTCAGATCCGCACGCGGTTGCGTCCCGACGCCTTCGCCGCGTAGAGCGCCCGGTCGGCCACATCGAGCAGCGCACGCGCTTCGCGCGTGTCGTCCGGCCCCGACACCACGCCACCGACGCTGGCGGTGACCACCTGCGCCGCCATCGACGCGGGATGCGGCAGCGCCAGCGCTTCGATCCGCGCACGCAGCGCCTCGGCGGCGCGCCAGGCCGTCTCCGCATCGAGGGCGGGCAGCAGCACCGCGAATTCCTCGCCGCCGAACCGCGCGGCCAGCCCGTCGGCCTCCGCCGCCGCGCCCGCACAGACGCCGGCGATCGCGCGCAAACATTCGTCGCCGTGCAGATGCCCCATCGTGTCGTTGAGCGCCTTGAAGGAATCGACGTCGGCCAGCAGCAAGGCCATCGGATGCCCGCCTGGACGCAGGCGGCGCAGCATCGCGTCGAACGCCTGGTCGAAGGCGCGGCGGTTGGCGATGCCGGTCAGTCCGTCGACCATCGAGATCCGCTGCAGCCGCGCGTTCGCATCCTCGAGTGCCGCGGCGATGCGCGTGAGATGGATCGCACCGGCGATCTGGTCGCCGACCGCATCGAAGGCCTCGCGCATATCGGCATCGAAGAACGCCGGATCCGTACTCTCGATGTTGAGGACCCCGTGCAGGCGTGTGCGGTGGCGGATCGGCACCAGGTACTCGGACCGCACCGCGCTGTTGCCGGCGACGTAGTCCGCGTCGGCATCGACGTCGACGATCAGCTGCGGCGCACCGAGCCGCGCGCAGCGACCGGCGGCGCCGCGGTCGAGCGGCCACGGCCAGATCGCGGGTTCGAGGTCGAAGGTCCCCGCCGAGACTTCCTGCACGAAGACATCGCCGGATTCGTCGAGCAGGATGATGCTGACCACCGCGACCGGCAGTTCGGCCGCGAGCACATCGACAATGCGTTGCAGCACGCCTTCCAGGGCGCCGTCCTGCAGGGCTTCGCGGGAGACGCGCGCGAGGATGCGCTGCAGCGTCACACGATCACCCGCACCTCTGTCGTCGGTGTCGCTCGCGTCCGGCTCCCCCATCGGTTCTCCTGGCCCAGGGCCGGGCGGCGGATCGCCCCGATGCCACTGTACGCCGTGAAGTCGACGGCGCGGCTCAGCCGCCACGCGCCTCGGCGACGATCTGATCGGTGATCGCCTGGACCTGCTTGACCGTCATCGGCGCGAAGATGCCCTGCCAGGCGCTCGACGTGGTGTCGTAGGTCCGTGTCGCAGCGACCCTGCCGCCGGGCACCTCGATGAACTGCGCACTGGCCTTGATGTGCGCATTACCGGTCATCACCCCGAGGCCGTACCGCGCGCCGGTGGAGACGTAGCGGTAGCTGTCGACGCGCACGACGACGACCACGCCCGGCGGATCCAGCGACGACGGGCGGCTGTCGCGCACGCTGCCCTGGATGCCGGCCGCGGTGGCCGAGGTGCGGATCGCGTCGTTCCACAGCGCGCGGAAATCCGCCCAGTCGTCCTGCGCGCGGACGGTGTCGCTGCCTTCGACGACCAGCACGATCTGGCGGACGTCGCCGTTGATGGCGACCCGTTCGACCGGCGCGGCGGTGGGGCGCTGCACAGTCGCCGCGCACGCGGACAGCAGCGCGGCTGCGGTGAGCAGGGCGAGCGAACGGAAGATGCGCGGCGCTCGTACCGCAGCGGAAATCACAGGGGTACTCGAATGCATGGCAAGGCCTCGTCGGATGGTCGGCATCGCGCGGCCCGAACGCTTCCCCTGCGCAGCGTCCGGTGCGCGCGCCGGCAGCCTATCGCGGCGGCATTCGGGTTTCGTGAAGCGGATTGGCCGTCATCCGGACTTCAGCACCGTCGACGTGTGGCCCGAACTGCCGGACATTCAGCACCTCACTTTCTGGAGGAGAGCCTGCTCCGGACTCGATCCGGGGTCGGCGCGCAACGCGCGCCGGGCAAGGCCGGGCCCTATCAGGCATGTCGGAAAGCGTCCTCATCCGCAGACATTGCGGACTACAGCAATCCGTCCCGCTTCACCGCCAGATAGCGCTCGACCAGCGCCGACGGCAGCTCCTCGCCGGTCACGTCGAGCACCGTGATGCGGTGGTTGCGCAATGCGTCGTGGGCGGCCTTGCGCTGGGCGAGGTAGCGCGCGGTGGCGCCGGCGCGCACCGCGTCGTCGTGGTCGTGGACCTCGGCCGACAGCACCTCGTCGAGTGCGCGTTCGCGCAGGGACGCGACGACGACCAGGTGCCGCTTCTGCAGCATGCGCACGGCACTGAGCACATCTTCGATGTCCTCGTCGCGCAGATTCGTCACCAGCATCAGCAGGCCGCGACGACGCTGGCGCAGCGACAGTTCGGTGGCCGCGGCGAGATAGTCGGTGGCCACCGGCTGCGGCTGCAGGTCGTGGCTGACGCGCAGGAGGGTGTCGACCGCGCCCATGCCCCGCTGCGGGGCCATCCAGCGGCTCTCGCCGCCGGTCGCGAACAGGCCGACCGCGTCGCCCTGGCGCAGCGCGAGATAGGACACGACGAGCGCCGCATCGAGCGCGTGGTCGAAATGCGACAGCGCGCCGTCCTGGGCGAGCATGCGCCGGCCGGTGTCGAGCACGACGACCAGCTGCTGGTTCTTCTCGTCCTGGTACTCGCGCGAGATCAGCTTGCGGGCGCGCGAACTCGCCTTCCAGTCGATCTGGCGCAGGCTGTCGCCGACGCGGTATTCGCGCATCTGGTGGAAATCGGTGCCCTCGCCGCGACGGCGCTTGATATGCGCACCGACCAGCCGCGAGGCGCGGTCGGCGCTGAGCAGGGCGAAGCGGGTCAGCGGCGCGAAGTTCGGGAACACCCGCACCTGCTGGCGCGTGCCGGCCTCGCGGCGCTGCCGCCACAGGGCGAGCGGCGAGCGCAGCCGCAGCTGCACGCCGTCGAACGCCGCCGCGCCGCGCATGTCCGGCTGCAGCATGTAGTCGATGCGCGAGACTGTGTCCGGCGTCAGTCGCACGCGCCGCGGCAGGCCGTCGACCCGCCAGCCCGGCGGATGCAGGTCGTGGACTTCCAGATGCTGGACCTGCGGGCCGCCCTCGATCTGCAGCGAGACCGGCCGTGCGATGCCGATCGGCCAGGCCTCTGGCATCGTGCGCACGACGTCCGGCGTCGGACGCCGCAGCAGCAGCACGAGATCGAGGATCGACAGCAGCAGCAGCGCCGTGCCGAACACGTTCCATGGCAGCACCGCCGGCGACCACAGCGACGCGGCCACGCCGCCCAGGCCCCAGACGACCAGCAGCGCGACGAGGACGATCGTCGGCCTCATGCGTGGCGACTCACGTGCGGGTGTCGCGAACGGCTCACTTGCGCGGCGCTTCCACGCGCGCGAGCAGCGCCTGCAGCACCTGGTCGGCGTCCTGCCCTTCGATCTGCAGTTCCGGGGCCAGCGCGATGCGATGACGCAGCGCCGGCGTCGCGATCTCGCGGATGTCGTCGGGTGTCACGAAGTCGCGACCCGACAACACCGCCTGCGCACGCGCCGCGCGCACCAGCGCCAGGCTGCCGCGCGGGCCGGCGCCGAGCGCGATGCCCGGCCATTTGCGCGTGGCCGCGGCGATGCGCACCGCGTAATCGATCACCGCCGCATCGACGACCGTCGCCGCGGTGCCCTGCTGCAAGGCGACGATCTCGCCCGGCTGCAGCACCGTCGCGAGTTGCGACAGGTCGAAATCGGCGGCGACCTTGCCGCTGCTGATCGCGGTGACCATCGCGACCTCGTCGGCGTGCTCGGGATAGTCGATCAGCACCTTGAGCAGGAAGCGGTCGAGCTGCGCTTCGGGCAGCGGATACGTGCCCTCCTGCTCGACCGGGTTCTGCGTCGCCAGCGTCATGAACGGCGGCGGCAGTTCGAAGCTGTGGCCTTCGATCGTGACCTGCTGTTCCTGCATCGCCTCGAGCAGCGCGGACTGGGTCTTGGCCGGCGCGCGGTTGATCTCGTCGGCCAGCAGCAGGTTGGTGAAGATCGGGCCGCGGCGCACCACGAAGGTCTCGCTCTTGGTGTCCCAGACCGCGTGGCCGCTGACGTCGCTGGGCATCAGGTCGGGCGTGAACTGCACGCGCGCGAAGTTGCAGCCGAGCACCGCCGACAGCGCGCGCACCAGCAGCGTCTTGCCGAGGCCGGGTACGCCCTCGATCAGCACGTGGCCGCCGGCGAGCAGGGCGACCAGGATCTGGTCGAGCACCTCGGGCTGGCCGATGAAGGCCTTGGAGACTTCGTCCCGAACCGCGGCGACGCGCGCGGCGAGGGCGTCGCCGGTGATCGGCGCGGACGGAGGCATGGGCAGCTCGGTCATAGTCGGTTTCTCATGTGGATCAGTCGGGCGATGCGCTGGCGGAAGGCCTTCGCATCATCGGGGCGGGGCGCCTGCAGCGCGTGGCGGACATCGCGCGGCGGCAGGCCGGTGCGCGCGGCGATGGCCTCGATGCCGGCCTCGCCTTCGAGCGCGGCGGCCAGCGGATCGCGCCGGCGCAGGCGATCGCGGAACGCGGCGCGCACCGCCTCGTACAGCAGCGGCGCGCGACCGTAGCGCACGAGATGTTCGCCGCTCGCGGCGACATGCTCGAGCAGTGCGCGCCGTGCGACCGGCGGCGCCGGCAACACCGGACCGAGCCGCTGCGTGCGCATCCACAGCCATGCGAGCAGCGCGAGCAGCAGCGGCCCCCATGCCATCCAGCCGCGCGTGAGGATCTGGTACCAGAGCGGCGGCACGCTGGCCGCGTAGACCAGATGCACGGTGCCCGCACCCCAGTTGGGCGCCAGCAGTTGTCGCGTCAGCAATGCATGCGGCACTTCGCGCAGATCGGCGTTGCGCATGAAGTCGAAGTCGGCGAGCACGTCGACGGTGCCGGCGCCGTGCGCCAGCCGCGCGAACACCAGGCCATCCTCGTGGCCGTCGCCCCATTCGAGCAGCGGTTCGGCATCGACCAGCAGGAAGCGGCGTCCGCGGCAGAATTCCACGTGGCCCTGCTGCCCGGCCACCAGCAGCGGCTCGCAACGCGTGCGGCCATCGACGGTGCGCACGCCGAGCCGTTCGAGCAGGTCCCACGGCCGCGCGGTCTCGCTGCTGCGGCGTGGCAGCGGCGTGCGCACCAGCAGGTGTCCGCCGCGGTCGACCCAGCCGAGCAAGGCCTCGACCTCGGACGGCAGCAGCGTCCGCGGTTCGCTGTAGAGCAGCACGGTGTCGCGCGGTTCCAGCGGCACGGTGGAGAGCTGCAGGCGCTGGCGCGAACGCGCCTGCACGCCGTCGCCGAGCAGGGATTGCCGCAGCGCGTACAGCGGGTTGTAGGCGGCCTCGCCGCGCGGCGGGAGGTCGATCGTGTCGGACACGCGCTCGTGCGTGTGCAGGAACCACGCGATGCCGAGCGCGATGATCAGCGCGCCCAGCGCGGCGAGGCCGAGACGTGCGGGCCAGCGCATCAGACGGACCATCCGAAACGCGGCGCGAGGCGTGCGAGCAGGGCCTCCAGGCCTTCGTCGTCCGGCAGCCGCTGGCCGTAGGCGGCGCGCTGCCAGACGCGCACCATCTCGGCGAACGCGTCGCGGCCTTCAGCATCGGGCAGGCGTCGCGAGGCGCGCAGGACCTGCGCCTCGGTCGCACCCGGCACCAGGGTCACGCCGGCGCGCGTGGTCATCGCCTCGACGCTGCCGCGATACAGCAGTGCCAGCGCGCGCCGGTGCCGGCCCTCGGCCCACAGGCGTCGGACTTCGGACACCAGATCGGCAGGCAGTGCTTCGGGCGGTGGCGGCGCGGCCTCGACGACGATCTCGCTCGGCGCGCGCACCGGCCCCAGCGTGTCGCGCATCCACGGCCACCAGTGCCGCACGGTCCAGGCCAGCACGCCGACGAGAATCGCCAGCACGAGCCACAGGCCGTACTCGGCGATCAGCGCGAAGACCTGCGCGATCGCCGCCAGTAGGCCGGCGTTCGGATTGAGCGGGCTCTTCGCGTCCTTCCTGTCGTCGACATCCTTGCGCTGCCAGCGCGTGACCTCGCGCGTGTTGTGGAGCAGCGGGTCGGCGTAGGCGCGTTCGATCGCGCGTCCGAAGGACGTACCGTCCTCGACATCCCCGAAGACGACCGGCAGCGTCGGCACCTGCGCCTCGTCGTCCCCGGCCGCATCCGGCTTGCGCTCGCCGGGCCGCCAGGTCTTGGTCGGATTGATCTCGCGCGTGCCGTCGCCGCCGCCGGTCGCCGGCTCCTGCGCATGCCCAGACACCGGCGCCAGCATCAGCCCGGCGAGCAGCAGGCTGACCATCAGCGTCGCCGCCGGCACCAGGCGCGCGCGCAGGCGCCGGAACGCGATCTCCAGATCCCAGGCTTCCAGCTGCGTGCGGCGATTGAGGTACAGCCCGAAGCCGGCGCCGATGTAGAACGGCTCGACCAGTCCGATCGCCAACCAGAACGCGAGGTTGCCCAGCACCTGCACCCAGCGCGGCGGCTGTTCGGAGATCAGCGCCCACATCGCGCGCGCCGATTCGGACAGCAGTTCGGTCGGCACGAACATCAGCACCAGCAGGACCAGCGACAGCAGCAGCGCGGCCACGAACAGCTGGCAGATGACGGTCAGCAGCAGGGCATGGCCGCCGATGCCGTCCGACAGCAGGCGCCGCCGCTGCGCGAGCGGCGCGCCGGTCAGGCCTTCGAGCAGATCGACCGGCAAGGTCACTGCGCGCCAGGGACTGAAACGGCGCCAGGTCAGATGGCCGATCAGCGGTCGCCAGCCCCAGCGCAATTGCGCATCCAGCGTCGCACGCATGCCGGGCGCGGCGCCGAACACCGCGCGCGACAGCACGAACAGCGGCACCCGGTCGAACACCGGCTTGAGCCACCACAGTGCCAGCGCGGCGAGCCACAGCTGGTCGATCGCCCAGCCCAGCGCGTTGAGCACGACGAACACCGGCAGGCCGAGCAGCAGCGACGGTCCCCAGATCGCGCGCGCGTGCCGGCGCACCAGCGCGTTGCCCAGCTCCATCGCTTCCCACGCCGTACGCGGCCGCAGTTCCACCTGCACGGTCTCAACGCGCATCGGCCACTCCGCGTCCGCCGCGCCACAGCCACAACAGGGTCAACAGCCACAGGCCGCCGCCGACGCCGAACTTGACGGGATCGGGAATCGCGCCGGTCGACGACCAGAACGCTTCGACGAACGCGGCGAACACCAGCATGCAGAGAATGCCCACGCACAGCCGTCCGCCGTCGCGCCCGGCCTGCACCAGCGCATCGACGCGGCGCAGCCGGCCCGGCGCGACCAGCGCGAGCCCCAGCCGCAGACCGCCGGCACCGGCGATGACGATCGCGGTCAGTTCCGGTGCCGAATGCCCGACGACGAAGCGCCAGAACGGACCGCCGTGGCCGATCGCCTGCAGATGCCCGGCGACCGTACCGATGAACACACCGTTGAAGATCAGCACGAAGATCGTGCCGACACCGGCGAGCAGACCACTGGCGAAGGTGCGGAAGCCGATGCTGACGTTGTTCCAGATGTAGTAGCCGAACATCTGCATGTCCGACTGGCTCTCGCGCGCGAAGCGTTCGGCCGCGCGCGCCGGGTCGTACATGCCTTCCATCTGCGCCAGCTGCTCGGGCGACATCACCCCGTAGGCGAGCTCGGGCCAGGACTGGATCAGTACGAACAGCAGCACCAGCGGCACCGCGAACAGCACCAGCGACGCCCACAGGCAACCGCGCTGCGCGCGCACCAGGCGCGGGAAATCGGCGAGCAGGAAGCGCAGCGCACGCCGCCACGGCGGCGGCGGCGGGCGATAGAGCACGTTGTGGCCCCGCTGCATCAGCGCCTGCAGGCGCGCGGTGACCTGCGGGCTGTAGCCGCGACGGCGGGCGAGCGCCTGCTGCTGGCACAGGCGGCGATAGCGCGACGGCACGGCCTCGTCACCGAGCCCGTTCCAGTCGCGACGCGTCGCACGCGCGCGCCGCGGACTGCCCTCGCGCGCATCGAGCCAGCGCTCGAACGCGTCCCACTCGGCCGCGTGGCGGGCGATGAACGCGTCCTGCCTCATGCGCGCCGTCCCAGCAGCCAGTTGGCGACGCCCAGCAGCCGCAGCACGCCGGTCTCGCCGCGTGCGCCGGTCACCGGCGCGGCGATGTCGGCCAGTTCCTGCTGGCGTTCGCCGGTCAGCGCGTGCGCGCGTTCGGCGAATGCGATCACCGCGACCTGTTCGTGCGCCTGCAGCGGCGCGGCCGGCGCCTGCGGCGCGATCTGCAACGCGTCGATGCGCGTGCGCTCGCGCGGCGCATGGATCACCAGCGTGCCGGCGACCATGTCGCCCAGCCGCCGGCTCCACGGATCGGCGAGGCTCGCGACCAGGCCCGCGCCGTAGCCGAACGGCAGCATGTCGACGGTGCGCATCAGATTGCGCACGAAGCTCGCCATCCAGCCGATCGGCGCGCCATCGGCCGACACCACCCGCAGGCTGAGCGCGCGCTTGCCGGGCGTCTGCCCGCCGTGGAGCGCTTCGAACACCACCGGATAGCCCCAGAACACGACGAACAGCACGATCATGTACAGGCCAGAGCCGAAGCGGCCGAGCATGCCGAGCACGATCGAGATCGCCATCAGCAGCGCGCCGCGGATCGCCAGGTCGATCAGCCACGCCACCGCGCGCGGCACCGGGCCGGCGGCCGGCAGCCGCAGCGCGACACCTTCGGGCGTGTGGACCTCGCGGACCGTATCGAGCATCAGGCGCCGCGGCTCCGTGCGGTCATGCGCGGCTGCGCGTCGTCCCTGTGCGTCATGCGTCGTGTTCGTCCCTGCCGTGCTCAGGCCGCCAGCGCGGCGAGGTATTCGTCCTTGAGGCGCACGTAATGCGCGGCGCTGTAGTACAGGCCCTCGATCTGCGCATCGTCGAGCCGGCGCACGCAGCGCGCGGGATTGCCGACCCACAGTTCGCCCTCGCCGACCACCTTGCCCGGCGCCACCACCGCACCGGCCGCGACGAAGGCGTGCTTCTTCACCACGACGCCGTCGAGCACCAGCGCGCCCATGCCGATCAGCGCCGCGTCCTCGATCGTGCAGGCGTGGATCACCGCCTTATGGCCGATGGTGACGTCGCTGCCGATCAGCGTCGGAAATCCGCCGCGCTTCGCGTGCGGGCCGGCGTGGCTGACGTGGATCACGGTGCCGTCCTGCACGCTGGTGCGGGCGCCGATGCGCACATGGTTGACGTCGCCGCGGATCACCGTCGCCGGCCACACCGACACGTCGTCGCCGAGCGTCACGTCGCCGATCACCGTCGCCGCCGGGTCCACGTAGACGCGCGCGCCGAGGGTCGGGGCGGTGTCTCGATAGGGTCGAAGGTCCATCGCCGGAGTCTACCTGCGGCCCCGCCGGATTGCCGGGACGCCGACGCTACACTGCGGCGATGGATGCCACCCCGCCCGACCCGACACCCGCTGCGACGCCCATCGCCGACCTGCAGCCGACGCTCGATGCGTTGCGCGCGGCCTGGCGCGTGCGCCGGCCCGACGCCGCGCAGCGTCGCGACGACCTGGCCCGTCTGCGCAGCGCGTTCGCACGTCGTCTGGGCGAGATGGCCGACGCGATCTCGGCCGACTTCGGCCACCGTGCACGCCAGGAATCGCTGATCGCCGACGGCATGACCGTGCTGTCGGAGATCGATGCCCTGCGCAGCCATCTGCGCGGCTGGATGCGGCCGCGCCGGGTCGGCGCCGGCTGGAAGTTGTGGCCGGCGCGCGCCGAAGTGCGGCCGGTGCCGCTGGGCGTGGTCGGCGTCATCGCGCCGTGGAACTACCCGGTCAACCTCGCGCTGATTCCGCTGGCGACCGCGATCGCCGCCGGCAACCACGTCTATCTGAAACCGTCCGAACACACGCCGCGCAGCAGCGCGTTCCTGCGCTCGCTGCTGGCGGAAGTCTTCCCGGCAGACCGCGTCGCCGTGGCAATAGGCGATGCCGACATCGGCGCCGCATTCGCCGGCCTGCCGTTCGACCATCTGGTGTTCACCGGTTCGACCGCGGTCGGGCGCAAGGTCATGGCCGCGGCGGCGCCGAACCTCACCCCGCTGACGCTGGAACTCGGCGGCAAGTCGCCGGCGATCGTCTGTCCCGGCTATCCGCTCGACAAGGCCGCCGCGCGCCTCGTCACCGGCAAGCTGTTCAATGCCGGCCAGACCTGCATCGCACCGGACTACGTGCTCGTCGATGCGCCGCGCCGCGACGCCCTGCTCGAGGCGCTGCGCTTCGAGGTGCAGGATCGCTACGCCGATGCCGGCGCGCGTGCATCGGACTACACGCACATCGTCAGCGACGCGCAGCACGCGCGCCTGACCGGCCTGCTCGACGATGCGCGCGCACGCGGCCTGACCGTGCTGTCGCTGCTCGAGGTCGACGACACGCGTGCGCTCGCGCCGACACTTGTCGTCGAGCCCGGCGACGATGCCGCCTTGATGCAGGACGAGATCTTCGGACCGATCCTGCCGGTGCTGTCGTACCGATCGCTCGACGAGGCCATCGCGTTCGTGGAAGCACGCGACCGCCCGCTGGCCTTGTATCCCTTCGGCGACCGCGCCCAGGCCGAGACGATCCTCGCGCGCACCGTCGCCGGCGGCGTGACCGTCAACGACACCCTGCTGCATTTCGCCGCGAACCGGCTGCCGTTCGGCGGCGTCGGTCCCAGCGGCATGGGTGCGTACCACGGCCGCGCCGGCTTCGATGCGATGACCAAGGCGCTGCCGGTGCTGTGGCAGTCGCGCTTCGCGGTGACCGACTGGCTGCGGCCGCCGTATGCGCGGATCGCGAAACTCGTGGACTGGCTCGCACGCTAGCGGTGGGGCACGCACGCCTCGGCGACGGCGGCGCGCGGTGGCGCCCGCCCGTGCGGCCCGGCCGTCGCTGTGCCGCCGCGTACAATCCGGCGTCCGTATACCGATAGCGCGCCGCATGAAGATCGCCAGCTGGAACGTCAACTCGCTCAACGTCCGCCTGCCGCACCTCGAGCAGTGGCTGCGCGATGCGCAGCCCGACGTGGTCGGCATCCAGGAGACCAAGCTCGAGGATGCGAAATTCCCCGACGCCGCGCTCGCCGCGCTCGGCTACCGCAGCGTGTTCTCGGGCCAGAAGACCTACAACGGCGTCGCGCTGCTGGCACGCGCGCGTACGCTCGACGACGTGCAGATCGGCATTCCCGGCTTCGACGACGACCAGAAGCGCGTGATCGCCGCGACCATCGACGGGGTCCGCGTCATCAATCTCTACGTCGTCAACGGCCAGGATGTCGGCACCGACAAGTACGCCTACAAGCTGCGCTGGCTCGAAGCCGTGGCCGACTGGGTCGCGCGCGAGCTCGCCGCGCACCCGAACCTGGTCGTGCTCGGCGACTTCAACATCGCCCCCGACGCCCGCGACGTGCACGATCCCGAGGTTTGGAACGAATCGCACATCCTCACCTCGGCCGCCGAGCGTCTCGCCCTGCAACGCCTGCTCGACCTCGGCCTGCACGACGCGTTCCGCCTGCACTCGGACGAGGCCGGCGTCTTCAGCTGGTGGGACTACCGCCAGGCCGCATTCCGCCGCGACCTCGGCCTGCGCATCGACCTCACCCTGGTCTCCGACGCCCTGCGCGAGCGCGCGATGGCCTCTGGCATCGACCGCGAGCCGCGGACGTGGGAACGGCCGAGCGACCATGCGCCGGCGTGGGTGGAACTGCGGGCGACTTCTTAGCAGCGCGCTCGCGCGCGAACGCGTTCCACGGAAGGCTTCATCGCGCGCCTGCGGTGATGCTCAGCGCCGGAACAGGTTGACGATCGCCAGCAGGATCACTGCGCCGATGAAGGCGGTGACCAGGAAACCGAGCCAGCCGCCACCGACACTCAGTCCGATCATCGGCAACAGCCAGCCGCCGATGAAACCGCCGACGACACCGACCACGATGTTGAGCACGATGCCCTGACGGTGCGACGTGCGCATCAGCAGGCTGGCGAGCCAGCCGGCGATGCCGCCGACGACCAGATACACGACCCACTGCCAGAACGATGACGGCTCCATCTCGACTCCTCTGCGTATGACTGCGGCCCGGATGATCGGCAGGCGTGCGTGATCGCGGCGTGCCGGCTCAGTCCGGTCCGGCCCCCAGCAGCGCGTCGAGCGCGGCGCGTGGCAGCTTGCCGGTCTCGTTGCGCGGCAGCGCGTCCACGCGTCGCAGGCGACGCGGCAGGAACACCGGATCCAGGCTCTGCCGCAGCGCATCCAACAACGCGGCGTCGGTGAGCGCGGCGTCCGCCACCACCACCGCCTCGATGCGTCGCACGCCGTAGGCATCGGCGAGCTGCGACTGCACCACGACGCCGTCGCGCACGCCGTCGATGGCGAGCAGGCGCCGGCTCAGGTCGGCGAGCGACGCGCGCTTGCCGGCGATCTCGATCATGTCGGCCTGGCGGCCGCGCAGTTCGAAGCGGCCGGCGGCGTCGAGTTCGACGATGTCGGCCAGCAGTCGCGGTTCGGCCAGGTGCGGTGCGTGCACGAGGGTCCCGTCGGGCACCGGCTGCAGGCGCACGCCGTCGAACGGCGTCCAGGCCTGTTCGTGCGCGGTGCGGCGGCGGGCGAAGATGCAGGTCTCGGTGGAGCCGAACAGTTCGCGCACCTCGCAGCCGAAACGCGCTTCGGCATCGGCCGCCAGGGCCTGCGGCAGCGGCGCGGTGGCGGTCGCGATCGCCGCGAGCGGCGGCAGGGTGACCCCGGATTCGACCAGCGAACGCAGATGCACGGGGGTCGTGACCAGCAGCGGCGGACTCGGCGCATCGCGCAGCGCAGCGGCGATGTCGCCGGGAAAGAACGGGCGCGCAACGTGCACGGCCACATTGCCGAGCAGCGGCAGCAGCACCGACATCTCCATGCCGTACATGTGCTGCGGCGGCACGGTCGCGACCACCGGCAGCGTGGCCTCGCCGTGCAGGTCGGCCAGTGCGGCGAGGTTCTGCAGCGTGCCGGTGTGGAACGTCGCCCAAGTCTTGGGATTGGCGCCCGGCACGCCGGTGCTGCCGGACGTGAAGCCGATCGCGACCAGCGCGTCGAGCGCGATCCCGGGCACGTCGCCATCGCATGCGGGCAGCGCATCGGGCAGGCGCACGTAATGCGGCGGCGCGGGCGCATGCGTCACCGCGTGTTCGGCATCGCAGCCGCAGTCGTCGCGATCGCCGATGCAGTAGCTGTGCGGATGGCGCGCGCGCACATCGTCGATCGCACCGCGCGTGCGCGCCGGCGGCAGCAATGTGGTCTGGCCACGCAGCGCGACCGCGCAGAACGCGACGAGGAAGCGGTAGCGGTCCTCGCACAGGTTCAACGCGAACGGCGCGTCGGGCAGCAGCGCGGCCACGCCGCGCACATGGGCGAGGAAGGACCCGAGCGTGACCACGCCCTCGGGGCCGAACGCGATCGCGCGCGACGGTGCGCCGTTGACCATCGGCCGGCTTGCGTCCGCGCCGGGTGCGCCTTCGACGCGCACCGCCCCCTGTTCCAGAACCACTGCCGACATCGTGCTGCCACTCCGGGAAAGATGTTCCATGTGCCGTGTCCGGCCCGCGGAACAGCCGTTTTAGCTTACGCTGGACGCCCTGCGGGATGCCAAGTGCGGATGTTCAGCGAGGGATGTTCAGCGAAACCATGAGCCTGGCCGCCGGGCCGGTGCGATGCGCGTGGCGGGACTACCGCCGCGGCCAGTCCGCCGAAGCACTGGTGCGGCCCTGGCTGGCCGATGCACTCGGCCGCCCCGGCGCCGAAGTCGGCCTCGATCGCGACGCCCGCGGCCGCCCGCAGCTGCAGGTGCCCGGCCAGCCCGGCCTCGATGCCAACTGGAGCCACAGCGGCGATGCGCTGCTGGTCGCGCTCGGCGATGGCGTGACGGTGGGCGTGGACATCGAATGGATGCGCCCGCGGCCCCAGGCGATGGCGCTGGCGCAGCGCTTCTTCACCGCGGGGGAAGCGACGGCGCTCGCGAAGCGGGCGCCGGATGCGGCCGAGACCGCGTTCGTGCAGCTGTGGTGCGCGAAGGAAGCCGTGCTCAAGGCGCATGGTCATGGGTTGTCGTTCGGGCTGGATCGGCTGGAATTCGCCGCGCGCGACGACGGGTGGGCCCTGGTCGCCTGCGATCCCGCGCTGGGGACACCGGGCGACTGGACCCTGCAGGCGTTCGCGCCGCTGCCGGGGTATCTGGCGACGGTGGCGTGGCGTCGCCTGGATTGAGCGTCTTTAAAGCATCCGGTGGCTTGGCACCTGCATTTCGCCCCTCTGGGCCGACGTGCCCGCCGGGGTAGAAGGTGCCCAGAGGGCAGATGAAGACGCTTTTTAAAGTCCCTGTGGAGCCCCAGCCCTCACCCGACGCGCTTTGCGCGTCGACCTCTCCCGAAGGGAGAGGTGCGCACCGACTGCCTGCACACTCAGCAGTATCTCGGCTGCGGGCAGATCGAAAATCACGGAACCTGCGTTTCCCTTCCCCCTCTGGGGGAAGGTGCCCGAAGGGCGGATGAGGGCGCTTTTGAAGTCCCTGTAGAGCCCCAACCCTCACCCGACGCGCTTCGCGCGTCGACCTCTCCCGAAGGGAGAGGTGGGGGAAGGACCGCCTGCCCACAGGACACTGCACTAACCAGGACACGGCACTAATAACGATCCTGCGCGGGGGAGGATCGGGTGGGGACAAAGCCCGTCAGCCGGCGCGATCCACAGGCCACGCGATCCACCAGCTTCTACAATGCGTCCCATGGATATCTCCGACGACACCGCGTTGCGCGCCGAGCTCGACGCCGGCCTGCGCACGCTGGGCCTCGCCCCGACGCTGGCCGACCCGCTGCTCGCGTACCTCGTGCTGCTGCTGCGCTGGAACAAAACCTACAACCTGACCGCCGTGCGCGATCCGCGCGAGATGGTCGTGCGCCACCTGCTCGACTCGCTGGCGATGGTGCCGCACGTCGACGGCCTCACCACGCTGGCCGATCTGGGCACCGGTCCCGGCCTGCCCGGCATTCCGCTGGCGATCGCCCTGCCCGGCCTGCGGGTCACGCTGGTCGAATCGAACGGCAAGAAGGCGCGCTTCCTGCGCGAGGCCGTGCGCCAGCTGAAGCTGACCAATGCCGATGTCGCCGAGTCGCGCATCGAAGCCCTCGACCGTCCCGGTGCGTTCGACGCGATCACCGCGCGTGCGCTCGCCACGCTGCCGGACATCCTCGCCGTCGGCGGCCACCTGCCGAAGAGCGACGGCGGGCGCCTGCTGGCGATGAAGGGCGTCCACCCGGCCGACGAGATCGCCGGATTGCCGGCCGGCTGGCGGCTCGACACGGTCACGCCGCTGCAGGTGCCTGGTCTCGATGCCGAACGGCATCTGGTCGTCGTCGCACGCGCCTGAGCCGCGGCCCGAAAGATGGTGCGGGCATGTCTGCACCACCGTCTGCGCGCGGCCGGTTCAGCCGCCAGCGCGGCGCAATCCGCTTCGGCGCCGCGCCGACGTCCTGCACGACGGCATGATCGGCTCGGTTACCCCAAGCCGCGCTTGGGGGGCATAATCCCCGGTCCGGCCGCTGCCCGCGGTGGCCGGCTCCCTTCCTGAACCGCGCACGGAGCCCATGGCCCGCATCATCGCCATCGCCAACCAGAAGGGCGGCGTCGGAAAGACGACGACGGCCGTGAACCTGGCCGCGGCGCTCGCGCGCACGCCCAAGCGCGTGCTGCTGGTCGACCTCGATTCGCAGGGCAACGCGACGATGGGCTGCGGCATCGACAAGGGCGCGGTGCCGGTCAGTACCTGCGACGTGCTGCTGGGCGAGGTCGAAGCCGGCGATGCGATCGTGCAGACCGAGGAAGAGGTCGACCTGATTCCCGGCAACACCGATCTCACCGCCGCCGAACTCGAGCTGATGGGCGCCGACGATCGCGAGCAGCGCCTCAAGCGCGCGCTCGAGCCGCTGCGCGCGCGCTACGACTACATCCTGATCGACTGTCCGCCGGCGCTGTCGCTGCTGACGCTCAATGCGCTGACCGCCGCCGATTCGGTGCTCGTGCCGATGCAGTGCGAGTACTACGCGCTCGAGGGCCTGAGCGCGCTGCTGCAGACGATCGATGCGATCAAGCAGAACCTCAATCCGAAGCTCGAGGTCGAGGGCGTGCTGCGCACGATGTTCGACGTACGCAACAACCTCGCCAATGCGGTATCGGGCGAGCTGACCAATCATTTCGGCGACAAGGTGTTCCGCACCATCGTGCCGCGCAACGTGCGCGTGGCCGAGGCGCCCAGCCACGGCCAGAGCATCGTCGGTTACGACAAGGGCTCGCGCGGCGCGATCGCCTATCTCGGCCTCGCTGGCGAGGTGATCCGCCGCCAGCGCGAGCGCGACGCCGCACGCACCCAGGACGCCACCGCCATGGAGACTCCGGCATGACCGCTGCGAAGACGCCGGCCAAGAAGCGCGGCCTCGGCCGTGGGCTCGAAGCCCTGCTCGGCCCGAAGGCCGCCGCCGAAGCGCCGCCGAGCCTGGAGGCGACCGAGCAGGACACGCTGCGGGTCCTGCCGATCGATGCGCTGAGCGCCGGCAAGTACCAGCCGCGCAAGCACTGGGATGCCGACAAGCTGACCGAGCTGGCCGAGTCGATCCGCGCGCAGGGCGTGATCCAGCCGATCGTCGTGCGCGAGCGTCCGGACCGCACCTTCGAGATCATCGCCGGCGAACGCCGCTGGCGCGCGTCGAAGCAGGCGGGCCTGAGCGAAGTGCCCGCGGTCGTGCGCAACGTCGAGGACCGCACGGTCGTCGCGATGGCGCTGATCGAGAACATCCAGCGCGAAGACCTCAACCCGCTGGAAGAAGCGCAGGCGCTGCAGCGGCTGATCGACGAATTCGACCTGACCCACGCGCAGGCCGCAGAGGCCGTCGGCCGGTCGCGCGCCGCGGTATCGAACCTGCTGCGTCTGCTGGAACTGCCGCCGGCGATCCGCATCCTGGTGGAATCCAAGCAGCTGGAAATGGGCCACGCCCGCGCGCTGCTGACGCTGTCGCCGGACCTTGCCAGCAAGCTCGCCAGCGACGCGGTCGAGCACGGCTGGTCGGTACGCGAAGTCGAACACCGCGCGCAGCAGTTCGCCGCCGGCCGCGTGCCGGGCGGCAACGGCCGCACCGCGTCGAAGACCAAGGCCCGCCCGCAGGCCGACATCGTCTCGCTGGAGAACGAACTGTCGGAAACGCTGGGCACGCGCGTGTCGATCGCCAACGGCCGCGGCAACAAGGGCCGGCTGGTGATCCACTACGGCAACCTCGAAGCCCTCGACGGCGTGCTGGAACGGCTGCGCGCGCAGCGCTGAGCGCGCGCGGACCGCGCTCGCAGGATGGGTGGAGCGCGGCGAAACCCGTCGCTCACCGCATCGAAGCCCAGCGGATTCACCGAGCGATCCGCCCCGCGCCTCATTCGCCGGCGCGCACCGCCGGCCGCCGCAACGGCACCATCTCCACCGGCTCGCGCGGTGTCAGCCGCTTCTTCGGCAGGCGCGGCACGTCGATATCCGGCCGCGTGATCCGCAACGGCACCTGCTCCACCAGACACCCGCGAATCAGGTAGTCGCCGGTCACCTCGCGGTTCGAGCCGCCGGTGCGATAGGCGACGAACTTGATCCGGCTGCCGCGATCCGCATGCAGCGGACCGTCGGCCGCGGCGGTCCAGACGATCGCGTCGTCCACCAGCCGCATGTCGTACGACCCGTCCGCGCCCGACACGCTGGCGGCCAGATCGCCGGCCGACAGTCCCGGGCCGCGCAACGTGGCGCGGACCTGACGGATGTCCAGATACCGGTTTCCGGGAATGAAGTCCGACGAAGCGCCCGCGCCGGTGACGTTCACCCCCATCACGAACGTGCCGCGGTTCTCGAACGGCTGTGCGCACAGCCGACGCACCTCCGGGACCTCCGGTCGCGGCAGGCGATCCGCGATCTTCGGATCGAGCACGCGGCTGCCCGGCGGCGGTGGCGCGGCAGATGCCGTACAGCAGAGCAGAGCCAGCGCGAGCACGGGGACGGCGCGTCGGAAATGGAATCGGATCATGGGATGTCTTCCGTTGATGGCGCAAAGCGCGGGCAATCGGCCGGATGCGGGGTTCGCCGGCCTCTCGACCTGTACACGTGAAAAGCGCCCCGAAGGGTCCACCACGCCACGCGCGCGCCGCTGGAATTGTGTAACGCCGCGTCCATCGCCTAGGCTGCGCGGATGCATCGCACCCCCGATTCCCTGTCCTGGTCGCGCCGGCTGCTGCTGGCGCTGCTGGTCCTGGGGCTGATCGCGGCGCCGGTGCTGGTGGCGATGGGCAATACCTACGAAGCGGCGCACGGCGAAACCGCCGAGCAGCACGACCATGCAACCGAAGCGCACGACGACGGCGGCGACCTGCTGCACGCAGTCGCGCACTGCGCCACCTGCGGCGCGCATACGCCTGCGCTGCCGCCGGTACCGGCGCTGCTGGCACCGCTGGCGATGTCGCATCCCGCCTTGTCCGCATTCGACGCCGCGCCCGCGCACGTGCCCGAATCCCTGCTGCGACCGCCGATTTCCGCATGACGCCCGTGCCGGCCTGAGGCCGGCTTTTCGTCATCCCGAAATCGGAGTGTTCCCATGTTGTTGCGACTGGCGGCCCTGGCCGCCCTCGCCGCTGCGCCGTGCCTCGTGGCCGCGCAGACGGCGCCCCTAGCCGTGCGCGAAAGTGCGCATGCGTTGACCCTCGATGACGCGTTCGCGCGCGTCGCCGATGCCCATCCCGACCTGCGCCTGTTCGACGGCCAGCGCGCGGTATTCAATGCCGAACGCGACATCGCCGCGCTGCGTCCACCGCTGGAGGCCGGCATCGACATCGAAAATCTCGGCCTCGACGCGCCGACGCGCGCGCTCGAAACCACGCTGTCGCTCGCCGGCGTCTTCGAGCGCGGCGGCAAACCCGATGCACGGCGCGCGCTCGCGCAGACCCGTATCGACGCGCTGGCCCTGCAGCGCGAGACCGCGCGCGTCGACCTGCTCGCCGAAACCGCGCGTCGCCATCTCGCCATCGTCGTCGCGACGCGGCGACAGGAGATCGCACAGGCGGATGTCGCGCAGCGCACGCGCTTCGTCGCCGCGGCGCGCCAGCGCTTCACCGCCGGCGCATCGCCCGAAGCCGTCGTGCTGACCGCGCAGGCGGCGCAGGCGCAGGCCGAACTGCAGGTCGCCGCCGCACGGCTGGAGATCGAGACCGCGCGTCGCAGCCTGTCGATGCTGTGGGGCGATCCGGACGGCTTATTCGACATCGCCGAAGGCGATCCGCTGGCGCTGCCCGACATCGCTGAGTTCGATTCCCTGCGCACCCTGCTCGCGCGGTCACCGGAACTGCTGCACTTCAACGACAGGGCGCGCATCGCCGAAGCGCGGCTGCAGCTCGCGCGTAGCGACGCCACGCCCGACATCGGCTGGCAGGCAGGCCTCCGCCATCAGCGCGAGAGCAGCGACACCTCGCTGGTCGGCGGTTTCACCGTGCCGCTCGGCAGTCGCGCGCGCGCCCAGCCCGGCATCCGCGCCGCGGCGGCGGAACTCGCCCTCGTCTCGATCGAACGCGACGCCGGCGATCGTGCGCTGCAGGCCACGCTGGCCGAAGCGCATGGCCGATACCTTGTTGCCCAATCGGCCGTATCCCTGCTCGCGCGCGATGTGCTGCCGCGCCTGGACCGCGCCGCCGGCGCCACCGAGCGCGCATGGCGCGCGGGCGCGGTGTCCTATCTGGAATGGTCGCAACTGCAGGATGCGCGCAGCGATGCGCTGCGCCAGCAACTCGACGCCGCCGAAGCCGCACAGATCGCCCTGATCGAACTGCAGCGCCTGACCGGACAGCCCCTCGTCGTCGCGAACGCGACGCCCACACCGAATGATGGAGACGCCCGATGAGGACGTTCGATTCCCGCACCACCGCGCCGCTGGCGCTCTTCCTGCTCCTGCTGCTGTCGGCATGCAGCGATCCCGCAACCGGCACGACGCCCACGCAGGCAGGTGGGCACGCAGATCATGCGGATGCCGGCCACGGCGAAGACGGTCACGCCGACGACGACGCACACGACGCACACGACGAACACGCCGACGACGCCACGACCATCGCGGCCGACATCGCCGCCGATGTCGGCATCCGCGTCGCACCCGCGGCCGCAGGCACGATCGCCGACCAGCACGAAGTGCAGGGCCTGCTGACGACGCTGGAAACCGGCAACGCCCGCGTGACCGCGCGCTTCCCGGGCCCGGTCCGCCGCCTGCATGCCGAGGTCGGCGACCGCGTGCGCGCCGGCCAGGTGCTGGCGACGATCGACAGCAACCTCAGCCTGTCCACGTACACCGTCGCCGCGCCGATCAGCGGCACCGTACTCGCGCGCAATGCATCCGTCGGCCAGAGCGCCGGCGAAGGCGCGGTGCTGTACGAGATCGCCGATCTGTCGACGCTGTGGGTGGATCTGCACGTCTTCGGCCGCGACGCCGAGCATCTCGCCGCCGGATCGCCGGTGACGATCAGCCGCCTCGGCGACGGCGCGACCGCCGACACTCGCATCGACCGCGTGCTGCCCGGCACCGCGACCGCGAGTCAGAGCACGATCGCCCGCGCGACGCTCGACAACGCCGACGGCCAGTGGCGGCCGGGATCGGCCGTGCGCGCGATGGTCACCGTGTCGACGCAGCCGGCGGATCTGGTCGTGCCGCTGACCGCGCTGCAGCAGATGGACGGCCGCGACGTGGTGTTCGTGCGCGAGGGCGATCGCTACGAGAAGCGCGTCGTGACACTCGGCCGGCGCGATGCGCGGCAAGTCGAGGTCGTCGATGGCGTCGAGGCGGGCGAAGACGTGGTGGTGGCGCAGAGCTACACGATCAAGGCGGATCTGGAGAAGGCGGGGGCGGGGCATGCGCATTGAGGTCGCGGTACTCACATCGTGCGGGCGCCTGACACCTCTCGCACTATTTCGACCTCGTCATTCCCGCGCAGGCGGGAATCCAGGGACTTCCGTGACGGCACTAGGTGGTCTGAGGCCAGAGCGAAAAGCAAAGTCCCTGGATTCCCGCCTACGCGGGAATGACGGTGAGGGGAGCTGTCGACGCAACGGGAAATCGCATTTTTTTGCGCAGAGGTTGCGAGCCGCACCAACGGTCACTGCAGGCATGGCACGCCGAAGCAAGGACCTCTCCCATGCTTGAGGCCCTCATCCACCTCTCCATCCGCCACCGCTGGCTGGTCCTCGCCGCCACGCTGCTGCTGATCGCCGTCGGCGGCTGGAGTTTCACGAAACTCCCGATCGACGCCACGCCCGACATCACCAACGTCCAGGTACAGATCAACACCTCGGCGCCGGGCTACTCACCGCTGGAAACCGAACAGCGCGTGACCTACCCGATCGAGACCGCGCTCGCCGGTCTGCCGCGGCTCGACCACACACGCTCGCTGTCGGCCTACGGCCTGTCGCAGGTAACCGTCGTGTTCGAGGACGGCACCGATCTGTACTTCGCGCGGCAGCAGGTCGCCGAGCGCGTGCAGCAGGTGCAGGGACAGCTGCCGGGCGACGTCGACGCGACCCTGGGTCCGGTCGCGACCGGCCTCGGCGAGATCTTCATGTACACCGTCGAAGCCGAACCCGACGCGCGCAAGCCCGACGGCACGCCGTACACCGCCACGGATCTGCGCACGCTGCAGGACTGGGTGGTGCGGCCGCAGATGCGCAACGTGCGCGGCGTCACCGAGGTCGACACCATCGGCGGCTTCGCGCGGCAGGTGCACATCACGCCGGATCCGGCGCTGCTGGTCGCGCTCGACTTCACGTTCGAGGACGTCGTCACCGCGGTCGCCGACAACAACCGCAACGTCGGCGCCGGCTACATCGAGCGCAACGGCCAGCAGTTGCTGGTGCGCGTGCCGGGCCAGGTCGCCGATGTCGAGGCCATCGGCAACATCGTGATGGCGCGTCGCGACGGCGTGCCGATCCACGTGCACGACGTCGCCAGCGTCGGCGAAGGCCGCGAACTGCGCACCGGCGCGGCCACGCAGAACGGCGCGGAGGTCGTGCTCGGCACGGTGCTGATGCTGTTCGGCGAGAACAGCCGCACCGTGGCGCAGGCCGCGGCACAGCGGCTGGAGGCGACGAATGCGAGCCTTCCCGATGGCGTACGCGCGGTCGCGGTCTACGACCGCACGGCGCTGGTCGACCGCACCATCCGCACCGTCGCCAAGAACCTGATCGAAGGCGCGCTGCTGGTGATCGTGGTGCTGTTCCTGCTGCTCGGCAATGTGCGCGCGGCGCTGCTGACCGCGCTGGTGATTCCGCTGACGATGCTGTTCACCGTCATCGGCATGCGCCAGGGCGGCGTGTCCGGCAACCTGATGAGCATGGGCGCGCTGGACTTCGGCCTGATCGTCGACGGCGCGGTGATCATCGTCGAGAACTGCCTGCGCCGCTTCGGCGAAGCGCAGCGCCGGCTCGGCCGCCTGCTCGACACGGCCGAGCGCCACGCGGTCGCGGCCTCGGCCAGCGCCGAGGTGATCCGGCCCAGCCTGTTCGGGCTCGGCATCATCGCCGCGGTCTATCTGCCGGTGTTCGCGCTCGAAGGCGTGGAAGGCAAGATGTTCCACCCGATGGCGATCACCGTGGTGCTGGCGTTGACCGGCGCGATGCTCCTGTCGCTGACCTTCGTGCCGGCGACGATCGCATTGCTGCTGCGCGGCCGCGTCGCCGAGCACGACAACCGGGTGATGCGCGCCGCGCGTCGCGGCTATGCGCCCGCGCTCGACTGGGCACTGCGCCATGGACGCTGGCTGGTCGGCGGCGCGCTGGTGCTGGTGCTGGGCTGCGGCTGGCTGGCGACGCGGATGGGCAGCGAGTTCATCCCCAGCCTCGACGAGGGCGACATCGCGATGCACGCGATGCGCGTGCCCGGCACCGGCATCGAACAGTCGGTCGCAATGCAGCTCGCACTGGAACGCCGCCTGCTGCAGGTGCCCGAAGTGGCGCGCGTGTTCTCGAAGATCGGCACCGCCGAAGTCGCCAACGATCCGATGCCGCCGTCGGTCGCCGACACCTTCCTGATCCTCGCGCCGCGCAGCGACTGGCCCGATCCGCGCAAGTCACGCGCTGCGCTGCTCGGCGAACTCGAAGCCATCGCCGAGACCATGCCCGGCAACAACTACGAATTCACCCAGCCGATCCAGATGCGCTTCAACGAACTGATCTCTGGCGTGCGCAGCGATGTGGCGGTGAAGATCCAGGGTGACGACCTCGAGCGCCTGCAGGCCGTCGCCACCGAGGTCGAGCGCGTGCTGCAGGGCATCGACGGTGCCGCCGACGTGCGCGTCGAAGCCGTCGACGGCCTGCCGCTGCTGGAGATCGCGCCGGACCCGCGCGCGATGGCGCGCTACGGGCTCAATCCGGGCGACGTGCAACGCGTCGTCGCCGCGGCGATCGGCGGCGAGACCGCGGGCCAGCTGTTCGATGGCGACCGGCGCTTCGACATCGTCGTGCGTCTGCCCGAATCGCTGCGCGGCGATCCGGCCGCGCTCGCCGACCTGCCGATCCCGCTCGCAGGCACGGCCGGCGACAGCATCGACGAGTCCGGCCGCAGCGGCACCTGGGCCAGCGGCACGCCACGTACCGTCCCGCTGCGCGAGGTCGCGACGATCGGCACGCAGCTCGCGCCGAACCAGATCAACCGCGAGAACGGCAAGCGCCGCATCGTCGTCACCGCCAACGTGCGCGGGCGCGATCTCGGTGGCTTCGTCGGCGAACTGCAGACCGCGGTCGCCGATTCGGTGACGCTGCCGACCGGCTATTGGATCGACTACGGCGGCACGTTCGAGCAACTGGCCTCGGCCAGTCAGCGTCTGTCGCTGGTCGTGCCGCTGACCCTGCTGGTGATCCTCAGCCTGCTGTTCATGGCCTTCGGCTCGCTGCGCGACGCGCTGGTGGTCTTCAGCGGCGTGCCGCTGGCGTTGACCGGCGGCGTGCTCGCACTCGCGGCGCGCGGCATTCCCCTGTCGATCTCGGCCGGCGTCGGCTTCATCGCACTGTCGGGCGTCGCCGTGCTCAATGGCCTGGTCATGCTGACCTTCATCCGCAAGCTGCGCGAAGACGGCCTGGACCTGCGCACCGCGATCGTCGACGGCGCGCTGGGTCGCCTGCGCCCGGTATTGATGACTGCACTGGTCGCCTCGCTCGGCTTCGTGCCGATGGCATTCAATGTCGGCGCAGGTGCGGAGGTGCAGCGACCGCTGGCGACGGTGGTCATCGGCGGGATCATCTCGTCGACGCTGCTGACGTTGCTGGTGTTGCCGGTGTTGTACCGGTGGGTGCATCGGCGGGCGGAGCACGTCTAGCGTTCTCTACAGGATTGGGATCTACGTCTTCGGCCGCCCTCAGCCCAACCCCTCTCCCAGAGGAAGAGGGGCTGTAAGCCGAAGCTCGCGCTGACTGAGCCCCTCTCCCCCTGGGAGAGGGGTTGGGGTGAGGGCCGCTTCTCCCGACTCATTACCGCCCACCCCCACCGCCACCCCCGCCCCCACCGCCCGAAAACCCGCCACCTCCGCCGCCCGACGCACTCCCCGGCGGCGACGCCGACGACGCGATCTGCCCGGTGAACCCGCTGCCGATCGCCTTGCTGAAACCGGCCATGTCGCCGATGCCCGCACCGCCGCGCATGCCGCCCGCGTAGTACCAGCCGATCGAGGCCGTCGCGGCCGCCGCCGCGCTCGCGCCCACGGCGGCGGTGAACTTCTTCGTCCACGCATCCTCGACCTGCAGCGCCACCGCATACGGCAACAGGAATTCGAAACGTCCCGCATCCAGCGTCGGCTCGTTCGTGTCCGGCTTCTCGAGCCGCTGCAGGTCCTGCTTGTCGGCCACCGTCAGATAACGCCGGAATCCCTCGACGCGATCGCGCATGCGCCGGCCTTCCGGCGTCACCGTCGGCAGCAGGAACACGAACACGAGGAACACCACGACCATCGCGATCAGCAGCGGCACCGCGAGCAGCAGGCCCGAGCCCGTGCCGATGCCGAACACCACGGTCGCGATCGCGAACACCGCCAGCAGCAGCGCCATCCACGCGATGCTGCCGCCGTTGTAGCGGTACAGGCCGCCGGGGAAGCGCGCGGCCATTGCCTGCTTGATGCGCACCTGGTGCGCGCCGAGGATGCGCTGCATGCGTGCGGCGTTGCTGTTGTGGAAGGTCAGCGAATCGCCGTCTTTGAACAGGTCGGCCAGCAATGCGGCCTGATCGGATGCGAGCGTGCGCCGGGCACCCGCAGCGCGCTGCACGCGCCAGTCGTCCTGCCTGAGCGCCTTGCTGTCGCGATGGATGTCGACGTGCCCGGCCACGGCCAGCGACAGCACATCGGCCGAGAACGCGCGCGTGTCGACGTGGTTCTTCTCGATGTAGCGCAACGTGGCCGGCGACAGGTCGTCCGGCGGGTCGTATGCCACCACCACAGGCCCCGCCTTCGGATCGCGCCCGACCTTGCGCCAGCGCATCAGGCCGAACACCAGCATCACCACCAGTCCGGCCAGCGCGATCAGCGCCGCGCGGTTGTCGCGCAGCATCCAGTGCAGGCGCTGCTCGCGCGTCGGCTCGACGAACAGGCCTTTCGGAAACGACAGCACCGTGGTCAGACCTTCTCGCGGCTGCAACGGTGCAGTCAGCGTCCAGCGTGCCGCACCGGGACCGGCGACCTCGGACGTGCACGCACGGGTGTTCGCACCCTGCGGGCCGGTGTAGCACGCCGCCGTCAGCTCGGTGGCCGGTACGTCCTGCGGCAGTCGCAACGTGGCACCACCCGTTTCGATCACGAAGGCCCAGCCGTGGCCGATGGTGTTGAAGTACAGCTCGTCGTGCGTATCGAAGAATCCCAGCTGCCGGGTCGTGCGATAGCGCAGTGTGTACGTGAATTCGGCCGGCACCGGCAGGAAGTCGTCGTTGCCGGTGTTGATGCGTACGCCGTTGGCCTTGTTCTCGAGGAAGAACGGCTCGGCTTGCCCATCGCGCTCCAGGGCGAGCATCTCGAAGTCGACCACGACCCGGTTGCCGTAGCGGTCACGATAGTGCGTGGGGAAATCGCGATAGATGCCGCGGCGGATGTGCTCGCCTTCCGCGCGCACCCGGATGCGCTCGGTCACGTCGAGGCTGCCGTCGGCATTGAGCTGCAGATCGCTGTCGTAGGCCAGGATGCGTTCCTGCGCCAGCAGCGGCGCAGTGCACAACAACAGCAGACACGACAGCAGCAGACGGATCATCGGGCGGCTCCAAGTCAGGACGCGCCCGAGTCCGCATCGAACGCGTTTCAGATGCCGATGCTAGCGCGGCGCGACTTCAGGGCATAAGCGACTGCTGAGGCCGTTCGTGCTTAGAGCGGCGCATTTTTTACGCAACGGCCGCGGCAGACACGCTGCAGCGCACAGTGCCGATGCAAAGTGTTCTGCATGCGGCCCAAAGACCCGGCGTAGACCCGGCACGCCGCCTTGAACAGCCCAGCACTGTAAAATCGCCGTCTTTTGCGCGCTCCCTCCTTGGATTCCCCGCCCCGCCCCGCCTTCCGCGGCCCGACCTTCATCCGGCTGCTGGCCCGCCTGACCGACGACACGCTGCCGCAAGGCGGCCCGGCGCCAGCCGAGCGTTTGAGCCAGTGGATCGACTGGACGCGGGCGGTGGTGCTATCGAAGGTGCTCGATGCGAAGGCGCCCGAGGCTGAACAAGGCTCGCAAGTCGTTGATCGCGATGACACCGAGGTCTGTGCGCGGGCACGGTCCACGTTGCTGGCGTCGATCGCCGAGGCACCGGAGCTGGCGATCCCGCAGCCGCAGGCCGTCGGGTCATCGGACGATGCCGCGCCGGCGGCCCCGATCGACTTCGCGCCGTTCCGCCAGCGCCATCTCAGCCTGCAGCGCTCGATGCAGATGGCGACGGGCCGGCTGCGCGGCGATCTGCGCGACCGGCTGGCCCAGCGATCCATCGACATGGCGCGGCTGGCCGAGGTCGATGCGGTGATGGAGGGCGCGCTGAGTCCGCGCGAGCACGCATTGCTCGGCGCGGTGCCGGCGCTGCTCGAGACGCATTTCGAGCGGCTGCGCGCCGCCGCAGGGGCACTGGCCACAGATCCGTCCGCGGCCTGGCTCGATGGTTTCCGCAGGGACATGCAGGGCGTGCTGATCGCCGAACTGGATGTCCGTTTCCAACCGGTCGAAGGGCTGCTCGCAGCGCTTCGCACCCACTGACGCAGTCCTCATGTCCTCAAGCAGTCGCCACACCGCCCTCCTTCCCGCGTTCGTGTTCGCCCTCGGCCTGGCCGTGGTCGGCTGGATCGCCATCGGCTATGTCGGCTCGAACACGCTGGCGCTCGCCGTCACGCTGTTGATCGGCGCCTGTTACGTCGCCGGCGGTCTGGAGCTTCTGCGCTACCGGCAGGCCACGGCGACGCTGGCCGATGGCGTGGCGCAGTTGAGCGATCCGCCGCCGTCGCTGGGCGCGTGGCTGGGCGGGCTGGATGCCGGTCTGCGCAACGCGGTGCGCCTGCGCATCGAAGGCGAGCGCGTCGCGCTGCCGGTGCCGGCGCTGACCCCGTACCTGGTCGGCATGCTGGTGCTGCTGGGCATGCTGGGCACGCTGCTGGGCATGATGGTGATGCTGCGCGGCACCGGCATGGCGCTGGAGACGGCGACCGACCTGCAGGCGATCCGCGATTCGCTGGCGGCACCGGTCAAGGGCCTGGGCTTCGCGTTCGGCACGTCGATCGCCGGCATCGCGACCTCGGCGATGCTGGGCCTGGCGTCGGCGCTGCTGCGCCGCGAACGCGCGCACGTCGTGCAACTGCTGGACGTGGCGGCTGCGACGACGCTGCACGTGCATTCGCAGGCGCACCAGCGCGAGGAGACCCTGCGCCTGCTGCAGCAGCAGACCGAAGTGATGCCGGCGCTGGTCGAGCGGCTGGGCGCGATGATGGCGACGATCGAACAGCAGAGTGCGACGCTGAGCGAGCGCCATGCCGCCAGCCAGGATGCATTCCACGGCCGTACCGAAGCGGTCTACACGCAGCTGGCCGCGTCGGTCGAACGCGCGTTGCAGACCAGCGTCGCCGACAGCGCGCGTGCTGCGACGGCCGCGTTGCAGCCGGTGTTCGAGACGACGATGGCCGCGCTCGCACGCGAGACCGCAGCGCTGCAGGCGACGGTGTCCGACGCGGTCGAGCGTCAGCTGCAGGCGCTGACCGCCGGCTTCGAAGCCTCGACCGCGACCGTGGCCGATCGTTGGCAGCAGGCCGTGGACGGCCAGCAGGCGTCGAACGAGACTTTGGCGCGCGATCTGCGCGGCGCGCTCGACGGCTTCAATACGACGTTCGAGCAACGCGCGAGCGGTCTGCTGGGCGAGGTCGCCACGCGTCTCGACGCGACGACCGCGCAGACCATCGCGCTGCACGACACCGTGACCGGCGCCGTCGACCGCCAGCTGCAGGCGCTGACGACCGGCTTCGATGCATCGACGGCCAGCGTCGCCGAGCGCTGGCAGGACGCGCTGGCCGCGCAGCAGGCCTCGCATGCAGCGCTGACCGCCGATCTGCGCAGCACGCTCGACGGCATCGGCGAGGCCTTCGGGCAGCGCGCGACCGCACTGGTCGATGGCGTGGCCTCGCGTCTCGATGCGACGGCCGGCACTATGAGTGCCGCCTGGAACGACGCACTCGCGAAGCAGGCCGCGACCAACGACGCGATGAGCGCGCAGCACCAGCAGGCGCTGGTCGCGGCCGCGGCGACGTTCGAAACGCATTCGGCGGCGCTGCTGCAGAAGGTGGACAGCTCGCACGCCGAACTGCAGACCGCACTCGCCGCGCAGGACGCGCAGCGTCTTGCCGCGTGGACCGACAGCCTCACCGCGATGGGCACTGCGCTGCGCGAGGACTGGGCGCAGACCGGCGCCGAGACCACGCGCCAGCAGCAGGCGATCTGCGACACGCTCGCGACCACCGCCGACAGCATCGGCGCGCAGAGCCGGGCACATGCCAGCGAGACCATCGCCGAGATCTCGCGCCTGGTCGACACCGCATCGGAGGCACCGCGCGCGGCCGCCGAAGTCATCGCCGAACTGCGCCGGTCGCTGTCGGAGAGCATGGTGCGCGACACCGCGATGCTGGAAGAGCGCACGCAGATGCTGTCGACGCTCGATACGCTGCTGCGCGCGGTGAACCACGCCTCGACCGAACAGCGCGCAGCGATCGACGCCCTGGTCGCGACCTCGGCCGACCTGCTGGAACGCGTGGGCACGCGCTTCACCGACCACATCATCGGTGAGACCGGCAAGCTCGATGGCGTGGCGACGACGCTCAGCGTGGGCGCGGCCGAAGTCGCGAGTCTCGGCGAGGCCTTCGGCGCGGCGGTGGACGTCTTCGGCGAATCGAACCAGCAGCTCGCGACACGCCTGCAGGGCATCGAGGACGCCTTGGAGAAATCGCTGGCGCGCAGTGACGAGCAGCTGGCGTATTACGTGGCGCAGGCGCGTGAGGTGGTGGACCTCAGCGTGCTGGCGCAGAGGCAGATCATCGAGGATTTGCAGCAGCTCGGCGCACCTCGCGCCGCGTCCGCATGAGCGTCGAGCTGGAAGGCGATCATGAATCGTCCGCACCGATCTGGGCCGCGTTCGGCGACCTGATGTCGGTGCTGCTGGGCGCGTTCGTGCTGATCCTGGTCGGCGTGATCGGCGTGCAGTTGCAGCTGGAACTCAAGCTGGATGAAGAGATCGCCCAGCGCGAAGCCGAGACCCAGCGCCGGCAGACGCTCGAAGAGGCGCTGGCCGCGCCGCTGGCCGCCGATCGCATCACCCTGGTCGACGGCCGCATCGGCATCCGCGGCAGCGTGCTGTTCGCGCAGGCGTCCGATCAGCTGCAGCCCGAAGGCCGTGAGCTGCTGCAGAGCCTGGCCGGGCCGCTCACTGAGTATCTGGCGTCGCGCGACGAGATCCTGATGGTCAGCGGCTTCACCGACGACCGCCTGGTCCGCGACGGCAACCGCTTCGCCGACAACTGGGAACTCTCGGCGCAGCGCGCATTGACCGTGACTCGCGAACTGATCCGCGACGGCGTGCCGGCCGAATCGGTGTTCGCCGCCGCGTTCGGCGCGCAGCAGCCGGTGGGTTCGAACGACGATGCCGAAGGCCGCGCGCAGAACCGTCGCGTCGAGATGGCGCCGGTGCCGCGCCGACACGCCGCCGCCCAGGCCGATGGCCGCTGAGCGCACCGACATCGACGCGCTGCTCGACGGTTGGCGCCAGCAGGGCGCGGACCGCGTGGATCCCCTGCGCTTCCATCGCATCGCGGCGCTGCATCGGCGTGCAGCGGCGCGGGACGGCGCATCGCAGCGCATGCTCGATGCGAAGCTGGCGGCGCTGATCGACGCCTATGCCCGCGATGTCGAAGGCCCGGCGCGCGATGCCACCGATGCGCCGCCGCGCGGTGCACTGGGCGCGCTGGTCGACGAGATGAGCGCGCGCGCCGGCACGATCGATCCCGGTACGGCCGCGGTCTTTCCCGAACTGCCCGCCGTCGACGACTTCCGCACCCTCTGGTCGACGCTGCGCACCGGCAGCCAGGTCCGCGAGTCGCTGGCCCAGGCGCCGACCGGCGCCGGCCCGCTGAATTCGGCCGCCCTCGCCCATCGCTCGCTGATGCTGATGGGCGGGCTGTCGCCGGAATACCTGCGGAAATTCCTGGCCTACGTCGACACACTGTCCTGGCTGGAAACGCTGCAGGACGGGGGCGTGCTGGCCGGCAGGGAACCGGCGCAGCCGGTGGGCGCGAAGCCGCGTCCCAGGCCGCGCACCCGCAAGCGCGCCTGAACACCTGTAGGAGCGCCCTTGGGCGCGATCGGCGGTACCGGCGACTTGTCCCATCGCGCGCAAGGGCGCCCCCACAGGGCGCTCTCACGGCGGATTTCCGCCAAGGCCTTGCACGGCAAGGCGAATTTCAGCAGAATGGCCGGCTCGTTGCGTCCAGCCCATGGCGACATGGCCTGACCTGCCTCCCGGAAGCGCGATTCCGCGGCAGTGGTGCGACGAGGTTTCCCTCCCGTTTCGCGCGATGGCCACGCCATCGGGGCCGCCATCTCCCTGGCTAAGGGCGATATCAAATACTTCGAGGTGCGTAATGTCCCGAGTCTGCCAAGTCACTGGCAAGCGTACGACGCATGGCAACAACGTGTCGCATGCCATGAACAAGACCCGTCGCCGCTTCATGCCGAACCTGCATGAGCGTCGCTTCTGGGTTGCCAGCGAAAACCGCTGGATCAAGCTGCGTGTATCCACCAAGGCCCTGCGCACCATCGACAAGAACGGCATCGACGTCGTCCTCGCCGAGCTTCGTGCCCGCGGCGAAAAGGTCTGAGGAGTTAGAACATGGCAGGCAAGCGCGACAAGATCCGTCTGATTTCCTCGGCCAACACCGGGCATTTCTACACCACGGACAAGAACAAGAAGAACACCCCCGGCAAGATGGAGATCAAGAAGTACGATCCCGTCGTCCGGAAGCACGTGATCTACAAGGAAGGCAAGATCAAGTGATGCAACGACCCGCGCTTCAGCGCGGCTGACGTTGCGTCATCCCCGCGCAGGCGGGGATCCAGAAGCCCGCCGCAAGGCGGGCTTTCTCGTACCCACGGCCCACGCGCGCAGAGCGCGCGGCTGACCGGAAGGCCATCCCCGCGGCTCTTAACAGACGGATCTGGTCTGGCGGGGATCCAGCGCTTCCAATGCAGAACCCGCCGCAAGGCGGCTTTTGTGTTGCCGGAGTCCGGCACTGCTTCCAGTTTCCGCGCGCGCAGCGCGCGCTCCCTCACCTCAGCCCCAGCTCCGTGCCCCGGCCCTCGCGTCGCCGCGAGGGCGTTCATCGGCACGCGGGCCAGTGGCCCGCAAACATGCCTCTTCACCCCAAAGGGAGAGGGGCTCGAAGCGGTGATCGCGAGTTCCGAGTTGCGAGGTTCGGCCACTCCGGTTCACCCATCCCCGCCCCACCCCCATGCCACACTCGAGCGCATGTCGAATCACGACCTGCACATCGGCCTGTGGATCCTCGTGGCCGACTGGCTGATCCGGATCGCCGCCTTGCTGTGGATTCCCGCGCGCACGCGTTCTTCGGCGGCGCGCAGCTGGTTGCTGCTGATCGGATTCGTGCCGTTGCTCGGGCTGCCGGCCTATCTGCTGCTCGGACATCCGTGGCTGTCGAAATTGCGGCGCGAACGGCAGGCGCGCGCATCGCGGTTGATCCGCCAGCGGCAGATGCCGTTGACCGCGTTGCGCTGGCAGCCGCCCGATGCGTTCTCCGCGCAGGCGGACGCGGCGCGACTGGTGGAGCGCCTCGGTGATTTCATGCCGACCAATGGCAACGCGGTCGAGCTGCTCGACGATTACGTGATCTCACTGCAGCGCCTCGTCGACGACATCGACGCGGCGACGCGCGAGGTGCACCTGCTCTACTACCTGATGTTCGACGACGCGGCCGGTCGCAGGGTCGCCGATGCGCTCGAACGTGCGGCCAAGCGCGGTGTGCGCTGCAGGCTGCTGCTCGATGCGGTGGGCGCCAAGCGCGGCTTGCGGGCATTCCGGCGCGAACTGCGCAACGCGGGCGTCAGCGTGCAGGCCACGCTCGCCGGCGGGCTGGCGTGGCGGCGCAGTGCGCGGATGGATCTGCGCAACCATCGCAAGATCGCGGTGATCGACGGCCGCCTCGCATTGACCGGTTCGCAGAACCTGGCCGATTCCGGATTCGTGCCCGGCCATCCCAACCGCGAGGTCGTCGCGCGCGTGCGCGGACCCGTGGTCGCGCAACTGCAGGCGCTGTTCGCCAGCGACTGGTACATCGAAACCGGCGAGGTGCTGGAGGTCGATGCGCCGCCGATCGCGCCCAGCGGCCACGTGCCCGCGCAGTTGCTGCCGAGCGGTCCGGCGTATCCGTTCGAGAACGCGCGCGACGTGTTCGTCGCGCTGGTGCAGCGTGCGCGCAGGCGTGCGGTGCTGGTGACGCCCTACTTCGTGCCCGACGAGGCGACGCTCGGCGCCTTGCGCGTCGCCGCGCTGTCCGGCGTGTCGGTGCAGCTGATCCTGTCGGCGACCAACAACCAGCGTCTGACCGCGTGGGCGCAAGCGGGCTTCTACGACGAACTGCTCGCGGCCGGCGTGCGCATCGCGCTCTACCGCCCGCATTTCCTGCACGCCAAGCACCTGAGCATCGATGACGACATCGCGCTGGTCGGGTCGAGCAATCTCGACATCCGCAGCTTCATGCTCAATGCCGAGGCCGGCCTGCTGTGCTTCGATGCCGGCGTGGTGGCGCGGCTGCGCGAGATCGAGCAGGACTACCTGCGCCAGTCGGACGTGCTGGATGCCGAACAGTGGCGGACACGGCCGGCATGGCGGCGCAGTGTCGAGGGCATCGCGCGGCTGGCGGATTCGTTTCTATGAATGTGGGAATGCGTTCGCGCGCGAAAGCGACATCGTGCGCAAGTACGCCCCCCACAAAAGGGCGAGGGTGCGATCAGAAGCCGCCGCCGTCGTCGAGCCAGGCCTGTTCCTCGGGCGTGTTCGTGCGACCGAGCGCGCGGTTGCGGTGCGGGAAGCGGCCGAAACGCTCGATGACGTCGAGGTGCGCCTGCGCGTACTTGCGGTACTCGACGTTGTCGACATCGGCGAAGAGTTCGACCGAGCGGCGCTGGTCGGCGATGTCCTCGGAATGCTCGAACGGCAGGTAGACGAAACCGCGCAGGTCGGCATCGAAGCTGCGGTCGTGACCCGCGTCGATCATGCGCTGCGCGTAATGCAGCGCCAGCGGATCGGTCGCGAACGCATGCCCGCTGCCGCGGAAGATGTTGCGCGGAATCTGGTCGAGCAGGATCAGCAGCGCGAGTCCGCCCTCCGCGGTGTCCAGCCAGTGTTCGAACTCGCGGCGAGCTGCGGCGAAGTGCGCGTCGCGGAAGCGTTCGTCGCATTCGCGGTCGAAGGCGTCGCCGCCCTGGAACCATTTCTGCGTGCCGGCCGCGCGCCAGAAGGCGACGACATCTTCGGGTCGATTCGTATCCATGGACGCCAGACTAGCGCGGCCGGGCGACCTGCGCACAAGACGCCGTGTTCGCGGCGACGCCGGCCTATACTCGCGCGATTCACCACCCGTCGGAGTGCTCCATGACGCGTCGCCCGATCCGCCTGCTGCCTGCCCTGCTCGTCCTGTCCGGTGTGATGCTGCTGGCCGCCTGCCAGCGTGGAGACGCCGACAAGGCGCTGCTCGAAGCACCGGCCGTCGGCGACCTCTACGCCGCGCAGCTCAGCGAGTTCTCCGATTACGAGTTCACCGACGAGGACGAGAAGCCGATCGATCCGGCCTACGGCCTGATGAAGGTGGTCTCCGCCGGTGCGGCCGGCGTGGTGGTGATCACCGAGAACGCCGCCTCGGCCGACAAGTCGGTCGCCCGCAGCGACATCAAGGGCGACCTGTCGACGATCGAGTTCGACGAGAGCGAGCAGATCGAGATCGGCAGGGCCGATTTGATCAAGGCGCATGCCGATGGCCTGATCTATGTGGTGAGGCGGCCTGCGGCGAATTGATGTCACGGCGTTGATGGAATGGAAAGGCCCGGCAGAAGCCGGGCTTTTTGGTCGAATGCGATCCTGGTTTTTCTTTGGGCCCCTCTCCTTCAGGGAGAGCAATTGGGATGAGGGCGCTTTCGGCACTCTCTCACTGCCAGCCCTCACCCGACGCGCTACGCGCGTCGACCTCTCCCAGAGGGAGAGGTACTAGAGCGGCTCTCCTGTTGGTACTACGTGCACTCGGGTAGCTGAAGCCCCTCTCCCTCCGGGAGAGGGGTTGGGGTAAGGGGTGCTTTCGGCATTCCCGCACTGCCAGCCCTCACCCGACGCGCTGCGCGCGTCGACCTCTCCCAGAGGGAGAGGTGCTAGAGCGGCTCTCCATTATTGCTACGTGCACTCGGGAAGCTGAAGCCCCTCTCCCTCCGGGAGAGGGGTTGGGGTGAGGGTGCTTTCCGCACTTTGTCACTACCGACTTCCCCCGCGACGCGCGTTGCGCGTCGACCCCTGATCAGGTCCGGGGCAGGCGCTCTCCCGAACGGAGAGGCCCACATCAGCGTCATTCGTCGAAGCGCAGATGCCGGACCGACTTGCCGTGCCGACGGATCAGCTTCAATGCTTCGATGCCGATATTGATATGGCGTTCGACGAAATCCGCGCTCACCAGCGCATCGGATGCTTCGGTCTTGACGCCCTCTGGAATCATCGGCTGGTCGCTGACCAGCAGCAGCGCGCCGGAAGGAATGCGGTTGGCGAAGCCGGCGGCGAACACCGTGGCGGTTTCCATGTCGATCGCCATGCAGCGCATCGCGCGCAGGCGTTCCTTGAACGCGCCGTCGTGTTCCCAGACGCGGCGGTTGGTCGTGTAGACGGTGCCGGTCCAGTAGTCGTGGCCGAGGTCGCGGATCATCGTCGACACCGCACGCTGCAGTGCGAACGCCGGCAGCGCCGGCACTTCGGGCAGCAGGTAGTCGCTGCTGGTGCCTTCGCCGCGGATCGCCGCGATCGGCAGCACCAGGTCGCCGAGCTGGTTCTTGCGCTTGAGTCCGCCGCACTTGCCGAGGAACAGCACCGCCTTGGGCATGATCGCCGACAGCAGGTCCATCATCGTCGCGGCATTGGGGCTGCCCATGCCGAAGTTGATCATCGTGATGCCGTCGGCCGTCGCGCTGGGCATCGGCCGGTCGAGGCCGACGACCTGCGCGCCGGTCAGACGTGCGAAATGGTGCAGGTAGCCGCTGAAATTGGTCAGCAGGATGTGTTCGCCGAACTGGTCCAGCGGCACGCCGGTGTAGCGCGGCAGCCAGTTCTCGACGATCTGTTCTTTCTCTTTCATCTTCTTCTCCTTGTACCCGGCCATTCTCGCATGCGGCCCCACGGCGGCTCCGCGGAACGCGCTGCAGGTCGCAGCGCGCGATGCGCGGCCGCGGGTACACTCGGACGCTGTTGCACGCCGCCTCGCCGGCGTGCCGGGGAAACCATCCGTCCACACGTTTTCGGGGAGTCGCCGAATGTCCCGCCTGTTGTCCGCCGCGCTCGCGGTCGCCCTGTTCGGTGGCTGCGCCACCACCGCCACGTCCGGCAAGTCGGCCGCGTCCACCGCCTCGCACGTCGGTGCGACCGCCTATGCCAGCACCTATGCGCCGATCGCTTCCGCGCCGGTGCTGATCACCAACGCCACCGTGCTGGTCGGCGACGGCCAGCGCCTCGAAGGCGCCGACGTGCTGCTGCAGGACGGGCGTGTCCACGCGGTCGGCATCGGCCTCGAGGCGCCGGCGAATGCGCAGCGCGTCGACGGCACCGGCAAGTGGGTCACGCCCGGCATCATCGACGTGCACTCGCACCTCGGCGTGTATCCGAGCCCGGGCGCCAGCGCGCACAGCGACGGCAACGAGATGACCGCGCCCAATACCGCGCAGGTCTGGGCCGAGCATTCGGTGTGGCCGCAGGACCCGGGCTTCGGCGCGGCGCTCGCCGGCGGTGTCACCTCGCTGCAGATCCTGCCCGGCTCGGCGAACCTCGTCGGCGGGCGCGGCGTGACGCTGAAGAACATCGCCGCGACGACCGTCACCGACATGAAGTTTCCCGGTGCGCCCTACGGCCTGAAGATGGCCTGCGGCGAGAATCCCAAGCGCGTCTACGGCCAGAAGGGCGGCCCGGCGACGCGCATGGGCAACGTCGCCGGCTACCGCCAGGCGCTGATCGACGCCGCCGACTACCGCCGCAAGCAGGGCGGCGATTCGCCGGGCAAGCGCGACCTCAAGCTCGAGACGATGGCCGGCGCGATGGACGGCGACATCCTCGTGCACATCCACTGCTACCGCGCCGACGAGATGGCGCAGATGCTGGACCTGGCGAACGAGTTCGACTTCAAGGTCACCGCGTTCCACCACGGCGTGGAGGCCTACAAGATCGCCGACCGTCTCGGCGCCGAAGGCGTCTGCGGTGCGCTGTGGGCCGACTGGTGGGGCTTCAAGATGGAGGCCTTCGACGGCATCCAGGAGAACATCGCGATCGTCGACCGCGCGCCGGGTGGCTGCGCGATCGTGCACTCCGATTCCGACGAAGGCATCCAGCGCCTCAACCAGGAAGCGGCCAAGGTCATGGCCAGCGCGCACCGCGCCGGCCTCGAGATCGCGCCCGAACACGCGATCCGCTGGCTCACCGAGAACGCGGCGAAATCGCTCGGCGTGCTCGACCAGACCGGCACGCTCGCCGCCGGCAAGATGGGCGACGTGGTGCTGTGGAATGGCAATCCGTTCACCGTCTACGCGCTGGCCGAACAGGTGTGGATCGACGGTGCGCACGTCTACGACCGCGCCGATCCCGCGCGTCAGCCGGTCTCGGATTTCATGCTCGGCCAGGGCGCCGCTGCCACCGGAGGTGCCCGATGAGCCGCCGCCTGCCGCGCGCGATGACGCGCCTGCTGATCGCCGGCGCATTGCTCGCCGCCACCCTGCCCGTCGCCGCGCAGTCGGTGCTGATCCGCGGCGCGACCGTGCATACCGCCGGCCCACAGGGCTCGCTGCAGAACACCGACGTGCTGGTGCGCGATGGCCGCATCGCCGCACTCGGTGCGGGACTGTCGGGCGGCGATGCCCAGGTCGTCGAAGCCAATGGCCGCCCGCTGACGCCGACCCTGTTCGGCGGCGTGACCGGCATCGGGATCGAAGAGGTCTCGGGCGAACGCGGCACGCGCGACGATCGCCTGTCGCTGGGCGAGGCCAAGGACATGGCGGTGCGTCCCGAGTTCGACGTCACGCTGGCCTTCAATCCCGATTCGATCGTGATTCCGGTCGCGCGTGTGGAGGGCATCGGCTTCACCCTGATCTCGGCCGGCAGCGCGAGCTCGATCATCGGTGGCCAGGGCGCGGTGATGCGTCTGGACGGCAGCGTCGATCCGGCGGGCCCGAAGGTGCTGTATCTCTCGCTCGGCGCGGGCGGTGCGGAGCAGAGCGGTTCTTCGCGCGCGGCGCAGTGGATGCTGCTCGACCAGCTGATCGACGAAGCGCGCGGCCGCCTGCCGGCCGACTCGCATGTCGCCGCGCTCACCCCGGCCGGCAAGCGTGCGCTCGCGCCGTATCTCGATGGACGCGGCACGATCGTCGTCGGCGTGAACCGCGCGGCCGACATCCGTCAGCTGCTGCGCTGGTCGAAGCGCCACGGCCTGCGCATCGCGATCCGCGGCGGCGCCGAAGGCTGGCGCGTGGCATCGGAACTGGCGGCTGCGAACGTGCCGGTGTTCGTCGATCCGCTGGTGAACCTGCCATCGGACTTCGACCAGATCGGCGCGACGATGGAGAACGCCGCACGCCTGCAGGCCGCCGGCGTGCGCGTCGGATTCGCCCAGGCCAGCGACGCCTCGCACAACGCGCGCAAGCTGCGCCAGCTCGCCGGCAACGCGGTCGCGCATGGTCTGCCGTGGGATGCGGGGCTCGCGGGCCTGACGCGCGTGCCGGCGGAAACCTTCGGCGTCGGGGACCGCATCGGCACGATCGCGGTCGGCCGCACGGCGGATCTGGTGCTGTGGTCGGGCGACCCGCTCGATGTCACCAGTACCGCCGACCAGGTCTGGTTCGACGGCCGCTCGATCGAGATGCGCTCACGCCAGACGGAATTGCGGGATCGGTATCTGCAGCCGGCGACGCCGGCGAACGAGGGTGGTCTGCCGCGGGCGTATCAGAAGCGCTGAGGCTGCGGCGTCCCCTCAAGGAGCGCCACCTCCGCTCGTCGCCCCAGCGAACGCTGGGGCCCATTCTGATTTTGCGGTGCGATCGCCATCGCAGTATCGGGCGGCCTGCTTCGTCCGACTTGATCGCGAAAATGGATCCCAGCGTTCGCTGGGATGACGGGATTGAGCAGATGCGACGCGGGCTACGTCAGCGCGCGTCCGCCGGAATCTCGTCGGGATCCGGATCCACTGCGAGCTTGCCGGCGATCAGCACGGCCTGCGTGCGGTTCGAGGCACCGAGCTTGCGCAGCACCGCAGTCATGTGCGCCTTGACCGTCGCTTCGGAGACGTGGAGTTCGTAGGCGATCTGCTTGTTGAGCATGCCGTCGCCGAGCATCTGCAGCACGCGGAACTGCTGCGGGGTGAGATCGCGCAAGCGCGCCGCGACATCGTGTTCGCCGGGCGACACGCCCGCCGCGGACGCGGCTGCCTCCGGGACGAAGCGGTCGCCGTCGAGCACCTGCGAGACGGCGCGCGCCAGCGTTTCGGCATCGGCGGATTTCGGCACGAAGCCCGACGCGCCATGATCGAGCGCGCGCCGCATCACCGCCGGCTCCTCGCGCGCGGACACCATCAGCACCGGCAGTTGCGGGAACTGCGCGCGCAGGTGCACCAGTGCGCTGAAGCCGTGCACGCCGGGCATGTTGAGGTCGAGCATCAGCAGGTCGGCATCCGGTTCGGATTCGACCATCGCGTACAGCGCATCGACGTTGTGCGCCTCGCGCAGGCGCGCGTCGGGAACGGCGCGGGAAATCGCGCCGCGCAGGGCTTCGCGGAACAGCGGGTGGTCGTCGGCGATCAGCAGGGTCGTCATCGGGTCAGCTTCATGCCTGCGGGATGTACCGCTCCTTCACCAGCGAATCGACGACGGACGGATCGGCCAACGTGCTGGTGTCGCCGAGCTGGTCGGGCGCGTTCTCGGCGATCTTGCGCAGGATGCGGCGCATGATCTTGCCCGAGCGGGTCTTGGGCAGGCCGGGCGCCCACTGGATGTGGTCTGGCGATGCGGTCGGACCGATTTCGGTGCGCACGTGTTTGACCAGTTCCTTGCGCAGGTCCTCGCTGTATTCCTCGCCGGCCTTGAGCGTGACGTAGGCGTAGATGCCCTGGCCCTTGATGTCGTGCGGGAAGCCGACGACCGCGGCCTCGGCGACCTTCGGATGCAGCACCAGCGCGCTTTCGAGTTCCGCGGTGCCGATGCGGTGGCCGGAAACATTGATGACGTCGTCGACGCGGCCGGTGATCCAGTAGTAGCCGTCCTCGTCGCGGCGGCAGCCGTCACCGGTGAAGTAGCTGCCCGGGTACGCCTTGAAGTAGGTGTCGATGAAGCGCTGGTGGTCGCCGTAGACGCTGCGCATCTGGCCGGGCCAGGAATCGGTGATGACCAGGTTGCCCTCGGCCGCGCCTTCGAGCACCACGCCGTTGGCATCGACCAGCGCGGGCTGCACGCCGAAGAAGGGCTTGGTCGCCGAGCCGGGCTTGGCGTCGATCGCGCCGGGCAGCGGCGAGATCAGGATGCCGCCGGTCTCGGTCTGCCACCAGGTGTCGACGATCGGGCAGCGACTGTCGCCGACCACCTCGTGATACCAGCGCCAGGCTTCGGGATTGATCGGCTCGCCGACGCTGCCGAGCAGGCGCAACGACGCGCGTGACGTCTTCTTGACCGGCGCCTCGCCCTCGCGCATCAGCGCGCGGATCGCGGTGGGCGCGGTGTAGAAGATCGTGACCTGGTGCTTGTCGATGACGTTCCAGAAGCGCGACACGTCCGGATAGTTCGGCACGCCTTCGAAGATCAGCGAGGTCGCGGCGTTCGCGAGCGGGCCGTAGACGATGTAGCTGTGGCCGGTGACCCAGCCGACGTCGGCCGTGCACCAGTACACGTCACTGTCGCGCAGGTCGAAGACCGCCTGATGCGTGTAGCTGGCGAACAGCAGGTAGCCGCCGGTCGTGTGCAGCACGCCCTTCGGCTTGCCCGTGGAACCGGAGGTGTAGAGGATGAAGAGCGGGTCTTCCGCGTTCATGCGCTCGGGTTCGCAGGTGTCCGGCTGTCCGTCGACGACGGCGTCGTACCAGCGGTCGCGCGGCATCTGCATGTCGACCGCGCCGCCGGTGTGGCGTACGACCAGCACGGTCTCGACAGTGTTCGTGCCCGGCAGCTTCAGCGCGGCGTCGACGTTGGCTTTGAGCGGCACCTTCTTGCCGCCGCGCAGGCCTTCGTCGGCGGTGATGATCAGCTTGCTGCCGCAGTCGGAGACGCGGTCGGCGATCGAGTTCGGCGAGAAGCCGCCGAACACCACGCAATGCACCGCGCCGATGCGCGCGCAGGCGAGCATCGCGACCGCGGCCTCGACGATCATCGGCAGGTAGATCGTGACCCGGTCGCCCTTGCCCACGCCGAGGTTGCGCAGCGCGTTGGCGAGCTTGCAGACGCGCGCATGCAGGTCGCGGTAGCTGACGTGCAGCGCTTCGGTGTCGGGGCCGTCGGCCTCCCAGATCAGCGCGGTCTTGTCGCCCTGCGTCGCCAGATGCCGGTCGAGGCAGTTGACGCTGACGTTGAGCTCGCCGTCCTCGAACCAGCGGATGCGGAAATCCTGCAGGTCGTAGCTGACGTTGCGGATCTTCGTCGGCGCCTTGAACCAGTCGAGGCGCTTGGCGGCCTCGCCCCAGAAGGCATCGGGATCCTGCACCGAGCGCGCGTAATCGCGGGCGTAGGCATCGGCGGTGATGGTGTCGGGACCGGCGAAACCGGCCGGTACCGGATGGATTTCTGCGGGGCTGGACATCGTGGGCACCTCCCTTCGTACACGTCGGACCAGTGTGCCGGATTCGCCATCACCCCACGCTAGACCTTGGTCTAACCGCGGGCCGGCGGGGTTCGACCAAAGGGGAATGGGCGTGGACGTGCGCAACATGCAGTCTGCGTGAAATGGACCGCCCGGCCAGTGGCGCGTCCGACCGTTCCGCCTTGCACCACTCGTCACATCCATCCCTTGGGAGGGGAGATCCGATGACACAGATCAAACAGGCACGCCCGCGCCTCCTGGCTGCTGCCGTGCTCGCCGCGCTCACCCTGCCCGGCGTCGCCTTCGCGCAGACCGCCAAGGAACGCGAGCTCGAGGCGCGCGTCGCCCAGCTCGAGGCGATGGTCCAGCAGCTGGTGACGCAACAGCAGCAGACCGAAACCGTGGTGACCGAGGTGCGCACGGCCCAGGCCGCGCAGCCCGCCCCGGCGCCCGCCGGCACCGGCGCCGCCGCGCCGATCCAGACGACGACGATCACGCCGACCGCCAATCCCGGCACCAAGTTCACCGTCGGCGGCATGATCCGCACCGATGCGCTGGTCACCAAGACCACCGACGGCGACATCGCCAAGGGCACCGCCGGCCGCGACTTCTACGTGCCCGGCGCGATTCCGGTCGGCGGCGACGCGCCCGAGACCTATTCCGACGCGCACCTGAAGTTCTCGCGCCTGTGGTTCGACGCCAGCACGGTGCTCGATTCCGGCGACAAGCTCGGCGCGCGCGTCGAGCTCGACTTCTTCGGCGGCACGCTCGGCAACACCGCGGCGACCAACACCTATGGCGCGACGCTGCGCCACGCCTACCTGACCTACAACAACTGGCTGGTCGGCCAGACCTGGTCGAACTTCATGGACACCAACGCGCTGCTCGACGCGGTCGACTTCGTCGGCCCGACCGACGGCGTCGCGTTCGTCCGCCAGCCGCAGCTGCGCTACACCAGCGGACCGTGGACGATCTCGGTCGAGAGTCCCGAAACCACCGTGCAGCCGTTCGGCGGCGCAGCGCGCGTGATCGCCGGCGACAACAGCGCGATCCCGGACGTCGTCGCGCGCTACACCCACAAGGGCGACTGGGGCCACGTCAGCTTCGCCGGCCTCGCGCGCCAGCTGAAGTACGAACCCGTCGTCGGCGCGGAAAGCACCGACACCGGCTTCGGCGCGCAGGTCAGCGGCCTGCTCAAGCTCGGCGACAGCACCGACATCCGCTACCAGGTCAGCGGTGGCGAGGGCATCGGCCGCTACATCGGCCTGGCGACGATCCAGCAGGACGCGATGGTCGATGCGGCCGGCGACATCGACGCGCTCGGCGGCTGGGCCGGCTATGTCGGCCTGCGCCAGGTGTTCACCCCGAAGGTCCGCGGCAACTTGTTCTATTCGCGCTCGCAGTGGGACAACAACGCGGCGTGGACCGGCCTGGGCGTGACCCGCAAGGTGCATTCGGTGCACGCGAACATGATCTGGTCGCCGGTGCCCAAGCTCGATTTCGGCGTGGAGGCGATCTGGGGCGAGCGCACGCTCGAATCCGGCGCCGACGGCGAACTGATGCGCCTGCACACGATGGCCCGCTACTCGTTCTGACCGGTCCGCACGGGTCCGGCCATGTGGCCGGGCCCGACATTCCACGCATGCTTCGGAGGGGAAGCTTCACATGTCCACCACCACTGCAAATCCCACGCCTTCGCCGGCGCCGCTGACGAAGGGCCACAAGAAGGTCATCTTCGCCTCGAGCCTCGGTACCGTCTTCGAGTGGTACGACTTCTATCTGTACGGCTCGCTCGCGATCATCCTGTCGCGCCAGTTCTTCAGTGGCGTCAACGAAACGACCGGCATGATCTTCACGCTGCTCGCGTTCGCCGCCGGCTTCTTCGTGCGTCCGTTCGGCGCGGCGTTCTTCGGCAGCCTCGGCGACCGCATCGGCCGCAAGTACACGTTCCTGATCACGATCATCATCATGGGCGTCTCGACGTTCCTCGTCGGCGTGCTGCCCAACTACGCGTCGATCGGCATCGCGGCGCCGGTCATCCTGATCGTGCTGCGCCTGGCCCAGGGCCTGGCGATGGGCGGCGAGTACGGCGGCGCGGCGACCTACGTCGCCGAGCATGCGCCGCCCGGCAAGCGCGGTTTCTACACCAGCTTCATCCAGACCACGGCGACGCTGGGCCTGTTCCTGTCGCTGGCGGTGATCCTGCTGTGCCGCTGGCTGCTGGGCGTCGAGGCGTTCGAGGCCTGGGGCTGGCGCATCCCGTTCCTGGGCTCGATCGTGCTGCTGGGCGTGTCGGTGTGGATCCGTCTGCAGCTGAGCGAATCGCCGCTGTTCCAGGAAATGAAGGCGCAGGGCAAGGGCTCCAAGCAGCCGTTCCGCGAGTCGATCAAGGGCGGCAACCTGAAGCTGATGCTGCTGGTGCTCGTCGGCGCCACGGCCGGCCAGGCGGTGGTCTGGTACGCCGGCCAGTTCTACGCACTGTTCTTCCTGCAGAGCATGCTCAAGGTCGATCTGACGGTGTCCTACCTGCTGATCGCCGCCGCGCTGCTGCTGGGCACGCCGTTCTTCCTGTTCTTCGGCTGGCTGTCGGACAAGATCGGCCGCAAGAAGATCATCATGGCCGGCTGCCTGATCGCGGCGTGCTCGTACTTCCCGATCTTCAAGGGCATCACCCACTTCGCCAACCCGGCGATCGAAGAGGCCAACGCCAATTCGCCGGCGGTCGTCGTGGCCGATCCCAACACCTGCAGCTTCCAGTTCGATCCGGTCAACATCCGCAAGTTCACCAGCTCCTGTGACGTGGCGACCGCCGCACTCGCACGCGCCGGTGTGCCCTACACCGTCCAGGCGGCACCGGTCGGCAGCCTCGCGACCGTCAACGTCGGCGCCAACAGCGTGCAGTCCTACGAGGCCGAAGGCCTGGCGGGCGATGCGCTGAAGACCCAGCAGGGCAGCTTCGGCACCGAACTGCGCGGCGCACTCAACGCCGCCGGCTACCCGGAGCGGGCCGACACGGCCCGGATCAACATTCCGATGACGATCCTGATGCTGTGGCTGCTGGTGATCTTCGTGACGATGGTCTACGGGCCGATCGCGGCGTATCTGGTCGAACTGTTCCCGACCCGCATCCGCTACACCTCGATGTCGCTGCCCTACCACATCGGCAACGGCTGGTTCGGCGGCTTCCTCCCGGCGATCTCGTTCGCACTGGTCGCGGCCACCGGCAACATCTACTACGGCCTGTGGTATCCGATCGGCATCGCGATCATGTCGCTGGTGATCGGCACGCTGTTCCTGCGTGAGACCAACAACGTCGACATCACCAAGTAGGTGCGTCACGCGCGCGGGGCCACGTCTCCCGCGCGTTCCACCCGGACGCCGGCCCGAAAGGGCCGGCGTTCTTAGTTTCAGGACGTCGGCGTGTCCGTTTCGACGGCAAGCGATGCCGCAAGGTGATCGACGAATGCGCGGATCCGCGACGACACGCCGGAGTTGCGGTAGTACACGGCGTGGACCGGCTGGCGCACGTCGCGCGTCGCGCCGGCGAGCAATTCCACCAGTCGTCCTGCGCGCCGGTCCGCTTCTGTGGTGAAGTCGGACAGGCAGGCGATGCCGGCGCCCGAGACCACGAGCGCGCGCACGGTCTCGCCACTGGAGCCCGCGACCGTCGGCACGATCGTCAGCGCCTCGCCATCGTGGTCCGGCACTGGCCAGACATTGAGATGCGGCAGGCCGGTGAAGCCCAGCAGTGCATGGTCGGCGAGTGCGGACACCGATGCCGGCGCACCATGCGCGTCGAGATAGGCCGGTGAGGCCAGCACCCGCAACCGGCTATCCATCAGATGCCGCGCGACGAGGCTCGAATCCTTCAGCGGGCCGACGCGGATCGCGATGTCGGTGCGGTGTTCGAGCAGGTCGATGGTGCGGTCGTTGCTGGTGAGTTCCAGGGTGATCTGCGGATACGCGGCGCGGAATGCGGCGACCCGCGGCACCAGCACATGCAGCAGGAACGAGGTGGCCGCATCGACCCGGAGCACGCCCGACGGCCCGTCGCGCAACGCGCGCATCCGGTCTTCGGCGGCGTCCATGCGCGCGAGCACGTCACGCGCGTCGGCAAGGAACGCGCGCCCCTCTTCGCTCAGCGCGATGCGGCGCGTCGTCCGCTGCAGCAGGGTCGTGCCGAGCTTGTCCTCCAGCCGGCCGAGCGCACGGCTGATGCCCGACACCGTCTGTTCGAGCTGGCGCGCGGCGGCGGTGATCGAACCGCTGTCGACCACCGTCACGAAGGCCTGCAGTTCGTCCAGCGTGGTCTTCATGGGATGGGCTCGGCGGCGGGTCGAATCCGGATTATTGACCGGAAATCAAAAGACATCTCCCGAATACGCGGTTTCTGCCGTGAATCGTCCGGCGCAGACTGGTCGCCTTCCCTCCGCATCGAGATTTCCATGGACCTCTTCATCACCGGCGTCACCGGCTTCATCGGCGGCTCGCTCGCCACTGCGCTGTTGCAGGACGGCCACACGGTCCGCGGCCTGGTCCGCTCTCCCGAGGCTGCGGCCCGGGTCGAGGCACTCGGCATCGTGCCGGTGCAGGGCACGCTCGAAGACCGCGATCTGCTGATCACCGAGGCCCGGCGCGCCGACGCGGTCATCAATGCCGCGAGCAGCGACCATCGTGGCGCAGTCGAAGCCCTGCTCGACGGTCTGCGCGGTTCCGGCAAGGCCTTCCTGCACACCAGCGGTTCCAGCGTCATCGGCGACGACGTCGCCGGCAATGCGCTGTCGCCGCACATCTTCGACGAGGACACGCCACTGATCGTCGAAGCCGGCAAGCAGGCCCGGCATGCGGTCGACACCCTGATCCTGGCCGCGGCCGGTGACGGCGTGCGCAGCGTCGTGCTGTGCAACACGATGATCTACGGCAGCGGCACAGGACTGGCGCGCGACAGCGTGCAGATCCCGCCGCTGGTGCAGCAGGCGCAACGCAGTAGCGTGGTCCGTATCGTCGGCAGCGGCATCAACCGCTGGTCGAACGTGCACATCGAGGATGTCGTCGCGCTGTACCACCTCGCGCTTTCGCAAGCGCCGGCAGGCGCGTTCTACTTCGTCGAGAACGGCGAAGCCTCGTACGCGGAACTCGGTGCTGCGATCGCGACGCGGCTGGGGCTCGGCCCGGTCGAATCCTGGACGGTCGACGAGGCCGCGAAGGTCTGGGGCGAAGGCCACGCGCGCTATTCGTTCGGCTCCAACAGCCGCGTCCGCGGCAAGCGCGCACGACGCGAACTCGGCTGGACGCCGCGCCACGATTCGGTCACGCGCTGGATCGAAACGGAGATGCCGCTCGATTGAGTCCGTCGCGGTCGGGCGCGATCAGGTCGCGCCCGGTTCGGCCTGTCGACGGGTCGCGATGCGCAGCGCGCGCCAGACCAGCCACGTGAACACGACGAAGGCGCAGAACGGATAGATCGCCGCGAGACTCGACACCACACGGGCGAAGACGGTCGCCGTCCAGGGATCACTGTGCGCGCGTTCCGTCACGAGCGCCGCCACATCCGCGATCACCACGAGCGCGCCCATCACCAGCACGACGCCGCGCGCCGTCGACGAGACGAGCGTGCGCGACAGATGCCAGGCCGGCAGCAGGAACAGTGCCGACAGACCCGTCACCCACGGCCGCGCCGCATGCAGCAGGGCCCGTGACTGTACGGGATCTTCCGGATGGCGCCACAGTCCCCAGAACGGACTGACGAATCCGATCACGTTGAGCAGCATCGCAGTGGCGAGCACCGCGACCAGACACCAGCCGACCGCGCGGCGCAGATGGACGAGATGCGGCATGGTCTTCCTCCTCGACGCAGGTGGATCGATCACCGCACGCAGGCGATGCGGCCTGAGGATAGCAATGTCGGTTCCGGCCTCGCAGAGGCCGCGAAGACATCGCATGCGCAGCCGACGAGGCGTCGAACGACGATGATCGAGGGACGCGCGCGGCGCAGTCAGCGCTGCGGCGGTGCCGCCAGCTCTCGCGCGTCGAGATAACCGTCGCGGTTGGTGTCCTGACGGTTAAACGTCGCGGCGAGCTTGGCCATGTGTCCGGCGAGCGTCACCGGCCGGCCCTTGCCGCCAGGGAGCTCGTCGGGCGTCAGTACGCCGTCCCCGTTGCGATCCATGCGGTCGAAGCCGTAGCGCATCCACGCCTGGTACTCGGCGAGCGAGACGCGCCCGTCGCCGTCGGTATCCATGTGTTCGAGGTACTCGATCGTGCGCGTGACCTGCGCGGCGGCGCCTGTGGCCACGGCGAGTGCGAACACCACGCACGCAGTGCGGCCGATGCGTTGCCGGATCGGCCGTCGCAGCCTCGCGATCATGGCGCGCGGGCTCAGGCGTGCGTGCTCTGCAGCGAATAGCCCTTGAGCCGGGCCGAGTATTCCTGCAGCGCGCGGATGCCGCTGGCCTCGGCCTCGCGGCACCACGCCTGCAGGTTCTGCAGCGCTTCACTGGCGTTGTGCGAACGCGCTTCGAGCAGCGCGGTCAGGCGCGCGCGATGTTCGACCAGCGTGCGGATGCGGGGGCGCTGTTCGACCCATTGCTGCAGCTGCTGGCGTGCATCGGGCTGCAGCCAGCGGCCGTCGTCGACCAGACCCTTGCGCAGCTTGCGCGGCAGCAGCGCGCGCAGCCGCGCACCGGCGGCCTGCGCCTCTTCGCGCAGCGCCGGCTTGAGCACGTTGCGCTGGAAATCGGTCATCGCCTGGAAACGATGCGCGAGCAGGGCGCGCATGGTGTCGGTATCCGGCACGTGGATGTTGGGGCGGATGTCGAGCGACGGCGCGACGCGCAGCACCTTCGCCAGACCCACCGACTCCAGACCCTTGATGACGGCCCAGCCGATGTCGAATTCCCACTTGCGCAGCGCGAACTTCGCCGAGCTGGGGAACGCATGATGGTTGTTGTGCAGTTCCTCGCCGCCGATCCACACGCCCCACGGCGTCAGATTGGTCGCGGTGTCGGTGGTCTCGAAATTGCGGTAGCCCCACCAGTGGCCGAGGCCGTTGACGACGCCTGCGGCCCAGAACGGAATCCACGCCATCTGGATCGCCCACACCGCGACGCCCTTGAAGCCGAACAGCACGAAGCTCAGCAGCAGCAGGAAGGTCGGGCCGAGATTGGCGTGCGGGGTGTAGAGCTTGCGCTCGATCCAGTCGCTGGGCGCGCCCTTGCCGTACTGCTCGATGTCGGCGCGCTGCGCGCGTGCTTCGCGGTACAGCTCCACGCCCTGCCAGAAGACGGTCTTGATGCCCTTGAAGCGCGGGCTGTGCGGGTCGTCCTCGGTCTCGCATTTCGCGTGGTGCTTGCGGTGGATCGCCACCCACTCGCGCGTGATCATCGACGTGGTGAGCCACGTCCAGTAACGGAAGAAATGCGCGATCACCGGATGGAAATCGACGCCGCGATGCGCCTGGCTGCGATGCAGGTACAGGGTCACGGCGAAGATCGTCAGCTGCGTCGCCACCAGCAGGTAGACGAGCATCGCCCCCCAGCCGAACTGCAGCAGGCCACCGGACAGGAACTCGAGAATCGTAGAGGACATGGGCGCATCGAGAAGGCGTGAACCCATGCATCATGGCGCCATCCCTGCCCCCTTTCCATCCCTCCGACGACGTATGGAACACCCCGCGATTCAGACTCGCCACCCGCGTCGCATTCATGCGCCGGCGCGGCGCGCATCCGCATGAATCGAGGCGCCGTGCACCTGCTGGAACTGGATCGCGCCACGGTGCATCGCGGCCCGCAGGTCGCCCTGGATGCGCTGGATCTGACGATCCGCTCGGTCGGCATACCGCGATCCTCGGCGCGAACGGCAACGGCAAGTCCACGTTGATCCAGATGTTGACCCGTGAGCTGCATCCGCTGGCCCATGACGACGGCCGCGCGCCGGTGCGCGTGCTGGGCGAGCATCTGTGGGACGTGCGCATCTTGCGAAGCCGTCTCGGCATGGTGACCCAGCGGCCACGAGGATTTGCGCACGCGGCCTTCCCTGACCGCGAGCGCGGTCGTTGCCGGCGCGACGCTTGGCGCGATCAGACGGCAGCGCGGCGGATCCGATGTTGCATGCGCAGGCGCTGACCGCGCTGCAGCGGATGCAGGCGCTGCATCTCGCCGGGCGTCGCTATGCCACGCTGTCGGCTTGCGAGGCGCGGCGCGTGCTGCTGGCGCGCGCCCTGTTCCACGATCCGACCGCGCTGCTGCCCGACGAACCTTCCAGCGGACTCGATGTCGTCGCCCACGCCCGGCTGACGGCGCAGGTCGGCGAGCTCGCACGTGCCGGCACCACCCTCGTGCTGGTCACCCATCACCTCGAAGACCTGATCCCGGAGATCGGCCACGTGGTGCTGTTGCGCGCGGGCCGCGTGCTCGCCGACGGACCACGTGACGCGGTGCTCACCGATGCCCTGCTGTCGCCGGCCTTCGACGCGCCGGTGCGCGCACGGATGCCGACGGCAGCCTCGCACTGACGATGGCCGGCCAGGTGGCAACAGTACCGGCGCCCGTTGGGCTGCCATCGCAGATATCGATCACCCACAGGACGGGCCTCACACCGGCATGCCGGCCCGCGCGGGCTGTGCGATAGTCGGCGCGCATCACCGCATCACCGCTGTCCGTCTTGGCATACCGACTCTGGGAGGGGTTTCCATGCTCGAGCAACACGGTTTGTGGCTGGCACTGGGCTGTGCCGCCATCGCGATTCTCTACGGCGTGATTTCCGCCGGCTGGATCAACCGGCAACCCGCCGGCAACGCACGGATGCAGGAGATCGCAGGCGCGATCCAGGAAGGCGCACGTGCGTATCTCAACCGGCAGTACCTGACGATCTCGATCGTCGGCGCCGTGCTGTTCGTGCTGATCGGCGTGTTCCTGGGCTGGGCGACGGGCATCGGATTCCTGATCGGCGCGGTGCTCTCGGGTGCGGCGGGCTACATCGGCATGAACGTCTCGGTCAAGGCGAACGTGCGTACCGCCGAGGCCGCACGCCGCGGCATCGGTCCGGCGATGGACGTCGCATTCCGCGGCGGCGCGATCACCGGCATGCTGGTCGTGGGCCTCGGGCTGCTCGGCGTCGCCGGTTACTGGATGCTGTTGCCGCGCTTCGGCATCGCCGGCGAAGCCGCGCTGCACGCGCTGGTGGGCCTGGCGTTCGGCAGCTCGCTGATCTCGATCTTCGCGCGCCTGGGCGGCGGCATCTTCACCAAGGGCGCCGACGTCGGCGCGGACCTGGTCGGCAAGGTCGAAGCCGGCATTCCCGAGGACGACCCGCGCAACCCGGCGGTGATCGCCGACAACGTCGGCGACAACGTCGGCGACTGTGCGGGCATGGCAGCCGATCTGTTCGAGACCTACGCGGTCACCGTGATCGCGACGATGCTGCTGGGCTTCCTGATGGCACCGACGGTCGGCGCGAACGGCGTGCTGTATCCGCTGGTGCTCGGCGGCGCGTCGATCCTGGCGTCGATCGTCGGCACGTTCTTCGTCAAGGTGCAGGCCGGCGGCTCGATCATGGGCGCGCTGTACAAGGGCGTCATCGTCTCGGGCGTGATCGCCGCCGCGCTGTTCTGGCCGATCACCACGCAGCTGATGGCCGACAACGTGCACGGCGCGACGAATCTCTACTGGTGCGCGCTGATCGGGCTGGTGCTGACCGGCGCGATCGTCTGGATCACCGAGTACTACACCGGCACGCAGTACAAGCCGGTGCAGCACATCGCGCAGGCGTCGACGACCGGACACGGCACCAACATCATCGCCGGCCTCGGGGTGTCGATGAAGTCGACCGCGATGCCGGTGATCGCGGTGTGCTTCGCGATCTGGGCGTGCTTCTCGTTCGCCGGCCTCTACGGCATCGCGATCGCGGCGACGGCGATGCTGTCGATGGCCGGCATGATCGTCGCACTCGATGCGTACGGGCCGATCACCGACAACGCCGGCGGCATCGCCGAGATGGCGGAGCTGCCGCCGGAGATCCGCGACATCACCGATCCGCTCGACGCGGTGGGCAACACCACCAAGGCGGTGACCAAGGGCTATGCGATCGGCTCGGCGGCGCTGGCGGCGCTGGTGTTGTTCGCCGACTTCACCCACAACCTCGAGGCGAAGTATCCGGGCACCGAGTTCCGCTTCGACCTCGCCGATCCGGCGGTGATCATCGGCCTGTTCATCGGTGGCCTGATTCCGTACCTGTTCGGCGCGATGGCGATGGAAGCGGTCGGTCGCGCGGCAGGCGCGGTCGTCGAGGAAGTACGTCGACAGTTCCGCGAGATCCCGGGAATCATGGAAGGCACGGGCAAGCCGCAATACGACCGTGCGGTCGACATGCTGACGAAGTCGGCGATCAAGGAAATGATCGTGCCGTCGCTGTTGCCGGTGCTGGTGCCGGTCGTCGTCGCACTGGGCATGAACGCGCTGATGGGCCCGGGCGCCGGCATCCGCGCACTCGGCGGTCTGCTGATCGGCACGATCGTCACCGGCCTGTTCGTCGCGATCTCGATGACGACCGGCGGCGGCGCCTGGGACAACGCCAAGAAGTACATCGAGGACGGCCACTTCGGCGGCAAGGGCAGCGAGGCGCACAAGGCCGCGGTGACCGGCGACACCGTCGGCGATCCCTATAAGGACACCGCCGGCCCGGCGATCAATCCCCTCATCAAGATCATCAATATCGTCGCGCTTCTTCTCGTCCCACTGCTTTGAAGCGGCGACACGCGCCGCAGGCGCACCGTCGCCCCTCTCTCACTTGTGGGAGAGGGGAACGGGGTGAGGACGCACCAAAGGTGCGGATCAGGATCATCGATCGTCGCTCTGCTGTCCGTTCCATTGCCCTGACCCATGGCGGACCCGTCTGAATCCAGACGGGTCCGGTCTGTGCAAAGCATGGATCGGGCGCAGCGAACCCATCGTTTCGATTCGGTGGACCATCCGCCTGCTGGGTGGTGATCGCCACGATTCCGATTCCTGGCACCACGCGTGCCGGCATGGCAAGGATGGGTTTCGCTGCGCTCTGCCCCCGCTAAGTACGAGGTGACGTTTCGAACGTCCCGCTCGCCATGTCGAACCACGGCGTGCACATCACCTGCTGGTCGTCGGCATAGCCGAAATCGGCCTGCCAGACTTCGACATCGCCACTGTCGTCGGGCGAGAACAGGCGCGCGTCATCCGCGATGCCGATACCGACGCACCACCGCACCTGTGCAGGCGTGGCGGCCAGCCAGCCGGAAAAACCGAACGTGGCATCGACGCTTTCGCCCGGCGCCACGCGACGCGCGAGCGGCGTGGGCGGCAGCGTCGGCGCGGGTGTCGGCAGTGCGCGGGCGACATGCGACAGGGTGGCGCGCGTCCCTGCGTGTTCCTGCAGCGACGGCACGCCCACATCGCCGGCGGCCTGGCGCCGCGTCAGCACCGCGTGGCGGTCGCCACGATCGAATACCACGAGCGGCGCAGACCCGGTGTTGCGGATGCGGTAGTCGATGCGGATGCCCTCGCCTTCGCGTGCGAACACCGCTTCGAGCACGGCCCCTTCGGCATCGACATGGGCGCGCGCGGAATCGCTGGACGGCATGGTGGACCTCTGGGACGGTCGGGTTGGCTCGGCGGAGACCGAGGGCGACGGCAGCAGCGCACATGCCAGACACGATGTGACGACCGCGATCCGGAACACAGGATGGCCGCGCCGGCGTGAGCGCGGTGCCCACGCATCAGGAGTGCGGATGGAAACCGTCATCGGTGGACGTGGCGTTGCCGTGCTGTCATGACATGCGGGATCGGGCACGAACGGGGGCGACGCACGCATGCGCCGCCTCCATCCGGCTCACGACCGTCAGAGCGCGTAGCTCGGACGGTCCGGCAGGCCCAGCTCGCGACGGATGCCGTTCTCGGTCAGATGGATCGGGTTGTGGGTGATCGCGCCGCTGCCGTCGAAGTCGTAGGGCGTGGCGCTGGTCTCCAGGCCCACGGCCTGTCGTTCTGCATTGGGCACGCGGCCGCTGTCGGGACCTTCACCGCGATAGGTGCCCTGCAGGAACGTCCCGTTGACGCCGTTGTAGGCATGCGACATCTCATGGAACAGGACCACCGACGGCGCCGGGAACGCGTTCATGTGGAAGGACGGGTTGTAGCTGATGGTCACGTCGCCGCCGGCGCCCGGACGGCCGTTGACGATGTCGGCGTCATTGCTGAAGGTCTGGGCGTAGCCGTTGTCCTCGTTCGACAGCTCCTGGATCGTCACGGTGTTGCCCTTCGCCTCGGCCGCCTTGTCGAACTCCGCCATCATCTGCTGGCCGTTCGGCGAGGCGCGCAGGAAATCCAGTTCGGACTGCATGCGCTGCACGAAGGCTTCGGAGCCCTGCACGCGGACGCCGCGATCTCCGACGGTGTTGTCGATCTCGACATTGACGACCGTCGGGCGCGCACCTGTCGCCGCGTTGACGATGTCGCTGGCTTCGGAATAGATCGTCGTCTGCGCGTTCGCGCCGTCGATCGTGTCGCTGCCGGCGCCCGCGTAGACCGTCGTGCGTCCCTCGCCGACGTTGACCACGTCGTCGCCGCCACCGGCGGAAAGGATGTCGAACGTGCCGCCGCCATGGATCACGTCGTCGCCGCGGCCGCCTTCGATGTAGTTGGTGCCGCTGCCGGCGTGGATGGTGTCGCTGCCGTCGCCGCCGTAGATCACGTTGACGCCGCTGCCGCCGAAGATCTCGTTGGTACCGCCGATGGTGTGGATGTCGTTGCGGCCGCTGCCGGTCGCGCGGATCGTGTCGTCACCGGCGCCGCTGCTGATGCGGTTGTCGCCGTCGCCCTCGACGTTGATGTCGTTGTCGCCGTTGCCGGCGTCGACGACGACGTTGACCTTGACGTTCGGCGCGACCTGGATGGTGTCGTTGCCGGCGCCGGTGCGCAGGGTGAGTTCCTGGCCCTCGGCCAGGCGCACTTCGTAACGCTCGCCATTGACCGACACGTCGAGCGTGCCGTCGTCGCGCTGGCTCACGCCGACGTCGTCGTCGCCGGTGCCGGTGGTGAACACGACCTGGTCGCGGCTGACGTAGCCCTGGGCCACGGTGCGCTCGCGCGCCACCTCGACCTGACCGTCGCTGTGCAGCGGATCGATCTGGATCGGCTTGCCGTCCGGCGTGCGCCCGTTGGTGCGCTCGGCCGTGTTGCTGCTGCTGCCGTCGATACCGATCGCACCGTCGGGCGCACGCTCGGGCGCGTCGAGCGTCGAGACCTGCGGGCCATCGGCCAGCCCTTCGATATCCGCCTCGTGCCCCACGCCACCCGCATTCGGACCGTCGTGGGTATGCGCATCGTCGGGCGCCAGCGGGTTCTGCCAGTAGCCCTGGGCGGTTGTGTTGGCGGTCGGGGACAGCGAATCGAACGTGGTCATCGGGACGGGCCTGCGTCAGCGAAAAGTCGGGAGTCCATGTGTACGCCCCCGTATGGCCTGACCATACTGGGGCGTACCCTTGGTCCGCCGCCCCGCTCGACGTTGCATCGGAAACCATTCCCGCAAGATCGCCGCTGCGCCGCAACATCGTTGCCCGTAAAATGGCGGTTCTTATCGACCACTGGAAGTGCATCGCAATGGGCCTGGACTCCGTCCCCACCGGCAAGAACCCGCCGGACGAAATCAACGTCATCATCGAAATCCCGAAGGACGCCGAGCCGGTCAAGTACGAGGTGGACAAGGAAAGCGGTGCGATCTTCGTCGACCGCATCCTGTCCACGCCGATGCGCTACCCCTGCAATTACGGCTACGTGCCCAACACCGTCTGCGGCGACGGCGACCCGGCCGACGTGCTGGTGGTGCTGCCGCTGCCGCTGATCCCGGGTTCGGTGATCCGCTGCCGCCCGGTCGGCGTGCTGAAGATGACCGACGAGGCCGGCAGCGACGAGAAGATCCTCGCGGTGCCGGTGGAGAAGGTGTTCGGCGGCTACGCGCACGTCGACGACCTGGACAAGGTCTCCGGCCACTGGCTGGAGCGCATCGGCCACTTCTTCGAGCACTACAAGGATCTCGAGAAGGGCAAGTGGGTCAAGATCAGCGGCTGGGGCGACGCGGCGGAGGCCAAGGCCCTGCTCAACGACGCGATCGCCGCCTACAAGGCGCAGTAAGCGCCGCGGCGGCATCGCCGCCGTCACAGTTCTCGATACCGCGCCGTTGCGGATACGGCGCGATTGCTACCATCGCCGCGAGCCGACGCCACCGGACAGGTGCCGCGGCGACCAGGGGATTCCATCGTGCGTATTCTGTTCGTGGGCGGCGAAGACAGCCTGCCGTCCGACCTCATCGATCTCGTGGCCGACATGGACGACGGCTGGCAGGTCCAGCGCGCCGTCGACGGCGGCACCGCGACGGCATTGATCGCCGATGCGGCGCACGATGTCGTGGTCGTCGCACCGACGCTGCCCGACATGCCGGCGGCCACCCTGCTCGGCCAGATCCGCACGCTGCGCCCCGAGACCTCGCGCATCGCCGTCATCGGCGACCAGCCGCCGGCGCGCGTGCTGTCGCTGGCGCACCGCTTCCTGCCGATGCCGGTCGGCGAGGCGCTGCTGCTGGAGGCGATTGGCAGCCTCGAGGAACTGCGCGAACTGCTCGACAACCCGGCGCTGCGCGAGCGCATCGGCCAGATCGAGACGCTGCCCTCGCCGCCGCAGACCTATATCGCACTGACGTACGCGCTCGAGGCCGGGGACGACACCAGCGCCAACGACATCGCGCAGCTGATCGCCGGCGATCCGGCGATCGCGGCGAAGGTGCTGCAGCTGTGCAATTCGGCGTATTTCTCGGCCGGCCGCACCATCACCGACCTGCGCTCCGCCGTGACCCGGCTGGGCATGTCGACCATGCGTGACCTGGTGCTCGCCAGTGAAGTGTTCACGCACGGCGCGCGCAGCGATCTGGATCGTCCGGCGATGCAACAGCGCGCGCTCGTGGCCTCGCAGCTCGCGCGGCGCATGCTGCCCGAATCCAGCGCCGAACTCGGTGCCACTGCCGCATTGCTGGCCGACATCGGCCTGCTGCTGCCCGGCATCCGCGACGAACGCGCGCCCGCCGACACGCAACCCGCCGACGCCCCGAGCCACACCGAGGCCGGCGCCTACCTGCTCGGTCTCTGGGGCCTGCCGATGCCGATCATCGAGGCCGTCGCGTTCCAGCGCGACCCGGCACGCGCCGGCACCCGCAGCTTCTGGATCACAGGCGCGGTGCACGTCGCGACCGCACTCGCCGCCGGCGAACCGGTACGCGAGGACTATCTCCAGCGCACCGGCATGCTCGACAAGCTCGAGGGCTGGCGTGCGCATGCCGATCGGCTGCTCGGTCTCGGCGCTGCGCAGACCGCCTGACGGCGACCCGGGCGCGAAGCGCCGATCGAAGACACCCTGCCGGATGCCGCAAGGCATCCGGCTTTTTTCGCGAACCCGTCAGCTGACGCCGATGGCACGCGTGCCCTTCGTCCAGGCACTCACCGTCAAGCGTGCCGGGCCATCGGCCATCCGCGTCGGCGCGTCGCTTGGCAGGACCCGCGCCGTCGACTCGATGATCACCATATGTGCGTCCGATACGACGGGCGATCGGACCGCCTGCTGCGCGCGACCTGCCCCACAAGAAAGGTCTTCTCCCATCCGAGGGAAATGGCGCACGGCGGGTCGGAGACTGAAAATGAGTGATGCGCTGCGCGCTGCTGGCTGGTGCTGGAGTCGAGGTCATGGGCGAACATGATGTGCCACCGGCCATTCTTGCGATCATGCATCCGCGGCCACGACAACGCTGTGGCCCTGCCTCGGATGCCGTAGCGCGCCTGCGCGTGCGGGTGCGTCAGCTCGCCTCGCTCCACCTGATCGGCTGCCGACAACTGAAGGCCGGCGAGTAGTCCCGCTGCGTGCGCGTGATTCCCGATTCGTCGGATATTCCTTCTCGAGAGGAAGGCGTCGACGCATTTCAAGACGGGGCAGAACCGGAGAATGCCGCCCTTTGGCGGCCTTCTGCTTGCGCGTAGCGCGTGGAGAAACGGAGCGCCACACAAGACTACGGCCCCTTTCGGGGCCGTAGTGGATCACACAGGACTTCGATGGATCAGAAGCGCTGCTGGTACTTCATGTACGTGAAACGACCGATGTCGAAGCCGCCGTAGTACGCGAAGCCGCTGTTGGGCGCGGTGTAGAGCACCGGGCCGACGCGGTCGAACACGTTGTTGACGCCGACCGAGATCGTGGCGTTCCACGGTGCCTTCCAGCGAACCTGGACGTCGTTGAACGTGTTGGAACCGGTCTCGTGGATCGGGAACTCGTTGCCCTGGAAATCGACGTAATCGGGGTTGTTGCACATCTCGTCGAAGTAGCATTCCTCACGGATCTTCGAGAAGTAACGCGCGGTCCAGGTCGCACCGAAATCGCCGTAATCCCAGTTCAGCGTCGCCACCGAACGCATCCGGAAGGTGCTGCCGAAGCTGACCTGCGGGCTCGGATCGGTGTTTTCCGTATCGTCGGCCTTCACCGTGAAATCGCTGTAGTAGGTCGTCGCCCAGTTGATGCCGAAACGACCGACGCTGGTCTCGGGCAGCGTGTAGTTGACCTCGAAGTCGTAGCCCTCGACGTCCCAGTAGCCGGCATTGCGGCCGGTACGGATCAGGCTGTCGACGACGCCATCCTCGTCACGCGTGAAGAACTGGCACTGCGACTCGAAGTTGTACAGATAGCAGTCGTTGAGCAGGCCCGACGCGGTGTACGCAGTCACGACGTTGGTGATCTTGGTCCGCCACCAGTCGAGCGACACGCCGAGACCCTCGACGAAGTTCGGGCTGTAGACAATGCCCAGCGAACGGCTGACCGAGGTTTCCGGCGTCAGATCCGGGTTCGAACCGCTGAGGAACGGCGTGCCGGTCTGGCCGCCGTAGGCGATGTTGCCGCCCTGACCCAGCTGCTGGAACGGACCGCCGTCCGGACCGATGGTCGCATAGCCCGGGATCGCCGCGGCGCAGCGCGCGTAGACGTCCGGATTGTTCGACGCCGCACCGTTGACCGCGTCGCAGGGGTCGGTGTACCAGTCGAAGGTCTGACCGACACCGCCGTACAGGTCGGAGACCGCCGGGGCGCGGAAGCCTTCTGCCCAGGTGCCACGGACCAGCACGTCGTCGATCGGACGCCAGCGGAAGCTCGCCTTGCTGTTGGTCGTGTCGCCGAAGACGTCGTAGTCGGAGTAGCGGCTGGCGACGTTGATCGCCAGTTCCTGCGCACCCGGCACGTCGGCCAGCAGCGGCACGTCGAGCTCGAGGTAGATCTCGTTGACGCTGTAGCCACCCGAGGTTTCCTGCGCAGCGAGGTTCGTCGAGTTGCCGGTCTGCGCGAACGCGTCGGGCGAGTAGCGGCCCGACACGCGACGGTTTTCGACGCCGGTCGCGAAGCTCAGGTCACCGGCCGGCAGCGTGGCGATCGCACCGGTCACGTTGGCGAAGTAGTTGTGCGTGGTCGTCTCGGACGTCGCGTTCTCCATCAGGAAGAAGCGGTCCTGGATGTCCGGGTTCGCCAGCGAATACTGGCCTTCGCTGAGCACCGGGCTCCATGGGGTGCAGTCCGCCAGCGAGATCGGGTTGTCCGGCGTACCGCACTGGACGACGCCGTTGGCGTTCATGAACGACGGGCCGACGGCCTGGGCGACGGCCAGCTTGTTGAAATCGCCGCGACCGCGGATCGTCGCGTCACCACGCGTGAACAGATAGCCGGCGTCCCAGTCGAAGAACTTCTCGCCGATCTCGAACGCACCTTCGAACACGCCGCTGAAGCGGTAGGTGTCGAGACGGCGCTCGGTGGTACGCGGCACTTCCCAGCCGCGGCGACGGAAGTCGAGCGACTCACCGGTCGGGTTGAAATAGCTGTCGGGGCTCATCGGCGTCTGCACGTCGACCAGCGCGCTCTGGTAGGGATAGCCGGCGACTTGGACTACGGTCTCGCGACGGTTGAAGCTGGCATCCGTCACGAAGCGCAGGTTGTCGGTCAGCTCGAAGTCGGCGCTGGTGAAGATCGACGTGCGCTCCATGCCCGTCCTGGCCATCATCTGCTCGGCCGCATTGCTGGTGTCGCCACCTTCGCCGCCAACCTGGGGACGATAGTCGGCCAGATTGGTCGGATCACCCCCGTCCCGCAGGACCAGCCACTGGCTGGGGTTCGCCGGATTGCGGATGTTGCCGACCTGACCGACGACGGTATAGCTGTAGGACGGCTGGCCCGGATAGGAATCGATGGCCCAGAAGCGGTCTTTCGCCCAAACCGGCTCTTCCTTGTCGTACTGCGCGCCGAAGATGATCGAGCTGCGCTCGCCCTGCGACCCGATGGTGAAGTCGAACGACTGGGTCTGACCGTCGCCCTGGCCGTACTGACCGATGTAGGCGTTCATTTCGGCGCCGTCGAAGTTGCGACGGGTGATCACGTTGATCACGCCCGCGATGGCGTCGGAGCCGTAGAGCGAGGACGCGCCGTCCTTCAGCACTTCGATGCGCTCGACCGCAGACGACGGAATCGTCGCGAGATCCTGCAGGCCATCGTTGTTGACGCCGAGGCGGCGGCCGTTGAGCAGCACGAGCGTGCGCTCGGGACCGAGGTTGCGTAGGTCGACGTAGGTACCGCCCGGGCTTTCGCCCGCGTTCAACGGCGAGGAACGGCTCAGTGCCGGGCTGCCGGTGGCGGCGATGTTCTGCAGGATGTCGCCGACGGACTGGAAGCCCTGATTCTCGATCTCGGTGCGGGAGATCGTCTGGATCGGCTGCGCGTTCTCGACATCCACCTTGCGGATGCGCGAACCGGTGACCTGGATGCGGTCGAGTTCAGTGGTGCCGGTCGCTGACTGCTCCTGCGCGAACGTGACCGCCGGGGCGACAGCCGCAAGGATCGCGGCCGGCAGCAGGCCCTTCCGCAGTGCGGGAGTGCGAAGGTTCTTCAAAGTTCTCTCTCCAGAGTGTGTGCGTTACTGAGGCGTTAAGACGCCATTGGCACGTTACGTCTGGAACGGTCTGCACCGCCTTGCCGCTGCCACCCGCTGTCTTTGCCGAATCTGGCGTCTGCGCGACATGCACCCCCGGAAGCGGGATGCATGTCATGTCCGGGTGTTAAGCCAGTGCGCGCGAATCGTTGGTCTGCTTCACGCTGTCGCGGCGCAGATTGCCGCGATAGCGACTGGCCGGCACACCGTGGTGGTTCTTGAACGCCCGCGCGAAACTGCAGCAGTTGTCGAATCCGCTGGCGGCCGCGACCTCGCCCACCATCATCGACGTGGTCCGCAGCAACAGCGCGGCGCGCTCCAGCCGCAGGCGGACCGACAACGCCTGCGGGCTTTCGTCGTACAGGGCATGGAAGGCCTTGGAGAAGTACCAGCTGGAAAAACTGGTGAGGTCGGCGAGCTCGCTGATCCGGACCACGCGGTCCGCATTGCCCTCCAGATACAGGCGCGCGCGCTGCATGCGCCCGAAGACCTGCCGCTTGCGGCTGCGCGAACGGCCGGGACAGCGTCGAACACGTGCGGCGAGGTCACGCTGGACATGCGCCAGTTGGAGCAGCAGGGGACGCACCGACAGCGCATCACCTTCGGCCTGCGCCGCTTCGCGCCACAGGCGCAGCAACATGCGCACGTCGCGCGCCGGCAGGCGCCCGCGGCCCGCGTACAGGCTGCCGTCGCTCAATGCCTGCAGGGATTCGAGCGCACTGCCGTCGAGCGCGATGCCGATGCACAAGCCTTGAGGTCCGCTCTGGACGAGGGGGCCGGACTCCTTCTCGAACGCCATCCAGTCGCCGCGACGCATGCGGAACCGGCCTTCGCGTGATTCGATCCAGCCGTCACCGCGTACCTGGATCCACAGGTTGAACACGGGGGCAGACATCTGCACCCCGCCCAGACGGGCCGTTCCGATGCACTGGGCAGCATGTTCGAGACTTTCGAACGCGAGCATCTGGCCGCGCGCGGCCCACAGACAATTCGACATACCGGCAACCCTGTTCGCTTTGGAAGCGACCGTTGTGCCGGGTCTGTACCTGCATTGCCCGATGCGGGCCCTAGAGTTTGCCGAAATCGTGGCGAACGAAGTTCCGAAGAACTTACGAGACCTTTTTCCTGAGAGATATCAGCCACTTGAAGACCCCGTCATGCGTGGCCGGCGATGCCGGCAGGGGCATGAAACCGATGCCGCTGCCGTCTTCCGACGCCAATGCCACGAACCAAGTGCCACCTACCCCCGAGAAGCCATTGGTTGCGCTGCGGACGACTGGATCCACGCAGTCACCTCCGTCGGGTACGAGGACGGATCCGTCGATTCGATAATGGGTCAGGCGCGACCAGCATGCTGGCGTCGCATCGAGGTACGAGACGCCACCATTTTCCCGCAGTGACCAGCTCCGATAGCGCCAGCGGGACGGCACGGTGTCGCTCAGCCGGACGATCGCGCCGGTGTCGAGTGACGGCGATACCGCCCACAGCCCGCTCGCATCGAGACGGGTGTAGAGCACCCGACCGCGCACGGCATCGAACCGCATCTGAGACACGCCCTCGATATGGCCGCGCGGCTGCCATGTCGCACGGTCGTACGCGATCAGCGAGGTACCGCCATCCTGGCGATCCTCCTCGAGCACGAACACCATGCCTTCAGGGCCATAGACCGCCTGTGCCGGACGCTCGCCCGGCACCGCAAGGCGCTCGATGCGTCCGCTCGCGGGCTCGACCTCGAGGATCATCGGCGTATTGGATTCGTCCAGCGCCGTCACCAGCAGGCGGCGACCGTCCGCGGACCAGGTCGGCGGCTGCCGCGTGTCCGGCCGCACGCCCTCGATCGGCCGCAGCGAATCCGCTACGCCCAGGCGTGCCCACCACAACTCGAACCGGCCGGCACGATCGGAGGTGAACACCAATTGGTCGCCGTCGGGCGCAAGCGTGGGCTGGGAATCCCGGCCGGACGACGTGAACAGGCGTTCCCAGTCGCCTGTCTCGGCCTCAATCCGGTACAGGCCGAACTGCGGCCGCCGATGCACGAACGCCATCATGCCGGTGCGTGCCGAGACCGACGGCATCTGCGCGTCCTCGATCCCCAGATCGACCACTTCGCCGCTATCGACATCGGCGCGGTAGAGGCGCGCCTCGCTGTCCACGCGCAGGCCGAATACCATCGCATTGCCTTCCGGCGCCCAGGTCCATCCCCTGAATTCGGCGCCCAGCCGCGTCACCTGCCGAGGCACACCGCCGTCGACCGGCACCCGCCACAGGTCGCCCATCTGCGGATTGCGGATGAATCCGATCCACAGGCCATCGGGAGATACCCGCGGCGCGAAGTCGATGTCTCCCGCTGCGCCCGCGTAATCGAGGTCGCGCCAGCGCCCGCCGACAGGGTCGAGGATGCGCAGCCGGGTGTCGCTTCCGGCACCGGTCATCGTGCCGAACAGCAGACCGCCGCCATCGGGCAGCCAGTCGAAACTCAACAGATCGCTGCCGTCACAGCGTGCGATCTCGCGCTCGTCGCCGGCCCCGGTGGCGGCGATCAGCAGCACGCGGCAGGCGCCGTCGGCTTCCCAGCGCGCGAACGCGATCTCGCGCCCGTCGGGCGACCACGCAGGCAGATCGTCCCGGGCCCCTGCCGGCGGCTGCGACACCGCACGCGGTGCAGCGCTCGATGTCGTCTGCACGAAGATGGCGGACTGCTGCGCGGCCTCGCCGGTGCCCGAGGCGGAGTAAGCAACCATCGACGCATCGGGCGACAGCGACGGCGACAGGGCGAAACCGGGGGCGCTGGTGATGATGCGATAGGGCCTGCTGACCGGCGCGGGACCGGGGCTCGCGGCGACCGGGTCACCCGAGCGCTCCGCCGCGTCGAACGCGGCCCACAGCCCGAAGACGACCACGGCTCCCAGTACCGAGAGAACCAACGCCGCGCTGGCCAGCAACCAAGGACTTCGCCACCGCCTGGCGCGCGGCGGCTGCGCCGTCATCTGCATCGGCGCCTGCGCGGAGACCGCGACCGCATCGAACGCGGGATCGGTCGTCCGGACATCGTCGGACGCGAGCACCTCGACCGGCACCGTCAGGCGATAGCCGCCCTTGGCGATCGTCTCGATGTAACGCTTGCCCGCCTCGGCGCCCGCCGGCCCGGCGCTGAAGGCCTTGCGCAGCTGGGTGATCGCCTGGGTCAGCACATCATCGGTGGGCAGCGTGTCGGGCCAGACCTCGGCAAGCAGCGCATTGCGGCCGACCACCGCGCCGGGCGCACGCGCCAGCATTCGCAGCACGCCGATCGCTTTCGGCGTGACACGGCGCGGACCGCGCGTATCGGGCATCTGGATCTCGCGCGTGGCGAGATCGACGGTGCCCTCGCCCACGCGAAGACGCAGGGGCGCCGGCACGTCGGGAGACATCGGTTCGGACATCGGCACACCAACAGGCAGGTGGACGAGGGTAGCCAACGCAGGCTGAATGAAGCGCAGCGTGAGGCCAGATTCCGCACAGTGCGCGTGGCACAGGTCATGGGTGGATGCCGCGCCTCGGGTCAGCCCGAGGCTGTACCGGTGGGCGAGCTGCCCTAGTGTCACGTCATCGCATGACAGGACACCGCTGCCGATGGACATGACCGCCGCATCCCGTTTCCTGCCGGCCGTCGACTGGCCGGCCGTCGAAGCGTCGGGCCGCAATGGCGCGAACATCGCATCGGGCATCGTGTCTCGCGAAGCCCTCGACAGCCACATCGCCGGGCGCCTCGATGCGGGCGACCTGGCCGGCTTCCTCGCCGAAACCGACGACGCAGTCGCACTGGCACAGCGCAGTCCGGTGTTCGCCAGCGAACTGGCCCCGATGCTTCGCGACATCCGGGACGCCCTGTCGGCGGTGCCGGCGCAGTCGCTGTCGCGGGTCGAGCGCGACGCGGTGGAGGCGACCATCGCGCGCATCGGGGCCTATCTCGACAGCATCGCGCCTCCCGACGGCACGGCCGAAGTCCCCGGTGGCGGACTCGAAGCCCACGAGGGGGCCGGAGGCCATCTGATCGAGCGGCATGTCGGCAAGAGCGAGCAATGGCTGCTCGATCGCGTGAGCCGCGAGAACATCAGCGCCGCGTCGAGCTTCCGCGATCTCCCGCAGGCCGAGCACTTCGTGTCCGCGACCATCGCCGACCATCAGGCCCGCGTCGATGCCTGGGCCGATGGCAGCGGCGGCAACCGTCTGGTGATCGACACCACGTTCGACGCCAGCACCGGCATCTCGGTCAGCCGCGGCGATACCCACGCGGTCGATGTGTTCTCGGTGCGTCTGGTGCTGGAGCGTTCGGACCGGGTCGACATCGGCTATAGAATCGTGACCGGCTATCCCAACAAGCCCTGACGAGTGTTCGCATCGATGAGCGCGTATCCGACGCTGGAAAACTTCTTCGCCGCCTACTTCCACCAGGACTGGGCGACGGAGCACGACACGCCGGAGGCGGTGGTCGCCTACTACCGTGACGGGGAATCGCCGGAACAGGTGTCGCGCGCCCGTGCCGAGGCCGAGGCGCTGCTCGGCGAAGGACTCGACGAGGATGCTCTGGGCAGCCGGATCGCCGCACTCGGCAGCGAGTACGATCCGACGCGCGATGGCGCCACCTGGCGCGGCTGGCTGCAGCGGCTGGCGCAGGACCTGGGCGAAGCCAGCAGCGCCGACTGATCCACTGGCTGCGCGCGGGCACGACGCTCACGTGCAAGGGCACACCCACGACGCAAAAAAAAGCGGACCGAAGGGTCCGCTTTTTCGTTGCTGCATCCATTCCGCCGCTTACATCGCCTGGCTGCGTGCGCCTGCCCGGTGGGGATAGTTCGCGAAGATCTCGGCGATCGTCGAGTTCACCCGCTGGGCGCGCTGGTCGGGTCGCATGTTCGCGACGCGACCTACCGCGATGCCTTCCCAGACCAGACGCTTCTCGCGCGCGTCGACCAGGTCGACGTTCATCGTGCCCTCGGTGTAGCGATAGACCTGGGTACGCTCGTTCCAGTACGGCACCGCGAAATAGCCGCGATGGCGATAGCTGTAGTAGTAGGCGTAGTCCACGGTCGGCATGCTGCTGACATCGGTCCGGCGCTCGAGATAGGCGTTGATGTTGACCCACAGGTCCGGATTCGCCTCGCTGTAGGTGTAGCCGCGGCGTTCCATCTCGTTGCGCACGGCGGCCTTAGCGAGCGCGCTGGTCTGCGTCTCGTAACCCTCGCTCTCGATCGCCAGCGGCGTGTAGAACGACCAGGTGCGATAGGCCGAGAAATCGGCCCGCGGATCGGCTTCTGTGGTGATGCGGGGCCCGGTTGCGCAACCCGCGAGCAGCACGAGTCCACACAACGCCACGAGCCAGACGGCGACGCGTTTGGAGCTATTCATTTCGGATCTCCCTGTTGACTGGCGGATCGTGACGGGCGGCCTCGATACCGGTCCTGAACATACGCGGGCCCTGGTCGAGCGGATGCGACGGATGACCTGACGTTCAGCCGGCTGTCGGCGACTCATTCAGGCCGGTAGACCTCGGCGCCCTGCGCGCGGAATTCCGCCGACTTCTCCGCCATGCCCGCGGCCAGCGCGGCCTGCGCGTCGACGCCCTGCTCGGCCGCGTACTCGCGCACGTCCTGGGTGATCTTCATCGAGCAGAAGTGCGGGCCGCACATCGAGCAGAAGTGCGCCGCCTTGTGCGCGTCCTTGGGCAGCGTTTCGTCGTGGAAGGCTTCCGCTTTCTCTGGATCGAGACCGAGGTTGAACTGGTCCTGCCAGCGGAACTCGAAGCGCGCCTTGCTCAGCGCGTTGTCGCGGACCTGCGCGCCCGGATGCCCCTTCGCCAGATCGGCCGCGTGCGCGGCGATCTTGTAGGCCATGATGCCGTCGCGCACATCCTCGCGGTTCGGCAGGCCGAGGTGTTCCTTCGGCGTCACGTAGCAGAGCATCGCGGTGCCGTACCAGCCGATCATCGCCGCGCCGATCGCCGACGTGATGTGGTCGTAGCCCGGCGCGATGTCGGTCGTCAGCGGGCCGAGCGTGTAGAACGGCGCCTCGCCGCACTCGCGCAGCTGCTTGTCCATGTTCTCCTTGATCAGCTGCATCGGCACGTGGCCGGGGCCTTCGATCATGGTCTGGACGTCGTGCTTCCACGCGATCTTGGTGAGTTCGCCGAGCGTCTCCAGCTCACCGAACTGCGCGGCATCGTTGGCATCGGCGATGCAGCCCGGACGCAGGCCGTCGCCGAGCGAGAAGGCCACGTCGTAGGCCTTCATGATCTCGCAGATGTCCTCGAAGTGTTCGTAGAGGAAGCTCTCGCGATGGTGCGCCAGGCACCACTTGGCCATGATCGAGCCGCCGCGCGAGACGATGCCGGTCACGCGCTTGGCGGTCAGCGGCACGTAGCGCAGCAGCACGCCGGCGTGGATCGTAAAGTAGTCGACGCCCTGCTCGGCCTGCTCGATCAGCGTGTCGCGGAAGATCTCCCAGGTTAGCTCCTCGGCGCGGCCGTCCACCTTCTCCAGCGCCTGGTAGATCGGCACCGTGCCGATCGGCACCGGCGAATTGCGGATGATCCACTCGCGGGTCTCGTGGATGTGCTTGCCGGTGGACAGGTCCATGACCGTGTCGCCGCCCCAGCGGATCGACCAGACCAGCTTCTCCACTTCCTCGGCGATGCCCG
>Ga0160439_1000065_pt1 | contig 96822 bp, 102 predicted proteins | sample HID1975M_E0MG_FD_108201 | JGI IMG/M metagenome (GOLD analysis project Ga0160439, IMG submission 108201) | Enriched soil microbial communities from UW Madison campus, WI, USA - HID1975M_E0 MG | ecosystem: Environmental > Terrestrial > Soil > Unclassified | place: USA: Madison, Wisconsin...
GTTGGCGCGACTGTACGACAGTGCTGCCAAGCGCGGGACTTTGCCGGTGACGGCCCTAGAGTTCCGGTGCATCCATGCCTCCGTGAGTAGCCGGCTTGCCCAGCGCTGGTGCCAGAGTGAAGCGACGGCGCGCGTGCTGGTGGAGCGGGCTTTGCCTCTGAACTTTAAGCCGCGGGAAGCCGCACAAAGAGAATGCCAGTTCCGCGGCCCAACGCCTGAATTAAGCCGCGCCGCGAAGCGGCGTCGGCTTGAATGAATTGTTAGGCAGCAGTCTAGTCCTCATGGCAGTAGAAGGTGTAGCCGGAGGGGTTGCGGCCGAAGGTGCCGGCCAGCCAGCCCACAGGAAAAGACTGCTCAACCGACAGCACGGGTAACGAGCCGCGATTGGCTTGCGAATAAGTGCCGCCAGAGCGCCACTCAGCCAAGACAAGATCTCTTGCCAAAGACTCAGCGTCTGGCAGGTCAGCGGCGCGAACTTTCCTAGTAGTGAAAAAACCGACAGCCGAGTCACCCTCAAATGGCAGGTCAATTCCGCGGCCAGAGAGAATTACTTTGAAGTGCGGCATGCCTTGGTCTGCTGCCTAACGCCTGAATTAAGCCGCGCCGCGAAGCGGTGTCGGCTTGAATGAATTGTTAGGCTGCATGCTAGATCACCAAAGCTAGGCAGAGGGCAGTTGCGATTACGAACGATGCGATTGAAAGACTGTCGATAGTCAAGTCAATCCAGCTGCGCTCATTTACGTAGTCCCAGAATTTGTAGCGAGTTGTGTCTTTGAAGTCTTGGCTACAGGTGCCGAGATACATGTGGTAGGCGCACCATTTGTTTATAAATCCAAGTAGAACTTGGCCGAATACGCCGGCGAGAAAAAAGAAGATGATCCAATTTTTTAGTGGGGATGAACTGAATAGTTTAAGAAGATGGTCGTTGGTATTTAGCAGTACCGGGCCCCCGATCCCATATGCAACGAGCCATGTGCGCAAGGTTTTTGAGTACTCGGCGTAGTTCTCGTAGTGCTCAAGCTCTTCGTGACGATCCAGCATAAACCCCCCTGCAGCCTAACGCCTGAATTAAGCCGCGCCGCGAAGCGGCGTCGGCTTGAATGAATTGTTAGGTCGCGCCCCTTGCTGCTGAGCCAACAGCAGCGGCCTGACCCAGGATGACGCCATTTGGACATCGGTTTGAAAGTAGAAGTTCGACAAACCCTCAAGCATGGCTCTTTCCCTTGGCTTGAAGGTAGCGCCTAAGGCCGTAGCCAATTAGGCGAAGCATCAGTAAGTAAACAACGACTGCCAGAACAAAGAGCACGCCCCCACCGAGCGCCGACTCAACCGGCGCGTAGAAGATGCCAAGAACGATCACTCCAAAAATGTATACGGCGAATTCCATAGCAGCCTAACTAGTATTCGACCCCGGATGTGGGGCGTTGCGCCGAGTATGCGGCGGAAGTTGGCTCATCGCCAAGGCGCAGATTTGGAAGTGCATTCAACGACTTGCCACGTCCATGTCCGCCATCCTGATAGTGCCCGCGCTTGCGTTATCAGGCCACGGCCGAGGAGCGGTGTTATGCAACGGAAATGGGGCGTAACGCATGTGAGAGGCGTCGTAAGCAGATCCATCTCCATGAGTTGGTCTGATGGGCGCGACCTCGCTCGTCATCAATCGTCCATTGACTGCCAGTCGAGCAGGACAAAAAAAGGCGCCCCGAAGGACGCCCTGTTTCTGATTCTCTGCAATCGCGAACTCAAACCGTCGTCTTGCTCTCCAGCGCATACCCGAACTGCTGCCGGAACTGCAGCGAGAACTCGGCGTAGTCGAACCGCTGGTTCTGCGTGCCCGGATGCTCGACCTTCAACGCGCCCATCAGGTTGCCGATGCGGCCGATGGTCAGCCAGTCGCAGCCCTTCTCGATGCCGAACAGCAGGCCGGCGCGGAAGGCGTCGCCGCAACCCGTCGGGTCGGTCACGCGGCGCTCGTGGGCGGGCGGGATGTCGTGGGTCTGGCCGTCGGCGTGGATGACGACGCCCTTGGGGCCGCGCGTGCAGATGTAGGCGCGGACCTTGGCGGCGATGGTGGTCTCGTCCCAGCCGGTGCGTTCCTGCAGCAGGTTGGACTCGTAGTCGTTGACGACGACGTAGTCGGCCAGCTCGATGAAGTTGCGCAGTTCCTCGCCGTTGAACAGCGGCATGGCCTGGCCGGGGTCGAAGATGAAGGGAATGCGGCCGTCGTGGAATTCCTGGGCGTTCTGCAGCATGCCTTCGCGGCCGTCGGGGCCGACGAGGCCGATGGTCACGTTCGGGACGTCCTTCACGTGGTTCTCGTGGCTGCGCATCATCGCGCCCGGGTGGAAGGCGGTGATCTGGTTGTTGTCCAGGTCGGTGGTGATGAAGGCCTGCGGCGTGAACAGGTCGGGGATCTCGCGGACCTGCGACAGGTCGATGCCGTGCTCCTCGAACCACTCGCGGTAGGGGCCGAAGTCCTGGCCGACCGTGCCCATCGGGATCGGGTCGCCGCCGAGCAGCTTCAGGTTGTAGGCGATGTTGCCGGCGCAGCCGCCGAACTCGCGACGCATCCGCGGCACCAGGAACGAGACGTTCAGGATGTGCACCTTGTCCGGCAGGATGTGGTTCTTGAACTGGTCGGGGAACACCATAATGGTGTCGTAGGCCAGGGAGCCGCAGATCAGCGCAGGCATCGGGCGGAAGCTCGTTCGAAATGGCCGCACAGGGTACCGGCGCGGGGGGCGCGAGGCCAGCGTGGAGCCCGTCGCGGGGCGCCCCGCGGACCCGGAACCGCTCCCGACCGGACGCGCAATCGGGGACGCCCCGGGGCCACGGAGAGGTCGCTTTTTTGCTAGGCTAATCCGCTTCGTTTCGCCTTCCTGCCGGACGCCCTCTCCCGATGTTCAAGAAGTTCCGCGGTCTCTTCTCCAACGACCTGTCCATCGACCTGGGCACCGCCAACACCCTCATCTTCGTCCGCGGCCAGGGCATCGTGCTCAACGAGCCGTCGGTCGTGGCCGTGCGCCAGGACCGGAGCGCCGGCCAGAAGGTCGTCGCCGCGGTCGGCACCGAGGCCAAGCAGATGCTCGGCCGCACGCCCGGCAACATCACCACGCATCGCCCGATGAAGGACGGCGTCATCGCCGATTTCACCTACACCGAGGAGATGCTGAAGTACTTCATCAAGAAGGTGCACAAGTCGCGCTTCCTGCGGCCGAGCCCGCGCGTGCTGATCTGCGTGCCGGCCGGCTCGACCCAGGTCGAGAAGCGGGCGATCAAGGACTCGGCGCTCGAGGCCGGCGCGCGTGACGTGTCGCTGATCGAGGAGCCGATGGCGGCCGCGATCGGCGCCGGCCTGCCGGTCACCGAGGCGCGCGGCTCGATGGTCGTCGACATCGGCGGCGGCACCACGGAAGTCGCGGTGATCGCGCTCAACGGCATCGTCTACTCGCAGTCGGCCCGCATCGGCGGCGACCGCTTCGACGAGTCGATCATCAATTACGTGCGCCGCAACCACGGCATGCTGATCGGTGAATCCACCGCCGAGCGCATCAAGCTCGAGATCGGCTGCGCCTACCCGCAGGACAACGTGATCGAGATGGAAGTCTCCGGCCGTCATCTCGCAGAGGGCGTGCCGAAGATCGTCACGATCAGCTCCAACGAAGTGCTCGACGCGCTGCGCGAGCCGCTGTCGGGCATCGTCGAGGCGGTGAAGCAGGCACTCGAGCAGACCCCGCCGGAACTGTGCGCCGACGTCGCCGAGCGCGGCATCGTGCTGACCGGCGGCGGCGCGCTGCTGCGCGATCTCGATCGTCTGATCAGCGAGGCGACAGGCCTGCACGTGCAGGTGGCCGAGGATCCGCTGACCTGCGTCGCCCGCGGTGGTGGTCGCGCGCTGGAGCTGCTGGACCTGCACGGCAACGAGTTCTTCGCGGACTGATGGGCGGGGCGGGCTTCGGTAGCGACACGATCCGGACCTCCGTTCTCCCGCGCTTTCTGTGTTTCGTCATTCCCGTGCAAGCGGGAATCCAGCGGCTTCAGGACTTCAAGGCACTGGATGACCGGACATGCGTCCGTTGAAAACCCGCCTTCGCGGGAATGACGTTGGAACAATGCCGAACGACTTCGCCTGATGTCCTCCTACGCCAGCTCACCCGCGCCCAGGCCCGGCGATGTCGCCGGTACCCTGCGCCTGCTCGCCTACCTCGCGCTGTCGTGCGCGCTGGTGGTCAGCGATCACCAGGGCGGCTGGCTGTCGCAGTTCCGCCAGCAGGCCAGCGTGGCGATGCAGCCGCTGTGGTGGCTGGCCGGGCTGCCGTCGCGGCTGGGCGAGAGCATGCGCAACGATGCCGCCACGCGCACCCAGCTGGCCGCCGACAACCGCCGCCTGCGCAACGAACTGCTGGTGCTCAACGCCGGCCAGGCGCGGCTGCGGGTGGAGGCGGTCGAGAACGCGCGGCTGCGCGCGCTGCTGGGCGCGGTGGAGCAGGGCAGCCTCGACGTGCAGCTGGCGCCGATCCTCGACGTCGACCAAGACCCCACGCGCCAGCGCCTGCTGCTCGATGCCGGCAGCCGCAACGGCGTGCGCATCGGCCAGAGCGTCATCGACGCCGGCGGCCTGCTCGGCCAGGTCATCGCGGTCACGCCGCTGACCTCCACCGTGCTGCTGGTGACCGATCTGGAACACGCGGTGCCGGTGATCATCGCCCGCAACGGCGTGCGCCTGGTCGCCTACGGCAGCGGCCGCGCCGACCACCTCGCGCTGCGCAACATACCGCTGTCGGCCGATGTCGAGATCGGCGACACGCTGGTGACCTCGGGCCTGGGCGGACGGTTCCCGCCGGGCTTCCCGGTCGGCACGATCACCGACCTGCAACCCGACGACAGCCGCGCCTTCCTCGTCGGCGACCTGAAACCCGCCAGCCAGCTCGACCGCGGCCGCGACGTGCTGCTGCTGCGCGATGTCGTGGTGCCGGTGACGACCGCCGATCTCGAAGCCGCCGCGGCCGAGCGCGAAGCAGCCGCGCGCGCCCAGGCCGAAGCGGACGCCGCGGCGACGCCTGCCGAGGGCGCCGACGCGGCGACCCCCGGCACCGGTGACGCGCCGCCCGCGGACGCACCGTCGACCGATGCGCCGACTCCACCCGCGCAGGCGCCGCAGCGGTGAGCCGTCGTCGCAATCCCTGGGTGCTGCCGGCCAGCCTGTTCATGGCGCTGCTGCTCGGCCTGCTGCCGCTGCCGCCCGGCCTGCAGCCGTTCCGGCCGTTCTGGCTGGCGCTGGTCGTCGCCTACTGGGTGATCGAGGATCCCGACCGCGCGGGGCTGGGCTTCGCGTTCGCGATGGGCCTGATCGCCGATCTCGCGTTCGGCGGCCTGCTCGGCGAACAGGCGCTGCGGCTGGTGATCATGGCCTTCATCCTGCAGCGCTTCCGCTCGCAGCTGCGTTTCTTCCCGGTCGCGCAGCAGGCGCTGGCGATCGGCGGCCTGCTGCTCAACGACCGCATCGTCAGCGCGGCGATCCATGTCGCGCTCGGCGTGCCGCAGCTGCCGTGGGCCTACTGGCTGGCGCCGCTGATCGGCATGCTGCTGTGGGCGCCGCTGTATCTGGTGATGGACGCGCTGCGCTTCGGGCGCAAGTCCTAGGACGCCGAAGATGGCCAGGCGCGCCCGCCGTCCCGACATCCGCAACAACGCCACCGAGGCGGCGTCGTTCCGCGCGCGCGCGCTGATCGGATTCGGCGCCGTCGTGGTGGCACTGGGCGTGCTCGCGGGCTGGTACTTCAAGCTGCAGGTCGTCGACCACGACATCTACGCCAAGCGCTCGGAGGCCAACCGCATCAAGCCGCGGCCGGTGGTGCCGGGGCGCGGGCTGATCCTCGACCGCAAGGGCCGCATCCTCGCCGACAACGAGCAGGCCTACCGGCTCGACGTGACACCCGAGGAAGCCGGCGACACGCGCCGGCTGATCAGCGAACTGTCGCGGATCATCGCGCTCTCGCCCGACGACATCGCCCGCTTCGACCGCGAGCGCAAGGCGCAGCGCAGCTTCCGCGCGGTCACGCTCAAGCTGCGTATCAGCGAGGACGAGATGGCGCGTTTCGCGCTCGACCGCTGGCGCTTCCCGGGCGTGGAAGTGGTGCCCTACCTCAACCGCCATTACCCCTACGGCGACCTGTTCGCGCACGTGGTCGGGTACGTGGGCCGCACCGACGAGAACGACGTCGCGCGCTACGGCCAGGCGCACCTGCTGTATCCGCAGACCGGGCGCACGGGCCTGGAGCGGTTCTACGACGAGGCCCTGCGCGGCAGGATCGGCTACGAGCAGGTCGAGACCAACGTCGAAGGCCGCGCGCTGCGCCGGCTCGGCCTGCTGCCCGCGACCGCGGGCGCGGATCTACGCCTGAGCGTGGACGCCGACCTGCAGCAGGCGATGGTGCTGGCCTTCGGGGGCCTGCACGGCTCGGCGGTCGCGGTGGAACCGGCGACCGGCAACATCCTGGGCATGGTCAGCCTGCCGAGCTTCGACCCCAACCTGTTCGTCAACGGCATCTCGCACGACGACTACCGCAGCCTGATGGACGATCCCGCGCGGCCGCTGTTCAACCGCAACGTGCTCGGCGGTGGGCCGCCGGGTTCGACGATCAAGCCGCTGGTCGCGCTGGCCGGCGTCGACAGCGGCCTGCGTACGCCCGCATCCCGCGTGTTCTCGACCGGCGAGTTCTTCATTCCCGGCCAGCGCCGCGGCTACCGCGATGCCGCGCGTGGCGCCGGCTGGACCGACCTGCGCGATTCGATCGCCCGTTCGGTCAACTACTACTACTACCAGCTCGCCTACGAGATGGGCATCGAGCGCTTCGACCAGTACATGACGCGCTACGGCTTCGGCCAGACGACCGGCATCGACCTGCTCGGCGAGAACGCGGGCGTGGTGCCGTCGCCGCGCTTCAAGGCCTCGCGTTCGCGCGAGCCCTGGTATGCGGGCGAGACGGTCATCGCAGGCATCGGCCAGGGCTACTGGATCGCGACCGCGCTGCAGCTCGCGCGCGGCACCGCGGCGATCGCCAACGGCGGGCAGCTCAACACGCTGCACCTGGCCAACGAACGCCGCGACGGCTTCGACGCGCCGTGGCGCGTGGTGCCGCGGCCGGCGTCGACGTCGATCACGGACAACCCGGCGCACCTGCGCGCGGTGCAGGAAGGCATGGTCACGACGATCCACGGCCGCGGCACCGGCACGCGCATGGCGATCGGCGCCGAGTACCGCATGGCCGGCAAGACCGGTACCGCGCAGCGCGTGAGCCGCCGCGGCAGCGCGAGCATGGATCCGCGCAGCCTGCCGTACCACCTGCGCCACCAGGCGCTGTTCGTCGGCTACGCGCCGGCCGAGAACCCGACGATCGCGCTCGCGATCACCGTCGAGCACGGTGGCTACGGCGGCAGCACGGCCGCGCCGATCGCGCGCCGCATCTTCGATGCCTGGCTGCTCGGCAGGATGCCGGAGATGGAGATCGACCCCGCCACCGGCGCGCCGGCTGCGGTCGTGGCGACGGTGCCTGGGGTCGCGCTCGCGGCCGAGCCGTCGTTTGAAGCGGTCGTCGCCGGCGTGCGGACCGCGCCGCGCGATGCCCACGGCAGGTTTCCGGGCATCGCGCCGGGCGGGGTGGCGCCATGAACGTGATCCTGCGCTGGCTGCTGGAGATGCTGCAGCGCTTCACCCGCACGCTGGACTGGCCGCTGCTCGCCGCGCTGGTCGCGCTGATGTGCATCGGTCTGGCGGTGCTGCACAGCGCGACCAACCAGAACATGGCGATGGTGGCCTCGCAGGGCAGCCGCTTCGTCATCGGCCTCGGCGCGATGTGGCTGCTGTCGCGGATTCCCGCGGTGCAGCTGCGCCGCTTCACGCCGGCCGCGTACGTGGCCTCGCTGCTGCCGCTGATCGCCGTGCTGTTCCTGGGCACCGGGCGCAGCGGCCAGCACTGGCTCAACCTCGGCGTGTTCTACATGCAGCCGGCGGAGCTGATGAAGCTGTCGCTGCCGATGATGGCGGCCTGGTGGCTGGGCCAGCAGCCCACGCCGCCGCGGCTGGGCACGATCGCGGTCGCGGCCGCGATCATCGGCGTGCCGACCGGCCTGATCCTGCTGCAGCCCGACCTCGGCACCGCGGTGCTGGTGGCCTCGGGCGGGGTGTTCGCGCTGTATCTGGCCGGGCTGTCGTGGTGGTGGCTCGTCGGCGGCGCCGCGGCGTTCGCGGTGGCGGCGCCGGCCGCGTGGTTCTGGTACTTCCAGCAGTACCAGAAGGACCGCATCCTGACCTTCCTCGATCCCGAATCCGATCCGCTGGGCACCGGCTGGAACATCATCCAGTCGAAGATCGCGATCGGCTCGGGCGGCTTTTCCGGGCAGGGCTGGGGCGACGGTTCGCAGTCGCATCTCAACTACGTGCCCGAGCACACCACCGACTTCATCTTCGCCGTGCTGAGCGAGGAATTCGGCTGGCTGGGCGTCGTCGTCGTGCTGGGCCTGTACCTGTTCATCGTCGGCCGCTGCCTGTGGATCGCCAGCGAGGCGCGCGATGGATTCTCGCGCCTGCTGGTCGGCAGCCTCGGGCTCGCGCTGTTCGTCTACGTCATCGTCAACGGCGGCATGATCTCGGGCCTGCTGCCGGTGGTCGGCGTGCCGATGCCGCTGCTGAGTTTCGGCGGCACCGCGGCGGTGTCGCTGCTGGCCGGCTTCGGCGTGGTGATGGCGGTGCAGGCGAGCGCGACGCGGCGTCGCTGAGGCAGGCATGCAATGGCGTCAGGTGGCGCCGGGCGGCTCGAGCTGATGATCCGTCAGCCGTTGCGCCGTGCAGCACCCGACTGACGCCATTGCGAATCCGACGCGACATGCGAGGGAATCGCGAACACGTCCTAGCCTTACCGGCCCTGACTGCGCCGGCGCAACGGTGCGTGCCGCGCGTACGTGCGTGCTAACCTCGCCGCCGATGAGCCGACGCCCGTTTTTCCGACTCGCCGTGGCCGCGCTGCCGTTCGCATTGGCAGCGTGCGCGACCCCCGTCAATCCGTCCGAAGGCCATGCCGAGGACTACGGCGCGGTGACGCCGCTGGCCGAGCCCGCGCGGCCCGCAGGCGCGCTGGTCGCGCCGGTGCCGCAGCCGCCCGAACGTCCGGTCGCGCCGACTTCGGTCACCGACCCGGCGATTCCGCGCGCGCAGCGCGTCGATGCCTTCGTCGACTACACCGTGCAGACCTACGGCGCCGATCCCGCGCACGTGCGCCGCGTGCTCGCGCAGGCCCAGGTGCAGCAGGCGATCCTGACCGCGATCAGCCGTCCGGCCGAAGCCGTGCGTCCGTGGCGCGACTACCGCCCGATCTTCATCAACGACGCGCGCATCAATGGCGGCGTGGCGTTCTACCGCGAGAACCGCGCCGCGCTCGAACGCGTGGCCGCCGATACCGGCGTGCCGGCCGAATACATCGTCGCGATCATCGGCGTGGAAACCAGCTACGGCCGCATCACCGGCAACTGGAAGGTGATCGACGCGCTGTACACGCTGTCGTTCGACTACGCGCCGCGCGCGCCGTTCTTCGCCGGCGAACTCGCGCAGCTGTTCGCGCTGGAGAAGGCCGAACCGCAGCTCGACATCCTGCAGCTCAAGGGCAGCTATGCCGGCGCGATGGGCATGGGCCAGTTCATGCCGTCGAGCTATCGCCTGTGGGCGAAGGACGGCGACGGCGATGGCCGCCGCGACCTGCTGACCCACAAGCCCGACGTGTTCGCCTCGATCGCCAACTATTTCGTCGTGCACGGCTGGCAGCGCGGTGGCCCGGTCGTGGCCCGCGCGCAGCGCGACGCGTCGGCGGCCGACTTCAGGCCCGAGAACTGGGATCCGGTGTATCCGCTGGCCGATCTCGCCAGGCGCGGCTACACGCCGGCGCCCGGCCAGCCGACCGCCGAAGGCGCGACGCTGCTGTCGCTCGATGGCGAGGCCGGCATGGAGTACTGGCTGGCGTACCGCAACTTCTACGTGATCACCCGCTACAACCGCTCGCCGATGTACTCGCTGTCGGTGCACCAGCTCGCGCAGGCGATCCGGGCCGGGGTCGGTCCGTGATCCGATGGCTGCTGCCGCTGGCGGCGGTGGCCCTGCTGGCGGGCTGCGCGGGCAACGCCAAGCGCGGTAGCGCGCCCTCGGCCGGCAGCACCGTGTCGGCACCGCCGGCGCACGGCGGCAGCACGCATCGCCCGGCCTTGGCCCAGCGCGGCGTGTCGCCGTATGCGCCCGCGCAGGAAGATCCGAACACCCGCGGCCACTACACCGCCGGTGGCCTGTACCGCCCGGGCGTGCCCGACAGCCTGCCCGACTACCTGCCCAACGTGGACGCGATTCCGGAACCGGAGGTCGTCGACCTGCCACGCTCGCCGGTCGGCAACCGCAGCCCCTACCAGGTGCTGGGCAAGAGCTACACGGTGCTCGACGACCACAGCAGGTTCGCTGAGACCGGCACCGCGTCCTACTACGGCGCCAAGTTCCACGGCCGCCTGACCTCGAACCGCGAGGTCTACGACATGTACGCGTTCACCGCCGCGCACAAGTCGCTGCCGCTGCCGAGCTTCGCGCGCGTGACCAATCTCGACACCGGCAAGTCGGTAGTCGTCCGCGTCAACGATCGCGGCCCGTTCCACGAAGGCCGCGTCGTCGATCTGAGCTACGCCGCGGCGGTGAAGATCGGTATCCATCCGGCCGGCACCGGCCGCGTCGAAGTGCGCGCGCTGAGCCCGGGCGAGAACGCACGCAACGAATACGACGCCGTCGCCAGCACGCCGGCGGCGTCCGCGCCGGTGACGACGCCCGCACGCAATACGCGCCGCGGCGCGGCGGTACCGGCGGCCGCCACCGCGTCCGTCACGCCCGCCGCCGCGCCCGTGCCCACGACGTCGGCGGCCGGCAGCGCGATGGACGCCATCGTCGAGGCCCTGCCGATCGCCAGCGCCCATGCCGGCGAGCGCCCGGCGCCCGCGCCGCAGGCCGACGCGGCGAACGGTCGCTTCAACATGTACCAGAACGGCAAGGTCATGACGGCCGATGATTTCGACGCCTGGCTCGCCGCGCGCGGGCTCAAGCTCGAGAACGGCCGCCAGGTGCCGTTGCATCCGCAGCCCGCGGCCACGCCGGTCCCGGCGCCGGTCGCGACGACGACGACACCGGCTACCGCTACGCCGCCGCCCGCAGCCGTTCCGGCACCGGCCGTCGGCCTCGCCGGCGTGACCCTGCAGGTCGCCGCGTTCGGTGCCCGCGCCAATGCCGAACGCGCGCTCGCCACGCTGCGCGGCGCCGGCATCGCCGCCGCGCAGCTGCAGGACGGTACCGCCGCCGGCAAGCCGGTCTGGCGCCTGCGCGTGGGCCCGGTCGAGGCCACCCAGGTCGCCGAGATGTCCTCGCGCGTCGCCGGCCTCGGCTTCGGCGCGCCCACCGTCGTCCGCGATTGAACCCTTTCCCTCAACCGCCGGTCGAAGCGGCCGGTTCCCCGGAGTCGTGCATTACATGAAAGTGTCCGTAGTCGTTTCGCGCTTGTTGCTGGCCGCGCTGGCCACCGCCACGGTGGGCATCGCCGTCGCGCAGGATCCGGCGCCCACGCCGCAGCCCGCGCCCCGGCCTGCCGCGCCCGCCGCGGCTGCGCCCGCGCTCAGCGACGATCTGCCGACACCGCCGCCGCCGACCGTCACCGGCACCGCGTGGGTGATCATGGATTACGCCACCGGCCAGGTGCTGGCGAGCGACAACCCGGATGCGCGCGTCGAGCCGGCCAGCATCACCAAGGTGATGACCAGCTACGTGATCGCCGCCGAACTCGCCGCCGGCAAGATCAAGCCCGACGACCAGGTGCTGATGAGCGAGAACGCCTGGCGCAAGGGCGGCGCCGGCACCGACGGCAGCTACAGCGGCTTCCCGGTCAACCAGCGTGCGCCACTGCTGGACATGGAGATCGGCATGGTCGTGCAGTCGGGCAACGACGCCGCGATCGCCCTGGCCGAGCACGTCGCCGGCAGCGAGGAAGCCTTCGCCCAGCTGATGAACGCCTATGCCGCGCGCATCGGCATGAAGAACAGCCACTTCGAGAACGCGACCGGCCTGTCGGGCCCCGAGCACTACTCGACCGCGCGCGACCTGGCGATCCTCGGCCGCGCGATGGTGCGCGACTATCCCGAGGAGTACGCGCACAACAAGATCCGCGAATTCACCGTCGGCCCGATCACCCAGCACAACCGCAACCGCCTGCTGTGGCGCGACGACAGCGTCGACGGCATCAAGACCGGTCACCACAGCGGCGCCGGCTACTGCCTGATGGCCTCGGCCCTGCGCGGCGACCAGCGCCTGATCTCGGTGGTCATGGGCTCGACCAGCGAAGCGCAGCGCGCCACCGATTCTCTGGCGCTGCTCAACTGGGGCTTCCGCTTCTTCGAGACCCACGCCGTCTACGACGCCGAGAAGGCCGTCGCGACGCAGAAGGTCTGGAAGGGCAGGACCAATGAAGTGCAGCTGGGCGTCGCCGAGCCGATGCTGGTGTCGATGCCGCGCGGCAAGTACGCCCAGCTCAAGCCGTCGATGGACATCCCGCAGACGCTGGAAGCGCCGATCGAGAAGGGCCAGGCCATCGGCACCGTACGCGTCGAGCTCGACGGCAAGGTCATCGCCGAACGCCCGCTGGTCGCGCTGGAAGCGGTGGAAGAGGCCGGGTTCTTCAAGCGCCTGTGGCACGAGTTCCTGATGTGGTGGAACGCTTAAGAGCGAGTGCTTTGCGGCCGACATTACGTTCGCTGGAAGCTGTTCTGATCCTTCCCCCTTTGGGGGAAGGTGCCCGAAGGGCGGATGAGGGTGCTCTTGGGGCCGTTGCTGTAGAGCCCCGGCCCTCACCCGACGCGCTGCGCGCGTCGACCTCTCCCGAAGGGAGAGGTATGCATCGAGTTTTGCTGTATCCACCGCTTGGGTTCGGCCGCGGCTGCCCCGATAATCCCGCGATGGACATCACCTCCGACAACCCCGACCACGGCTTCCAGTTCCCTGGCGTCTTCGAGATCACCGCGATGGGCCCGGCCGACGCCGGCCTCGACGCCGAGATCCCGCGCCTGCTCACCGCGGCCGGCATCGCGGTTCTGCACGAGACGGTCACCGCCCGCGAGTCGAGCGGCGGCAAGTACGTGTCGATCAAGCTCAGCATCCGCGCCGAGTCGCGCGCGCAGTACGACGCCGCGCATGCGGCCCTGCGCGACCATCCCGAAGTGAAGTGGACGCTGTAAGCCGTCGCACGGGACGCCGCGCATGATCCGCCAGCTGCTCTATCGCAGCGGCCAGCTCTACGAGTTCACCGTGGCCGACATGGTGCGTCTGCTGCTGCAGGCGCGCAGCTTCAACGCGCGCCACGGCATCGGCGGCATGCTGCTGTTGCAGGACGGGCTGTTCATGCAGCTGCTCGAAGGCCCGGCCGCGGACGTCGATGCGTTGTATGCGCGCATCGCGGCCGATCCGCGCCATTGCGAGGTGCGGCTGCTGGTGCGCGCCGAGCGCACCGCGCCGCTGCTGCCCGGCTGGCGCATGGCCTGGGCCGAGGCCCCGCTCGATGGCGAGTCGCCCGCGTTCGCGGGTCTTGATACCGATGCGAAGGCCCTGGCCCTGCTCGAAGGCGCGCGCAACGACCGCGTCGCCGCGGCGATGCGCGCGTTCCTGCACGGCGCGCCGGTGCCCGGTGGTGGCCTGGGCTGCGCGAAGGTCATGGAGCGCGTGCTGTGAGGACGCCGGCGATCGTCCGCCAGCTCGGCCGCCAGCCCTACGAGGCGGTCTGGCGCGCGATGCAGCGCTTCACCGACGTGCGCGGCGCGGACGGCACCGACGAACTGTGGGTCGTCGAGCACGATCCGGTGTTCACCCTCGGCCAGGCCGGCAAGCCCGAGCACGTGCTCGCGCCGGGCGACATTCCGGTCGTGCAGGTCGACCGCGGCGGCCAGGTGACCTATCACGGCCCCGGCCAGCTGGTGGTGTATCCGCTGCTGAACCTGCCGCGGCTGAAGATCGGCGTGCGCGAATACGTCTGCAAGATCGAGCAGTCGATCATCGACACGCTGGGCGACTGGAACATCGAGGCCGTGCGCCGCGACGGCGCGCCGGGGGTCTACGTCAACGACGCCAAGATCGCCGCACTCGGCATCCGTGTGCGTCGCGGCTGCACCTTTCACGGCCTGGCGTTCAACGTGGCGATGGACCTCGAACCGTTCCAGCGCATCAACCCCTGCGGCTACGCAGGCCTGCAGGTCGTCTCGCTCGGCGATCTGGGCGGGCCGTCGTCGCTGGACGCGGTGGCGCCGATGCTGCTGGAGAATCTGGCCGCGCAGTTCGGCCTGGCGCTGTCGGAAGGTCCCGCGCCGCGCCTCGCCGCTGAATGACACGCTGTATCCCCGCGCCCGGCGAGACACTGCCGGAGCGGGGGCCTACAATGAGCCTCCGACCGTCTTCGCACCCGCCATGTCCTCTATCGCCGACAAAACGATCCCGCTGCAGGTGGTCTCCGCACCGCCGCCGGCGTCGCTGCAGACCGGCGTCAAGCAGGTCGCGGGCGACAAGATCGCGCGCTCGCCAGTGCAGTTCGCCGATGCGCCGGTGCTGCGCAAGCCCTCGTGGATCCGCGTGCGCATCCCGTCCAACGGCGCCGTCGCGGCGCTGAAGTCGAAGCTGCGCGAGAACCGACTGGTCACGGTCTGCGAAGAAGCCAGCTGCCCGAACATCCACGAGTGCTTCGGCCACGGCACTGCGACCTTCATGATCCTCGGTGAGGTCTGCACCCGCCGCTGTTCATTCTGCGACGTCGCCCACGGCCGGCCCAAGCCGCCGGATGCGAGCGAGCCGCTGAATCTCGCGAACACGATCGCCGACATGGGCCTGAAGTACGTCGTGATCACCTCGGTCGACCGCGACGACCTGCGCGACGGCGGCGCCCAGCATTTCGTCGACTGCATCCGCGAAGTGCGCGCGCAGTCGCCGAACATCCGCATCGAGATCCTCACGCCCGACTTCCGCGGCAAGGGCCGCATGGAACGTGCGCTGGAGATCCTCAAGTCGAATCCGCCCGACGTGTTCAACCACAATGTCGAGACCGTGCCGGACCTCTATCGCAACGTGCGCCCCGGCGCGGACTACCAGTGGTCGCTCGACCTGCTGAAGAAGTTCAAGGCCCAGCATCCGGACGTGCCGACCAAGTCCGGCATCATGCTCGGTCTCGGCGAGACCATGGAGCAGGTCCAAGGCACGCTGCGCGACCTGCGCGCGCACGATGTCGACATGGTCACGATCGGCCAGTACCTGCAGCCCAGCGCGCACCACCACCCGGTGCTGCGCTACTGGACGCCCGAGGAATTCCGCGCGCTCGAGGACTACGGCATGGCGCTGGGCTTCAGCCACGTCGCCTCCGGTCCGCTGGTGCGCTCGTCCTACCACGCCGACCAGCAGGCCATGGACGCCGGCGTCGCCGCCTGATTCCGGTCGCGTCCTGCCCCGATCCGCGCCGTATTCCGGCTTGCAGTAGACCAGCACCTCTCCCTTCGGGAGAGGTCGACGCGCATAGCGCGTCGGGTGAGGGCCAGGCTTCACGAGAAGCGCTTCAGAAAGCGCCCCTCATCTCTCCGGGCCCTTCTTCCAAAGGAAAAGAGGTCGGCACAGCTCCCAGTTGGTGGTTCGCATCCGGCTGGAGACATCACCCCGCGCATCCTGCACGCATGACGCCGCGATGAACGCAGCGTTGATTCATCCGGTTTCGGTACAGTCGATTCCATGCAACGTGCAACTTTCGGCACTGTCGACGCGTCTGTTCACGCGACAGGCTCCAAGGCATGTCGCATGATGACCGCATCCGCAATCCAGGACCCCGCATGAAAGCTTCCCGCGTCGTTTCCGGCTCCCTGATCGCCCTCGCGCTGGCGGTGCCGCTCGCGCTGATGGCGCGACCGGACGCCATCGCCAATGTGCCGGCGACGCCGAACGCCGACCAGGTGGCCGCGTCGAAGCTGGTCTACGGATTGCTGTCCGACAGTCGCTACGCCTACCGCCCGCGCGCGCTCGACGGCAGCCTGTCGGGCGAAATCTTCGACCGCTATTTCGAGAATCTCGACGCCGGCAAGCTGTTCTTCACCCAGCAGGACATCGCCCGCTTCGAACCGCTGCGCACCGGCATGGGTCCGGCCGTGCGCGACGGCAACGTGGCGCCGGCGCTGGACGTGTTCGCGCTCTACAAGCAGCGCGTCGCCGAGCGCATCGCGTCGGCCCGCGACCTGCTCAGGCAGGACATCTTCGACTTCGACGGCAACGACCGCTGGGAATACGACCGCAAGGATGCCGCGTGGGCGGCCGATCCCGGCGAACTCGACGGCCTGTGGCGGCAGTCGGTGCGCAACGACTGGCTGCGCCTGAAGCTCGCCGGCAAGGCCGACGACGAGATCCGCAAGACGCTCGACCGGCGTTACCTCAACATGGCCAACACGGTCGCTGCGCTCAACGACGAGGACGCCTTCAGCAGCTTCCTCAACGCCTACACCGGCTCGATCGATCCGCACACCGACTACTTCAATCCGCGTGCGGCGCGCCTGTTCAACCAGAGCATGTCGCTGTCGCTCGAAGGCATCGGTGCGCAGCTGCAGAAGCAGGACGACGTGGTGGTGATCCGCGAGGTCATCGCCGGCGGCCCGGCGGCGATGAGCAACAAGTTCAAGCCGGGCGACCGCATCGTCGGCGTCGGCCAGGGCACCAACGGCCCGATGGAGGACGTGATCGGCTGGCGCATCGACGATGTCGTCGACAAGATCAAGGGCCCGAAGGACACCCAGGTGCGCCTGGACGTGATTCCGGCCGAGGCCACGCTCGACAGCGAGCCGGTGCGCATCACGCTCACCCGTGCGCGCGTGCGGCTGGAAGAACAGGCGGCCAAGGCCCAGACCTTGACCCTGCCGGCGGACCAGGCGGGCGGCCGCGAGAAGCAGATCGGCGTGATCAAGCTGCCGGCGTTCTACCAGGACTTCGAAGGCCGCCGCAGCCGCAACGGCGAGTACGCCTCGGCGACGCGCGACGTCGCGCGCCTGCTGGAGGAGTTCAAGGCCAAGCAGGTCGACGGCGTGGTGCTCGACCTGCGCAACAACGGCGGCGGCTCGCTCAACGAGGCGGTCGAACTGACCGGCCTCTTCATCGACCAGGGCCCGGTGGTGCAGGTGCGCGAATCCGGCGGCCGTGTCGGCGTGCAGGGCGACCGCGATCCGGGCGTGGCCTGGGACGGCCCGCTGGCGGTGCTGATCAACCGCGGCTCGGCGTCGGCCTCGGAGATCGTCGCTGGCGCGATCCAGGATTACGGCCGCGGCCTGATCATCGGCGAGACGACCTTCGGCAAGGGCACGGTGCAGAACCTGGTCGACCTCGACCGCTGGCCGGCCAACGAGACCAAGCGCTTCGGCCAGGTGAAGCTGACGATCGCGCAGTTCTTCCTGCCCGGCGGCAGCAGCACGCAGAACAAGGGCGTCGAGCCGGATATCCATTTCCCGGTGACCGTGGACGCGACCGAGTTCGGCGAGAGCACCTACGACAACGCACTGCCGTGGACCCGCATCGCCGCGGTGCCGCACACCCAGTACGGCGACTTCTCGCCGCTGCTGCCGCGCCTCTCCCAGCTGCACGAGACGCGCGTGGCGACGGACCGCGAGTTCGTCTGGTGGGCCGAGGACATCGCCGAGTTCCGCGCCGAGCGCGAGAAGAAGTTCGTGTCGCTGAACCTCGAGGAGCGCCGCGCCGAGCGTGACCGCCAGACCGAGAAGCGCCAGGTGCGCCAGGAAGAGCGCCGCGCGCTGGGCCTGGACCTCGATCCGCTGGCCGACGATTCCGACGACGACGGCCTGCAGGCCAACGAGCGTGCGATCGCCCAGCAGAACCGTCTCGAAAAGGCGGCCGAAGATCGCCCGGATCCGCTGCTGCGCGAATCGGCGGCGATCCTGGCCGACGCGGTGCGCCTGCTCAATGCCGACCGCGATCTGTCGGCGACGGTGCTGCCGGTGTCGACCGCGCCGGGGCGTTGGGCGCGCTGATCCGTCGACATGTTTGAAGACGAAGCCGCCGCGAGGAATCGCGGCGGCTTTTTTCGTGGCTCTTCTTCCATCTGCAGGAGCGGTCCATGACCGCGATCAGGCTTCACCGGTAGAGCCTAGCGCGGTCATGGACCGCTGCTACAGATGGTGTCGAAGGCCTGTAGGAGCGCGCTTGCGCGCGAAGGGCTTTGCCAGGAACGCTCCATCGCGCGCAAGCGCGCTCCTACAGGAAGGGAGTGGACCCGCTGCCACTCCGATGCAACACCACCGTTCCAGCCGTGCAACGGGACGCCGGCGTAGAATTCCGCTCCCGCATCCGCGGTCGTCTTTTCCTTCGGAACCCCCATGAGCGTCGCGCCGGTGTCGCGTCCCGCCTCGGTCCTGGCCATCGCGCTGGCGCTGGCGGCCGTCTATCTCGTCTGGGGGTCGACTTATCTCGCGATCCGCTTCGCCCTCGAAGGCGGCTATCCGCCGCTGCTGATGGCGGGCATGCGTTTCGTCGTCGCCGGCGGCCTGATGTACGCCGCGCTGCGACTGCGCGGCGTGCCGGCGCCGACGCGCAACCAGTGGCGCACCTTGCTGGCGATGGGCGTGCTGCTGCTCGGGCTGGGCAACGGCATGGTCTGCATCGCCGAACAGAGCGTGTCGTCGGGTCTGGCCGCGGTCGCCGTGGCGTCGGCGCCGATCTGGATCGCGCTGTTCGCGGCGATGCGCGGCGATCGTCCCTCGCGCATCGAATGGGCCGGCTTGGCGGTCGGTTTCGCTGGCGTGCTGTGGCTCAATGCCGGCAGTTCGCTGACCGCGACGCCGGTGGGCCTGGTCGCATTGCTGATCGCGCCGCTGGCCTGGGCCTTCGGCTCGGTGTGGAGCCGGGGCCGCGATCTGCCGTCGCCGTTCATGGCCGCCGCGGCGCAGATGCTCGCCGGTGGCGTGATCATCCTCGCCGTGGGCCTGCTGATCGGCGAACGCTTCGCCGAGCTGCCGACGCTCAAGGGCACGCTGTCGGTCGCCTATCTCGCGTCGTTCGGTTCGATCATCGGCTTCACCGCCTACGTCTGGCTGCTGCACAACGTGCGGCCGACGCTCGCCGGCAGCTACGCCTACGTCAATCCGGCGATCGCGGTACTGCTCGGCGCGTGGCTCGCGTCCGAGCGCTTCCATGCCAACGATCTCGGCGCGATGGCGGTGATCCTGGTCGCGGTGGTCGCGATCACGCTGGGCCGTGCACGCGCGAAGAAGCCGGTGCCGACGCCGGCCGCGGCCGTCGCCGGAGAGGACCCTTGATCGACGCCGCGCAAAGCCGACGCGGCTTGTGGATCGCGGTCTCGGCCTTCGTGATCTGGGGGCTGATGCCGCTGTACTGGTATCTGCTGCGGCACGTGCCGTCGCTGCAGATCGTGCTGCACCGCTCGATCTGGTGCGCGATCCTCGTCGCCGCGTTCCTGACGATCCGCCAGGGCCGCGGCTGGCTGCGCGAGATCCTCGCCCAGCCCAGTCTCGCCGGCATGCTGGCGATGTCGGGCTGCCTGATCGCCGCGAACTGGGCGCTGTACGTCTGGGCCGTCAACAGCGGCCACGTCGTCGAGGCGAGCCTGGGCTACTTTATCAATCCCTTGCTCAACGTCGTCATCGGCGTGGTGTTCCTGCGCGAGCGGCTGTCGGTGCCGCAGTGGATCGCGGTCGCGCTCGCCGGCGGCGGCGTCGCGTGGCTGACGTTCAACTACGGCAGCTTTCCGTGGATCGCGCTGTGCCTGGCGACCTCGTTCGCGCTGTACGGGCTGATCCGCAAGTTCGCCGCGGTCGAAGCGGTGCAGGGGCTCGGTGTCGAGAACCTGTTCGTGTTCGGCCCCGCGCTGCTCGCGCTGGTGTGGTTCGAAAGCCAGGGCGGCGGCGGATTCTTCTCGCTGCGCTGGGGTGGCTGGACCGACGTGCTGCTGGTGCTCGGCGGCGCGCTGACCGCGATTCCACTGATCTGCTTCGCCTACGCGGTGCGGCGCGTGCCGCTGACGGTCATCGGGCTGCTGCAGTACATCGGTCCGACGCTGCAGCTGCTGCTGGGCGTGTTCTTCTTCGGCGAAGCCTTCGGGATCGACCGCGCGACCGGCTTCGGTTTCATCTGGGCGGGGCTGGTGGTGTTCGCGGTCGACGGATATCTGCAGTCGCGCCGGCGGATCGTCGCGCAGCAGGCGTAACCGGGACGGTATCGATGCAGGCGCGCGCTTGCGCGCGATGAAGCGTTGCCGGGAGAGTCCATCGCGCGCAAGCGCGCGCCTGCATTCGGTTCTAGCGCGCAGCGAGCGCCGCTTGCGGACAGGCCGGCGCGTCGAACCAGTCGACGACGGTCGGCGCCAGACGGTCGAGCCGCATCGGCAGACTGAGGTGGTCCTCGCCGGCGAGTTCCAGGTAGCGCGCGCCGGGCACGGCCGCGGCGAGCGCGCGGCCGTGTTCGACCGGGACGTGGCGATCCGCATCGCCGTGCACCAGCAGCACGCAGCCGGACGCGTGCGCGAGCGCGGCGCCGACATCGACGCCATCGAGCGGCAGCGACAGCGTGTCGCCGGCGCGCACGATCGCCGCGTCCAGCACCGAGGCATCGATGCGCCAGCGCAGCCACTGGCGCGTGAGGCGCGCGTGCCAGTCGCCGCCGGCCTCGCCGAGCATGTGCGGCACCATGTCGCGGATCGCCGCGCCGGCGTTGTCGAACGATTCCAGCGCGACGATGCGCTCGGCGCGCAGGCGCGGATCGGCCGAGGCGAACAGTGCGGTCGCCGCGCCGTAGGACACGCCGAAGATGTGCAGCGGGCCGACGACTTCACCGGACGCGCGCAGCGCGGCGACCGCGTCGACGACATCGTCGGCCTCGCGCGTGCCGTAGCCCGACGGCGCCTGGCCGGAGCGTCCGTGGTTGCGCAGGTCCAGGGCGATCGTGCGGTAACCGGCTTCGGCCAGGGCCAGCGACCACGGCAGCAGCGAGCCGCCGTCCATCATCCAGCCGTGCAGCAACACGACGGTGCCGCGCGGGGCGGCGGAAGGCGCGGACGGCGCATGGAAATCGAGGATGAAATCGACGCCGTGCGGATCGCCGGCCGGCCGCGTCCACGCGTAGTCCATGCCGTAGTCGCCGGGATCGAGCGCGCGCCAGAACAGCGGCACGCCGGCGGACGTGGTGACGTGGCCGCTGCGGCTGGGCAGCGTCGCGAACGCGGCTTCGACACGATCGGTCTGCAGCAGTGGCGAGGCGCCGGGCGGTGCGACCAGATTCGAGGCCAGCGAATTCGCCATGCCCGGCCACGACGAGAATCCGGCGACGAGCAGGTAGGCGGCGAGGAGGGCGGCGAGGCGCAGCATGGCGACGGGCTGAAGGCGAGGCGGCAGCGCAGACTATCGACGCGGCGCCGGCCGCCGCTATCGCATTGCCATGACAGCGGCATGACAGACGGTCGCCGTTCATCGGCGTGGGCCGGTCGATGCGGCGGGTTCTGGCACAGTGCGGCGATGCGAGCCCGCCGGCCAGGAACCGACCGATGACGACCGCCCATGCCGCGATCGTGCTCGCTGCGGGCGGCAGCACGCGCCTGGGGCGGCCCAAGCAACTGCTGCGGCACGACGGCGAGAGTCTGGTCGCGCGCGTCGTGCGGCTCGTCGCCGAGACCCGTCCCTGCCGGCTGGTCGTCATGCTCGGCGCCTATCACGATGCGATCGCGGCCGAGATCGCGCCATCGCCGCACGGTTTCGTCGAACTGCACGACGTGGCGGACTGGCGCGACGGACTCTCAGCCAGCCTCGTCGCCGCGTCCCGCGCGTTGCAGGCGCATCGCGGCCCGGTGCTGGTGACCGGCATCGATCAGCCCGCGCTCAATGCCTTGCACCTGCGCGCACTGCTCGACGGGTCGCGCAGCGTGCGCTCGGGCTGCGCGGCGGTGATGCACGGCGAGCGTCCCGGCGCGCCGGCGGTGCTCTCGCACACGCTGTTCGCGCAGGTCGACACGCTGTCGGGCGACCGTGGCTTCGGCGCGCTGCTCGCCGCGTTGCCGGAGGACGAACTGTTCCGCTTGCAGGCGCCGTCGCTGTCGCAGGACATCGACACGGCCGACGACGTGCGGCAGGCGTTGGCGGACGGGTTGCTGGATCGAGGGAGCTAGGTCGACGCAGCCGAACGCTGTAACGTAAGAGAAGTAGAGCGCGTGAAACGCATCGGGGCTGGTATCTCGAATTCAGTGGGTGTGGCGCGAGCGTTTGCCCTCACCCCAACCCCTCTCCCCGAGGGAGAGGGGCTTTGTTCCGGAGTGCTTTCTGTCCATCGCGCGCAAGCGCGCTCCCACAAGGGGATGCGGCGGTCAGGCCGTACGCGACATCATCCACACCACGACGAACACACCCACGACGCCGATCACCAGCGCCGCATTGCGCCAGCGCCTTGCGCGCCGACGGTAGCGCGCGACGCGTTCGTCGTTGAGCGCGGTCGCGCGTGCGATCAGCGGTGCGGTCTCGCGCTCGGCTTTCGCGTAGATCGTCTCCGCGCGCGCGGGATCGGTCTCGGCCTGCAGCGCGGCGTCCTCGTAACGCTCGAACGCGCGCTTCTGCAGCGTTTCGATCTCGCGTGCGATGTCCGCGTTCGACAGGGCGCTCGGATCGGCCACGTTCATGCCGCGCGCAGGGCCGTCGTCACCGGCAGCTGCGCGGCGCGCACCGCCGGGAACAGGCCGCCGACGAAGCCGATCGCCAGCGCCCATTTCAGGCCGCCCCAGAGCAGGGCCGGCGTGACCCGGAATTCGAACGTCATCTGGCCCACGCCGCCGGCCAGCGTCGAGGCGCCGTAACCGTCGAACACGACCCAAGCGATGAAGCCGCCGAGCAAACCCCCGGCGAGCGCGAGCAGCATCGTCTCCAGCATCACCGCGACCACGACCGGCAGGCCGCGGAACCCGATCGCGCGCAGGGTCGCGATCTCGCGGGCGCGCGCGGCGACGGTCGCGAACATCGTATTGAGCGCGCCGAACACCGCGCCGACCGCCATGATCGAACCGACCACGATGCCGATGATGCGCAGCACCTTGCTCATGCCCTCGGACTGCTTGGCGAAGTAGTCGAGCGTGGTGCTGGCTTCGACCTGCGTGCGCGGGTCGGCGTCCAGCGTCGCCTTGAACGCCTTGAACGCATCCGGGCTGGTCAGGCGCGCGGTCACGGATGCACGGCTCGCGCCGCGGCGGTAGGTCGTCGCGACGACTTCGGCATCGCTCCAGATCTCCGAATCCATCGCGTCGTTGGATTCGAACGCGCCGACGACGTCCCAGGTGTCGCTGCCCAGCCGCACCGTCTGTCCGGGTTCGAGGCCGGCGAACTGGCGGCGTGCGCCCTTGCCGACGATCAATTCGCGGCGTCCGGTCTCGAACATGCGGCCTTCGACGATGCGCAGGTTCGGCCGCACCTGGAAGGCCATCTCGCCGACGCCGCGGAACTGCACGCTGCCGTCGTCGTCGGGCGCGCCGCCGCGCAGCGGCAGGTTGGCCGCGACGACGAGTTCCGGCGAGGCCAGCGGGCGGCCTTCGGCGTCGCGCGCGATCTCCGGTGCCTGCACCACGGTGCTGATCAGCGCCCGGTCGATCACCGACATCACCTCGGCCGCCGAGCCGCCGCGCAGCACGATCGCCGTCGATGCGTCGCCGGTGTTGCCGACGGTGTGGCGATACCCCTCGGCCATCGACAGCAATGCGACCAGCACCGCGACCACGCCGGCGATGCCGACCACGACGACGGATGACGCGCCGAGCCGCTGGCCGAGCGTGCTGATGCCGACATGGCTGACCGATGCGGCCTGGCGGCCGCCGCGGCTGAGCAGCATCCACAGCGCGGCGGCGACCGCGAAGGCCAGCAGCACGTACCAGGGCGCGAGGATCCACACGACCAGCGCGACCAGCAGGGCGAAACCGAGACCGGCGTTCTGCAACACGGATTTCATCAGGGAAGGCATCGCAATGTCCTCAGCGGCCCGCAAGGGCGTCGACGATGTTCAGGCGCATCGCGCGGAACGCCGGCAGCGCGCCGACGACGATGCCGATGGCGGTCATCAGGCCCAGTCCCAGCGCCCAGCTGTGCCAGCCGATGCCCGGCAACTGGATCATGTCGCCGGCCACGATGTTCACCGCCGCGCTCGCCGCCGCGGCGAGCCCGAGCCCGAGCACGCCGCCGAACAGCACCAGCACGACCGACTCGGCCAGCACCAGCATCAGCACGCTGGTGCTCGAGAAGCCGATGGTCTTGAGCACCGCGAGTTCCGAGGTGCGCTCGCGCACCGCCTGCGCCATCGTGTTGCCGGTCAGCAGCAGCAGGGTGAAGAACACCGCGCCCATGATCGCGCCGACGATCAGGCCGATGTCGGCCATCTGCTTGAGCTGCGACGCGAACGCCGCGGCCTCGGTCATCGTGCGGGTCTCGTTGGGCGAGTTCGCCGACAGCGCGTCGATGGCCTTGGCCGCGCGGTCGGCGCGGCGCACGTCGGACACGCGGCTGATGTACCAGCCCACGTCGCTGTCGACGTAGGGCGTGGACTCGGCGAAGTAGTCGTAGTGCATCAGCAGCAGCTGGTCGTTGAAGCCGCCGCCCTTGGCGTCCTTGTTGTGCATCACGCCGACGATGTCGAACGACCAGTTCAGCGAGCCGTCGCTGTTGGGGAAGATCGACGACTGCAGCGGGATGCGGTCGCCGACCTTCCAGTCGAAGCGCTGCATCAGCTTCTCGCCGACCAGCACGCCGGTGCGCGTGCGCGCGAAGGCGTCACGCTCGGACTGGGCGACGACGATCTCCGGATACAGGTCGAGATAGTTCGGCGCGACCGCGAAGCTGAAGAGCTGGTTGCGCGGCCCCTGGTAGGTGCCGCCGAACCAGTTGGCGTAGGTCACCGCCTCGATGTTGTCGACCAGTTCGATGCGCTTGCCCAGCGCCTGCGGCAGCGTCTCGATGAAGGACAGCTTCGACGAGGTCTGCAGGCGCTGCGCGCCGTCGGCGTTCTGGCCCATCTGCGCGAACGCGACGCGGATGCCGTCGAGCAGGCCGAACAGCAGGAACGCCGCGACGATCGACATGACCGTCAATGCAGTGCGGGTCTTGCGGCGCATCAGCGCGGCCCAGATCAGGTGCAGGTATTTCATGGGATGTCCTGCTGTTGTGCTTTCAGAATTCGATGAAGTAGGACGAGGCGGGATCAGCGCCTTCCCCGCTTGCGGGGGAAGGCTGGGATGGGGGCGAACCGTCAGGTCGCGAAAAAACGGGTTCCAGCGGATGCGAGGAACCGATCACTCCGTCGACCTGACCCTTTGCCCCCACCCAACCCTCCCCCGCACGCGGGGCAGGGCTCACCGCACTCACGTTCTTACGTCCTCACGCCGCCGCTTCGTGCTCGCCGACCAGCGTGCCCTTGTCCAAGTGCAAGGTATGGCTGGCGTACTCGGCGGCCTTCGGGTCATGGGTGACCATGACGATGGTCTTGCCGTGCTCGCGGTTGAGCGTCTGCAGCAGGCCGAGGATGTCCTCGGCCGACTGGCGGTCGAGATCGCCGGTCGGTTCGTCGCAGATCAGCAGCGTCGGGTCGGACACGATCGCGCGTGCGATCGCGACGCGCTGCTGCTGGCCGCCGGAGAGTTCGTTGGGCTTGTGCCTGGTGCGGTCGGCGAGGCCGACCAGGGTCAGCGCGATCTCCGCGTTGCGCTTGCGCTGCGCGCCGGACAGCTTGGTCAGCAGCAGCGGCAGTTCGACGTTCTTCTGCGCGGTCAGCGCCGGCATCAGGTTGTAGAACTGGAACACGTAGCCGACGTTGCGGCTGCGCCAGCCCGACAGCTGTCCGCCGCCCATGCGGTCGATGCGTTCGCCGGCGACGTCGATCTCGCCCGAGCTCGGCGTGTCCAGGCCGCCGATCAGGTTCAGCAGCGTCGTCTTGCCCGAGCCCGACGGGCCCATCAGCGCGACGAAATCGCCCTCGGCGATATCGAGGTTCACCCCATGCAGCACCTCGACCTTTTCCGGTCCGCGCTGGTAGGTCTTGGTGAGGTTGCGGATCGACACCAGTGCCATCGTCATTCCCCTTCGTGATCGTTCATCGCCTGTGGGCGCGCGCTTGCGCGCGATGCCCGGACTGTCGGAATCGCGCGCAAGCGCGCTCCCACAGGGAAATCTGCTATTCCTTCACCCGCACGCGGTCGCCGTCGTCGAGCGCATCCGGTGCATCGAGCACCAGCTCGTCGCCCGCGCTCACGCCCTTGGCGATTTCCACGTTGCCGCCAACGCGTTCGCCCGGCTCCACCGGCCGCCGGCGCACCACGTCGCCATCGACGACGAACACCACCTGCGCACCGTCGCGCTCGGCCAGCGCCGCGGCGGGCACGCGCAACAGGCGTGGCGCGTCGCTGTCCTGCGCCGGGCGCGCCTGTTCGAGGAAGCTCACCGTCGCGCCCATGTCCGGCACGATGCGCCCGTCCTTGGCGTCGAGCGCGATGCGTACCTTGACCGTCGCCTTGCCGCGGTCGGCGGTCGGCACGATCGCGATCACGCTGCCGGGAATCTTCCAGTCCTGATAGGCGTTGAGCGTGGTCTCGACCGGCATGCCCGGCTTGACCCGGCCGATGTAGGACTCGCCGACATCGACTTCGACTTCCAGCGACTCCATGTCGACCAGGGTGCCGATGCCGGTGCGGGTGAAGCCGCCACCGGCAGACAGCGGCGAGACGATCTCGCCCGGCTGCGCGGCCTTGGCGATGACAACGCCGGCGAACGGCGCGCGCACGAAGGTGTCATCGACGCCGATCGCGGAGATGCGCAGCTGCTCGCTGGCGACGTTCGCGTTGCGGCGCGATGTCGCGAGTTGCGCGCGCAGCGCGTCGCGCTGGGCGACGGCCTGCTCGTACTGCGCCTTCGACACCAGCTGCTGGCCGACCAGCGCCTGCAGGCGATCGGCATTCGCCGACGCTTCGGTGAGTTGCGCCTGCACGCCGGCGACCTGGCTGCGTGCGGCATCGAGCTGGGCAACGGACAGGTCGCGGCGGGCGTCGGCATCGATCGGATCGAGCGTGGCGAGGATCTCGCCTTCCTCGACGCGCTGGCCTTCCTCGATGCGCACTTCGCGCACGCGGCCGGTGATCTTGGCCGAGACCGTGGCCATGCGCCGGGCGACGACGTAGCCGCTGGCGTCGAGCACCGAGCCGCCGGCCGCGCCCGCCGCGCTGGGCGCGACGACGACCGTGGTCTCGACCTCGATCGCGCGATTGCCCAGCACGCGCACGCCGACCACCAGCAGCACCAGCAGCAGCGCGGCGACCGCGAGCCCGATCCACAGCCCACGTCGCGACGGCGGCGGTGGCGCGCTGCGGTCGATGCGGAGTTCCTTCAGCAGATCGGCATTCGTGTTCATCGGAACCCTGGACGGACGGCGCGCGGCCAGTGTGACCGTGCGTCGCGGATGTTTCCAACCTGCCGGAAGTCAGGACGTGACGCCGGCCGGTGCGATCGGAACGGCGCCAGTGTGCGCATCGCCGCTCCTGATGACACCTGACGACTGTCATGCGCGGGATGTGACGCACGCGACTGCCGGTCGCGTCGCGGCGACGGAAGACTGCTCGCATCCCACCGGAGCCGGGCCGATGTCCGAGAATGCGAACCCCCTTGCGCCGCTGGCGTGCCTCGCGGACGTGCGCCGCCGCCGCGGCGCGGTGCAGGCGCTCGACGGCGTGGACCTGATGCTGCCGGCCGGTCAGGTGACCGCACTGCTCGGCGTCAACGGCGCCGGCAAGACCACCGCGATCGAGATCCTGCTCGGCCTGCAGCCGGCCGACGCCGGCGAGATCGTGCTGTTCGACCGGCATCCGTCCGATCTCGAGGCGCGCCGCCACGTCGGCGTGATGCTGCAGCAGGCGCAGCTGCCCGAGCGGTTGCAGGTCGGTGAGCTGCTCTCGCTGACGCGCAGCTGGTATCCGGATCCGCGCAGCGTCGCCGACTGCGTCGCGCTGGCGGGCCTCGATGGATTGCTGGGCCGGCGCTACGGCCGGCTGTCGGGCGGGCAGCAGCGCCGCGTGCAGTTCGCGCTGGCGCTGTGCGGGCGACCGCAGCTGCTGTTCCTCGACGAGCCGACCACCGGGCTCGACATCGGCGCGCGCCAGCAGGTCTGGCGCGCGATCCGCCGCCTGGTCGCCGACGGCGTCGGCATCCTGCTGACGACGCATTACCTCGAAGAGGCCGAGGCGCTGGCCGATCGCGTCGTCGTGCTCGACGCAGGCCGCGTGCGCGCCGTCGGTAGTGTCGGCGAGGTGCGCGCGCAGGTCGCGCAGCGGCGCATCCGCTGCACGACCGTCGTGCAGGCCGACGTCGTCGCGGCCTGGCCCGGCGTGCGCACCGCGGAAGCCGTCGACGGGCAGCTCGTGGTCATGGCCGAGCAGGCGGAACCGGTGTTGCGCCGGTTGCTGGAAACCGATCCGCAACTCGACGATCTCGAAGTGCAGCGCGCCGGCCTCGCCGAGGCCTTCGTCGCGATGACCGCGGCCACGGACATCGCGTCCGATACGAACCGGCAGGAGGCTGCGTGATGGATACGACGACGATGACCACCGGGACGCGCCGGCCCGGCACACGCGTCCGCCTGTGGCGCTGCTACCTGCTCGACACGCGCTGCGAACTGCTGCGGCTGCTGCGCGAGCCGATGTACATCATTCCGACGCTGTTGTTCCCGGCGCTGTTCTACGTGATGTTCGGCCTGCTGCTCGGCGGGCGCGGCAGCGGCGGCGCGGCGCGCTATCTGCTGGCGACCTACGGCGTGTTCGGCGCGGTGGGCGCGGGCCTGTTCGGCTTCGCGGTGACGCTGGCGATCGACCGCGAGCGCGGCTTCTTCGCGCTGCGTCGCGCGCTGCCGGCACCGCCGAGTGCGTGGCTGGTCGCGCGGCTGCTGATTGCGATGCTGTTCACGCTGGTCATCGTGCTGGAACTCGCGGCGCTGGCGGTGGCGTTCGGCGGCGTGACGCTGACAGCCGGGCAGTGGGCGCTGCTGTGGACGGTGACCGTGCTCGGCGCGCTGCCGTTCTGCGCGATCGGCCTGTGGCTCGGCAGTCTCGCCAGCGCGAACGCGGCGCCGGCATGGGTCAACCTGCTGTTCCTGCCGATGGCGTTTCTGTCCGGCCTGTGGCTGCCGCTGTCGATGCTGCCCGACGTGTTCGCACGGCTCGCGCCGGTGTGGCCGGCCTGGCACCTGGCGCAGATCGCGCTGGGCGCAACGGGGCAGTCGGGGTCGACGCCACTGTGGTTGCATCTGCTGGTCCTGGCCGTCGTGACGGTGGCCTGCTGCGTACTCGCGCTGCGCCGTCTCGTGCGCGCGGTCTGACATCATCGCTGCAACATCTGGAGAGAACGCAATGACGCATACGGATGGACACGGCCAGCGTCGCTGGCCCGGCGTGGCCGCAGTCGCGGCGCTGGTGGCGGTGCTCGGCGCCGCGGTGGCGATAGCGGGGCCGGCGCGGACGACGCCTGCCGTTTCCGCTTCACCGGCGCCGGCCGACGGTACGTTCGCGATCCGCGACGTGCGCATCTTCGACGGCGCTGCGGTCATCGAGCGCGGCACGGTGCTGGTCCGCGACGGGCTTGTCGATGCGGTCGGCACCGATGTCGAAGTGCCGCGCGACATCGCCGTCGTCGATGGCGCGGGCCGTACGCTGCTGCCCGGCTTGATCGATGCGCACGTGCATGCCTGGGGCGATGCGCAGGCCGACCTGCTGCGCTTCGGCGTCACCACCGCGCTCGACATGCACGGCATGGCGGACCGGCTGCCGACGCTGCGCGCGCAGCGCGAATCCACCGCGGCGACCGCGCAGGCCGACCTGTGGGCCGCCGGCTACGCGATCACCGCGCCCGGCGGGCACGGCACGCAGTACGGATTCCCGGTGCCGACCGTCGATGCCGACACCGACATCCCCGCCTTCATCGCCGCGCGCGTGGCCGAGGGCGGCGACTTCATCAAGCTGATCGTCGAGGACATGCGGGGGTACGACGCCGCGCGGCGGCTGCCGACGCTGGACGCCGCGCAGGTGCGCGCGGTCGTCGACGCCGCCCATGCGCACGAGCGCATCGCCGTCGCCCACGTGTCCACGCAGGCCAGCGCCCGCGAGGTCCTGGCTGCCGGCATCGACGGCTTCGTGCACGTGGCCGACGATGCCGCGGCCGACGCTGCATTCGTCGCCGACGCCGTGCGCCGCGACGTGTTCGTGGTGCCCACGCTGTCGGTGATCGCGTCGGTGGCCGGGGCGGACGCGGGCCGCCGGCTCGCCGACGATCCGTCGCTGTCGCCGTGGTTGACGCCCGAACAGCGCGACGGCCTCGCCGCACGGATGCCGATGGCGGCGCGGCCGCAGCGCCTCGCCGATGCGATCGACAGCGTGCGGCGCCTGCATGCGGCCGGCGTGACGATCCTCGCCGGCAGCGACGCACCCAATGCCGGCACCGCGCAGGGCGTGAGCCTGCACGGCGAACTCGCACTGCTGGTGCAGGCGGGCCTGACGCCGCAGCAGGCGCTGGTGGCGGCGACGTCGGCACCGGCCGCGCGCTTCGGCATCACCGACCGCGGCCGCATCGCGCCCGGCCTGCGCGCCGACCTCGTGCTGGTCGACGGCAACCCGCTCGACGACATCATCGCGACCCGCCGCATCGACACCGTGTGGAAGAACGGCCGGCGCGTCGAACGCACACAGCCGGCGCCCGCGGCCGCCGCCGGCGCGGTGCCGGACGACAGCCACATCAGCGATTTCGAATCCGGACTCGACGCGCGCTTCGGCAGCTGGGCGCCGACCACCGACCAGATGGCCGGCGGTGCCTCGACGGTCGCGCATGCGCGCATCGACGGCGGTGCGGACGGCTCGGCCGGTGCGTTGTCGGTCACCGGCGAGATCCGGCCGGGCTTCGCGTTTCCTTGGTCCGGCGTGATCTTCTTCCCGGCCGCGCAGGCGATGCAGCCGGCGGATCTGTCGAACCGCAGCGAACTCGTGTTCCGCGTGCGTGGCGACGGCCGCCGCTACAGCGCATTGCTGTTCTCCGGCGCATCGCCGACCGCGATGCCGGCGATGCAGGCTTTCGAGGCCGGCGACGACTGGACCGAGGTGCGCCTGCCGCTGGCCGGCTTCGCCGGCGCGGACCTGTCGCGGGTGCGCGGCATCGCGTGGACGGCCGGCCAGCCCGAAGGGACGTTCGCCTTCGCACTCGACGACGTGGCGCTGCGCTGATGGCGGTCGCGATGCGCCGTGCGGACATGCGTGCGAGGCAGCACCGTGGCGGCTCGACTGCAACGAAGGTGCTTTCAAACGCAATGGCGCTCGCATGCGCCGGCGATGTCACATTGGCGGGCGCCTGAGGTGGCGACGCTGCGCGACATGGAGACCGGAGCCACCACGCCGGCGCCGCGCTCGTTCGCCGGCCTGCGCGCCGCGCCGGATTCCGTCGTCGGCGTCGCGCTGCGTCACGGCCGCCCCGTGTGGAGCGAAGGCATTCACGTGCTGTGGTCGGTCTGGGTGTTCGTCGTGCCGATGTTCTCGCCACGCGGCTACGACCTGCAGTGGGTCCTGCTGACGCTGCTGTCGTATCCGGTGTTCGTCGCCCTGTTCGCCGGTGCACTGCTGCTGCCCGAGCGCCGTTCGCCGTGGTGCGCGCTCGGCATGATCGCGCTGTGCATGGGTCTGCTGCCCTGGTACGTGTCGAGCCTGAGCTATTTCGTGTTCGGCTGCGTGTTCCTCGGCGCGCTGTCGCGCGCGTCGGTGTGGCGCTACGTGCTCGCACTGGCCGTGTTCAACCTCGTGCTGCTGACGTGGGCGCGGCTGCTCGGCTACCCGTGGTCGGCGCTGGCCTGGATGCCGGTGACCACGGTGATGATCGGCCTGCTGGTGCACGTGGACCGCCTCAAGCACCGGCAGGATGCGGCCCTGCGGCTGTCGCACGACGAGGTGCGCCGCCTGGCCGCCGTCGGCGAGCGCGAACGCATCGGCCGCGACCTGCACGACCTGCTCGGGCACACGCTGTCGATGGTCGCGCTGAAGGCCGATCTGGCCGCGCGGCTGGTGAAACGCGATCCGGTCGGTGCGCAACGCGAGATCGGCGAGGTCGGCGGTATCGCCCGCGATGCGCTGGTGCAGGTGCGGCAAGCAGTCAGCGGCATCCGCGCGGCCGGCCTGGCCGCGGAACTCGCATCGGCGCGGCTGCTGCTGGAAACCGACGGCATCGCCTTCGACTACACGCTCGATGCGGACGTGGCCGCCGCGGGCCTGCCGGCAGAGGTGGAGACCGCGCTGGCGATGACCTTGCGCGAGGCCGCGACCAACATCCAGCGGCATGCCCGGGCCGGGCGCGCGCACGCGCGGTTCGCGCGCGACGGCGACGCGGTGCGGCTGCAGGTCCGCGACGACGGCCGTGGCGGCGCGATCGTGCCCGGCAACGGCCTGTCGGGCATGCGCGAACGCATCGAGGCGCTCGGCGGACAGCTGCGGATCGACGGCGGCGACGGGACCCGCGTCGACGTGACGCTGCCGCTGCACGCGATGCGCGGCCATGCGTCGCAGGACGGCTGACGTGCGCCGGACGGCCGCATCCGCGGATACCGATCGCCGCAGCGCCTGCTAACGTTTCTGCCATGGCACGCATGCCCACCGCCGACGCACCGTTGCGCATCCTCATCGCCGAGGACCAGTCGATGCTGCGCGGTGCGCTGACCGCGCTGCTGAATCTCGAAGACGACCTGAACGTGGTCGGCAGCGTCGGCGACGGCGAATCGGCGTGGTGCGAACTGCAGCGGCTCGCGCCCGACCTGCTGGTCACCGACATCGAAATGCCCGGCCTGACCGGCCTCGAACTCGCGCAGCGCATCCAGCGCCACGCGTTGCCGGTGCGCGTGGTCATCGTCACCACGTTCGCGCGCGCCGGCTTCCTGCGCCGCGCGCTGGACGCGGGCGTCGGCGGGTACCTGCTCAAGGACGCGCCGGCCGAACAGCTCGCCGACGCCTTGCGCCGCGTGCACGACGGCGGTCGCGCGATCGATCCGCAACTCGCATTGGAGGCCTGGAGCGAACCGGATCCGCTGAGCGAACGCGAGCGCCAGACGTTGCGGCTTGCAGGCGAGGGCATGCGTGCGAGCGAGATCGCCGTGCAGCTCGGTCTGTCGCACGGGACCGTGCGCAATTACCTGTCGGAGGCGATCGGGAAACTGGGCGTCGGGAACCGGATCGAGGCGTACCGGCTGGCGCGGCAGAAGGGGTGGTTGTAGGGCGGTGGTTGCAGAGTGGGCGTTGCCCCATCAGCGCCGTCATTCCGGCGGAAGCCGGAATCCAGGGACTTTTCCTCCCGATCTCTTCAAAGTCCAAGGTGCTGGATTCCGGCTTCCGCCGGAACGACGGCTGAGCGTTACCGCATCAGCCCCACCGCCGCCAACGAATCCCGCTCGATCCGCGCATAGATCCCGAACTCGTCATGCACGCGCGCGCCCAGTGCCGCTTCGAACGCATCACGGTTCGCCTGCGCCGCATACGCGCGCTGCTCGCCGCCGCCGAGGTTCGACTGGAAGATGCCGGCCGCACTGACCGGCAGGAAGTCCTCGTAGACCACCGGGTCGGCGGTCACCAGGCCGGCGGCGATCGCGTCGTCGACATCGCGACGCGACACCGCCGCCGGATCCGCACGCCCCGCATCGGTCAGCGCGTAGCGGTAATACGCCAGACCCTCGCGGCGCAGTGTGTCGTCGTCGTCCGGGAAATCGGCGAACGCCGCGGCCAGGCGCGACGCGTAATCGCCGGTGCTGCCGGCGCCGCCTGCGTCGCGCGCACGCGCGAGCAGGCGGTCGTAGAGCGCGCGGCCCTTCGGCGTCAGCGCGAGGCCGCGCTGTTCGATCTCGCCGAAGCGTGCGGTGTGGGTGCCGGCGTCGGCGCTGTCGCCTGCCGGAAACAGCACCGGTTCCTGCAGCGCCTTGAAGCTCGTCTGGCGCAGCAGGATCGGACAGCGCCGGCGCGGCGGGCCTTCGATGACGGCCTTGGCTTCGATGCCACGCGCCTGCATCGCGGCTTGTGCAGCATCGATGTCCAGCGTGCGCGGGGTCAGGTGGTTGATGTGCGGGCCGCGGAAGCAGACCACGTCGGCGATCAGCCGGTGCGCGGACAGCAGCGCCTGGTAGGTCGCATGCGACACGGTCGCCTCGCTGTGCCAACGGAAGGTTTCCAGTGCCTCGGCGACGAACGCCGCGGCTTCGTCGGCGCTCAGCCCGCCGGCCTGCTCGAAGCGTTCGATCAGGGCGAGCGCACGCGGGGTGAAAATCTCGCGCGCTCCGAGGATCGCAGCCGCTTCCTCGCGCAGTGCGACGTTTTCGATCAGTTCCAGCCGCAGCAGGGACGTGAACACCCGGAACGGATTGCGCGCCAGCGCCGCGGCATCCACGGGACGGAATGCGGTCGCATGCACCGGCACGCCGGCGACGGCGAGGTCGTAATAGCCCACCGGGTGCATGCCCATGACCGCGAACAGGCGCTGCAGCGTCGCGAGCTCGCGCGCCGTGCCGACGCGGATCGCGCCATGGCGCTCGGCATCCAGCCGGTCGAGCGCATCGCTGCGCTGCAGGCGCGCGGCCAGCGACGGATCACCCGCCAGCGTTGCGGCGTTCACCTCCGACACCAGTTCCATCAGCGTGCCGTACAGCGGCACCTCGTCGCGGTACATGCGGGACATCGCCTGCGCGAACAGGCTGCGGATCTCGTCGGGAGACAGGTGCGTCGAAGCGTTCATCGGAAGCCGGTCGGGACCGGGCGCGCCCGGCGAAGCCGCCATTTTCGCCCGCCGGCCGCCCGCGCGGAAACCTTGTGTGCAGACCGGTCGCACCTGCTTCAGGCCGGGCGCCGCGGAGCGACGGCCGCTGCTACCCTGTGCGGCCGCCGTCGCGTTGACCCGAGGACACCCCGATGCAGAGCCGAATGCCGCTGGGCGCACGCGTGGTCGCGCTGACTGCACTGCTGTGGAACCTGTTCGGCCTGCTGGTGTTCGCGCTGCAGGTGTCGATGACGTCGGAGCAGCGCGCCGCGCTGCCGCTCGACCAGCAGCAGATCAATGCAGCGATGCCGCTGTGGATCTACGGCGTGTTCGGCGTCGCGACGATGGCCGGCTCGGCCGGTTCGGTCGCGCTGCTGTTCGCGCGGCGCTGGGCGGAGCCGATGCTGCTGCTGTCGTTCGTCGCGATCGTCGTGCAGATGGCGGCCAGCTATGCGCTGACGCCGGTCTGGTCGCTGACCGGCGTCAGCGGGCTGGGGTTCCCGCTGCTGCTGATCCTCGTGGTCGCGGCGGTCTGGCTGTTCGCGCGCGGCGCCGCACGGCGCGGCTGGCTGCGCTGAGTCTGCGTCAGACGCGCGTCTTCAACAGCGCCCACGCCGCGCGCAGGCCCAGCGCCTCGCCGCCCTGCGGATGTCCGGCGCGGCTGCTGTCGTTCCACGCATAGGTGTCGAGGTGCGCCCACGGCGTGCCTGCCGGCACGAAGCGCTCCAGATACAACGCCGCGGTGACCGCGCCGGCCATGCGCGAACCGGCGTTCGCGAGGTCGGCGATGCCGCTGGTGAGATAGCGCAGGTACGGCCGCCACAGCGGCATGCGCCAGACCGGATCGCGCGTCGCCTCGCCGCCGGCGATCCATGCATTCGCCAGCGCGTCGTCGTTGCAGAACAGCGCCGGCAGGTCCGGGCCCAGTGCGATGCGCGCAGCGCCGGTGAGCGTGGCGAAATCGAGGATCGCATCCGGCAACTGCTCGCCAGCGAAGCTCAGCGCATCGCACAGCACCAGCCGGCCTTCGGCGTCGGTGTTGTCGATCTCGACGCTGATGCCCTGGCGCGTGGCGATGACCTCGCCCGGGCGGAACGCATCCGGGCCGATCGCGTTCTCGACCGCCGGCACCAGCAGGGTGATCCGCAGCGGCAGCCTGCGCGCCATCACCAGCTCGGCCAGCGCGATCGCGTGCGCGGCGCCGCCCATGTCCTTCTTCATGTTGCGCATGCCGTCGGCCGGCTTGATGTCGAGCCCGCCGGTGTCGAAGCACACGCCCTTGCCGACGATCGCCACATGCGGATGCGCCGCATCGCCCCAGCTCAGGTGCAGCAGCCGCGGCGCGCGATGCGAGGCGCGGCCGACGGCGTGAATCGCGGGGAAGTTCTGCTCGAGCAATGCGTCGCCGACGATGCTGTCGAACGTCGCGCCGTGCGCGTCCGCGATCTCGCGCACCACGGCTTCCATCTGTTCCGGGCCCATGTGCTCGGTCGGCGTGTTGACCAGGTCGCGCACGCGCGTGGTCGCCGCGATGACGTCGACGGTCTCGGCATCGGGCGTATCGACCGCAAGCCGTGCCGGCTTGCGCGCCGTCGTCTTGTAGCGGGTGAAGCGGTACGCGCCGAGGCCCCAGCCGAGCTGCAGCGTCGCCGCGTCGTGCGCACCGTCGACGCGCCACTCGCCTTCCGGCAGGCCGTAGACCGCATGCGCGTAGCTATCGGGGTCGAGCGCATCGCCGATGCCGATCACCGCGCCTGCGAGGCCCGCATCGCCCGGCAGCAGCGCGAGCGAACCCGGCGCGGCGTCGAAGGCCTGCGCATCGAGCCAGGCTTGCACGACGGCCGGCTGCGCGTCGCGCCAGGCCGCATACGTGTCGCGGGCGACGATGTGCAGGGGGCGCGCATCGCGCGCTCCGATGGCGAAAAGCATGTCGATGTCGGTCATCAGGAAACCCGGGTCAGGTGCGGTCGGCGACGGTCGGCACGGTGTCGAGCCAGTCGGCGAGAGCGGTGAGGGTGTCGAACTCGAGGTCGGGCGTCAGCTCTGGGTGTTCCCAGCGCCGGTCCTCGCGATTGATCCAGCAACTGCGCAGGCCGGCACGCGCGGCCCCGGCGACGTCCATCTCGATGTGGTCGCCCACGTGCAGCACGTCGCCGTGTGCGCAGCCGAGCCTTTCGCACGCCGCGTGGAAGATGCTGGCGTCGGGCTTGGCCACGCCGTGCTCGCGCGAGCCGAGGCTGAAGGCGAACAGATGGCCGATGCCGATGCGGTCGAGATCGGCGTTGCCGTTGGTGACCGCCGCCACCGGCACACGCGCGGCGATGCGTTCGAGCGCGGAGAGGCTGTCGGGGTAGTACTCGACGCGGTTGCGCTCGGCGTAGAACACCTCGTAGGCGGCATCGAGCAGGCCTGGATCGCCGCCGCTGTCGCGCAATGCGTGCTCGATCGTGAGCTGGCGCAACGCCGACAGGTCGTGCATCAGGTGCGCGTTGTCGGCGAACACGCGCTCGCGCAGCGACCGCATCCGGTCGATCGGGAACATCTCCGCCGTCGCGGGGCTGTGCTGGCGCAGGAACGCATCCAGCGTCTGCTCGATGCGCACGCCGATCGGCGCGAATGGCCACAGGGTGTCGTCGAGATCGAGGGTGACGGCGCGGATCGGGAACGTCATGGCCCGCATTGTAACGAGTGCCCGGTGCCGGTCCTGGGCGCATGCACCGCAGGGGGCATTGCGCGGGTGTCGCATCGCGGGGGCGCGGCCGTGGCCTTGGGTCATACTTGGAGCGAGCTGGAGCCGTCACCGGCGGGCCGCGGCGTCATCGGGCGGCTCGCCATGCCCGATGCCAATGTCGAACGCCTACCGATTCTCCGATTACCTGCTCGACTGCGATGCACGCGAACTGCGCCACGACGGCGAGGCGGTCGGTGTCCCCGCGCGCGTGTTCGCCTGCCTGCAGCACCTGCTCGAGCATCGCGAGCGGGCGGTGGCACGCGACGAACTGGCGATGGCGATATTTGCGCGCGACAACGTGTCCGATGCGCAGCTGAGCCAGATCATCCTGCGTGCGCGCCGGGCGGTCGGCGACGACGGCCAGGAGCAGCGGGTCATCCGCACGGTGCCGAGCTTCGGGTTCCGTTGGGTAGCGGAGGTCGAACCGGTGGCGGTCGCGGATCAGGTGCCGCCGCCCGCACCGGAGCCACGACGGGCCGGGCCGGCACCGCCGCCGGGCGAGTCGGTGCCGACCCGAACGGCTTGGTCCAGGCGCCTGTTGCGCGGTGTCGCGGCGCTGGTGGCGATGGCGGTGCTGGCAACGGCGGCGTGGTGGTGGGCGACTTCCCGGCCGTCCCCCGCGCCTGACGCGGACACGGCGCCGCGGCCGGGCGCCGGCGCGGTCATCGTGCTGCCCACCGAGCTCGACCAGTCCGCCGACGTCGCTTGGGCGCGGCTGGGCCTGATGGATTTCATCGGCGATCGACTGCGCCGGGCCGGCTTGCCGGTGGCGGCCAGCGAAAGCGTGCTGTCGCTGCTGCATGCCCACGACGGCGAGCGCATCGTGCCCGCGCGCCTGCGCGACGAGGTCGCCGGCGACTGGGTGGTCCACAGCCGGGCGATGCGGCGCGGTGCGGGCTGGCGGGTCGAGATTACCGCCGAAGGCCGCGACGACGCCTCGCGGCACGCCTTCGGCGAGCATGCCGACCTGGTCCGCGCCGCCGACCAGGCCTGCGGCCGCCTGCTGGCCGCACTGGGTCGGGATGCGGCAGGACCGGACGTCGATGCAGGACTCAGCGAACGGCTGCAGCGCGCCCAGGCCGCGTTGCTGAGCAACGAGCTGGACGCCGCCAGGCGCATCCTGGCCGAGGCACCGCCCGCGCAGCGCGACGATCCGGACTTGCGGCTGCGCCTGGCCCAGGTCGATTTCCGGGCCGGCCTGTACCCGAAGGTGCGCGACGAGGTCGAGCGGCTGCTGCGGATCGAAGCCGCCGAGGCGCCGCTGTTCCGGGCCCAGGTACTGCTGTTGCGGGCCGGCATCGACCGGCGGCTCGACCGGCGCGTCTCGGCCGAACGCGACTACACCGAGGTGCTGGCGCTGGTCGGCCCCGGCGGCGACATCGCCCTGCAGGGCGATGCGCTCAACGGTCGCGGCATGGCCCGCGCTCTGCTCGGCCATTACGACGGCGCGCTCGAGGATCTGGGCCAGGCGCGGATCCTGGCCGCGCGGACCGGCGACCCGCTGGCCGTCGCCCGGGTAGACGCCAGCCTGGGATTCCTGGAGAAGGTCCGTGGCCGGCCGGCGCAGGCGGCCGAATACATCGCCCGCACGCTGGGGGAGTTCCGCCGCTTCGGCGCGATCTACGAACTGGTCTCGATGTCGGTGGCGCTGGCCGAAACCCAGCTGTTGCTGCTGCAGCCCGACCAGGCCCGCGCGAGCATGGAGCAGGCCTGGGCACTGCGCGCGCGCATTTCCGACCCGAGCCAGCTGACGAACATCGCCCTGGGCCGCGCCGAGGCGATGGTCCGGCAGGGCGCGTTCTCCGCCGCCGAGTCGATGCTGCAGTCGCATGCGGCCGGTCCGACCCTGAACAGCGATCTGCATCGGGCCGATGCGCTGCGGGTCGAAATGGCGTGGCGGCGCGGTGACCCCGCGGCGGCGGTCCGCATCGCCGACGGGGTACTCGCCGGATGGCAGGCCGACGCGCGGACGGAGCGGCTGTTCCGGGTGCGCTGGATGCGGCACCAGGCCGCGCTGGAAGCGGGCCTGCCGTTGCGCGCCGACGACGCGCCGCGACCGGCGTCGGCCGACACCGGCTATGCCTGGGACTGGCTGCTGGTGGCAATGACCGCGCAGGCGCAGGACCACGATGCCGACGCCGGCCGGGCCTATCGGATCGCGGTGGCGCGCGCCGAGCAGGACGGCGTGCCGGAGGAAGTCGCGCAGGCCGTCTATGCCGGCACGACGTGGCTGCTAGCGCACGACGACCGCGCCGAGGCGACCGCGCTGGTCGGGCGCATCGCGCCCTGGGCGCGCCAGGATTTCGACCTGGCGCTGCTGCAGACCCGGCTGCTGCATGCGCTCGGACAGGCCGACACCTGGTCGAGCGCACTGCAAGATGCGAAGCGCCTGGCCGGGGAACGGACCATCCCCGCCGCGCTGCAGACGTCGCCGGTGCCCGTGCAGGCCATTGATGCGCAAGAGGAAAACGGGACCGTAATGGAGTTGTAACGGGTCGGGAATGGCGTTCTCCGGCGAACCGCGCCAAGGATCGGGACTGTCCCTGTGCCGCGTGTCGCGGCGATCCCCCGCGGGCCTCCCGGCCCGCCGCCATCGCTCCCGGAGAAACATCCACCATGACCCGCACGACCCTTGCGCTCGCGATCGCTTCCCTCATCGCCGCCGTTCCCCAGACCCATGCCCGGACGCCGGATCCTGTCGCCGCGGATCCAGCGCAGGTGGCCGCGGTGGACACGCCGGATCACGAGGGTCGCGACGCCATCGCCGCTGTCGCCGCCCGTACGCAGGCCAGCGACGCGGTGAACTCCGCACAGTTGCAGGCGATCGCAGACAGTGCCCGCTATCTCGCCGCGAGCGGCGCTGCCGACAGTGACGAGGCGGCCGCGATCGACGGCGAATTCGCCACCGCGGTCGGTGCCACGGCGACCGCGACCGGCCGTGGCGCATCCGCATTCGGCGGCCATGCGACGGCCGCTGGCATGCACGCGACCGCAGGTGGTATCGACAGCCTCGCCCGGGGCAGCAACACCACCGCCTACGGCGCCGGCAGCCAGGCCGCCGAGGAGGGGGCGACGGCGATCGGCGGACAGATGGAAGTCGTCAACGGTGAAACTTGGGAAACGGAGATCTGGAGCACGGTCGCTTCCGGCAAACAGGCAACCGCAGTCGGGACGGCCGCGCATGCGACCGACTACAACGCGGTTGCCGTCGGCGCCACGTCCGAGGCCAGTGGCCGTCAGGCGATCGCGCTGGGATCGGCGGCGACCGCACGCGCGGACCGGGCCATCGCGATCGGCAACCAGGCGCGTGCGTACGACGTGCTCGCGACCTCGGTCGGCGCCAGCGCCCAGGCCGTCGGCGCGCGCAGCGTCGCGGTCGGTGCGAACGCGGTCGCCTACGACGAATCCAACACGACCGTCGGCCAGTTCTCCGGCACCGCCGGCGCCTACGCCAGTGCGTTCGGCCGCCAGGCGAAGGGCCGCGTCGAGCGCAGCACCGCGCTCGGTGCACACAGCGACGCGACGGCGCTCAACAGCGTCGCACTCGGCGCCTGGTCGGTCGCCGACCGCGCGGACACGGTCTCGGTCGGGGCCGTCGGCGCCGAGCGACAGATCGTCAACGTCGCCGCCGGCATTGAGGACACCGATGCGGTGAACCTCGCCCAGTTGCGCGATGCGACCAAATTCGGCGAATTCTTCGAGGCGACCGGCGGGCCCGGCAACCAGCAGCCGGCGACGGTGATGGGCGACTACGGCACCGCGGCCGGCTCCGGTGCGCTGGCTGCCGAACTGGGCGCATCGGCCTTCGGCAGCGGCGCGTTCGCCTTCGGCGACTTCGCCACCGCCAGTGGCTTCAACGCCTTGGCGTCCGAGCAGTGGAGCACGAGCTATGGCGCTTTCAGCGAGGCGACCGGAGAGAGCGCGGTGGCCATCGGCGGGCAACTGAAAATGCTGATCGGTTCGCCGGGCGAATGGGACTGGGTGGAGGTGGACGTCTCAACGGTCGCCTCGGGTCACGCAAGCACCGCGATCGGTGCCGCTGCCCAGGCGATCGAGGCCCACGCCACTGCGCTCGGCGCGGCGGCCGAGGCCAGTGGGGCCGGTGCGACCGCCGTGGGCAGCGCCAGTACCGCCCGGGGTCACGACAGCATCGCGATCGGCGGTCAGGCGCGTGCCTACGCCGACAACTCGACCGCCGTAGGCGCGAGCGCCGAGGCGCACGGCGCTCGGAGTTCGGCATTCGGCCTGTTGTCCTATGCGTCAGGCGAGAACAGCCTGGCCCTGGGTAACTGGAGTGCTGCCGGTGGCGCCGGAAGTGTGGCGATGGGTTCCAACAGCATCGTGCATCCGGGTAGCGATGGCGGTCTGGCGCTGGGACGCAATGCCATGGTGGCTGATGGCTACAACAATGCGGTGGCGCTGGGTGCGGGTTCGTATGCCGATCGCGACAATGTCGTGTCGGTCGGCACGCATGCGCGGCAGCACGTTGGCGGTAACCCCTTTCCGACGGACGTCGAGGCGATCGACCGCCAGATCATTCACGTGGCGGCGGGCACCGAGGACACCGATGCGGTGAACCTCGCCCAGTTGCGCGATGCGACCAGATTCGGCGAATTCTTCGAGGCGACCGGCGGTCCCGACAACCAGCAGCCCGCGACCGTGATGGGGGATTACGGTACCGCCGCCGGTTCCGGCGCGCTGGCCGCCGAGCTCGGCGCATCGGCCTTCGGCAGTGGCGCGTTCGCGTACGAGAAACACACCACGTCGGTCGGCTTCAACAGCGCGGCGTCGGCCGACTACGCCAGTGCGTTCGGCGCCGGTGCGCAGGCCGCGGCCGACAGCGCGACCGCGATCGGCGGCCATCTCTATGTGATGAACGGCGAGACCTGGGAGATGGAGGAATTCGCGACGATCGCCGAGGGGCGCGAGAGCACGGCCGTCGGCGCCGGCGCGCGCGCGATGGAATACGCGTCGACGGCGATCGGCGCGGGTGCGTATGCCGGCGGCGAGATGTCGGTGTCGATCGCCGGCAGCGCGCGCGGGCATTCGACGACGGCGGTCGGCGTGATGGCGACCGCGGCCGCCGACCATTCGACCGCGATCGGCCACAGCGCGACCACCGGCGCGATGCGCACGCTCGCGGTCGGCGGCAGCAGCAGAGCATTCGGTGACAGCGCGACCGCGATCGGCCAGGTGTCGAGTGCCTATGGCGAGCAGAGCGTCGCACTCGGCTTCAGAAGCCTGGCCGATGGCGCGGGCAGCCTGGCCTTGGGCGTCGATGCGCTCAGCCTCGCGGTCGACAGTGTCGCGCTCGGGCGAGGCGCGCTGGCCGATCGCGCCGGTACGGTGTCGATCGGTGCCGCGGGCGCGGAGCGGCAACTGGTCAACGTCGCCGCCGGCACGCAGGGCACCGATGCGGTCAACTTCGACCAGCTCAGCGCGGTCGCCGAGCGCGTGGGCGAGGTCGCCGACAACGCGATCGGCTACGACGACGCGAGCCGTGGCCGGGTGACGTTCGCCGGCGAGCAGGGCACGGTGCTGACCAACCTCGCCGATGGCGAAGTCGCCGCGGGCAGCTCCGATGCAGTGACCGGCAACCAGCTGTTCGAGACCCACCAGCGCGTCGGCGCGGTCGAAGGACGTGTCGATGGCATCGAGGACCGCATCGGCGACATCGAAGGCGTGGCCGCCAACGCGGTGGCCTACGACGACGAGTTGCGCGACAGCGTCACCCTGGCAGGCGAGGACGGCACGCGACTGGGCAACGTCGCCGCCGGTGCGATCAACGCTTCCAGCCGCGATGCGGTCAACGGCGCGCAGGTGCACGCGGCGATGCAATCGGTCGCGACCGCGTTCGGCGGCGGCACCGTCGTCGACGCCGGCGGCCGCCTGATCGGCAGCGTGTTCACGGTCCAGGGCAGCCATTACGGCAACGTCGGCGATGCGCTGGGTGCGCTCGACGGCGTCATCGCCGGACTGGACGGGCGGATCGGCGTACTGGAGACCGGCGGGGGCGGTAGCGGTGTGACCGCGCCGCCGTCGGGACGCGGCGACGGCCTGGCGGTGGGCAACGACAGCGTCGCGGTCGACGGCAACGACACCGCGGTCGGCAATGGCGCGGTCGTCGAAGCCGACGGTGGCACCGCGCTGGGCAGCAACGCCACGATCGATGCGGATGCCTCCAATGCGGTCGCGGTCGGCGCCGACGCGAGCGTCGAGGCGGCATCGGGCACCGCGGTGGGGCAGGGCGCGCGTGCGAGCGCCGAGGGTGCGGTCGCGCTGGGCCAAGGCGCGGTCGCCGACGAGGCGGATACGGTGTCGGTCGGCAACGCCGATCATCAGCGCCGCGTGACCAATGTCGCCGAGGGCGTCCACGACACCGACGCGGCGAATGTCGCCCAGGTCGACGCGGGCGATGCGCGCACGCTGCAGGACGCCAATGCCTACACCGACAGCCGCTTCGCCGCCTGGGAGGACAATTTCTCGTCACTGCGCGGCGAGATCGACGACCGCTTCCGCCATCAGGACCGCCGGATCGACCGCATGGGCGCGATGAGCGGTGCGTATGCCGGCATGGCGCTCAACACTTCGGGCCTGGCCGGACGCAACCGCGTCGGCGTGGGTGTCGGCGCGCAGGGCGGTGAGCAGGCGATCGCCGTGGGCTACCAGCGTGCGATCGGCAATCGCGCGAGCGTCTCGCTCGGCGGCGCGATCGCAGGCGGCGAGAGCAGCGTGTCGGCAGGCGCCGGCTTCAGCTGGTGAGAGGCACGGCCCATGCCGGCATCGCCGGCATGGGTCAGGCCAGCAACCGCGCCCAGCCCTCGAACCCTTCCACCCGCGCCAGCACCAGCTTCACGCAGACGATCAACGGCACCGCCAGCAGCAGGCCGATGATTCCCCACATCCAGCCGAACAGCATCAGCGCCAGGATCAGCATCAGCGGCGAGATCGCCATGCGCCGCCCGAGCACGATCGGGGTGATGAACTGCCCCTCGATCGTATGCAGCAACAGATACACCGCGGCCGGCACCACCGGCGCCCAGGCCGCGTTCGGCCAGGTGCCGGTGTAGCTGACGAACCCCACCAGCAGCATCAGCAGCACGCCGATCAACGGGCCGACATAGGGCGCGAAGTTCAGCAGTGCGACCACGGTGCCCCACAGCAGGGCGTCCTGCAGCGGCAGGCCCATCCAGAACAGCACGCCCGCGAACACCGCGCCGAGCAGGGTGTTGATGATCGAGATCGTCAGCACGTAGCGCGAGATCTCGCGCTCGATCGACTGCAGGATGTCGACGGTGAGCTTGCGCCGTTGCCGGTCGGGCAGCATCGCGATCGCGTTGCGCTGTAGGTTCTCGCCGTAGACCATGAAGAAGAACGTCAGCAGCACCACGGCGAGTACCGAGGCCAGCATCTTCGGCGTGGCGACGATCGTGCGCCACGAACTGTTGTCCTGGATCTGCACCATCTGGACGCGGCGCTGCGGACGGTCCTCGGTGGCGCGCGCGAAGGACGCCGCGGCCTGGCTGGCCTGGTGCACCGGCTGGGTCATCGCCTTGAGGCGCGGCGCGAGCGTGCGCAGGGTTTTGGGCGCCTGCTGCACCCATTCGCTGGCCGGTCCGTAGAGCTGCAGGCCGAGCGCGCCGGCGCCGGCGATGCCCAGGCCCAGCACCAGCAACGCACTGACGACGCGGGGAATCCACAGGCGGCGGAGCGCGCGCAGCAGCGGATTGCCCACCAGTGCGAAGAACACCGCCAGCAGCACCGGCAGGATCACTGTCTGCGCGGCCCACAGCGTCGCCAGCACGGCCAGCGTCGCCAGCAGGACGAGGGCGGTCGAGGCGCGCGGCCGCGGCGTGACCGGAGTCGGCGTCGGCAACGGCGCACCGTCCTCGGGCGGCGGGCTGGTGCGCGTGCTCATCGATCGTCCCGGTCGTCGACGACGGGGGCGCTCAGCGCCCGGATTCCGACAGTTCGGTCGCGGCTTCTGCTGGACGCGGCTGCTCCGACAACACGGGATCCGGTCGGCCGCGATCCGTTGCCGGCGCCAAAGCGCCCGCATCGGTGGGCAGCGGATTGCCCACGGGCGGCTGCGCACCTGCGCGGGCCTGTGCCTGGCCTGCGGCCGCCTGCACCTGCACCGCGGCGGCGGCACCGGCCGCGGCTGCCGCCTGCGTGTCGACACCGCGCGTCGCCGTCACTCCGTCGACGGCGGCGTCGGCGGTCTGCGCGGCATCGTCCGCGGTCTTGGCCGCCTTCTCCGCGGTCGCCGCGGCGACGGTCGCCTGCACCGAGGTCAACAGTCCCGACAGCGCGCTGATCAACTGCAGCGACTTCGGTCCACCGAGCTTGCCGAGGTGCGTCAGCGCGCGACGCGGCTCCAGATGGCCGGTCGCGAATCCCATCACCAGGCCGGCGATCAGGATGCGCGGCGGCGTCCAGGCTTCGCGCCAGCTGGTGCGCAGCGCACGGTAGCGGTCGGTGGTCTGCACCACGCGACCATCCACCAGCGATTCGGCACGTTCGACGCGATGCTTGAGACCTTCGAAATTCATGGCGTCTTCGCCTGTTCCGCTGCGGCTGTCGCCGCGTTCGCGGCGTCGTCCTCGTCGTCCGGGTCGTCATGCCCGGCTTCGGAGAACATGCCCAGGCGCGCCAGCTGGCGGCGCGTCGCATGCATGCCGGCGTAGTCGAAGAACACCGACACGCGCCAAGCGGCGAACGCGGTGACGACCAGGCTGATCAGCGTGGCAATCGAGATCGACGCCAGCCACGACAGGCCCCAGGACTGCAGCAATGCGATCGCGGCGCCCATCGCCAGCAGCCAGGCCGATGCGCCGAACACCACCGACACCGCCGACCACGCCAGCGCACGCCCGAGGGCACTGCGCGACAACGCGAAGTCGGCCGACACCAGCTTGCGCAGGGCGCGGCCGCTGTCGACGCCGGAGCTGAAGGTTTCAGTGGCCGCCGCACGGATGCGGCGGATGCTTTCGTCGAGGTGTGGTGCCTCGCCGGGTGCACGGTGTGCACTGCCGGCGGGTTCCTCGCGTGGGTCGTCCCCGGTCACGCGCTCGGTCATGAAACCGCGCGCTTACTTGCTGCGCGCGAGTTTGGCGATGATCCAGCCGGCCGCGAACGCGGTGCCAAATGCCGCGATCGGACGCTCACGGATCAGGTCGGCAGCGCTCTCGACGAGATCGCGGCCCTTGTCGAGCAGCACGTCGTACTGTTCCTTCGCGGCGGTGCCGCCCTCCTCGAACGCGGCGACGCCGGCGATCGCGGAGTCGGCGAGGTCGGACTTCACGGTCGCGCGGCCGAGCTTGAGCTCGTCACCGGCCACGTTGGCGGCGTTCTTGACCGCGGCGCCTGCATCGCGGGCGGCCTGGGCGAGGTGCGAACCTGCCTCGCCAAGATGGGTCTTCACCGCGTCGGTCGAAGTGGGGGTCATGGTGGTGCTCCTGTCAGGTGGACGGTGCAGCGCGCGGGGCGCAGCACGTGGGGAAATCGGTCAGCGCATCATCAGGTCGTTGATGCGTCCACGGCGTGAAATGCGCAGCACCAGATCGGACGGACGCTCGGCCAGCGAATCGCGGAAGCCGGCGAGATCGCGGAACTGGCCGCTGTTCGCGGCGAGGATCAGATCGCCGTCGCGCAGGCCACTCTGGTAGGCGCGGCTGCCGGTGTCCACTTTCTCCACCAGCACGCCGCCGGCGCGCTGATTCTGGCGACGCAGCGCTTCGGGCAGGTCGGCGAACATCGCACCGGCCAGGCGCGCATCGACGCTGGCGCCATCGCGCGGCAGCGCGGTCAGGCGCGTGTCGACCTGCACCGTGCGGCCGTCGCGCAGGACCTCCAGCGTCACCGGCGTGTCGAGTGCCTGCAGACCCTGGAAGTTGCGCAGCGATTCGCTGTTGTCGATGCGCTCGCCGTTCGCCGACACCACCACGTCGCCGGTGCGCAGGCCGGCGCGTGCGGCCGGCGAACCGCCGTAGACGCGCGTCACCACCGCGCCGCGCGGATTGGCGAGCCCGAGGCCCTGGGCGATGCGCGCATCCACCGTCTGCGTGTCGATGCCCAGCGTGCCGCGCTGCACGCTGCCGGTCGTCGCCAGCTGGGTCATCACGTTGCGGGCCAGGCCGATCGGAATCGCGAAGCCCAGGCCGATGTTGCCGGCCATGCTGCCCTGGGTATTGAAGCTCGCGGTATTGATGCCGACCAGCTGGCCGCGCAGGTTGACCAGGGCGCCGCCCGAGTTGCCCGGATTGATCGAGGCGTCGGTCTGGATGAAGTTCTGGAAGCCCACGCCCGGCACGTTGCTGCGGCCGACCGCCGAGATGATGCCCGAGGTCACGGTCTGCCCGAAGCCGAACGGATTGCCCACCGCGACGACGAAGTCGCCGACCTGCAGGTTGGCATCCTGGGCGAGCGGAATCGCGGTGAGGTTGTCGGCCTTGATCCGCATCAGCGCGACATCGGTGTCGACGTCGGACCCGATGAACTCCGCTTCCACCGTGCGGCCGTCGGCGAGCGTCACCGAGACGTCGTCGGCGCCTTCGATCACGTGGTGGTTGGTCAGCACGTAGCCCTGTTGCGCATCGACGATGACGCCGGACCCCAACGATTCGTTGATGCGCTCCTGGCTCAATTCGGGAAACATGCGGCGGAAGAACGGGTCGTTGCCGAACGGACTCACGCGCACGCGCTGCTTGGTGTGCACCGACACCACCGACGGCGTCACCGTCCTGAGCATCGGCGCCAGTGACGGCAGCGCCGCGCCGTCGACCGCGGCCGGCAGCGCGGCCATCGTCGGCACCGTGACGGCGGCAGGCGTGGCGCCGGCCGGTTGCTGCACCACGTCGCGGATCGCAGTTGCGGCGAAGCCGCCAAATGCAGCGGCGCAGGTCAGGGCGAGGAGGGTGGTCTTGGCACGCATGGAACGTCCCCTGTCGGCGGTGCGTCGTGGTCGACGCCTGGGCATGGAAGTGTGTGCGACGGGCGACCGTACCGGCTGCCGTCGAGGCCTGCCAGTGTGCCGCGCGCCGTTTGAATCGGTGTTGAAAACCGCAGGCATCCCGACGGCGTCGGCGCGTCCGGCCGCGCATGCCCCGCGCCGACGGACGATCGCCGGTCCGGTTGACACCGGTCGGAGTCCGGGCGTAGCGTGGACCCCCGTTGCCGCCACTACATCTTGTGTGTCGGCATCGTGAATGCCCCACACATGGGGCTCGCGCGGACAGCGACACTTCGCAGCAAAGGGGATGCACGCGATGGGTTCGAACGCCATGGACATCACGGCCGCCGGCCGCATCCGGCAACGCGCCCGCACGGGTGAGCGCCATCCGGAGACCGCACGCACCGACGGCGCCTGACGCGCCGGCGGCCCGGCCGCATCCGCACCACGATCACGACAGGCGACCGGCACTGCCGGCGCCCCTGAAGGAGCGCACAGCAGCATGAGCACGGTTCGCCTCGCGGCGGTGAAGTCCGATCCCGGCCCCGACATCCCGATGCAGCCCGCGTCGGACGACATCTGGGACAAGAAGTACCGGCTCAAGACCAAGCAGGGCGTGGCCGTGGATGCCGACATCGACGGCACCTACCAGCGCGTGGCCCGGGCGCTGGCCGAAGCCGAGACCACGGTCGAAAAGCAGCGTCACTGGCACGAACGCTTCCTGTGGGCGCTGCGCCGCGGCGCGATTCCCGCCGGCCGCATCACGTCCAATGCCGGCGCGCTCGAACACAAGCCCGCGACCAGCACGATCAACTGCACCGTGTCGGGCACCATCGTCGATTCGATGGACGGCATCCTCGAGAAGGTCCACGAGGCCGGCCTGACGTTGAAGGCCGGTTGCGGCATCGGCTACGAGTTCTCGACGCTGCGGCCCAAGGGCGCGTTCGTCGCCGGCGCCGGCGCGTACACGTCGGGCCCGATGTCCTTCATGGATATCTACGACAAGATGTGTTTCACCGTCAGTTCCGCCGGCGGCCGCCGCGGCGCGCAGATGGGCACCTTCGACGTCAGCCATCCCGACGTGCGCGATTTCATCCGCGCCAAGCGCGAGGACGGCCGCCTGCGCCAGTTCAACCTGTCGCTGCTGATCACCGACGGTTTCATGGACGCCGTCGACAGCGACGCCGACTGGCCGCTGGTGTTCCCGATCAACGAGAAGGAAACCGGCGATGTCGATCTCGCCGACGTCGAACAGATCATCTGGCGCGAATGGCCGCAGACCACCGGTTACGTGACCCGCGACGACGGCCTCGTCGCGTGCAGGGTCTACGGCAAGGTCCGCGCGCGGCACCTGTGGGACATGATCATGGTCTCGACGTACGACTACGCCGAGCCGGGCTTCATCCTCATCGACCGCGTCAACGAGATGAACAACAACTGGTGGTGCGAGACCATCCGCGCGACCAATCCATGCGGCGAACAGCCCCTCCCGCCCTACGGCGCCTGTCTGCTGGGCTCGGTCAACCTCACCAAGTTCGTGCGCGAGCCGTTCACCGAGCGCGCGCGTTTCGACTGGGAGGAATACAAGGAAGTCGTGCGCGTGTTCACCCGCATGCTCGACAACGTGGTCGAGGTCAACGGCCTGCCGCTGCAGAAGCAGCGCGACGAGATCATGCGCAAGCGCCGCCACGGCATGGGCTTTCTCGGCCTCGGCAGCACCGTGACCATGCTGCAGATGAAATACGGCGAGCCCGACTCCTGCGCGTTCACCGAGCGTGTCGCGCGCGAGATGGCGGTCGCCGGCTGGGAGATGGGCCTGACGCTGGCGCAGGAGAAGGGCCCGGCGCCGATCATGGAAGAGCGCTTCACCGTCACTCCGGCGATGCTGCGCAAGCGGCCCGAAATGGCGAGCGACGGCTGGAAGCCCGGCCAGGAGATTCCCGGCAAGGTGCTGCACGCGAAATACTCGCGCTACATGCAGAAGATCGCCGAGGTCGCTCCCGAGCTCGTCGACCACCTGGCCGAAGTGGGCGCGCGCTTCACCCACCACAGCTCGATCGCGCCGACCGGCACCATCTCGCTGTCGCTGGCCAACAACGCCTCCAACGGGATCGAACCGTCGTTCGCGCACCACTACAGCCGCAACGTGATCCGCGAGGGCAAGAAGTCGAAGGAGAAGGTGGACGTCTTCTCGTTCGAGCTGCTGGCCTATCGCGAACTGGTCAATCCGAAGGCGATGCCGTACTCGGAGGACGCCGACGCGCAGCTGCCCGACTACTTCATCGCCGCCGACGACATCACGCCCAAGGCGCACGTCGACGTGCAGGCCGCCGCGCAGAAATGGGTGGACAGCTCGATCTCCAAGACCGCGAACGTGCCGACGGATTATCCGTACGAGGACTTCAAGGACATCTACCGCTACGCCCACCAGCAGGGCCTCAAGGGCTGCACCACGTTCCGCTTCAACCCCGCCGCGTTCCAGGGCGTGCTGGTCAAGGAAGCGGACCTCGCCAACACCACCTACCGCTTCGAGCTGGAAGGCGGCGAAGTACTGGAGGTCGCGGGCAACGAGCAGATCGAATACGACGGCGAGATGCACACCGCCGCCAATCTGTTCGACGCGTTGAAGGAAGGGTATTACGGCAAGTTCTGAGCAGTGCCGCCTCGCGTCGCCGGCAAGGGCGGCGCGGAAGCGGCGGTGCAATCCGCAGTCGCATCACCGTCGTATCCGCAACTGCTGCTCCCCTGCGCACCGGCTTCGCGCTACATTTCCGCCGCGGACGAAGTGCTCCGTAAAGTTCACTGACGAGGACACCCATAATGAGTAACGGAAACGGGGTTGCAGACACCCTGACGCACGCCGCAGAAGATGTCGCCGAGAAGGCGAAGGAAATCGTCGCGGAGGTCAAGAAGCGCGCAAACGCGGTCGCGAAGTCCGCGAAGAAGAGCGCGCAGGACGCCGAGAAGACCGTCACCAAGCGCGTCACGAAAGTGCGCAAGGCCGCGACCAAGCGCGCGGAAACGGCGAGCAAGGCCGTGAGCAAGCGCGTGACCGCGGTGAAGAAGTCGCTCGCCGCCGCCAAGACCGCCGCGTCGTCCGAGATCGCCGCGCTCAAGCGCAAGGGCGCCGGCAAGACCGCCGCGAAGAAGGCGACGAAGAAGACCGCCAAGAAGACGACGGCGAAGAAGACCACCGCGAAGAAGGCAACGGCCAAGAAGGCAGTCGCGAAGAAGTCGGTCGCCAAGAAGGCACCGGCGAAGAAGGCACCGGCGAAGAAGGCCGCGACCAAGAAGTCGGCGACCCGCAAGACCGCCGCCAAGAAGGCCGCGACCACCCGCAAGGTCAACGCGACCAAGAAGACCGTCAAGAAGGCAGTGAAAAAGGTCGTCAAGAAGGCCGCCGCCAAGACCGCGACCGCCAAGCGCAGCGTCGCCGCCCGCAAGGGCGTCGCCAAGAAGGCGGTGAAGACCGCCAAGCGTTCGGTCGCCGCCAAGAAGGGCGCCACCAAGCGCGCGTCGAAGAAGGCCTGACCCACCTGCTCGAGCCCCTCTCCCTCTGGGAGAGGGGTCGGGGTGAGGCAGATCGTCGCCCCAATCCCATCGAGCGCAGTGACAGAGCCCCTCTCCCTCCGGGAGAGGGGTTGGGGTGAGGGCAAGACGTCGCCCCAATTCCAAACCGAGCACCACCCATCTCTCTACAGCAGCACCATCGCCACACGCCCCACCCAGGACACCGCCATGGCCGTCAAGATCGACCGCAAGATCACCGGATACGCCGTCGTCAAACCGGAAGACAAGCCCGTCGAAGGCGCGTCCGTCCCGCGCGAGACCGTCGAGGCCGAACTCCCCAAGGCCGACGTCATCCACATGCACGAGCGCATCGAGCGCCCGGACGTCCTGATCGGCAGCACCTACAAGATCAAATCCCCGCTGGTCGAACACGCCATGTACGTGACGATCAACGACATCGTGCTCAACGCCGGGTCCGAGCACGAACAGCGCCGCCCGTTCGAGATCTTCATCAACTCCAAGTCGATGGACCACTTCCAGTGGATCGTCGCGCTGACGCGCATCATGTCCGCCGTGTTCCGCAAGGGTGGTGACGTGACGTTCCTGGTCGAGGAAATGCGCGCGGTGTTCGACCCGAAGGGCGGCTACTTCAAGGCCGGCGGCGTGTACATGCCGTCGCTGGTCGCCGAGCTCGGCATGATCGTCGAGGACCACCTCAAGTCCATCGGCATGATGCACGACCCCGAAATGAGCGAGGCGCAGAAGGCGCTGATCGCCGAGAAGCGCAAGCAGATCGCCCTGCGCGAAGGCTCAAAAAAAAACAGTGACGTGAGCGGCGCGCCGCAGGCGCCTGCCAGCGAGCACGAACACCCCGAGGACATCGCGATCACCGGCGATGGCGCGAGCTTTCCGCCATCCGCGACCATGTGCCACAAGTGCAGCACCAAGGCGCTGGTGCTGATGGACGGGTGTGCGACGTGTTTGAACTGCGGGTATTCGAAGTGCGGCTGATTCACAGCTGGCGCGCTACAGCGTGGCGATGAACAACGGATCGTCGACCATCGCCGCGACGATCTCGCGTATCACCTGCATGCCGTTCTCGCCGTTGGTGAGGATCACCGCTCCGTAGCCGCGCGCCGGCAGATGGAAGGCGAACGTGCGAACCCCCCAGCTGGCACCGCTGTGATTGACGAAGGTCTCTCCGTCCAGGACCAGCACTTCCCAGCCCAACGCGGGTCCGACGCTGCCGTTGCAGTGGGCCGCGGTCACCTGCGCCTTTTCGCAAAGACCTGCGAGTGCTTCGGGTGTTGCGAGGTCGCGGGTCGGGTCGAGACGATGCGCCGCGAGGTCGGCCGACAGGCCGTCGTTGCGCATGACGCTGGCGAGGAAGCGCCCGTAGTCGCCGATGGTGGCGCGCATCAGGTCCGCGGCGGACCAGGTGTGCTGCGTCTGCGGAGGCGATTCGCCTCGCGGGCCGCGAGGTTCGGCCATCCGACCGGCGAACCACGCGCGCGCGGTGAACGCGCTTTCATGCATTCCGGCCGGATCGAGGACGGTGGTCTTGGCGAGCGCCTCGAACGGTTGTCCCAAGGCGCGCTCGATGTAACGGCCCACGTAGTCGTATCCCTCGCCGGAGTATCCGGTCTGGCTGCCGGGCTTCCACAGGAATGACAGTGTCTGGCCGGAGTCGCGGCGCCAGTTGGCGAATCCGGTCTGGTGCGAAAGGGCGATGCGTGCGGTCAGGAGCGGCGTCCATTCGTGGCCGGCGACATCGGGATCCACCCAGTGCGCCGCCATGGGCGCATCGAGCGATATCTTCCCGGCGGAAGCCAGCCTCAGGACGACCTCCGCGGACACCGGCTTCGTCAGTGAAGCGAGGTTGTACAGCGTGTGCCGAGTGGCCGGCACGCCCGGCGACTGCTCGCCGGTGACGAACGTCCACGTCAGCCGGCCGTCCTGTACGAATGCGATCGCGACGCTCGGCACGTCGTGGACGGCGAGCCATCCGTCGCCTTGACGGGCGATCAGATTCCGTAGCGCTTCCGCATCCGGGCGAGCGGCTGGGTTCGACCCCGGCGCCGGCGACGCCGTGCTCGTGAACAGCATGGCTGCGAGCAGGCAGGTCGCGTGATATCGGGCCATGGGTTGCTCCTCTCGTATCGAGCAGAAAAGTGATCTGCTATCGGGACACGGTCAATGTGGTAGCGGTTGCAGTCCGCTCGGTGTGCCCCGCCAATAACGGTGCCAGGTTCACTTGTCGGACCGCGAGTCATAACCCGCTTCAGAATGCCGGCCCCCGGGCCGCCCGCTAAACTGCGCGCTCCGCTTTCGTTCGACAAGGATCCCGCCATGCCCTTCACCACCACCCCGTCCGGCCTGCAATACGAAGACACCGTCGTCGGCACGGGCAAGGAAGCGCAGCCTGGCCGCAATGTGACCGTGCACTACACGGGCTGGCTGTACGAGAACGGCGTGCAGGGCGCGAAGTTCGATTCGAGCAAGGATCGCGACGAGCCCTTCATCTTTTCGTTGGGCAGCGGCATGGTCATCAAGGGGTGGGACGAAGGCGTGCAGGGCATGCAGGAAGGCGGCCAGCGCACGCTGATCATCCCGGCCAATCTGGGTTACGGCGCCCGGGGTGCCGGTGGCGTCATCCCGCCCAACGCCACGCTGAAGTTCGACGTCGAACTGCTGGGCGCCTGAATCCGGCGGCGCACGCGGACGGCGCCAACGGAGCCCGGTTCACTTCTCGGGTGATGCGTGCGACGACGCCGTTTCGCATTTCGCTTCCAGCGAGTTGATGCTGCCAGGTGCGGGCAACCAGAAGGCAGCTCAATTCTCGGACTAGTGGCCAAGGTGACGAACTGTTGATGAAGGTCCGTCCCGCGCTGCTGCGATATGTGGGGCCTTCGCATGGATCTCACGAAAATAAACGCCTAGTCCCTCCGCGCGATGGAACGCCGCCCGTCACGCCTTGCAAGCAGGGGACCGATGACACTCTCCCGCACACCCAGACGCTGGAGTTTCAGATGACTTCCAATATGACCCGTATTCCCCTCGCCATTGCGCTGTCTTCGGTGCTGGCGCTCGCTGTCGGCTGCTCGAACGACCGTACGGCCGACGACCGTGCCGGCATGCAGCCGGCCAATGATCCGGCCGTGCAGACCACCCCGCCTGTCGGCACGCCGGCAGACACGACCGGTGCTCCGCGTACCGGCATGAACGACGGCCCCGACTCCGATCAGCCCGGCACCGATACCTGGATCACCACAAAGGTGAAGTCCTCGCTGCTCGCCGACTCCAACGTGTCCGGCCTCGACATCCAGGTCGAAACCGTCAACGGCGTGGTGACGCTGACGGGCCAGGTGGATCAGCAGACCCAGATCGCCGAGGCCACCCGCATCGCGCGTGAGATCGAAGGCGTGACCGAGGTCCGCACCACCGGCCTGACCACCACGCCCAACCGCTGATTGCCGTCTGCTGCGGGTCGGGCCATTCGCCCGGCCTGCGGCGCCTAGCGGGTTCAAGCAGTCACCAACAGATGCCGCGCACCTCCGGGTGAGCGGCATTTTGCTGAAAGCAGCTGACGGCGCGGGTTCACTCTTGGGGCATTCGGCGACGCGGGCGATCGCGACCGCCAATCAATGCGCTCTGACCCATCGGCGCAGCAAGCGCGCCGCCCGTCATGCGAGGATGTGGGAGGGAAACGGGGGAGCAGGATGCTCGGCTTGCTGTTCGGAAAGAGAACCACTGCGGCGCAGACGGCGCCGGACACACACGACACGCACGCGCGCATGCCGGTACAGATGCACTGGCGCTCCGACATGACGCTGCCGGTTCCGGACTGGTATGCGATGCATGACGGACTTCCGGACGACGCCGACGATGGGCTGCAGTACGCCTACTACGACGCTGCGGCCGCGCACTGGTTGGACGTGCTGGCCGATGCCCTGCCTGCCGACTATCGGCAGACAGGTGCGACCGATTTCCTGCTGCTGTCGGCGCAATCGGCCCGCGATGCCGCGCTCGTGCTGCGCAGTTGCACGCAGGCGCTGCGGGCCATCAAGGAGAGTCTCGGCCCCTTGGCCTGCGACAGCGGGAACGGCCGCTACATTGTGTTGGTGTTCGCCAGCCAGGACGATTACGACGCCTATGTGTCGCAGTACCAAGGCGAAGGCGAGGAAGCGCCGATGTCCAGCGGCGTCTTCATCAACGCCGGCTACGGACATTTCGCGAGCTGGCACGACGGGCTGGACGAGCTGGAAGCAGTCGTCGTCCACGAACTGACCCATGCCTTGCTCGCGCACCTGCCGCTGCCGGAGTGGTTGCACGAGGGCTTCGCGGTGAACGTGGAGTGCAGCCTGCTGCCGCGGCTCGCCGACCCGCGTCTCGCGCTGTATCGCCCCGACGAGATGGCCGCGCGGCATGCGGACTGGTGGAATGCGACGACGATCCAGGAGTTCTGGTCGGGCGCGGCGTTCCACACTGCCGGTGAAGGCGTCGAACTGGCCTACGAACTCGCGCGCGAGATCACCGCGCTCGCCGCGCGTGAAGACGAAACGGCGTTCCGCGCATTCGCGGCGATCGCCGACGGACATGACGCCGGCAGCGCAGCCGCGATCGATACGCTGGGTTATCCGCTCGAGCATCTGATCGAAGCAGTACTCGGCGAAGGCGACTGGGCGCCGAGGCCTGATCGGTGGATGGCGGCCAGTCCGGCCTGACGAATCGATACAGGCCGGAGCTCTTGGACGGCGCGTCCCGGCGAGCCGTCGCCATCCCACGTGTCGCCTCGAACGCGCCGACATCGAGCCCGCCTACGTGATCGAAACCTGTATCGACACACGGAGTGCGGAGCGTGACGCCCGCGCTACGCGAACCGGCGTCCGGCTCAGCCACCCGGGCCCGCAGGCGGTCCGGGCAGCGCGGGAATCTTGGCTTCTTCGACAGCCACGCGTTCGGCGGTCCAGGACTCGCGCAGGAAACGGTGGATCGCAGCCACCTCGTCTTCCCTCAGATAGGACAGCTGCTCGCGCGCGGTGAAGCCCATGGCGCTGTCGGCGGCATAGAGATCGCGCCCGTCACGGGTGACGCCCGTACGCAACAGTGTCCTGAACTCCGGCAGCGAGTACGTCTGCGCGATCGCCAGGCTCGGGGCGTTCATGATCTGCTTCGGCAGCTGGTGGTGGCAGTGCACGCAGCCCACCGCGTAGGTCATGCGCTCGCCCGAGGGAACTGCGCCCGGCGCAGCGGTCGATGCGGCTGTCGCCGGCGCGGTCTGCGGCGCGCATCCGCCCAGGGACAGCGCAGTGCACACGGCAACACAGAGAAGGGCAGGCCGATCCATCGTGATGTCCGTCTGGAGACTGTGCTTCCGATCTACGGGCAAAGGACGCGGTTCCGGACACATCATGCGATGACGTGCCGGTGCACTGCGGCGCGGGCGCCCAGGCGCGCACCCAGGCATCGACGATCGAAGCCGCGTATCGACGAGCGAATCCGTTTCCTTCCACGTGATCGTCAGGATCGCGATTCCGCTGGCGATCTCACTGTTGATGCGTGACCGGGATCGGCGGGCGGACAACCGCGCACGTGTTGCCGATCGCTCTCGCAGCAGAGGCCCTCCGATACCAGGGTCGCCCGAGGGCGTCGCACGAAGCGCCGCGGGCGAATCCGCCGGCCAGTAGGAGCAGCGGGCGCTGCGTTCGCGCTGAACCGCTGCTGTGCCTCTCGGGGGGCGGGTGGTGGATGTCCCGGAACGACGTCCGCTCGCGGCCGTGGCGGGCGCATACTTCCGATCTGATCCCGACGGCCATGCGCATGATTGACCCGATTCCACTGGAAGACCTCGCACTTCTCGATGTACTGCAGCAGATCAGCCAGGCCAGCGGGTCGACGCCGGTGGAAACCGAGATGGCGCGGCGTCTGATAGAAAGCGCGCTCGTCGAGGAACACGAGGAGGGTGTCCGGTTGACCCACGCGGGCATTGCGCTGTGCAAGTCGCTGCAGCACCGGGTGGCGGCGGACAAACTGGCCAGCCAGATCATCGAGAAGCGCGAAAATGGCGACGATGGCGTCCGTTCCCTCCCGGGATAACGATCACCGGTCGAACCGTCTTCGAGCGCATGAGGTGCCGGGAGGACGCGCGTCGGCTCCTTCCGCGTTGGCGTTCCAAGACTCGACGTCTGCGGTCAGCAGGTCGTCGATGGCTGTCATTGCGCAGCCGTTGCGGGCGCGCTGGATGCATTGTCGGTCGCACCCACTCTCACTCGGCGTCCGGGCATTCGCTGCCGCGTAGCCGTCTGCCGTGTGGATGCAACGGCGACTGGCCATGGCTGTACGCATGGTCATGCTGCGTGGACCTGTAGCGCTGGAACGGCGTCATGCGCGCGCTGTACCGCCCGGCCGACTTCCGACGCGCGCGCGACAACGGCCACTTTTCGCGATCTGTCGTGGCGAAATGCGCCGCGGATCTTCATGGCCCTTTCAACCCGGCAAGGCCGTTTTCCTGCAGGACGCCCTTTCCGTTCGAAGTGCAGGAATCGCGCCGATGTTCGTTCCGATCTGGCTGGTCGCGATCGCTGTCATCGCGTTCCTCGCGCTCCTCGTGCTCGCGACCTAGACATGGCTGTTGGCGAGCGGCCGCAATCCGTTGCCGTTTCCCGATCGCGGGTCGCGCATTTTCGCGGCGGCCTCGCCGGAGGCCAAGGCTGCGATCGTTGAAGTGTTCGCGCGCAACGGGTTGCGAGAGCGGTTCCGGTTCGATACCGACGGTGTGCTGCGCTCGATCCTGTTCGACGGCACGATCATCAACTGGTCCGCGCCGGATGTGACGCACAGGCTGCGGCACGCGACGTCGACGATCGGCCTGGTCGCCGATGATCCCGTCGCGCGCGCCGAGGACGCGGCCGCATGGTTGCGCTCGCATGGTTCCAGCGCCGACGTGGTGCGGGACGCGGAACCGGGCCTGCCGGTCGTATTCCTGCTGACCGACGCAATGCCCGGCAAGGTGCTCAACGTCCGTCAACACGTGATCCAATGCCGCGTCCGACGAAACCGTCGAGGCGTTGATCCGGCGATCGCGGTGTCGGACTGGATCGCCTGCGTATCCCGGCGCGACCGCGTCGAACGGGCGCCTGCGACGCTTCAGGTCTCCGCGTCGATCGTCTCGTCCAGCCTGTCCGACGCCACCATGTAGCCGCTGGCTTCGATCGCATCGCGCACTTCGAGCAGGGCGATGCCGAGTGCGTCGAGATCGTCCGCGTCCGCCGAGCCGACGATCTCGATGCAGCGGTCGTTGAACCACGTCCAGAACTGGCGGTAGGTCTTGCCCTGCCAGTGTTCGTGGCGGATGGCCTGGTAGAGCTCGCCGACGGCGATGGTCGATGCGTCGCGCATCAGAATTCCGCCTGGCCGGGCAGCAGGCCGCGCAGTTCGGCGTCGGTGAGGTTGCGCCATTGGCCGGGCTTGAGATGCGCCAGCTTGACCGGGCCGATGCGCACGCGGATCAGCTGTTTCACGCGCAGCTTGAAGTGCGCGGCCATCAGCCGGATCTGCCGGTTGAGACCCTGGACCAGGATGATGCGGAAGCCGAACTTGCCCAGCGGGCTGGTGCGGCAGGGCAGGGTGGTCTGGCCGTGGATCGGCACGCCGCGCGACATGCCGCGCAGGATCTCCTGGGTGACCGCGTGGTTCACGGTGACCAAGTACTCCTTCTCCAGCTTGTTCTCGGCGCGCAGGATCGCGTTGACGATGTCGCCGTTGCTGGTCAGCAGGATCAGGCCTTCGGAATCCTTGTCGAGCCGGCCGATCGGGAAGATGCGCTCGCGGTGGTCGACGAAGTCGACGATGTTGCCCTTCACCGAGGCCTCGGTGGTGCAGGTGATGCCCACCGGCTTGTGCAGCGCAATGTAGACGTGGCGGCGCTTGCCCGGCGCGGTGGTCCGCTGCAGCAGCGCCTGGCCGTCGATCATGACGGTGTCGCCTTCGCCCACTTCCGCGCCCACGCGCGCGCGCATGCCGTTGACGGTGACCCGGCCCTCGCCGATGAGGCGGTCGGCTTCGCGCCGCGAGCAGGCGCCGGTGTCGCTGATGTGCTTGTTCAGGCGCATGGCCGCGTGCGGTGTCGGTGATCGCGAAGGGCACGCAGTCTGGCAGATCGGGCGCGCGGGGTCATCGCGGCACGAAATTCCGCGCTCGCATGGCGGCAATCCCCGAACAAAAACCCGAACACAAAAAAACCCGGACGTTGCCGCCCGGGTTTCTCGGCACCGCTTGCGCGGTGCAGGTCGAGTAGAACTTACTCGGCCTGGACTTCTTCAGCCTGCAGGCCCTTTTGGCCCTGCGCGACCTTGAACGAGACCTTCTGGCCTTCCTGGAGCGACTTGAAGCCGCTGCCCTGGATCGAACGGAAGTGGACGAACAGGTCGTCGCCGCTCTGCGGGGTGATGAAGCCGAAGCCCTTGGCGTCGTTGAACCACTTGACGGTGCCGGTCTGACGATCAGACATGGTGTTACTCCTTGGATCAGTTATTGGAAGCACGGCCCGCAAGTGCGGTGCCGGGACTGTATCGAGCAAGGGGTAACGCGAAGCGATGGAGCGGATCGTCTGGAAAGGTCATCGCTGACCCTGGAACCTGTGATCAACCGCATCGGAGCCACGATGTACCGTGATCCCGCTTTGAACAGTGGGTGCACCTTACAGCACTTTTCCGATTTGTCCGTGAACTGTGTGCGCGGGCGCGCGGGAGCGGAGGCGGGATATCTGGTTGGAAGGCGGTCTGACGCGGCAAACGCGGGTTTTCCCTCCGGAACAGGCGCTTCTGCGATTTTCGTTCATGTGCCGCCGATGCGCCGAAATGGCGGAGGTCACCAGCAGGCGCGGCGGCGGGACGCCGGCCCTGGTTGCAGCGCTGCAGCGCCGCTACTGCGGTGGGCAGTCGCAAATCGCTTCGGCGCGCTCCACCAGGCGCATGCCGAGCAGGGGACGAAGCTCGCCGCGGAACATGGCGGGTCGAATCCGATATCCGGCATCTGATCTCGCCCTGCCGACGTCCATCCGGACCCTCCGCTGGACGTGGTGATCGATGTCCAAGAGCCGGCTGCATGGGTAGATGAGCGGTGCGGCGGCATCCGGTCTGTGCCCTGTTCACGAAGCTGCGCACGCACGGCTGATCGCTTGCCCGGACCAGCCGTCGGCGCGTCACAGTTGGTTGATCCCGGCGCGCGCAGGGTGATGCGCACACCCATCGCACCGTACGGAGATCCGCCATGAGCATTCCGCAGACACCGGACAGCATGAGGAAGTCCCAGCAGGACAAGGCGCCGCCGCAGAAGCCCGAAAACGAAAAGCCGTCGAAGCTGTCCAACGACGATGTGGGTGACCGGGCGGACGAGCGCCAGGGCGGACACTGACCGCACTGTCTAACGACAGAAGGAGGGCCGTAGGCGACGGTGCGACGAACCGTCGTCACTGCCTTGCGTAGTCCGTGGATCGAGTTGCGCATCAAACGCCTCGCATCGATCGACGATTCGCGTTTTTCGGGACATTGCCGGGACGACAACGCCCGCATCGGCAGCGACGCGCTTAGGATCCGGCAGTCGGCACGTGGGGCGTCATCGGGTCCACGACACCGCCATTCGCCAGGGCGTCCTTGAGCGCGTCGGCGCCGTAGGGCTTCTGCAGGACGTAGTGGTGACGCAGGCGTTCGGGCACACCGGCGACGCCGTAGCCCGTCATGAAGATGTAGGGGATGCCGCATGCGTCGAGGGCATCGGCGACCGGAAAACTCTGCTCGCCGCCGAGGTTGATGTCGAGAATCGCGAAGCTGATGGCCTGCGTGTCGAGGATCATCAGGGCCTGGTTGACGGTCGACGCCACGGCCGGCATCGCGTAACCGAGATCGCCGAGGAAATCCTCGAGCAGCATCGCGAGGATGGATTCGTCCTCGACGACGAGGATGGACGCATCGGTCGCGATCATCGGGCGGTCGTGTCCGCAGGCGCGGCGTCCAGCGGCGCGGTCGCGTTGAACACGACGCCGCCGGGCGCGTAGTCCAGTTCGACATCGCCGCCGAGATCGCTGCGCAGTCCGCGCTGCAACAGGCGCGAACCGAAGCCGTGCCGGGTCGGCGTTTCGACCGCGGGGCCGCCGGATTCCCGCCAGGTGAACCGCATCGCCGCGCCCGCCTGCGCATGCGTGCAGTCCCAGGTGATGTGCACCTCGCCCGCGTCGCGCGACAGCGCGCCGTACTTCACCGCGTTGGTGGCCAGTTCGTGCAGCGCCATCGCCAGCGCCAGGGCGCGCTTGGGGTTCATCCGGCACGGTGGACCCGACACCGTGAAGCGCGCACCGGGTGCGCTTTCGTAGGGTGCGACGGCGCCGGCCACGATGTCATGGACGTCGGCGCTGTGCCAGTTCTCCCGCGTGAGCACGTCGTGCGCCCGCGACAGCGCGAGCAGGCGCGATTCGATCCGCACGCTGCCGTCGTCGAGATCGTCGGCGTTGCCCAGCGTCTGCCGCACCAGCGACTGCACGGTGGACAGCGTGTTCTTGACCCGATGGTTCAGTTCGTTGACCAGCAACTGCAGGTGCGACTCGTGCTGCCGGCGTTCGGTCACGTCGCGCGTGCTGCCGGCGATGGCCTCGACCTCGCCATCGGCACCGAGCACCGGGGTGAAGATGTAGTCGTAGATGCGCAGGCCGTCGGCATGGTGGGGAAACGGCACGTCGCCGCGGATCGGCGCGCGGCTGGCGATGACCCGGTCGATCTCCTCGTCGTGCATCGCGGCGTGCCAGGGCTCGTAGCCGATCTCCAGGCAGGTCTTGCCGGCCGCTTCGTCCCAGGTCATGCCCCACATGGTCAGCAGCGCATCGTTCGCGTAGACGAAGCGGTGCTGCAGATCGAACACGTAGAGGAGATCGGGCGTGGCCTGCAGCAGCGCCTCATAGGCGCGCAAGGTGGCGGGGTCACGCGGTTGGGCGAGTTTCACGCAGCGGCTCGTCGGGCGGTGGCCGACTCTAGCACCCGCATTTGTGGGCATTTCGTCACGATGGCCGGTGCCGGCGTCATCGCCTGCAGCGGCCGTACCGAGGTGCCGGACGGAGCGGCTGCGGCGTCGTGCGGGCCTTCGAAGCCGCTGGATGGACGGCGTCGGCGCGGCGTGGCCGGCGTCAGGCTCCGCCGGCGCCTTCGAGCTGTTGCCAGAGCGCATCGGGCACGGTATCGAGCGCCTCCAGGCGCGGCCGGCCGAAAAGATAGCCTTGGAACAGCGCGACGCCCAGTGTGCGCAGATGCCGGAATTCGCCCGCCGTCTCCACGCCTTCCGCGAGTACGGTGCAGCCCAGCGATGCGGCGATCTGCACGATGCCGCCGACGATCGCCGTACGCGCCGCATCGGTGTCGATGCCGCGGATCAGGGCGATGTCGAGCTTGAGCAGGTCGGGCTGGAAATCCGCCAGCAGGTTGAGCCCGGCGTAGCCGGCACCGAAATCGTCGATGGCGGTCAGGAAACCGCGGCTGCGGTAGTCGCGGAAGATGCGTGTCAGGTGCGCGTGGTCGCGGACCTGCTCCGACTCGGCGGTCTCGAAGATCAGCTGCTCGGTGGGAAAACCGAACATCTGCGCCGCGGTCAGCGTCAGCCGGATGCAGGTCGCCGGTTCGTAGACCGCATTGGGAAAGAAGTTGATCGACAGCCGCTGCTGCAGCCCGAGCCGCGCGGCGGTTTCGATGGCCTTGACCCGACAGGTCTGGTCGAACCGGTACAGCTGCGCCGGCGAGACCCGCGCGATCACATCGGCTGCGCCGCCGCCGTCCTCGCCGCGGACCAGCGCCTCGTAGCCGAAGATCGAGCGGTCCCGCGCGTCCACGATCGGCTGGAACGCCATGCGGATCTCGAAATCGAGCGTGTCGTCGCTGCCGCAGCCCTTGCATGGATGCGGCGAGGGCGCTGCGCCGAAGAACCTGTCCAGATACATGCCGTGTCCCGCCGGATGGAGAGCGATCGCGCGTGGCGGATGCGCGTCGGTGTGCGGCCATCCTACGATCCGACTGCGCGCAGGTGTGCGCGGCACCGCACGCAAGGCGCGGATCGGGGCGCGGGCAGCCGGTCGGCATCGTCATGACCGGCGGTGATCGAGACATGCGCTTCCCGGCGCGATATGCGGGTGCCGGGCCGGTCGTACGGTGCGTTCTCCGCCGGAAGCAGGCCATGCCCGGGCTGCCGCAGGCTGTGTAAGGCGGCGGATGCGCCTGCAGGTCGAAGCGGCTGCTGCGCGGTCCGGCAGTCTGCGCATGCACCGAACCACACGGCCGTGCAGCTGTCCTGCAACATGCATCGCACCCGGGATCGCACTACGCTGCGTACACCGTTCTGCACGGACCGCAGGGGAGCTGCCGATGAAGCCTCGATACGTTCTGCTGTCGCTCGCGGTCGCCGCGGCCTTCGGCGCGCTGGTCTGGTGGATGATCGTGCGCACGCCCGACGTCCCCGAGGGCGCGATCGCAGTACCGTCGACGGAGGTCGGAGCGCAAGACGGGCGCCGGCCCGCGGCACGCGCTACAGGCGACAGCGATGCGCCGGCCGGCGACGATGACGCGGCATCGCCGATCGTCGGGGAACCCGGTGATGCCGCTACACCCACGCCGCGCGCGCATGCGGCATCGATCGCACGCGACGGTCCTGCGCCGATGTCGGCGGACAATGCGCAGCGCGTTGCGGGCGTGATCGCACGCATGCGCCAGCACGACCCGCATCTGGACGATCTGCTCACACTGCTGGAGAACGAAGGCCGCGATGACGTCTGGTCCGATGCGGCCGAGGCGCAGCTGGCGGCGTTCCTGCGGACACATGGCGCGCGCCACGTCGATCTGGAAGTGCTGCCGCCGCGCTGCAGCGCCACCGTGTGCGAGATGGTCGCCGTTGCGAAGCCCGGCCTGGGCACCGACGTGGCGAGTGCGGACTGGCAGCGCCTGCTCGCTGACCTGTACGGGCAGGACTGGTTCGGCGCGGTTTTCGTCGACCCGCGCATGGGCATGACGATCGACGCCGGATCCGTGGTCTACGTGACGACCATGCTGCGCGCGGATCCGCCGCGGTGAGGCGCCTGCATCCGGCCGTGCTGCTGCTGGGCGCACTGTCGTCCGCCGCCGTCGCAGCGCCGTCCGAGCCGTTCGCATGGCCGGAAGGCCGCCGCGCCGCCGTCAGCCTGGCCTACGACGATGCGCTGGACTCGCAGCTCGACACGGCGATCCCGGCGCTCGACGCGCACGGGTTGAAGGGCAGCTTCTATCTGACGCTGTCGGCCGACGCGATGCGCATGCGCATGGATGACTGGCGCGCCGCGGCGCGCAACGGACACGAACTCGGCAACCACAGCTTGTTCCACCAGTGCGCGGCGTCGAAGCCGGGCCGCGACTGGGTCCCGCCGCAGCGCGACCTCGAGGCGACGACCACGCTGCAGATGCAGGAACAGGTGCGGCTGGCCTCGACGATGCTGCAGGCCATCGACGGCGACACGACGCGGACCTTCACCGTGCCCTGCGGCGACACCGCGGCGCGGGACGGCGACTACGTGACCGGGCTCGCGGCGGACTTCGTCGCGATCAAGGTCATGGGCGGCGCGGTGGTGCCCGACATGCGCACGCTCGATCCGCATGCGGTGCCGGTGGAAGCACCGGTCGGGGTCGACGGCGATGCCCTGATCGCGTGGGCCGAAGAGGCCGCGCGTCGCGGCACCATGGTGAACTTCACCTTCCACGGTATCGGTGGCGATCACCTCGCGATATCGGGCGAGGCCCATGCGCAGCTGCTCGCCCATCTCGCCGCGCATCGCGACGTCTACTGGACCGCGACGTTCCGCGAGATCATGACATGGGTCCGCGCGCAGCAGACGCCTGCCGCTGACGTGCAGGCGGATCCGGAACGCGTCGGCCCTTGAAAGCTGTCGGCAGCGCTGATGCCGTTGCGAGCGCGCGCCCGACGCAGCGATGCGTCCCGCGATACGGCGTGGCGTCACGTTGAGCCGCCATGTCCTGTTCATCTGCAGCCGCAACCGGCTGCGCAGCCCGACCGCGGAACAGGTGTTCGCGGACTGGCCGGGCGTGGAAACCGCGTCCGCGGGGCTGAGCCCGGATGCCGACGTGCAGGTGACGCCCGAACTGCTGGCGTGGGCCGACACGATCTGCGTCATGGAGCGGGCGCACCGCGCACGATTGAACGCGCGTTTCCGGCGTCACCTGCGGCATGCGCGCGTGGTCTGTCTCGATATTCCGGACGACTTCGATTTCATGGCGCCGGACCTCGTGCGGCTGCTCCGGGCGAAGGTGCCGCCGCATCTGCCGCGCGGTGCGTAGACCGCGCCGCCGCGCCTGCGACACGCGCGGTCAGGACGGCGTCCGCGCCACCCAGCCGCGGAACGAGAAGCCCGCGTAGAACAGCTCGACATCGACGAAGCCGGCGTCGCGCAGCAGTGCGGCATCCTCGTCGGGTGCCAGCAGGGGCAGGCGCTCGGCGATGGCGGCCGCGGCGGTGCGTGCGTGTTCGACGGGCACGCCGGAAGCCTGGGCGAAGGCCGCGTAACGGCCGAGCCAGCGCGATTTCGCGGGCTCGTCGCGCGGCACGCTGTGGTGGGCGACGACGAGCGGCGCGCCCGGCACGAGTCGGCTGCGCAGGGCCTGGAGGGTCTCCAGGCGAGCGTCGGCCGGCAGGAAATGCAGCGTCAGTAGGCAGGTCGCGCCATCGAAGGGTCCGGCGGGCGCGGTGTCGATGTAGCCGGCATGCAGGTCGATGCGCGCGGCGTGCGCACGGGTGACCCGGCGCGCGAGGTCGAGCATCTCGGTCGACGGATCGACGCCGGTGAAGCGCCAGCCGGGCTGCGCATCCGCGAACGCGTCGAGCTCCAGGCCGCCGCCGGCACCGAGCACGAGGACGTGCCCGTCCGCCGGCACGTGTTCGGCCAGCAGGATCGCCGCCATGCGTTGCAGGCCCGCAAAGCCCGGCACCTGCCGGACCGGGCCCTCGGCGTAGCGGGCGACCGCCTGCGGATCGTTGAACGACATGCCGGACTCCCGGGCGTGCTGGGCGGTCGATGCTGCGCGCGCGTTGGAGGCGGGTCAATGCGCGGATGGCGCCTGCAGGCCGAAACGCCGATGACGCGCGATCGCGCGCGAGATCGGGAACGGGAAAATCCCCGATGAGTGCGGGCATCGCGGTCCTTCGCTGCGATCACTGCCGCTGCGTGCGCGTGGCGGACGCAACGGATCATCGGCGCCGTGGCCACGCCGTGGCGATACTCAGTCGGTGGACTCGACGCTCGCGACAATGCCGGCCATCGGCGTGGCGATCCGCACCGGGTTCCCGTCGCCGCTGAGCGACAAGAACCGCCTCGCGAGCTCCGCGACGCTGGCGTGGAATTCGAGCGCCGTGCGTGGGTCGAGCAGGCGGTCGGCTTCCCGGCGCAGCGGCTGGGCGTATTCCTCGAAGGCTTCGAGCGCCTCGCCGCAGCTCGCGGACGCGAGCATGATCTCGTTGCTCATCAGCCGCAGCGATTCGAGCCGGCGCTCCAGCGCACGCTGCAGGCCGGCCATCGCGCCGAGCGGCTCGAACGACGCGGCGAACGAGCGGGTCAGCTCCACGACCTCGTGCGCGACATCGACCACCTCGTAGTCGAAATGACAGACCGTGCCGAACAGCGCATCGCCCGTGGAAACCGGAAAACCGACGTAGGTGCGCACGACCGGCCGCTTGGGATGGCCGTCCAGGCGCAGATCGCCGGCGGCGTCGGTGACCAGGAAGGCGTCGCGCGACTGCTGCACGAACACGCAATACGTCTGGTCGATCGGCAGCGCCTCCATCGTCGACGCATAGGGATCCTGCCTGTCGATGATGACGAGGTTGCGCAGTTCCGACTCACCGAAGCGGAAGAACGCGGTGAAGCGGCAGCCCGAGAGCAGGTTGAGCGTCTCGAGGGCGGTCGACAGCCGGCCTTCGGCCACCAGGGCGTTCAGTTGGTCGAGGGCGATCGGTCTCATGTCGCGTAGCGTAGCGCCTGCCGGCCTGATGCCGACGCTCCCGCGAGGCTTTCGAAATTTTCCGCCGGTTGCGATCCGGGCGCAGGGCCGTGGCTTGGCCTGAACGCAGGCCATCGGGTCGGCTCGGGCGAACCGGCATGACTCTTCGGTTCATCGGCGCCGGAACCCGTCCGCATGCTGCGGGCGCGGCAGCTGGCATACGGAGCGCCGCGCGCGCCGCGACCGGGCGCAGGGATCAGAGCGTCATGCGGACACCGCATCAGTCGCAGCAGGAGATCGACGACGCACTGCTGGCGTCTGACGATGCGTGATTTCGGGTGCAACCGCCTGCCGCCGGATGCAGGAATCTTCAAGCGGACGGTGTTGTTGACCGGTGTCGGGAAGGCGAAGATCCTCGGCAACAACGCACGTAGGCTGTTCACCCTCGCCAACCGAATCGACGCGGCCCGTGCGGGGCCCGCGCGCTGGAGCATCCGATGAAACGCATGGTCTGTCTTCCCGCGTGGCATGCAGTCGCGTGGCTGCTGTTGTGCACGATGTGCATCTCTGTCGCTGCCGCGGAAGGACCGTCGATCGTCCGAGTCGTCACGACACCCGACGGTCACCGGCTGCAAGTCGATGGCCAGCCGTTCCGGATCCGTGGCGCCGGCCTGCAGGACGGCGACCAGGAGGCGTTGGCTGCGCGCGGTGCGAACTCGTTCCGGACCTGGCACACGGCCGAGGATCCGGCGCAGGTGCGCGCGATGCTCGATCGCGCCCGGCACAACGGCCTGATGGTCGCGATGGGGCTGCATGTCGGCAAGGAACGGCACGGCTTCGACTACGGCGATGCGGCCGCGGTCGAGGCGCAGCAGGCGCGCATCCTCGAACAGGTGCGCGCCCACAAACACCATCCCGGGGTGCTGATGTGGGTGGTCGGCAACGAACTGAATCTCGAGGGTCGCGATCCGCGGGTCTGGGATGCGGTCGAGGCGATCACCACCGCGATCCATGCCGAGGATCCGCACCACCCGGTGATGACACCGCTGGCGGGCTTCGACCCTGCGGTCGCCGCGCACCTGCGTGCACGGGCGCCATCGCTGGATCTGATCGGCATCCAGGTCTACGGCGACATCGTCGAATTGCCGCGCAAGCTCGAAGCCGCGAACTGGGACGGTCCTTACGTCGTCACCGAGTGGGGACCGACCGGCCATTGGGAAAGTCCGACCACGTCGTGGGGCGCACCGGTCGAGGATGACGCGTCGCGCAAGGCGGCGCTGCTCACCGATCGCTACACGCGCATCATCGAAGCCGATGCCACGCAGGGGCTGGGTTCCTACGTGTTCCTGTGGGGCCAGAAGCAGGAGCGCACGCCGACTTGGTATGGGCTGTTCCTGTCCAGCGGCGAATCGACACCGGGCGTCGATGCGATGCAGCGGATGTGGACCGGCGCGTGGCCGGAGAACCGCGCGCCCGGCATCTCGCCGCTTCGCATTGATGGCCGCGTGGCCACGGACGACGTGGTGCTGGCGCCCGATGCCGAGCATCGCGCGCATGTGGACGCGACCGATCCTGACGGCGATCCGCTCGTCTACCGATGGGGCGTGCGCGAGGAGAGCCGGGCGACGTCGATCGGCGGCGATCCGGAGACGCTGCCGCCGGCCATGCCGTTGCGTCTGGCCGAACGCGAGGGCGGCGCGCTGCGTTTCTCCGCGCCGGCGCGGCCCGGTGCGTACCGGCTATTCGTCGAGGTGCACGACGGTCGGGGACACGCCGCCTACGCGAACATTCCGTTCCATGTCGGACTGCCGCCCGCTCAGGATTGAATGACTCGAGCCCTGAAGGATTGAAGCCCTGTAGGAGCGCGCTTGCGCGCGATGGGGCTTTCCCGGCAACGTGTCTTCGCGCAAGCGCGCTCCTACAGATTGGTCAGTGGATCGGATCAATCCGCCGGCACGATCCGCAGCACGCGCCCGCTGGCGCTGTCGGTCAGCAGGTACAGCGCGCCGTCGGGGCCGGTGCGCACGTCGCGGATGCGCTCGCCGAGTTCGGCGAACAGGATCTCCTGCGTGCCGGGCCGGCCACCGGCCATCGGCACGCGGCGCACGCTGCGCTCGACCAGCGCCGAGACGAACAGGCTGCCGCGCCATGACGGAAACAGCGCGGCGTCGTACCAGGCCATGCCCGACGGCGCGATCGATGGCGTCCAGTGGGTCAGCGGCGGGGTGATGCCGGGCCACGCGCGATACGGCGTCACGCGTGCGCCGGTGTAGTCGACACCGTCAGTGGTGATCGGCCAGCCGTAGTTCGCGCCGGCCGTGATCGCATTGAGTTCGTCGCCGCCCTTCGCGCCATGCTCGTTCGCATACAACACGTGGCCGACGCGCACCATCGCCTGCGGATTGCGATGGCCGATCGAGTAGATCTCGGGCAGGGCGCCTGCGCGATCGACGAAGGGGTTGTCGCGCGGCACGCGGCCATCGGTGTGCACGCGGATCGTCTTGCCCAGATGCGTGTGCAGGCGCTGGGCATCGGTGCGGTCGAGATTGCCGTCGCCGACCGCGGTCACCAGCGTGCCGTCGGCGAGCAGCGCCATGCGGCCGCCGAAGTGCTGGCCGGCGCGCTTGGCCGGTTGCGAGGTGAACACCGGCGTGACCTCGTGCAGGCGTGCGCCGTCGAAACGCGCGCGCACGATGCGCAGGTGGTTCGCATCCGCGGTGCCGTGCGCGAACGACAGGTAGAGGATGCCGGTCCGCGCGAAGCCCGGATCGACCATGACCTCGAACAGGCCGGCCTGGCCCATCGCCAGCACCGGCGGTACACCGTCGACCGGCGCGTCGCGCAGCGCGAACGCGCCATCGTCGCCGCGTTCGACGACACGCAGTCGTCCCGCACGTTCGGTCACCAGCATCCGGCCGTCGGGCAGGAAGGCGAGCGACCACGGATGGTCCAGTCCGCCGGCGACGGTCTCCACGCGGTAGGCGGGCGTCGCGGCCATCGCCGTGACGGCCAGCAGCATCGACAGCAACGCGCTGCATGCGATGCCGACGCACGCGAACGGTGCGCGTGTCACGCGCGGACTCGGCAGGCGGGAGGATGTGATCGACATGCACATTCCATTCGGCGCCGCGACTGCGGCATCATCGCCACATGATGCTGCATGCCGCCGACCGATGACGCTCTCCCGCAGCAGCCGCGCCATTGGATGGGGCCGCCGCATCGCCGCGTTCGTCGCGGCGCTGCTGCTCGCCGCCGCATGGGGCAGCGTGATGCAGACGCAGTTCAACCTGCAGGCACTGGCAGCGCTGGATGTGGACATGCCGCTGCGCGTGCGCGCGCTGACCACGCTGCAGGACCTCGTGGGATTCGGGCCGGCGTACGCCGGCATCGTGCTGGCCGCGTGGCTGCCCGCGTTTCTCGTCGCCGCGTTGCTGGTGCGGGCCTGGCCGCGCTTGCGCGTACCGCTGTATGCGCTGGCCGCCGGTGTCGGCCTGATCACGGCCATCCGCGCAGTCGACGCGGTCGCACCGATGCCGGTCCTGATCGATGCGACGCGGGGCATCGGCGGATTGCTGGCGATGGCGACGGGCAGCCTGCTCGCCGGCGCCTTATTCGCATGGTGGACGCGCGCGCGCCGCAGCCGTTACTGAAGCGGGCACGGCATCGGCTCGGGGGAGTTCGAGCAGCGCGGATCTCACCCTCGCTGTCCTTGCACGGGCGGGCCTTCGCGCCAGTGCCGCTGGGGATTGCGCGTGCACCACGCGACGTCGTCGGGTTTCTAGACGCGAGTGGGACGTCGCGCGCTGCAACGCAGGCGTGCGCATGTAGATGTCATCGACCCGGCGCGTTCGGGTAGACCATCGTGTTGCACGATTGTCACGTGCGGACGGATACGCAGGCACGTCCTGCGGCATGCACATCGCCGTCGACATCGCACGCGCCCGTCAGCGCGAAAGAAATGCGTATGAAAGGACAGCGGGTCGCGCAGACAGCTGTCTGTACGAAAGGCAACGACGTGGGTGTCGTCCGCAATGAATGCCCGTTCGTCTCGGCCGAATCACGATGTGGGATGGAGTCTGCGCAGACGGCGATTCCCGCCGTTTGGAGCCTTTCATGCATAACCAGGACCAGAATCCGCAACAGCAGAACCAATCTCCGAACAATCCCGGCCAGCAGGGCGGCCAGTCCCCCGGTCAGCAGGGCAACGACCGTCAGGACGATGCCACGCGCCAGCCGCCGCAACGGCAGACGCCGGGCAGCAGCGAGGAAGAGGAATAGGCGGCGTCTACGCCGCATTGTATGGCGACGTGACGCTCCCTGTCAGGAGCGTCACGCGCTGACGGATCAGGCGACCGCCTTGCCGAGATCCGCGACGCGATAGCCTGCGCCGGTGATGGTGTGCAGCAGTTGCACATCCTGGTCGCGGTCGACCGCCTTGCGCAGGTTGTACAGATGGCTGCGCAGCGTGTCGGAATCGGGCAGCGTCAGGCCCCAGATTTCCTGTTCGATCTCGCGACGGCTGACCACGCGCGGCGCTTCGCGCATCAGGATGGTCAGGATCTTCATCGCGATCGGTGCGAGGTTGAGTTCGCGTCCACCGCGCTGCACACGCAGCGATGCCGGGTCGAGCACGAGGTCCGCGATCTGCAGCACGCTCGCGCCGATCTCGCGACGGTCGCGGCGGATCAGCGCCCGCACGCGCGCCTCGAGTTCCTTGATGTCGAACGGCTTGGTCAGGTAATCGTCGGCACCGGCTTCGAGGCCTTCGATCTTCTCCTCCAGCGAATCGCGCGCGGTCAGCATCAGGATCGGCGTGGTGCTGCGATGCTCGGTGCGCAGCCGGCGACAGACTTCCAGTCCGCCCAGGCGCGGCAGCATCAGGTCGAGCACGATCACATCGAACGCGATCTCGGTCGCGAGGTTCACCGCATCGAGGCCGTCGGCCGCGTAATCGACCTCGAAGCCACGGCTTTCGAGGAATTCGCCAACCGGCTCGGAAATGTTGCGGTTGTCCTCGACGAGCAGGATGAGACCGCCGGGACTGTGGTGCGCCATGGAACGACTCCAGTAGAAGGATTAAGGTTCGCGAAGCTCGCATCAAGGCGGTGGAAATCCGGTGAAAACCCATGTGCGTTACCGCACATAAGCGTGTGTTCGCGACCGTTCGCAGGGGTTGCGGCGCGCACCGCGAACATTGCGCCGCCGGGCTATCCTGCGGGTCCCGTCCCGCCGAGGCCTTTGCGTCATGGAAACCCAGCATCTGCACCGCGGCCGCCTGATCGATCACCTGCAACTCGTCGTCTCCGATCTCGACGCCAGCCGCCGCTTCTACCAGGCGGCCTTCGACACGCTGGGCGTGCCGATCGGCGGCGAAGGGCCGGGCTTCTTCTGGGCCGACGAACTGTTCGTCTCCAGCCTCGACAGCGAAGCCGCAGCCGGCGTGCCGACCGGGCGGCATCATCTGGCGTTCCAGGCGCGCGACCGCGCGATGGTCGACGCCTTCCACGCCGCGACCCTCGCCGCAGGTGGCCGCGACCACGGCGCGCCCGGCGAGCGCCCCTATCACCCGGGCTACTACGCCGCGTTCGTGCTCGATCCCGACGGCAACAACATCGAAGCCGTGTTCCACGGCGAAGCGGACCGCAGCGCCGCGTCGGTGGAGATCACGTTCGAGAACTGACGGGCCGCGCGCCGCGTCGCGGCACTCAGTCGACGAGCGCCGGCCGCGGGGCCTCGAGTTCGGTGCGGTCGCGTCCCGCGTGCTTGGCCGCGTACATCGCCGTGTCGGCGCGCTGCAGCAGCGCGTCGACACCGGCATCGTCGCTGCGCAATGCGCTGATGCCGGCACTGAGCGTGACCTCCAGGCCCGGGACGTCGAGCACGACCGCGGTGCCGGAGAGCATCGCGCGCAGCGCGTCGATGCGCATGCGCGCATGATCGGGATCCGCACCCGGCAGGATCACCAGGAATTCCTCACCGCCCATGCGCGCGACATGGTCGGCAGCGCGGACCGCACCGCGCAGCGCGTGCGCGACGTGGCGCAGCACACGGTCGCCGCATTCGTGGCCGTGCAGGTCGTTGATGCGCTTGAAGTGGTCGAGATCGAGAAAGGCCACCGTCAGCGGCGTGCCGCCCGCGCGTGCGGCGGCGATGCTGCGTTCGAGCTGTTCCAGCGCCGCGCGCCGGTTCGGCAGGCCCGTCAGCGGATCGGTCTGCGCCAGCCGCGTCATTTCGTCGCGCTGCTGGCGCAGCACGCCCAGCCGCAGCGTCAGCACCATGCTGCAGGTCAGCGCGAGCCAGCCGCCCGAGAGCATGAAGGCCTCGACCTTCCACAGCGCGAGCACCGTCGGCGCGAACGTCTCCATGATGCCCACGGCCAGGAACGGCATCACGCCGGCCAGCAGCGACGCGCCGCCGTCGCGCCGACGCAGCATCGCGGTGATCGCGACCCCGGCGAAGATCACCGCCAGCAGGTAGAAGCCGACCTCGGCCGCCACCGACATCGCGGCCAGCACGACCGGCGGCATCAGCGGCGCGCCCAGGCCGACGACGATCAGCACGCGCGCGCCCTGGCGCACGCCGCGCTCGACCTGCGGCAACCGGCGGCGCAGCCACGACTGGCGCACCAGGGCCAGCGTGGTCACGCCGACCAGGGCGACCGCCAGGCCGACCATCGCCTCGATGGCGAACCCCGCGATCGGCAACCAGGGCCGCGGCCACGCCCACATGTTCGACAGCAGCGCCAGCCAGGTCGCGAACACGCTCACGGTGGCGGCATAGGTCAGGAACGCGCGCTCGCGCGTGGCGACGAAACTCAGCAGGGCCGACATCACCAGCGTCAGCACGACGGCCAGCGACGCGATGCGGATCGCGAACCGGCCGATGTCGGCCCGCTGCACCGGCGCCGGCTCGCCGAGCTGCACGATCGGCCGCCACAGCGGCAGCGGGTTGGCGTCGTATTCGATCTCGATCGGCGCGGTGTCGCCGGTCTCGGGCACCAGCACCGTGCCCACGCCGGCACGGAAACGCGAATCGAGCGTGCGCGCATCGGCGAGCGTGCCGCAGCGGTCGCGCCGGCCGTGACGGATGTCGACCTCGCCCGCCAGGGCATTGAGCACCACGACCGCCTGCGGATGTCCCGACCAGCCGCCGTCCGGCGCCGGCAGCTGCAGCACCTGGCGCCCGGGGCGGTGCGCATGCACGCATTCGTGCAGGGCGTCGGAGACGAGCGCGGGCGCGCCGGTGACCACGGGCGCGGCCGTGCCGGGCCGCCCGCAGGCCGCCAGCATGCACACCAGTGCCGCCACCGCGATGGACGCGGCCATCGCCCGCCAACTCCGCCTTCGCATCATCGTCTGCGCCGAAGACACCCTGTCTCCCGGAATGGGAGCTTCGTGAAGTGTAACGGCCCCGTCGCGTGTCGCATGCGTGCGCCGCCGCGTGCGCGGCGATGACCCGTGCGGCGCCAAGGCCTAAGCTGTCCTACCTTCGTCGAACGACCCGCCGCGCATGGGTGTCCGCGCCATCCTCCATCTGCTGCTGCACGCCGCCGTGCCCGCGCTGCTGGCCTGGCTGTTCTGGCGCGAGCGCTTCGCCCGTGCGTGGGCCCTGATGATGCTCGGCTGGATCATCGACATCGACCATCTGCTGGCCGATCCCGTTTACGCGCCGGGCCGCTGCAGCATCGGCTTCCATCCGTTGCATACCGCGCCGGCGATCGCGGTCTATGCCGCTCTGACCGTGCCCAGACGCACGCGGCTGTTCGGCATCGGCCTGCTGGTGCACATCGCGCTCGACGCGATCGACTGCGTGTGGATGCGCCATGTCGGCTGACGGCGCGACGGTGCTGCTGGCCGGTGCCACGGGCCTCGTCGGGGGCCACGTGCTGGACAGGCTGCTGGCGGACGCCCGGGTCGCGCGGGTCGTCGCACCGGTGCGGCGACCGCTGTCACGTCGCGAGGCGCGTCTGCACGCACCCGTCGTCGATTTCGATGCGCTGCCCGATGACGCCGGGCTCTGGGCCGTCGATGCGGTGATCTGCACGCTCGGCACGACGCTGCGCGTGGCCGGCTCGCGCGAGGCGTTCCGCCGTGTCGACCACGACTATCCGCTGGCCGTCGCCGCGCTCGCGCGCCGCCATGCCCGGGCGTTCGCGCTGACCTCGGCGATGGGCGCCAACGCGCAGTCGCGGTTCTTCTACAACCGGGTCAAGGGCGAACTGGAAGCCGCGCTGCAGGCGCAGGGATGGCCATCGCTGACCCTCGTACGCCCGGGCCTGATCGGGGGCGATCGTGCCGAGGCCCGGCCGGCCGAGCGCGCTGCCGCACGGGTGCTGGGCGCGCTCGGACCGGCGCTGCCGAAGCGCTGGCGCATCAGTCCCGCCACGCGTATCGCTGATGCACTGGTCGAGCACGCGCTGGCCGCCAAGCCCGGTTGCCGCGTCGTCGACGCTGCCGCATTGGCCTGAGCGCAGCCAGCATCGATTCAAGCGCGCAGTGCTAGCGTCGAACTCCGGGCCGAACGTGCCCGCCCACGAAACCGGACCAGGCCTCGCGATGCGGATCACCCCAGTGCTGTGGATTTCCCTGCTGGCCATGCCGGTCATGGCCTACGCGGCGGAGGAAGATCGCGTCGACCTGAGCCTGCCGTCGCAGCCGATGTTCACCGGTGAGGCGGCGTTCGGCGGCGAGTACACCGGCCCGCGCACCGCGACGCCCGAGTACCGGGCCGGTCGCGGCGATGATCTGGTGCGGCGTGGCGGTTGCCCGACCGGCCCCGACGGCAGCGAGCGCACCGTCACTGGCAGTGTCACGACCGGCGTCGGCTATTCCTCGCGCGGCGGCAACAGCAACTGGAACGCCGCCGACATCCACCTGTGCAAGGAAACGGTCAGCGACGCCGGCAACCTCAACACGATGCAGCTCAATCTGCGCGTCGGTCGCTACGACGGCCCGGGGTATCCGGGCTACTACGGCAGCGGCTTCGGGCCCTATGGTGGCTATGGCGGTTACGGTGGCTACGGTGCGGGTGGCTATTTCGACGGCTTCGGCCCCGGCTTCAACGATCTGCACGGTCCGTATCCGACCGGGCGTTCGCGCAACGAGTCCTGGACCGAAGGCCGTCAGCCCTGGCGCTGAGGCACCGGGGCGTCACGCAGGCGTGATGCACGCGGCGAGTGCGCCGGTTGGAGCGAAACCCGTGAGAGCGTATTCCCAACCCGCGTGAATGCCGCGGACGGTTCTGCGCAATACGCGCCAACCTGACTGACTCGGCGACCGCGTCGCGGTGGGAGATGCGAGCTGCGCTGCGGCGGAGTCTTCGCAGCCCGGCGGCGTACTGCACAAAGGTCGTACGGAGCATTGTCAGACGTTTGCGGCGGCACGCCGGATATGGGCGACATCGGCCAACGCGAACCCGGACACACCGCCTGCCGTCCTGAACGCGGCAATGCAACGTCGACGCCCCCGTGCCATGCCGCTCACATACCTCTGCCTAGGCTGGATGCAGCCGTATCGCGGCATTCCACACAACAGCGGAGGCGATGATGACGATGAAGATTCCCCAGGGTGCCCTGGTCGTGGTGGCGGATGGTGGTTCGGCCCGCGTGTTCAGCAACACCGGTGACGATCGCAACCTGAGCCTCAAGCAGGAAGCGCTGCTGGAAGGCATGAATCTCGACGACGAAGGTCCGTCGGGTTCGATGCCATCGGAATCGAGCGCGTCGCAGCTCGACGAAGCGACGTTCGCCAAGCAGCTGGCGAAGGGCCTCAACGATGGCGCACTGAAGAACCGCTACGAGCATCTGGTGCTGATCGCCGATGCCAAGACGCTGGGTCGTGTGCGGCCGCTGCTGCACAAGGAAACCCAGCAGCGCCTGGTCGGCGATCTCGCCAAGGATCTGACCAACGCACCGCTCGACACCATCCAGCGCTCGTTGTCCTGATGCACACCACCAGCGGCTATCGCGAGGAGGCGCCGTCACGTGAAGCCGTCGACGCGATGCGCGGTGCGCTGGTGATCGAATTCGGCACCGACTGGTGCGGCTATTGCCAGGCCGCGCAACCGGCGATCGCATCCGCGCTCGCCGGCCGCGAAGGCGTCGAGCACCTGAAGATCGAGGACGGCAGGGGCCGTCCGTTGGGTCGTAGTTTCCGGGTCAAGCTGTGGCCGACGCTGGTGGTGATGCACGACGGGACTGAAGTCGCGCGTGTCGTGCGTCCGACGGATGCCGAAACCGTCGCCGAAGCGCTGCGCGCGCTGGATTAGCGACCCACGACGCGGCGTGGGGCCGGCGGCCCGCGATGGCGCGACACATGGGGATTGCCCGGGACACAGAAGCGCCACGGCGCTTCCACTGCATGGCGGATGCCGATGCGGGTCGTCACCAGTGGCGGCTGTGGCGGCGGCACGCCGTCGTCGCCGATCCAGATCCGCGAAGCGCGTCTGGTGATGTCGAGACCGCCATCCTCTCGCGTGACGCCCAGCGCCTGCGCAAGGCGGCCAGGGCCCGAGGCGAGCAGGGTCGGCATCGTCGTGCGCCGCGCCTCGGCCATCGTGTCCAGGCGCGTCAGCGGTTCGGCTGCGCGCAGCAGCACGCCGTGGCCGGAGCGCTCGCCGCAGACCGCATTGATCGCCCAGTGCATGCCGTAGATGAAATAGACGTACAGATGCCCTGGCGCGCCGAACATCACCGCATTGCGTGGCGTGGGCCCGCGAAATGAATGCGCCGCCGGATCGTCGCCACCGCAATAGGCTTCGACTTCGACGATGCGCGCGCATCGGCCATCCGCGACCACCAGCACCTTGTTGAGGAGTTCTGGCGCGACGACGTGGGCATCGCGGGCATAGAAGCGGCGGGGCAGGGGACGCATGCGCGCAGCCTGCATGCAGGCGCGTCGGCTACGCGCGAACGTGGCTCAGTCCGCTTCGTGGGCCTGTTTCGTGCCGATGAAGGTGATCTCGCCCGACGTCTCGAGCACCGCGAGTTCGATCTCGCCGAGCGTCGCGTAGCCGGCCGCGCGGCGCGCGATCGCGAAATCCCGTTCGCTGACCGCCTGGCGGACGAGCTGTTCCCGGAACAGATGGCCATGGCGGACGAGGATCACCGGCGCGCCTTCGACGAAGCGGTCGAAGGCGCGGCTGCGCGCAGACAGCCGGCCGACCAGCCAGTTCAGCGCGAGCAGGGTGGCGGCGAGGATCAGGCCACCGAGCAGCGACGTGTCCTCGCCGATCAGCGAGTTCTGTACCGCGGTGCCCAGCAGCACGATGACCAGCAGGTCGAACGGCGTGAACTGGCCGACGGTGCGTTTGCCGGTCAGTCGCATCAGTACCAGCACTGCGACATAGACCGCGATCGCCCGCAACACGAACTCCCACCACGGCATGCCGAGCGAGAACAGACTGTCGAGCACATCGCGCATGCGGCCTCCGTACCCGGCAACGGCCGGTGTCCGGCTTATCGCGCAGGCGGCGTGGCGCGTCGGTGAATACGCCCAGCACGCAAACGACATGCGCCACGGTGCAGCGCCGGAGGCGCTTGCAGTCGCGGCAATAACGGGCCCTTGCACACGATGCCGTCATGCAGCATGCGCGAGGATGGCGCGTGCCCGGCAGCCCCGCCAGCCGATGGACGCTCTGCATGCCCCCCTTCAGTTTCACGCTGCGCCACAACGCCACGACCTTCCACTGGGAGCTCGCCGATAGCGGCGACGCCACGGCGTGCTCGCACCACGCCACCCATTCGTCCGCGTTCCACACCTTGGCCTCCGATCCTCAGATCGCCGCACGCGGCGCCACGGTGCGCGTGTTCGGCGCGGACGGCGGCTACGAGCGCGAACGGACCTACGCGCCCGCCGAGATCGATGCGGTTTCTGCGCCGGCGCCGACCAAGCTCGCGCTCTAGGCCCGCATTCGCGAATTCGTGAGCGCCGCACCGGCGCTTGCACGATCGCCTGATCTTTCCTGATCCCTGCCCACCGACGGTGGCCTGTGCAGAGATGGACGGCGGCTGCAGCGGTTGAAGACACGCCACGACCTGCTGATAGACGCGATAGTGCGTCTGTCTAGGCGCCGATATCCGCAACTGGACTCGAGCCGATCCTGCGGCGTACATGGACCGACGCTCGTGACGTGCCGCGCCTGGGGCGGTTCACGCAGCCAGCCCGTCATCACTGCACCGCTGTCGTTCGCGATGCAGTGAATTCCTCAACGCGTCAGTACGGCGGCGGTGGATCCTGCGGGCGATCCGGCGCGGGCGGATCGCGCTGCGGTTGCGGATCACGCTCGGGATCGCCGGGCGTCGGCAGCGGCGGATCGACGGGCTGGTCCGGCACCGGGTCATGCATCGGATGCGGAATGCTGCCGGGCACCTCGTCGGGTGGCGTCGGCGGTCGCGAAGGGTCGGGCATGTGTTGCATGGCGATGTCTCGTGACGGTTCGTGCAGGCACCGTGGCCGCCGGTGCGCCACGTGCGCGTGAACACACGCGCATGCTTCACGCAAGCCGTCGCAGGCTGGCGGCATGCCGCATCGTCTTCACCACGCGTTTCTCCGCCCGTCGCCGTGCAATGCGTAGGTTCGTGCAGGCCATCGCCGCCGACGCCGTGCCGCCGATGCTGTCGCGCGACATCGCAGTTGCGCTCGCCGACGCGCCGCCGCGCTACAACATCGCGTCCGGCGGCGACGCGCTCGCGCTGCTGATGCGGGACGGCGACGTCGTCGTCGACTCCCTGCGCTGGGGGCTGGTGCCGCGCTGGTCGAAGCTGCCGGAAACGGCCTACAGCACGATCACCGCGCGTCTCGATCGCGCGCCGACGAGTCGCATCTTCGCCAGGCCGTGGGCATCCCATCGCTGCGTCGTGCCGATGAACGGCTATTACAAATGGGACCGCAGCGGCGCGCGACCGGTGCCGCATTTCATCCAGTCGCGCAGCGGCGAGCTGCTGTTCGCGGCCGGCCTGTGGGATCTGTGGGAGCGCGAGCCGCCGCCACTGGCTTCGTTCGCGTTGCTGACGATGCCCAATCGCGCGATTCCGCGACCGCTGTCGCCCGACGGGCCGCTGTTCCTGCCGGCATCGTCGATCCCCGCGTGGCTGGCGCACGCGGCGCCCGATCCGGCGCGGATCGCCGCCACGCCGCAGCCGGCGCTGGAAACCTATTCCGTCTCGAAGCGCATTCGAAGCCGCGATGTCGACGACTACACGCTACTGGAACCGGCACCGCCGGACGCCCCCGAGGATCTGGACGACGCACTGGATCCCGACGATGACGCCGACGACGACTGACGGAAATCTCACATCGCAGCGCTATCGTCCGCGCTTCCCCCGATCCGTTCCGGAGCCCGCCATGCCGATCCTGCGCACCGCATGCCTCGCGCTGTCCCTCGCCGCCGTCGGCGCACCCGCCGTAGCCCAGGCCCCGCCCAGCGACGCGCAGGCCGCCTACATGGGCGCGCACGTCTTCGATCGCCAGATCGAGGTGTTCCGCGAGTTCTGCGCCACGGATCCGGCCGGCGCGCAGGCGCTCGACACCGGGGTGACCCAGTTCCGCATCAACAATCCGGATTACGTCGCCGCGAAGGGCAGCAAGCCCGATTCGCCCGAATTCGCCGCGACGGTCCAGGCCGTCGACGCGCAGTTCGACCAGGTGGCCGACACCATGCGCGCGCAACTCGCGTCGCGGCCGGTCGGCCCGCAGTGCACGACGTTCGGCGACCAGCTCCGGCAGGCGCGATTCGTGACCCTGCTGGAGCAGGCCAAGCGCGGTGCGCCGCCCGCGACGCCCTGACGGCGCGCGCTGAAACGGAGCACGCTGGAATGGCGCACGCTAGAACGGGGCGCCGTCGACGGGATCGCGCGCCGGTGCGGGCAGGGCATGGAGTCGTGCGCGCATCGCCGCATCCGGTGCTTCGCGCTGCAGATCCCAGTCCTGCCCGAGCGGATACGCACCGACCACGCGGAACGCGTCGTCGGCCTCGATGCAGCGATGCCCGGTGCCGGCCGGCAGCAGCAGCGCGTCGCCCGCTTCGATCGTGACCGCGTGGCCGTCGGGGCCGCCGAGTTCCAGCCGCGCCCGGCCGGCATACACGCCCAGCACTTCGTGCGCGGTCGAGTGGTAGTGGTGGTAGTCGTAGACACCGCCGCGCCAGTCGGGCGGCCAGCCGTGGGCATCGAACATGCGTTCGAACGCCGCGGCATCGGGCATGCGGCCGTCCGCCATGCGCAGGCCGCGATGGATGCGCACGGCGATCGACGGATTGTTCGGCACCCAGCCATTGGGACCGAGGACCAGGCGTTCGATGCGCATCGCAGGCTCCGGGAAGATCCGGCGACAGCCTGCACGCGGACGCGTCGTCGCGGCGGGAAGCCGTCAGCCCTGCAGGGCGACGTGCAGCGGTGCGTCGGCATCCCAGCGTGCGCGGCCGCCCAGCGCAGGCAGTTCGACCAGCACCGCGGCGCCGACGACCGTCGCGCCCTGCCAGCGTGCCAGTGACAGCGCCGCGCGCAAGGTGCCGCCGGTCGCGAGCACGTCGTCGACCAGGACCACGCGTGCGCCGGGCGGCAGCGCATCGGCATGCATTTCCAGCCGGTCGCTGCCGTATTCGAGCGCGTAGTCGTGGGCCAGCGTGCGCGCAGGCAGCTTGCCGGGCTTGCGCACCGGCACGAAGCCCGTCCCCAGTGCATGGGCGAGCGCGGCGGCGAAGATGAAGCCGCGCGATTCGATGCCGATGAAGGCGTCGGGCACCGCGCCCTGCCACGGCGCGGCCATCGCATCGATCGCCGCGGCGAACCCGCGCGCATCGGCGAGGACCGGCGTGATGTCCTTGAACACGATGCCGGGTTTGGGGAAGTCCGGGATGTCCCGGATCAGCGACGACCAGTGCGGCATCGGGTGAAGGCTCGTTCGGCGGGCGACGATCATGGCTGCACACGCGTTCCGACACAATCCGCACTCCGCGCGGCGTATTGCGCTGCGATCGCGTCCGGTGCCGTCATGTCCCAGTTCCATCCCATGTCGCACAGGTGGACGGCCCTCATGGTCGCGGCGACGCTCCTGGCCGCTGCGCCGGTCGAGTCGCGCACCGTCTGGCGATGCGTCAAGGGTGGCACGGTGAGCCTGTCGACCGCGCCCGAGCCGGGCTCGAAGTGCGAGGCGCGCGACATTCCCGACGATGCGGTGCAGACGCCGAACCTGTGGGGCTCGATGGGCGTCTTCAGTGGTGTGCTGTACGAGCGCGAGCAGGACGGCGTGCTGGTCTACGGCACGCGCCGGCTGCCCGGGTCCCGCGAGTACCTGCGCTTCACCGCGCAGACGCCGCCGGGCGAACCCGCGCACGCAGGGCTGGGCACTGTCGGGGCGCCGCAGCTCGCGCCGCATTCGGCGCTGTTCGCGGCGAATGCGAAAACCTACGGACTCGACGAGGCCTGGCTGCGCGCGATCGCACACGCCGAGAGCGGATTCGATGCCGATGCGGTCTCGCAGAAAGGCGCGCGCGGCGTGATGCAGCTGATGCCGGACGTGATCGCCGACTACGGCGTCGTGGATCCGGATGCGCCGGCCCAGTCGATCCGCGCCGGCGCGCGGCATCTGCGCGGACTGCTGCAGCGCTACGACGGCGACCGCACGCTCGCGCTCGCGGCCTACAACGCCGGCATCGGTACGGTCACGCGTTTCGACGGCGTGCCGCCATACCCGGAAACCCGCGCCTACATCGACAAGGTGCAGGCGCTGTACCTGCGCTACCGCGCGGCGATGGGCAATCCGGTCGAGCGGCCGGAAATCTGAAATCCTGAAACGAAGAAAGCCGCGGTTGTCCGCGGCCTTCTGCGACACGTGGGCGGATCAGCCCTCGCGCGGCGCCAGCCGGATCAGGCGGCCGTCTTTGCCGTCCTCGATCACGTACAGCGCGCCGTCCGGGCCCTGCGCGACATCGCGGATGCGCGCGCCCATCGCGAAACGCTCGGCCTCGCGCGCGGTCTCGCCGTCGATCTCCACGCGCACCAGCGTCTGGCCCGACAGGCCGCCGATGAAGGCGTTACCGGTCCACTCGGGGAACAGCGCGGCGCTGTAGAACGCGAGGCTCGACGGCGAGATCACCGGCGTCCAGGTGATCGCCGGCGTCTCGAATTCCGGACGCGTGTCGTGGTCGGGGATCGGACGGCCGTCGTAGTGGTTGCCGTTGGAGACGGTGGGATAGCCGTAGTTCGCGCCGCGCTTGACGAGGTTGAGCTCGTCGCCGCCGGCCGGGCCCATCTCGCTGTTCCACAAGCGGCCCTGTGCGTCGAACGCGATGCCGAGCGGATTGCGGTGGCCCAGCGACCAGACCTGCGAGGCGACCTCGCCCTTGCCTGCGAACGGATTGTCGTCCGGCACGCTGCCGTCGTCGTTGAGGCGCACGACCTTGCCGAGGTTGGACTGCATGCTCTGCGAGGGGTCGAACTTCTGCCGCTCGCCCGACGAGATCCACAGCTTGCCGTCGCCGTCGAACGCGATGCGGTGGCCGTAATGGCCGTTGCCGTCGACCTTGGGCACCTGGCGCCAGACCATCGACACGTCCTGCAGCGCGCCGGCCTCGAGATCGAGGCGCGCACGCGCGACCGCGGCGCCGCGACCGCCGTCGCCGTCCTCGGCATAGCTCAGGTAGACGATGCCGTTCTCCGCGAACTGCGGATGCGGCTTGACGTCGCCCAGACCGCCCTGGCCGCCGTAGCCGACCGCCGGCACGCCGGAGATCTCGCGCGTCTCGCCGCCGGGCAGGGTCACGTGCTTGAGCACGCCGCTCTTTTCGGTGATCAGCACGCTGCCGTCGGGCAGGAAGCCGATCGCCCAGGGTTCGTTGAAGCTCGCGACCGCGGTGCTGGCGAAAGGCAGGCCTTCGATCGCGTCGGCGGCGGGCGTCGCGGCTTCGCCGGTGGCGTCCGCCTGCGACGCCGCAGTGTCCTGCGTCGCCGTGCCGTTGGCGGCGTTGCCGTTGCAGCCCGACAGCCACAACAGCGAGGCGGCGAGCGTGGTCAGAACAAGGGGTCGCGTGCGTGTCATGCGGATCTCCGGAAGCGCAATCGGGGTGGACCCGAGTGTCGCATACCGGTCCGCGCCAGCTGGTCGCCGCGTTGTGGCGCGCGGCAGTTCGTAAACGTTGTGTTCGGTTCAGCAACCCGTCTGCGACATGGCGCCTTTGCACGCGCGCTGCGTACGACATCGCAGCCCCGTCGTGCGGCGCTTCGTCGACACATGCTCACGCAACGTGAACGTTCGCGCTAAATGCATGCGCTGCGTTTGTGGTTAAGCGTTCGTAAAGGGGTGTGCGCCCGCCGTGTGCGTCGTTCATTCGCGCGCTTGCAAGGTGGGCCCCGTGCGGTATCCACGACGAGGACGCATCACCACCCCGCGCAACACATCCCAAAAGTTCTGAAATCTGGAGAAAGAAGCTCATGAAGAATGCACGCAAGCCGCTGACCGCAATGATCGCCTTGGGTCTCGCCATGGCCATGCCGATGGCGTTCGCGCAGGATCCGACGGCTTCCGACACGCAGGCGCCGCCGACCACCGACGCGACGACCACCACGCAGGACTATGCGCAGGACGCGACGGCCGATGCGCCGCAGGCCCAGCAGGGCCAGGTGACCTGGGCGGATCTCGACACCGATGGTGACGGCCGTCTGAGCCAGGCCGAGGCCGCGGGTCTCGAGGGTCTGGCGCAGGTCTTCAGTGACGTCGACGCCGACGGCGATGGCTTCGTCACGCCGGAGGAGTATCGCGACTACGTGAACCGCCAGGCCGCAGGTGCCGGCGCTGCCGAGGAGTGATCCCGGCGAGCGCATGACCTGATCGACGTGACGTGATCACGTACCATGGGGCGGCCTTCGGGCCGCCCTTTTTCGTGGCTGCGCCCGGGCGGAGCGCGCTGTGCGCAGCGCATAATCGCCGCATGACCCGCATCCGCATGGTCGGCTTCGACGCCGACGACACGCTCTGGCGCAGCCAGGATTATTTCGACGACGCGCAGGCCGAGTTCGAACGCATCGTCGGCCGCTATGTCGACCTCGCCGACGTGCGCGTGCTGGACGCGCTGTACGCGGTGGAGACCGCCAACATCGCGGTGTTCGGCTACGGCGTGAAGGGCATGACGCTGTCGATGATCGAATCGGCGACGCAGATCACCAGCGGGCGCATCGCGGCGCTCGACCTGCACCGCATCGTCGAAATGGCCAAGGGCCTGTTGCGGCACCCGGTGGAACTGCTGCCCGGTATCCGCGAGGCGGTCGAGGCCGTGGCCGCACGGTTCGAAGTGGTGCTGATCACCAAGGGTGACCTGTTCCACCAGGAGGCCAAGGTGCGCGACTCGGGCATGTCGGACCTGTTCCGGCGCATCGAGATCGTCAGCGAAAAGGATCCACCGACCTATGCGCGCCTGCTGACCGAATTCGCGATCGACGCCGGCGAGTTCCTGATGATCGGCAATTCGCTGCGCTCGGACATTGCGCCGGTGCTCGCGCTCGGCGGCTGGGGCGTGCACATGCCCTACCGCACCACGTGGGCGCACGAGACCGAAGCGGAGATCGCATCGGGTGACGAACGCATGTGCGTCGTCGCCGAACCGGACGAGCTGGCGGACGCGGTCGCGATGCTCGCGGCGCGTGCGGAAGAGGCGTCCGGCTGACGCGGATCGGCACGCATCGGTCCGGTAAACGCTTCCATCTGCGGTAAACGTTTACAGTTTGAACCGTCTCTTTACGCAACCAGGACATCGGGTCAGTAGCCGGCGGAATTGCGCGCGTGTTCATTCCCGTCGCGCCATGTTGGCGCCACGGCCGCTGCGGTGGCGGCCCATTGGAGAGACGCGATGACCACCAACCCCCTGACCCGATGGATCCTGCCCGCCGTGCTCGCCGCGGGCATGACGGCCGCCGCGTTCGTGCCGGCCTCTGCGCACGCCCAGTCCGGCGACGACCTGGTGCGCGTCATCGTCGATGTCGCCGACGTCGTGTTGCGCGGCAACCAGCCCTATTACCGCGGCAACTACAACGACCGCCTGCTGGTCTCCTACGACCCGCGCGGCCGTCCCACCTACTACCGGATGTCGCCGCGTCGCTACGACGCGCGCCACAACGTCGTCCACTACCGCAGCCCGCCACCGCGCCACGTGCCCGCGCATCGCTGGAACGGCCCGCAGCAGGTGCGCCGCGAGACATGTGACCGCCGCGGCCGCTGCACCGTGCAGTACTACGATCCGCGTCAGGACCGTTCGCGCGACCGCCGCTGGCGCTGAGTCCGGCCTCGCGACACCTGTTGCCGCATTCAGCGATTCCGCCACGCCGCAGTCATCGACTGCGGCGTGTGTCCATCCGGACCTTCTGCTAGCGTTGGCCCATGCGCTGCCTATCCCGCCCCAGTCGAATCCGCCGTCCGCTCGCCGCGGGCCTGTGTGCCGTCCTGTTGTACGCGGGCGCATCCGGGAGTGGCATCGCCGCCGAGCCGATGAACTGCGAACTGGCGTTCACCGCCGGCAACTGGTCGATGCATCACCGCACCGCGCGCGGTACCGGCGAGTTGCGCTGCGCCGATGGCCGCACGCTGCCGGTCCGGGTCAGCGTCAAGGCCAGGGGCGGCGACACGCTGCGCATCGATGCGGGCGCGGCCAGCTTCAGCGGCGTCGAGGATCCGCGCGACGTGATCGGCGCCTACGTCGCCGACGGGCAGGTCGGCAACGATCTGGCGATGCGCAAGGGCGCCATCGCGCTGCGCGTGACCGCCACCGGCGACTGGTGGCAGCAGGGCGGACGCCCGGGCACGCTGGTGATCGCCGCGCGCTGAGCGCGTGGGCTCAGTCGTTGAGGGCCCTGTTGTCTTCGTTGCGCGGCAGCGTGCGCAACGTGCTTTCGGCGTCGAGCCCGATCCGCGCGGCGAAGCGGTCCAGCGCCAGCCACCACGCACCCAGCAGCACCGCCAGCACGGCGATTCCGATACCCCAGCGCCACAGGCGTGGCGAACGGTCTTGCGGACGGGGACTGGCCATGGCGGGTGTCCTTGGATCGGGGGCGTGGGGTATGGTCGTGCGTCGCGTGTCGCGGGCACGTCGCGGTCGACGCGCGGCGTGCATGCCGGACAACGCGGGGCGCCAGGCCGCGCGGCCATCGAGGAGTTCGTTGCCCATGCCATTCCGTTCCGTCGCGATCGCCCTCCTGCTGGCCGGCTTCGCCCTGCCGGCGATGGCGCAGGACGCGGGCGATGCACCGGAACCGGCGGCGGAGCCCGCGGTCGCGGTGTGGACGGCGGCGACGGGCGACGACTGGCTCGACACCTGGCTGGCCGACGTGAACACCTATGCGGGACGCTATCGCGGCGCGTTCGTCGACGAGCTGGTGCGTTACCAGGGCGCGCCGCGCGCGTTCATCACCGAACTGCTGGAGGCCGGTGCGCGGCCGGCGGATGTCTATCTGGCCTGCGCGACGGCGCGGGCACTGGGCCGGACCTGCCGAGAAATCGTGGGCGAATGGCGACGCGATCCCGCCGATGGTTGGGGCGACGTGCTGGCACGACTGGACGCGGGCCGCGGCACGGAGACCTTCGCGCGCGTGCGTCGCGGGCTCGTCTCGAGTTTCGATCGCTGGGCGCGGCCGATCCGGCTGGACGCGGCCCTGCGCCGCGCGTTTCCCGACCGCGGGACCTGAGCCCCCGCAGGCACCGCGCGAGGCGACGCCCGCGGGCGGATGCGGTCAGCCGATCGCCAGCGTCTTGTTCTTGCGCTCGGCGAGGCGCTTCTCCAGGTAGTGGATGTTCTGTCCACCGGCATGGAAGCCCTGGTCGCGCATGATCCGCTGCTGCAGCGGGATGTTGGTCTTGATGCCGTCGACGACCATCTCGCTCAGCGCCACGCGCATGCGGCAGATCGCCTGCTCGCGGTCGGCGCCGTGCACGATCAGCTTGCCGATCATCGAGTCGTAGTTCGGCGGCACCGCATAGCCTTCGTAGACGTGCGTATCGACGCGCACGCCCGGGCCGCCCGGCGCATGGAAGTGGCGGATCGTGCCGGGCGAGGGCATGAAGGTTTCCGGGTCCTCGGCATTGATGCGGCACTCGATCGCGTGGCCGGTCAGCACCACGTCTTCCTGCTTGATCGACAGCTTGTGGCCCGAAGCGATCATCAACTGTTCGCGGACCAGATCGATCCCAGTCACCAGTTCGGTCACCGGATGCTCGACCTGGATGCGGGTGTTCATTTCGATGAAGTAGAAGCGGCCGTCCTCGTAGAGGAACTCGAACGTGCCCGCGCCGCGGTAGCCGATGCGGATGCAGGCATCCACGCAGACCTTGCCGATCGCCGCGCGCGCCTCGACCGTGATGCCCGGCGCCGGCGCTTCCTCGACGACCTTCTGGTGGCGGCGCTGCATCGAGCAGTCGCGCTCGCCGAGGTGGATCGCATTGCCCTGGCCGTCGGCCAGCACCTGGATCTCCACATGGCGCGGGTTCTCGAGGAACTTCTCCATGTAGACCATGTCGTTGCCGAACGCGGCCTTGGCTTCCTGCTTGGTCGTCGCGATCGCGTTGACCAGCGCGGCCTCGGTGTGGACCACGCGCATGCCGCGTCCGCCGCCGCCGCCGGCCGCCTTGACGATGACCGGGTAGCCGATCTCGCGCGCGATCTTGACGTTGGTCGCGGCGTCGTCGCCGAGCGGGCCACCGGAACCGGGCACGCAGGGCACGCCGGCCTCCTTCATCGCGCGGATCGCCTCGACCTTGTCGCCCATCAGGCGGATGGTCTCGGCCTTGGGCCCGATGAAGATGAAGCCCGACTGCTCGACGCGCTCGGCGAAATCGGCGTTCTCGCTGAGGAAGCCGTAGCCGGGGTGGATCGCCTGGGCGTCGGTGACCTCGGCCGCGGCGATGATCGCCGGCATGTCGAGGTAGCTCTGCGCCGAGGCCGGCGGGCCGATGCAGACCGACTCGTCGGCCATCGCCACGTGCTTGAGGTTGCGGTCGACGGTGGAGTGCACCGCGACCGTACGGATGCCGAGGGTGTGACACGCGCGCAGGATGCGCAGCGCGATCTCACCGCGGTTGGCGATGACGACTTTTTCAAGCATCGCGGCGGCCTCAGCCGATCACGAACAGCGGCTGGTCGAATTCGACCGGCTGGCCGCTCTCGCACAGGATCGCGACGACCGTGCCCGAGGTCTCGGCCTCGATCGGATTGAACATCTTCATCGCTTCGATGATGCCCAGCGTGTCGCCGGTCTTGACCTGCTGGCCGACGGTGACGAAGGCCGGCTTGTCCGGGGCGGGCGAGGCGTAATACGTGCCGACCATCGGCGACTTGGCCACCTGGCCGGGCGGCAGCTCGTCGCCCGCGGCCTTCGGCGTGCCGCCGGTGGCGGCGTCGACAGGCGAATGCATCGGCATCACCGGCTCGGCGGCGCGCGGTGCGGCCGCGGCGGGCGCCGGGGCGTACATCATCGGCGCGGCGGCCGAGTTGCGCGACAGGCGCACCGACTCTTCGCCTTCCTTGATCTCGATCTCGGTCAGGTTGGACTCTTCGAGCAGGTCGATGAGCTTCTTGATCTTTCTCAGGTCCATGCGGGCCTCTCTCTTTGCGTGGGTCGCGCAGCTGCGCGAATACGGAAACGGGATGGGTTCGTGTCGGAGTTCAGCCGGCGCGCAGCCGGGCGATCGCGGCGTCGAGCGCGTAGCGGTAGCTGTCGGCGCCGAAGCCGCAGATCACGCCGATGGCGAGGTCGCTGAAGTAGCTGGTGTGGCGGAACGGCTCGCGGCGGTGCGGGTTCGACAGGTGGATCTCGTAGAACGGCAGGGCAATCGCGGCCAGCGCGTCGCGCAGGGCCACCGAGGTATGGGTGAACGCGGCCGGGTTGAGCAGGATCAGCGCGGTGCCGTCGCTGCGGGCGGCCTGCACGCGGTCGACCAGCTCGTGTTCGGCGTTCGACTGCAGGCTCTCGAGCGCGTGACCCGCGGCCTGCGCAGTCGCCTGCAGCGACGCGTCGATGTCGGCCAGCGTCGCATGCCCGTAGACCGCCGGCTCGCGGGTGCCGAGCAGGTTGAGGTTGGGGCCGTGCAGGACGAGGATCGAGGCCATCGGGGACGCGGTGCGGCGGGTGCGCGAAGTCTGCGGGATGTCCCCGATGGTGTCCAGTTCGCAGACGTTTGACGATTTTAAACGTGCGTTTGAATTTCCGCGGTCAGGGCGCGACCCAGCCGTCGATCTCGCCGTGGGCGAACGGACCGATCCGTTGCTTGAGCAACCGGCCGTCGGCCGACAGCAGCACGGTGTAGGGCAGCACGCCGCGCGGATTGCCCAGGCGCACGCCGGCATCGCCGGGGCCGGGCGCGTCGAGGGCGATGGCGTAGGTCACCGGAATCCGTTCGAGGAACGCGCGTACGGCCTCGGCATCGTCGAGTGCGATCCCGAGCACCTGCACGCCGTTGGCGCCCTGTTCGCGGGCGAAGCGGTCGAGCTCGGGCATTTCCTCGATGCAGGGCCCGCACCAGCTGGCCCACAGGTTCACCAGCACAGGTCGGCCGGCGTAGGCGGCGGGCAGCCGCAGCGCGGGACCGCCGAGCCCTTCGACCTCGAACGGCGCGATGACGTCGCCGCGGCGCGCGACGCTCACGCCTTCGGGTGGCGCAGGGGCGGTGGCGCTGAGGGTGTCGGCGTACAGGCGCTGGCCGGCCTCGGTCCCGAGCAGCGGACCGGGGCCGCCGACGAACAGGCTGGCGAGTACGCCCAGGCCACCGGCGACGACCGCGATCGCGACGACCGTCAGCGGACCGACCTTCATCCAGCGGATCCCGTGCGTGCCAGCGCTTCTACGACGATCGCGTCGCTGAGCAGCGCCGGCAGCACCACGCCGTCACCGCCGCCAGCCGGATACACCACGTACAAGGGCACCCCGACCGCGCCATGGGCCTCGAGGAAGGCGCCGATCTCCGGGTCCACATTGGTCCAGTCGCCGACCATGTAGGTCGCGCCGGCGTCGGCCAGCGCACCCTTGAACACGTCTCCGGACAGCACCCGGCGCTCGTTGGCCTTGCAGGTCACGCACCAGTCGGCGGTCATGTTGACGAACACCGGCGTGCCGGCGGCGCGCAATGCGGCCAGGCGCTGCGCGGAGTAGGCGACATGCGCACCGCTTTCGCTGGTCCCGGCAGTCGCCGCCACCGCCACCGGCGCCGTCAGCCGGCCGACCGCGACCACCGGCATCAGGGCGACCAGCGCCAGCGCCAGCGCGAGTCCGCGATGCAGGCCATGGCCGGTCCAGCGGCGCCGCTCGAACCACCACAGCGCCAGCGCCAGCACGGTCATGCCGGCCACCAGCAGCGCCATCGCATCGACGCCGCGCTGCTTGCCCAGCACCCAGGCCAGCCACAGCGCGGTCAGGTACATCGGGAACGCCAGCACCTGCTTCAGCGTTTCCATCCATGCGCCGGGTTTCGGCAGGCGGTCGGCCAGCGCCGGGACCAGGCCGATCAGCAGGAACGGCAGTGCCAGGCCCAGGCCCAGCATCAGGAACACCGCCAGCGCCATCGGCGTCGACGCGGTGAAGGCGTAAGCGAGCGCGCCACCCATGAACGGCGCGATGCAGGGGCTGGCGACCACGCAGGCCAGCACGCCGGTGAAGAAGTCGCCGACCGGACCGCTGCGCCCCGCCAGGGCCTGGCCGACGTTGCCGATGCGCCCGCCGAGGCTGAAGACACCCGACAGGCTCAGCCCGACCGCGAACATCAGATAGGCGAGCGCGGCGACGAACCACGGCTGCTGCAACTGGAAACCCCAGCCCATCGCCTGTCCGGCCGCGCGCAGCGCGATGACGAGCAGACCGACGCCCGCGAATGCGACCAGCACGCCGGCCGTGTACCAGAGCGCATGCGAACGCGCGGCCGCGCGGCTGCCGCCACTCTTCGCGATGCCCAGCACCTTCAGCGACAGGATCGGCAGCACGCAAGGCATCAGGTTCAACAACAGGCCGCCGAGCAGGGCCAGGCCGAGTGCGGCGAACAGGCCGATCGACGCGGTGCCGGGCGGACGGGTACGCGCCGCGTTGTCGGCGCTGGCATCGGCCGTGCCGGCATCGGCGTTCGCCGATGTGGTCGCGTCGAGGTCGTCGAAAGCATCCGCTGACCCCCGGCCTTCGGAGGCTGCGGATGCGTCGGTCGAACCGGTCGCCACATCCGCAGCAGGCGGTTCCGCGTCACGCGTGGAGGCGGCACCGGCCAACGCGGCCGCGGCCTCGGCCACAGTTTGTACGCGACCCGCCGGCAGCGCGACGCGCACCGTGCGGGTCATCGGCGGATAGCAGATGCCTTCGTCCTGGCAGCCCTGGAACGTCGCGACGACCTCGACATCCGCCGCGTCGGCGCGCGTGCGCACCAGTGGCAGCGGCACGTCGACCTGATCGAAGTACACGGTGACGTCGCCGAAGTGCGCGTCGTGATGCGCCTGTCCCGGCGGCCAGCGCGGCGCGCCGGCACGGATGCCGTCGGCGCCGTGGACCTCGAAGCGGTTGCGGTCCCGGTAGAGGTAATAGCCCTTGGCCGGGGTGAAGCGCAGCAGGATGGTGTCGCTGTCGCCCGCGATGGCCTCGAACGCGAACGCGCGTTCCGGCGGCAGGGCGTCGTTGGCGCCGGTGAGCGTCGGCGTGCGGCCGGCGCCGGCGCCGCCCAGCGCCTGGCCGAACGCGGCGAAGCCCGAGTCGGCCGCGGTGGCTGCACGCGACGTGCCCGCGCCGCCGCGCGGCAACGCGACCTGCAGCGTGCGGGTCTGCGGCGGATAGCAGATGCCGGCGTCCGCGCAGCCCTGGTACTTCACCTCGACCTGCAGCATGCCGACACCGTCGGCCGCGGCGCCGGTCAGCACACCGGTGACCTGGCGGCGGTAGGTCTCGACCTCGCCGAAGAACTCGTCGGTGTGCCTGCGGCCGGCCGGCAACTGCAGCGGGTCGGCCTTGAAGCCGTGTTCGACCCGCGCGCCCATGCGATGGCGATACAGGTAATAGCCGTCGGCGATCGCCCAGCGGATCTCGATCCGGCCCGGCGCGACCGCTTCGGCGGACACCGCGAGGGCCTCGTCGACCGGCAGCACGTCGTCGAAGCCGATGCCCTGCGCCCAGGCCGGCAGCCCGGCGACGAGCAGCAGGCAGGCCGTCAGCCACGCGGTCACGCGGGCCGGTGACGCGGCGAAGAAACGTGGCCGGCGATCGCGGCCGGTCATGGCATCGGAGGAGGGCGCACGCATCGCGCCAGTATCGCAGGCCGCCACGGCGGATGCCGAACGCGGGTTCAGCGCCGACGCCTCACGCCGACGCGTCCGGCGCGACCGCGTCGGCGATCCAGCGCAGATACGCCGGCAGCCCGCCGGCGACCGGCAGGGCGATCAACTCCGGAACCTCGTAGGGATGCAGCGCCACCAGGCGTGCGCGCAGCGCCGGCAGCTGCGCCGATGTGGTCTTGATCATCAGCAGGACCTCGTCGTCGGCGACGACCGCGCCGTCCCAGCGGTAGATCGAGCGCACGCCCGGCAGCAGGTTCACGCAGGCGGCGAATCGGTCCTCCACGAAGGCGCGGGCGATGCGCTCGGCGATCGCGGCATCGGGGCAGGTGGTGAAGCACGCGAGGACATCCATCCACACACGATACCGGTCGTCGGCCTGCACGGCGCCTCCACGCGCCGGCCACCACGCTGGCGCGCCGCAGTGCGGACGCAGAATCCCGCCAACGGGAGAAAGATGTCGCGCGCATTACTGAACCGGTCGGTATAATTACTGATCTTCCCAGACCCAGCCGAATCGCCTGGCGATTCCCACAGAGTTCGATGCGCCTGATCATCTCTTGCATTGCCGCAGCCTTACTGGCCTGCGCCGCCCTCCCCGCCGCCGCCCAGAGCGCACCTGTCGACATCGGCATCGGCGCCTCCGCGACCCGTGAAAACGAAACCACCTTCGTCGCCAGCGTGGCCTGGCTGCCGGAATGGCGTCGCACCGAAAACGGCGTCCTGCGCTGGGACGTCGGCGCGGTCTATGTGCGTGGCCGCGACAACACGCGCTTCGACCTGTCCGAAGACGCCGGCGTGTTCCACGGCGGCGCCCGCTACGAGCGCGACAACGGCTTCGTCGCCGGGTTCGGCGTCGGCGTGCAGGCCGGGCGCACCAGCGCGCTGTCGGGCAACCCGCAGTTCGTCAGCACGGTCGGCTGGCGCTGGGCGCGTTTTTCGCTGCTGGCCCGGCACATCTCCAACGCCAGCATCAAGCAGCCCAACGACGGCGAGACGATGCTGCTCGCGGCGTGGCGCTTCCGCTGAAGTCTGCAGGCCCGTCCGGATCGTCCAGGCGCTCGCCGCTGGCGCTGCATCTTCCGCGCAAGGCGGGGCCGTCACGGATGGAATGTGGGCCGTGGGCAAAAGCCCCGACTCCGTGAAGCGTGATAGCCAACCGGCGCGGCGCTCGACCGCCGCTGGCGACTCCTGACGAGTCGCCCGCTTCCCGACCTTCTTCCGCGTGGTCGGGCAGGGCATCGATTCTCCACCTCGCGTGGTGCTCCAGGCGCCGTGCCACTCGAGGAGCCGGACCTGCGGCCGCTGACGCCCGGGGCGGAAAAATTCGCGAGCCGCCCCTTGTAATCGTTCTGCCCGTGCCCATCTCCCGTCCGGTCCCGGTTCTGCCGGGTGCGTGCGCCGCGGTTTCTGGCAGTCGTCATGGGCGAGTGCTAGAATTGGCGACCGTTTTCTTTCCAATCAATTACTTAGAGAGGGTGTAATGAGCAATCTGAAGCCGCTGTACGACCGCGTCGTGGTCAAGCCTGTCGAAGCCGAAGAGAAGAGCGCCGGCGGCATCCTGATCCCGGACAACGCCAAGGAAAAGCCCACCAAGGGTGAAGTCGTCGCCGTCGGCGAGGGCAAGGCCCTGGACAACGGCAGCGTGCGCGCGCCGAAGGTCAAGGTCGGCGACATCGTGATCTACGGCCAGTACTCGGGCAGCGCCTACAAGGCCGACGGCATCGAATACAAGATCATCAAGGAAGACGACGTTCTGGCGATCGTCGGCTGATCCGCGGCGGACGCAACCGCGTCCGCGCGACCCGCGATCGATTCCGGTGGGCACCGCCCGCCAACCAACTCCCAATTTCACTCTGAGGTAATACCGCAATGGCTGCGAAGGAAATCCGCTTCGGCGAAGACGCGCGTTCCAAGATGGTGCGTGGTGTGAACGTGCTCGCCAATGCCGTCAAGGCAACCCTGGGCCCGAAGGGCCGCAACGTCGTGCTCGAGAAGAGCTTCGGCGCGCCGACGATCACCAAGGACGGCGTGTCCGTCGCCAAGGAGATCGAACTGGCCGACAAGTTCGAGAACATGGGCGCGCAGATGGTCAAGGAAGTCGCGTCCAAGACCTCCGACAACGCCGGTGACGGCACCACGACCGCGACCGTGCTGGCCCAGGCGTTCATCCGCGAAGGTTCGAAGGCCGTCGCCGCCGGCATGAACCCGATGGACCTCAAGCGCGGCATCGACCAGGCCGTCAAAGCGGCCGTCGCCGAGCTGAAGAGCCTGTCCAAGCCGACCGCCGACGACAAGGCGATCGCCCAGGTCGGCACGATCTCGGCGAACTCCGACGAGTCGATCGGCAACATCATCGCCGACGCGATGAAGAAGGTCGGCAAGGAAGGCGTGATCACCGTCGAGGAAGGCTCGGGCCTGGACAACGAGCTCGA
>Ga0160439_1000066_pt1 | contig 96760 bp, 88 predicted proteins | sample HID1975M_E0MG_FD_108201 | JGI IMG/M metagenome (GOLD analysis project Ga0160439, IMG submission 108201) | Enriched soil microbial communities from UW Madison campus, WI, USA - HID1975M_E0 MG | ecosystem: Environmental > Terrestrial > Soil > Unclassified | place: USA: Madison, Wisconsin...
CCTGGCCGACATCGATCCCTTCTACACCAGCTACACCCAATCCAACCTGGGCCTGGGTTTCAGCGCGGCCAACACCATGCGCTGGGACAACATGGTCATGTACCGCACCCCTTCGGTGAACGGTTTTGAATTCGGCATCGGCTACTCGTTCAACGCGGACGACACGACCGCCGACCAGACGGGCTTTCGCACCGCCGACAACACGCGCGGCATCACCGCCGGCCTGCGCTACGTGCAAGGCCCGCTGAACGTCGCGCTGACGTACGACCAGTTGAACGGCTCGCACCGCAGCGCGACGATCGACCAGGACGCCACGCCGCGCCAGTACGCGCTGGGCGTGTCGTATGACCTGGAAGTCGTGAAGCTGGCCGCCGCCTACGGCCGCACCACGGACGGCTGGTTCGTCGGCCAGGACCTGCCCGCCGGCACGCCCTTCAGCGACGAGTTCGGTACCAACCGCTTCGTGAACGGCTTCAAGGCGAACGCCTACATGCTGGGCGCGACCCTGCCCGTGGGCGGCGCCAGCAGCGTCTTCGCCTCGTGGCAACACGTCGCCCCGTCCAACGACAAGTTGACGGGCGGCGATGCGAACATGAACGTCTACAGCGTGGGCTACACCTACGACCTGTCCAAGCGCACCAATCTGTATGCCTACGGTTCGTACGGCACGGATTACGCGTTCATCGACGGGCTGAAGAGCACCGCCGCAGGCGTGGGCATCCGCCACCAGTTCTAAGCGTCGCACTGCGTCAAAACGCGCCGGCCCCTAACGGGGCCGGCGTTTTTTATCGCCGGGCGATTCGCCGTAGATGCGGCGGTACATCGCGATGAACGCACTGTCGCTGGCGTACCCCACCGCGTGCGCGACGGCCGTGACCGACATGCCTTCGGCCAACCGCGCCCGGGCGAACAGCAAGCGGGTCTGCGTGCGCCAGCGGGCAAACGGCAATCCGGTTTCGGTCAGGAACAAGCGCTCCACGGTGCGGCTGCTGGCGCCCACGCGGCTGGCCCAATCCTCCAGGGACAGCGGGCAGGCCGGGTTCGCCAGCAATTCGCGGGCGATGGGCACAAGCCGGCGGTCGCGCGGCATCGGCAGAGGCATGGGCGCAGCGGGTGCTGCCGCCAATTCATCCAGCAAGGTATCCACGATGCGGCTCTGCGCCGCGGTCAGTCCGGCGTCGGCCGACCAATCCGTCACGCGCAGGATCAGCTCTCGCAACAGGGGATTGACGTCCAGGATCTGCGGTTCGGCGGGCAATCCCGGATAGGCCTGCACGTCGAAATACAGGCTGCGGTAGGCGAACGTGCCATGCATGGCCGTGCGGTGCGTGCAACCGGCGGGCAGCCATGCGGCCTGCAGCGGCGCCAGTTGCCCCACCCGGTCCGGCAAGAACAGCGTGACCCCGCCTTCGGCCTGGTAAAGCAGCTGCGTGCGGCGATGCGTGTGCCAATCCGAGGCGTGGGCACGGGTATCGATGGCCAGCCCGACAACGGGGCAAACGGCGCTATCGGGATCCAGGACGGAGTCTGGCGAGTAATGCGGCATGTCGGATTGACGATGTTTTATGGCGAAACAGCTTGATTTTGCTTCGCCCAGGCTGGATACGCTAGGCCCTTTTTTCCCGCACCCATGAAACACGCCTCCGCCCGCCGCGATGGGCTGCCGCCGCGCGGCTTGATCCTTGCGCTTCTGGCCCTGCCGCAGATCGCCGAGACCATTCTTGCCCCCGCCCTGCCGGACCTGACCCGGCACTGGCGATTGGACGCCGGCGCCGCCCAATCCGTCATGGGCATCTTCTTCCTGGGCTTCGCGCTGGGTGTCCTGCTGTGGGGACATCTGGCCGACGTCTGGGGCCGCCGTCCCGCCTTGCTCGCCGGCCTGGCCACAGGCCTGGCCGGGACGCTATGCGCGCTGGGGGCGCCCAGTTTCGAAGCCTTGTTGTTCGGCCGTTTCGTCCAGGCGGCCGGACTGGCGACGTGCTCGGTCGCGACGCAGACGCTGTTGCGCGACCGCCTGGCCGGCGACGCCCTGACGCGTTATTTCGTGACATTGGGCGCAGTGCTGGCGTGGTCCCCCGCCGTCGGACCCTTGGTCGGCCAACTGGTCTCGGACCGCCTGGGTTACCAGGGCGTGCTGCTGGCGATTGCGCTGGTCATCATGCTGCTGCTGGGCGCGGGCGGCCGTCTCCTTATCGAGACGCGTGGCGCCGCCACGGCCGCTGTCCCGCTACGGACCCTTGGCCGCCACATGCTGGCGGACGCGCCGCTGCGGCGCACCGCCGTGCAGGTCGCCGGCTTGAACTTCCTGGTGTTCTCGTTCTATTCCGCTGGCCCGTTCATGGTTGGCCCTCTGCCCGGCCTGGGATTTGGTTGGGTCGGCCTGGCCGTTGCCGCTGCCGGTTGCCTGGGCGCGGCCAGCAACCGGCGCCTGCCGGCCGAAACCGGTCCGGCGCAACGCGTGCGCTATAGCATGCGCTGCGTCCTGGCCGGCGTAGTGACGCAATGTGCCGTGGTGTGGCTGTTGCCGCAGCCGGGGCTGGTGTGGGCCATCGCGGCGTTGCCCCTCTTCGCAGGCTATGGACTCGCCATCCCGAACCTGCTTGGCCCGGCCTTGAAGCAGTACGGCCACTGCCTGGGACGGGCGGGCGCCTTGTTCGGGCTTGGCTACTACACCCTGTTGGGCGCGGGATTGGCGGCCAGTTCGTGGCTGCCCTTTGACTCGGCCCTACCCTTGTCTTGCGCGTGGCTCGCGGTATGTGCGCTGCTGCTGGCCACGCAGCGTCGACCTCATCCGCGCGCGCCCGCGCGTTCCAGCAACTGAACCGTGGCACGCTGCCCGCGTTGGCGGGCATGCGCAAGCGGCGTGCGGCCATCGGCATCGGCCAGGTTCACGTCGGCGCCGCCCTCGATCAACAGCGCCACGATCTCCTGATGGCGCGGGCCGCCGTCGCTCAAGATGATGGCTTCCAGCAACCCCGTCCAGCCAAGCCGATTCACGTGGTTGGGATCCACGCCGGCCTTCAGCAGCGTCTTCACGACCTCGACGTGGCCGCGTTCGCACGCAGGGATCAACGCCGTCCCGCCATAGCGATTGGTGCTTTTCAGGTCTGCGCCGTGACGTAGCGTCAGGTCCAGGATCTCGCGATAGCCTTGCGCGCCCGCCAGCAGGTAGGCGCTGTCCTGCATCTGGTTCTGCGCGTTCACGTCCGCCCCCGCCTCGATCAGGACGCGCGCAGTTTCAGCATGGTTGCCTTGGGTCGCGCGCAGCAAGGCCGTGTTGCCCTCTGCGTCCCGCGCCTCCAGCGGCGCGCCGCTGGCCAGCAATTCGCGCACGCGCGCCGTCTCGCCCTGTGCGGCCGCGGTCCGCAATTGCGCAGCCGGGTCCTCGGCCGCCATCGCCCCCGCGCCCACGGCACTCAAGACCGCAACAAAACAAGCCCGCCAGAATTTGATGATCGCCATGCCGGTATCCTTTTCATGAATCACAGGTAGATTATGGACAAGCACGCCGGCATTGGGAATTTCCCTTACCCACGGACAGTGCAATACGCGGGACATACGCGCTAGTCATGATTCGATACCTTTCGATCGCAGCCCCTGCCGGCCAATGACCCAGAACTCTACCCCCCAGACTCCCGCCCTGATTCACCGCCCCCTCGCGCGCCTGCTGGCCGCGGCCTTGTTGCCCCTGGCGCTGGCCGCCTGCAATGGCGGCGGCGATGACGACGACGACACGCCCGCCGTTACCCCACCGCCTGTTGTCGTCGACCCGGCGCCGGAACCCGAGACGCCCACGCGCAACACCGCCTATCTGAAGGCCAAGGCCGGCGACGTCATCCAGGTCCGCATCGAAGAGCTGAACCCCACGCAAGCCGCCATCGGCTACGACCAGATCTACTACAAGCTGGGACGCTGGCAAGGCGACTTCAATCGGTCCACGTGGGCGGCCGATCCCGCCTTGCAGCTGGACTATCTGGACCGCACCGTCGGCAAGAAATTCGACGACTATTGCGAAGACATGGGCGGCACCGAACGCGCGCAGAAGTTCGCGGACATCGCCGCGGCCCGCGCCGCGCGGCTGGACCAGCCCGCCACCTTCGCCTGCAAGGACGCACCAGGCACGCATACGGAAAACCTGAAGACCGTCGTGGTCGGCTGGGACGGCAATCTGTACCTGACCGACGGCCACCACACGTTCTCGTCCTTGCGCATGATTTTCGACGGTGGCCCCAAGCTGCCCGTCTGGGTGAAGGTCGACGCCAACTACAGCGACCTGCCCACCGCGTCTGCATTCTGGCAACGTATGGTCGACGAGCGCCGCGCCTGGTTGCGCGACGGCCAGAACCAGCCCATCACCGTGGACCAGTTGCCCACCCGCCTGGGCATGGCCAACGCCGATGAGGCCGGCGGCATGCAAGAGGACCGCTACCGCTCGCTGGTCTACTACACCCGCGACGTCGCCTACAAGAACGGCAGCCTGCCCGAATTCGCGGAATTCCTGTGGGGTGACTGGCTGCGCCGCCAGGCCGCAACGGGCCAGTTGCCTGCGCTTGACCAGTACAAGATGCAAGCGCCTGCCACGCCCGCGCAGATCCTGGCGGCCAGCTCGTTCAACGCGACGCTGGTGCCGGGCGGCGCGAACGACAGCTACGCCACCGCCGTGCGGGACGCGTCCTTGAAGATGGGCGCGCTGGCCGCCACCGACATCGTGTTCGACGATCGTACGGCGGCCAGCCTTGGCGGGATTCCGCTGCTGGCGAACGTCGCAGCCGGAGTTTCCATCAAGGGCTCGCGCGACACGCTGGACGAGCTGATCCGTAACGACGTCAAGAGCGACAACACCCCGCGCAACGCCGGCAAGCTGTGGTTCGCCGTCAACTACCGCGCTTGCGGCAAGCCCGCGGCAGGCACCTGCTGGGGCTGGTAGGACGGTGCGCCGCCCTAGGCGGCGATCTGCATGGCCGGCCGGGCATTGACCCGGTCGCACCATGCCCGCACATGCGGGTGGTTCTGCACCGCCCCCAGGAAGGCGCTGTACCCGACCACCGATCCGACGATCAGGTCGGCCAGCGAATACGCCGCGCCCAGGATCCAGGGCTGCTTGGACAGATGACCGTCCAGCACGGCCAGCAGCGCATTCATGTCCGCGAGGCCGGCCTCGGCCTGCCTGGCATCCCGGCGCGCCTCCTCTCCGTGGGTCGCGTGGTACACCCGCCAGAGCACGGCGCCATACGACACATAGCTCCACGCGCACCAAGACATGGCCAGCAGACGCGCCGGCGTGTCCGGCGCCGGCCACAGCCCCGCGTCGACGCCATAGCGTTCCCCCAGCCACAATTGGATCGCCAGGGACTCGAACATCGGCGCACCATCCACCGTCAGCGTCGGCACCTTGCCGTGGGGATTGAGTGCCAGGAATTCCGGACGCCGTTGCTCGCCTGCTTCGATGTCGACGACGACACGCTCGTGGGGCACGCCAAGTTCCGTCAAGGCGCTGGCAATGGGCAGCGCACTGGACCTGGGGTGCCAGTAAAGGACGATGGACATGGGCAAATCTCCTATTCATCTGCAAGAAGCTTCGTCCGCGGCGGAATGCCTCGGTCAGCAGGCGCCACTGTAGAAGCCATTGCGGACAGATTCCGCCCTCGATTCGCGGTATCGTAGGCCGATGCTAACCGCCAGCAATCGCCTGCTACGCCTGCTCTCGCTGCTGCAAACCCGCCGCCACTGGGCGGGCGCCGAGCTTGCCCAGACCCTGGCCATCCACCCGCGCACCCTGCGACGTGACATCGATCGGCTGCGCGAACTGGGCTATCCCGTCCAGGCCAGCAGCGGGGTCGCCGGCGGCTATGCCTTCCGCCCAGGCAACGCCTTGCCGCCGCTACTGCTGGATGACGACGAAGCGCTGGCGGTGGCCATCACGCTGCGCACCGCGGCCACGGGATCGGTAGGAGGCATCGAAGAGTCCGCGCTGCGCGCGCTGGTGAAGCTTGAACAGGTCATGCCGGCGCGCCTGCGGCGCCGGGTAGAGGCTTTGAAAGCGGTCATCGTGCCGATAGACCGGGGCGGCCCGACCGTCGACGCGGGCTTGCTCGCCACGCTGGCCGCCGCCTGCCGCGACCAGCTTCTTATCGAGTTCGGCTATACCGACATCCGTGGCAAGACCAGCCGCCGGCATGTCGAACCCCAGGGTATGGCGCACACGGCCCAACGCTGGTATCTGGTGGCATGGGACCCGGCACGCGACGATTGGCGCACGTTCCGCATCGACCGCATTACCGGCACGCCGAGCGTCGGCGGCCATTTCACGCCGCGTCCACCGCCTGAAGGCGGAGACCTGCGGGCGTTCGTCTCACGGTCGATTCACGTGGCGCCGTATGCGGAACAGGCGCAGATCATTCTGCACGCGCCCCTGGCCGTCATGGCGCAGCAGCTGGCCGAATCCGCCAGCCAGCTTCAGCCCTTGGACGAGGCGCGCTGCCTGCTGCAATGCGGTGCCGATTCGCTGGATTCCCTGGCGTACTGGCTGATGACGCTGGACGTGGATTTCGAAGTGCTCGCGCCGGACGCGTTGCGGGACCGCCTGAAAGCCGCGGCGCAACGCCTGACGCGCAGCGTGCAGGCCTAGCCAGGCCCGCGCTCAGAGGACCTTTTCGGTATTGTCGGCCTTGGTCAGTTGCTGCATGGCCAGCGACAGCTTGGCCGCAATCGCCAGGCGCTCGTCGGCCGACATCGCGTCGTATTCCTTCTTCGAAATGCCCAGCGAGGCCAGCGCGGCATAGAACATCTTTTCTTCCAGCGACATGGACGCGTAGTCCATGAATTCCTGCTCGGCGCTGGACGGCGCCGATACCGTGCTGCCCGACACCCCGCCCGCCATCGCAGACTGATTGCGCTCGGCAGCGTTCAGGAAGGCAGTGCGGAATGCGCCGTCCGCGCCGGCGGAAGACGTGCCGGCGGAAGGCGCGCCGGATGCCCTGGCGCCCAAGGCGTTCGCGATGTTCGTGGTGTTCATGTCGGTCATCCAGAAGGCGGGATCTCCCGCAGCCTGACACGGTAGCGCCGGCAAACCGTCGGAGATGGGGCGGTCTGACGCCCGATCCTGCCCTTTTTCCCGCTATTGCCGTTTGTGTATTTTTCGCATGCTTCGAGTATCTTGTGGCTCTTTCCCGCCCTTTCCGAGACCCGAACAATGAGCATCGATTCCCTCCCCGCCCAGGACAAGCACGCCGCGCCCGGCGCGGACGCCTTTCTTCAATTCCTGGTCAACCTGGTGAACAACGGCAGCCAGATCGAAAGCATCGGTGTCACGTTGCAAATGGGCGGCATGCTGGTGTCCGGCTCGATCGTGTCGGGCGCGGAATACTTCGACCGCTTCGCCGCCAGCTTCACGAATTCGCTCAGCGCGATGGATGCGGACACCCGCAGCACCGTGCACGCTTCCCTGGCCGAACTGGGCGACGTCTTCCGCGTGCCCCAACCCGCTGATCCGCTGCCCAACTACATCCACTTGTCCGACGCCTTGTTCTTCGCGGCCGACGGCACGCCTGTCGCGGGACAACCCACGCTGTGGCGCGGCCGCACCAGCGCAGTCGACGGATTCATCCTGGGCCGTTTGCAATCTGACGCGGCAAGCTGAAACACCCCGCCGGCCGACGATCAGCCCAGAAAGCGCGTCGTACAGGCGTTGAATGAACGCCACTGGCTGCTATCGGCTTGCAGCCAGGTGTCCAGGCATTCCGGGCTGAGCGGTCCGGCCATCGCGACGCCGCGGTAAAGCAGTTGGCCATGCGCGCGCATCCAGGCGAAATCGCGGATGTCGTCGACGCCGCTTGCCACCACTTGCAGGCCGGCGCTCCAGGCACGTTCCATCAATGTGAAGAACCGGCCCTGCGTCGACCGGCTTTCGAACAGGCCAGGCGGAATCTCCACTTGCAGCCCGTCGACGCGCAGCAGCCCGTGCGCCGACGCCGCCCCCTGCGCGCGGGGCGCGAGCCGCGCACGCAAGCGGGGATGAAAATCCGGATAGCGCGCCAGGAGGTCGGCGCGTTTGGACAGTCTGCCGCTCACCGGCACCGTGAACGTGACGTTTGACGCAGGAATGGTCAAGGGCGCAATGTCATCATGGCAGGCCAGCTTGTTGACCCAGATCGCATCGTCGATCAAGCCGATACCCAGTTCGGCGCACAGGCGTTCTCCCAGACAACCGGAGGCGGTCACATCCAGCGGATGTTCGAACGACAGTTCGATCGGCGTATCGAACTTGTTGAAGAATGCCACACCGGCCTGTAGCCCCGCGCCCGGCCCGGAGGACGTGAGACCGCCCCAGACAGAAGGCCGGGAACGCCCCAGCACGGCGTATTCGTGGACTTGGCCTTGCGCCGTGAATACGGGCTGAAAGCGCAGCAGGACGGATTGTTCGTGCACGGGCCAGAGTCGAGTGTCGTCCTTCATAGGGGTCAGGATCATTCCGTTATCGATTGACGTCTCAATTGACGCCTGCCCGATACTGCCCAACCGTGATCACCAACTGAACAAGAAAGTTCTGAAAGGGCGGGCACCAGTGCCCGTGGCACGGAAGGAACACCCACGAGCGAGCCCGGCGGGAAATCCTCACGACTCCTGTTTACTTTGAGATTTTTCTTATTCTCTTAGTAAGCGGGTGTTTCTATCATCGGAACAATGCTGGTAGAAGACCGTGGCGTTCCCGCCCTTGAACCTCAGGCCGCGCCCCGCGCGGCTTCATTGCTGCTGCACTGTCTTGCAGTGGCCCTGCTCGTCTGCATCGCGGCCGGCGCCACGCTCTACCTGTACTGGGCCTTCAACAATGTCGTGTCCTCCCACCGCCGCCACATGAACGCGGCCGCCTACGATGCGCAGCAATTCTTCGACCAGCGCGAAGCGCTGCTGCGGTCCCTGTCGGCATCGGCCGTGCGCAACGTCGGCAGCGCACACCTGGACGATGCGCTGGCCCACACGGGCGCGGCCGCACAGGTAGAAATCCTGCCGCTGCAAGTAGCGGATGGCACTTACGACTGGGCGCTGGTGCTGACCCACCGCGACCTGCGACGCGTGGCGCTGGCCCGCACCAAAGTGGTCTACAGCTCGCCCCGCCATGCCAGCACGCTGCGCATGGCCGCCCGCGATCAGGTCGCGCTGGCGCCGATCCCTGCCGATACCCAGGCATGGCTGTCGCGCACCTTGGCCAACATCACCCTCCGGCCGTCCTCCACGGGACAAACCCGGATCATCTGGCTGCACCCGCCACAAGACACCGACAAGCGCCTCTTCCTGTTCACCCCACTCGATCCCGTTGAACCCGAGGCCGGCTGGATCGGCCTGGAAGTCCAAGGCGTAGAGTCCGCCGTGGATACGCCGCAAGCTGGTGCGGGCAACTACGTGCTGTTCGACGAGCGCAACCGCCCCGTGCTGCACAGCCCGGACCCCGCCGCCGACCGCGCGCTGGCGCATACCGCGCGCAAGGACGCTTTCGGCCTGCAGGGCCCAGGGTGGATCCCCGACTATCTGGTGCTGAGCAAATCAGTGGGGGACGACGGCTGGCGGCTCGTGTACTACACGCCGCTTATGCGTGTGCTGCAAGACAACGCATTCGCCTTGCAGACAGCGGCCATCGCTTGCCTGTTGCTGACGTTTGCCGTCGTCCTGCAGATTCGCTACATCCGCCGCCATCTTGTCTTGCCCGCGGTGCGCCAGTACGAAACCCTGGCCGGCGACCTCTCATCGCTCAGGCGCGCCGAACAATCCCTGCTGCAGGCCAAACGCGATGCCGAGGCCGCCAACCAGGCCAAGACCGTGTTCCTCACTACGATGAGCCACGAGATCCGAACGCCGCTATACGGCATCCTCGGCACGCTGGAACTGTTCTCGCTCACACCCGTCAGCCGCCAACAGGCGCAGTATCTCGAAACCGTCCAGCAATCGTCGGCGACGTTGCTGCGCACGATCAACGACACGCTGGACCTCTCCCGCATCGAAGCCGGCCACACGGCGCTGCAGTGCGCCCCGTTCTCGCCCGTTGAACTGCTCAACAGCGTCGTCGCCAGTTTTGCCGCGCGCGCACAAGCCAAAGGGTTGCAGACCTATGCCCTGGCCGACCCCGACATGCCCGCCGCCGTCATCGGCGATGCGACGCGCATCCGGCAGATCCTCGACAATCTGGTCAGCAACGCCATCAAGTTCACGGACTCGGGCCGGATCGTGTTGCGCCTGAAGCTTGCCGGCAGCAGCCACGAAGGTGCCTGCCTGGCCTTTCAGGTCGCGGATACGGGCGCCGGCATCGCGCCGGAGCACCAGATCAGCTTGTTCGACCCCTATTACCAGGTGGAGACGGACGACCCGGCTTCCCTGCCGGGCACGGGCCTGGGACTGGCGATCTGCCGTCGCCTTGCAGAAGCGATGCAGGGCCGGCTCAACGCCGTCAGTGAACTCGGCCTGGGCACCAGCGTCACGTTCGACGTCCGACTGCCGCATGCGCCGGATACCCCCGAGGCCCCGGGTCCCGACCTGAGCGGCACGGCCGTGTACGTGCAGGGCGCCGTACCCGAGATCGTCCACAACCTGTGCGGATGGCTGCGCCACTGGGGAGCGGTGGCCCTGCCGTATCCCTTAGCCGGCACTGCGGCCCTGGACCCCGCCGTGCTGGTGCAGACCTGGCCACACACGGACGGGCGCGGCGACTGGAACGGCCCGCAAGTCATTATCCATCCGCCGGGCTTGCCTGCGCCCGATGAATGCAGTCCGCACACCTGGGTCGCCAACGCCAGCAGTCTTGCCGGTATCCGACTGGCGGTCCACCAGGCGCACATCGGCCTGGCCCGCCGCACGCCGCATCAGGCCAAGGCCGCAACCGAATCCCTGAATCTACGGGTGCTTATCGCGGAGGACAATCCGATCAGCCAGTTCATCCTGCGCGAACAACTCGAGCACCTGGGCTGCCACGTCGTCTTGGCAGGCAATGGCCAGGAGGCGCTGAACTTGCCTGGCTTGATGGATTTCGACGCCGTGCTGACCGACTTGAACATGCCCCTGGTCGACGGATATGAGTTCACGCGCCGTCTGCGCAAGCGGGGATATGAAGGCCCCATCCTCGGCATCACGGCGAACGCCTTCGAGGACGAGCAGCGCCGCGGCAGAAATGCCGGCATGACGCGCCTGCTGGTCAAGCCTTTGGCGCTGTCCGCCATGCGTCAAGCCCTGCAGGCACTGCAAGGCATTCGGAGCTGACCATGACTCGCGATCCCAAGGGCCCCCAGCGGGGCGGCGAAGCGCCTCGACGTGGTGGCCCGGCCCCGGCCGTGCCCGCCAGGCTCCGCCGTCTTTTCCTGGACACGATGAACACTGACCTGGCGACGCTGGAGCAGTCGCTGGCTCAACTTGACGCGCAGTCAGCTCAACAGACACTGCATCGCATACGCGGCGCGCTGGCCATGGTAAAACTGACCAAAATATTGACAAGCGTCGATGCCTTCGACACGCAGGTCAGGCGTGACGGCTGGAACGAGCACGCGTTTCGGACGGCATCAGGGCTCGTGCTTGAACTACGAGCATTCCTGGCTCAGGTATGAGTCGTGGCGCAGCGTGGTCCCGATGTCCCTCCTGCTCATTTCACCGTGCGCCTTCGAATGGAACGTCTCAGAATAGTCCTTGCCGATGACCATCCCCTGGTGCTGATGGCCATGCGCGACCTGCTCGATAGAGAGCTCAGTTTCGAGATCACCGCGACGCTTTCCAGCCCGACGGCGCTGGTCGACCACCTGCGCAGCGACCAGCCGGATGTGATCATCACCGACTATTCCATGCCTGGCGACGACACTTATGGCGACGGCATCCGTCTGGTCAAATACCTGGCACGACATTTCCCGCGCGCGCGGCTCGTCGTGCTGACGATGGTATCCAACCCGATGATCATTTCGGCGCTGTACGACGCGGGGGTGTCCGCCGTGGTGCTCAAGCGCGACAACCTGGCCGAAATCGTGACCGCCTTGCGGACGCTGCAAGCCGGCCGCAAATACTATCCCCCCGGCTTTCAGCGCGAAGGCGCCGAGGATTCACACACCAGGTTCATCGGCGAACGCATCAATAGCCTGTCGCCCAAAGAGTTCGAAGTGCTGCGCCACTTCATCCGCGGCGAGTCCATGATGCAAGTCGCCGAGACGCTGCAGCGCAGCGTCAAGACGGTAAGCGGACAAAAGATCTCGGCCATGCGAAAACTGAATGTGCAGACCGACCAGGAACTGGTAGCGTTCTGCGTCGAATGCGGGATTTTCCAGTAACCCTCTACAAAAGCCTATGACCTCAACGTCCTACACGGGCGGTTGCTTGTGCGGCCACATCCGCTTCGCCGCCACCGGAACGCCGCAAAATCCTCACGCCTGCTCCTGCGAATTCTGCCAGCGGCATTCTGGGGCACCCAGCCTTTGCTGGGTGGAATTTGCGAAGGACGACGTTGCGTGGCCCGGCCCGGGCGGCGCGCCATCGCGCTACCGATCGTCCGACTATTCCTCGCGGTTGTTCTGTCCGCGCTGCGGCAGCACCCTGGGCGCCATCGACGATGGCCCGATCGTTGCGCTGGTGACAGGCAGCTTCGACGTCCGAGACGACCCCGCGCTGAAGCCGACCTCGCATTCCTACGCAGACCTGTGCCCCACGTGGCATCCCGTGGCGGATGGATCCGGTCAATAGCTTCGGGCCAATGCCAGGCGTCCACGCCAAGCCATGATCACGACCTTACTAGCTTGGTATCCTAGCGCTTGCCCCGCCGGGCGTGGCGCATTCCTGCTCCGCACGCGAGGCATCGAACCGAGACGACAAGCATGACGCAAGACCAGATTGAAACCGTGACCGACGCTCACGTGGACCGCAAGGCAATGGAGGCCTTGATTGAACGCGCGGCGGGCAGTCCGCTGTCGTTCCAGGACTGCGATTTTCAGGATGCCGACTTTTCTCGGCTGGATTTACGCGGCGCGCGGTTCACGGCCTGCGCCATTGCGAACGCCTCGTTCCAGGGCGCCACGCTTGCCGATACGTCATGGGTGCGTTGCCGCGGCGGCCAAGCCAACTTCGCCTCGGCCGACGCCGGCGACGCCGTGTTCCAGAACTGCGACCTGAACAACGCCAACTGGCGCCGGGCTCGCCTGGCGGCGGCCCGGTTCCAGGGCTGCAAGCTGACCGGTTCCGATTTCGACGGCATCGCCTGCCTGGGCTGGACCGTGGAGGAATGCCTGCTGGTGGGCGCGCTGCTGCGCGGCGTGTCGTTCCGCAAGTCCAACATCATGCAGCTGGACTTCTCGGATGCCGACCTGGCCGGCAGTGATTTCCGCGATTCTGTGTTCCATGGCGGCAGCCTGCGCAACGCCAACTTGAAGAACGTCCGCTTTGAAGGCGCTGACCTGCGTGAAGTGGACTTGAGCGGCATCGACCTGACGGTTGCCGCGCGCCTGGCCGGCGCCACCATCTCCAAAGCGCAGGCCGCCGTGCTGTTGGCCGAATTGCGCATCAGCGTGATCTGACGCGCCCGCGACAGACGGCCGCCCGTAGGCCGCCGCCTGCACGTTCGCGTTGCAAGCCCGGGAGTGATCCCGGGTTTGGCCTTCAGTGCGATCCGACCTATGCCCCCATGGCCGGATCACTTACCGTGTGCTTGCCGGTCTCTACCCGCCCCGCAAAGCGACGGTAGTACGTGGGGTCGCTTGCGCAGGTGACGGCGAAGTCGTACCACTGCGCGCTGCCTTCCAGCGACCAGTGCAACGACGCCTTCGCCTTGCCCGCCACCGCCTCGCGCCACGGGCCGTCCTGGCGGTAGGCCATGGCGGTCACCGTGAAGTCGGCGGTCTTGGCGCCAGTGTTCATGAGCTCGGCATAGACGTCGCCATTGGCGATGTCGTAGCAGACGCGGATCTCGGGCGCGACGTCGGTGTCGGCGATGCGGTTGGTGTCGCCCTTGAAGTGCCGATGCAGGCCGTTGGGACCCAGCACCCACAGGTCGTAACGGCCAAGATTGTCCTGGAACGCATTCCAGGTATCCGAGAGCGACTTCTCCGCTTCCACGACATAGCGACGTGGGACGCGGGCCAGGTTCAACTGGTCATACACGTGGAAGACGGCCGCCTGCTTGCCCGTGTTGGAGAACAGCAGTTCCACCATGCCCTCGGCGCTGCAGCGCGCGCTGACATGCAGCTCGTAGGGCAGCGCGCGCGACGGGCGCGTCCCGCTGGCCTGGATGGGCAGTTGCATATCGGTCGGCAACGGCATCGCGGGCAAGGCTTCCTGCGCGGTGCGCAACTGGTCGGCGGCGCTACGCGTGCTGCGGCCGGCCAGGGTCGGCAACGCTTCGGTGTTGGGCGTCTGGAAGTTGAAGGCGGTGGTGAGGTCGCCACAGACCGCGCGGCGGAACGGGCTGATGTTGGGCTCGTTCACCCCAAATCGGGCCTCCAGGAAACGCAGCACCGACGTGTGGTCGAAGACCTGCGAATTGACCCAGCCTCCGCGGCTCCACGGAGAAATCACGAACAAAGGCACGCGCGGGCCGGGGCCATAAACGCGGCCATCCGGGGCGGGCTGGGTGCGGCTGCCTGCCGGCGCCGGATGCGAGAAATACTCGAACCCCATGTCGGCATCGCTCAGGGTGGATTTGCCCGCCTTGCCGAGGCCGGAGTCAGGCGACGGCGCCGACGGCGACGGCACGTGGTCAAAGTAGCCGTCGTTCTCGTCGAAGTTCACCAGCACCACCGTCTTGCCCCAGACTTCCGGCACGGCGGTCAACGCATCCAGCACTTCCTGCAGGAACCACGCGCCTTGCACGGGGCTGGACGGGCCGGGGTGTTCGCAATAGATCGAAGGCGCATTCATCCAGCTGACCTGCGGCAGCTTGCCTTCCCGGATGTCGCGCTTGAACGCGTCCAGATAGTTTTCGGGCGCAGTGCCGGGCAAGGTGTTGGCGATGCCCTTGTAAAGCGGATGGCGCGCGTTGTCGCTTGCCGCGTCGTAGGCATGGTAGGGCAGCGCCTGCCCGGTGTTGGCATACGGCACGCCGGGCTCGCCGCCGCTGGATACTGGGAAGCCCGAGGCCACGTTCGCGCGGCGGAACTGCTGGAACGCGCCCAGCATGTTGTCGCCCCATTCGTCCGGCATGTTCTGGTACGAAATCCAGCTGATGCCTGCCTCTTCCAGGCGTTCGGCATACGTCTTCCAGGTGTAGCCGCGGTTCTGCGTCGAGGCCTGCCCGTCGATCCAGTCCCATTCATTGTTGACGAACGATGCGCCACCGGCCGTGGCGCCGTTGGTGCCCGTCAGATGGAAAGAGCGGTTGGCGTCGGTGCCGGTGTGCATCGAACAGTGATAGGCATCGCACAAGGTGAAGGCGTTGGCGAGCGCGAACTGGAACGGGATTTCGCGCTCTTTGAAGTAACCCATCGAGATATCGGTTTTTTCGGCAGGCCATCGCGTCATGCGGCCATGATCCCATGCTGCCTGGCTGTCGACCCATGTGTGATGGGCGCCATCGGCGCGCTGCGCGTTGTTGGCGCTGCCGTCCAGATGGTAGGGCGTAAGCACGGCGCCGTTGGCGCGCTCCTGCTGCCAGACCTTGCGCCCGTTGGCGAGCGGGATCGTGAAGCGGTCTCCGAACCCGCGCACGCCCTTGAGCGTGCCGAAGTAATGGTCGAAGGAGCGGTTCTCCTGCATCAGGATGATGACGTGTTCAACATCCTTAATGGTGCCGGTGACGTTGTTGGCGGGGATGGCCAGCGCGCGGCGGATGGCGGGCGGGAACGCGGCCAGCGCGGCGGCGGCAAAGCCTGCGCCCGTGGTGGTCTGTAGGAAATTACGGCGGGAAGTCATAGGCGGAATCCGGAGTCGTTGAGGAGAGGAACAAACACGGCCAAGCGGGTTGGCGCGCGGCGGCTCACGGCGCGCAGCGCAGCAACGGCGCGGGCGGCGTGGGCTGCTCCGTAACGGGAGGCTCAGGATTGGTCGTGGGCGGGTCGTCGCTATCGTCTCCGCCACAGGCGGACAGGGAAACGGCCACGAACAACGTGGCCGCAAGCATCTTTGCTAGGCGTTTGGGGGGCATGGGAAGATCGGTCCAGGGTGGGGGGCAGGCATTCATGCCGCTGTCAGCCGGCATGACCCCCGCGAGTCTAGGAACGCGACGTGACAGCCCCGTGAATGGACGACCCGCCCGGCGACGGTGATGTATCGGTGTATTTCTGCTCGCGCAGATACGGCCGCCAGAATGAAAAGGACGACCGCGCCTTTATCACGTCCGCCGGTTGGGCGCGCTACCGCGGCGCAGGAACCGCTGTTCGACCACCACGCTGCCCCATTGCCGTCCTTCCGATTCATCGGTCAGCACAAAACCAGCCGCCTCGTACAAATGACGGGCCGCGTCCAGCCCCTTGAAGGTCCACAGGTAGGTCTCATCGTAATGGGCGTCGGCGTATGCCAGCGCCCGTTCAAGCAGCGCACGGCCCACGCCCATGCCGCGCAGCGACTCGTCCACGATGAACCAGCGCAGATGCGCCTGGCGGCTGGGCAAGTCGCCGTCGATCACGATGGAGGCCAGCACCCTGCCCCCGTCCACATATAGCCACATGCCTTTGCCCTGCGCGGGCAAGCCTTCGGTGAACGCGCCCAGTTCGGTGGCCACCTTGCGTTCGAAGTACACGCCGAAGCCCGAGGCCTGCGCGTAATAGCGCGCGTGCAGGCTGGCCACGTCGCCGATGCATCCCGGCACATAGCCTTCGTGGATCTGGTCGCCGATGGCGGGGGTCGCCCCGGGCGCCACGTTGGGATTCTCGCGAGACAGGGCGTCGGCGTACAAGGACATGAAGCGGATCAGGGATTGCTGGTCGTCAGGCGCCAACTGGCGCAGCGCGCGCGACACCTGGTCGGTGGCGAACTGGTCGATCCGAGCGCGCAGGGCCAGGCCCGCGTCGGTCAGGGCCAGGCGGGAAGACCGCGCGTCATCGGTGTCGGTTTCTCGCGTGACCAATCCGGCGGATTCCAGTTTGGCCAGTTGGCGGCTGGTGTTGGACTTGTCCAGCCTGAGTATGCCCGCCAGGTCTCGCGCCTGGATGCCCGGGTGCAAGCCGATTTCGATGATGGCGTGCACCGCAGAGGGCGCCAGGTCGCTGCCAGCCAGCGAGGTGCGCATGAAGCCCAGTTCGCGAACCAGCTTGCGGGAAAAGTCGCGCAGGTCGCGAATGGTCTGTTCGCGGGACTGGGAGGGAAAATCGATGAGATCCATGACGGCCCCAATAAGTTGCGGTTCGCAACCAATATACTTGCGAACCGCAACCAACTCAAGCTTTTCCCATTCCCCCGCTACCAGGCGTAGCGCACGCCTACTTGCCCCGTCGTGCTGCGCACGTAGCCGCTGTCGACGCTCGTCGTATAAGCCACCTTGCCGTAGAAACCCAGCCGGTCCGTCATCTGGGCCGTGACGCCCAACGCCAGCTCGACCGCCGTGCTGCCGCGCGGGGTATCCACGCCGTCGTCGCCCAGCACGACGCGATCGGTGCCGCTGAAGGTACGCCAGAGGTTCGCCCGGGCGTACGGCCGCCATTGCGTGCCCCCCGATTCGTACGCCCCCTGCAAGCGCACGCCGATGCGGCCGGTCAGCGCGTTGTCGTTGCTGAGGCTGATGCGCGAGATATCGTCGTTGAAGTCATCCACCCGCGTGCGTTGGTACAGGAGCTGTGCCTGCGGTTCCAGGCTCCAGTTCTGCGACACCGGGAACGGCATGCCGGTCTCGACAGAGGCCGTGAACGTCGAACCGTTGGTGCTGGCGCTGCGTTGCGCCTTGGAGTCGGTATCGATATCGAGCCACGTGTTCATCAGCACCGTGTCTACATACCAGCCTGCGGCACCCACGCGGGTCCAGTATCCGCCCAGGCTGTAGCCGTCTACCGTCAGCCGACCGGCGCCAGCGCCGCTTACGCCCGACACCGATCCCGCCACGTCGCCACGCGCATGGGTGTAACCGGCGAACAGCCCAAGCCGATCCTGCGTGTTGGACGCATTCGTGTGGGTGTAGAGATCCTGGCCCACCTGCAGCCCCGTCAGGTCCCCGTCGAACGCCGGCTGCGCATCGCCATCCAGCGTCTGCTTGAAGCTGCCGCCAAAACCTCGCGCCCAGCTTGAGAGCCTGGCGCCGTCGCGGCGCAACAGGTCCTGATCGCCCTGGCGGTCGTGAAAGGTGGACAACTGCGTCAGGCTGACCCGGCGCGCCACCATGGGTATGGCGCTGTAGAGCGCCGCCTCAGGCCGGTACAGGTTGACGGCCGCGATGGAGGGCGGCGCCTCGCCTGTTCGCGCGGCGATTTCAGCCGCGATGGCCTGGGCTTCCGGCAGGCTGCCGGCCACTTGCCCGTCCACCACATACCCGCGCGACCGCAGGAACCAGCTGTCGGTGTTGCCGCCTTCTGCGCCGCCGCGATACAGGTGATAGTCGTATGCGCCCGCCGTCAAGGGCGTGGCCAGCGAGAAGGCTCCTGCCGTCGTGGTGGCGCCGTTCACCGCCTGCACCACGGCGATGCCGTCGCCCGTCGTCAGCGCGCCTGCGCCACCGCGGTTGATGACCGAGATGGGCGTGGCGCCGCTGGCTTGCCCGCCGTCGATGACCAGGCGGTCTGAAGGGGAATTATCGTCGCCTAGCTGCGTATTCACGGTCAGCGAACCGCCTGCGCCCACGTAATTGCCGCGTACGGTCAACGCGCCGAAACCCACGCCATCATTGGGACCTGGCCGGATTTCGCCTGCGTTGTTCAAGGCCCCCGCCAACGTGCCGGTGCCTGCCAGGATTGCGCCCGAGGCCAGCGAATTGGCCGGGCTGCCCAGGGTTCCCGTCAAAAAGAACGTGCCGCTCTGCAGCGAAATGCTGTTGGTGAAAGTGGAGTCAGATGTCCAGCGCCACTGCTCGCCGCGCATCGTCAGCGTGCGGAAATTGGTGAACACGTTGTCGGCCACGCCCTGGCCTTCCAGGTAGGCGTTGCTGGCGGCGTCGCCCGCGTCCGCCACCCCGCGGATCACGGAACCGGTGCGCAGGATCAGCGTGCCCGTACCCTGCGGACCCATAAAGATGGCCGTGTTGCCCGCCGCGCCCCCGTATCCTTCGACATACCCCGCGTTGATGAACGTATCGTTGCCGTTCTGGCCGCGATAGGCATAGGAATGGTCGGCGATGATCGATCCGCCGGGCAGGTTTTCCACCCGTGAGAAAAAGCCGTTGGCGTTGGTCGTGTTGACGTGCACGCCGTCGGCCCCGGCGATGCCATTGGAACTGGCTCCCCGCGCGCGGATCGAACCGCTGTTGATCAGCACGTTCTCGGCCCCGCTGCCGCCTTGCAGGTAGACGCCCTTGGCATCCGTGCCGCTGACATCGACGGACCCGGTATTGGTCACCCGATTGCCCGGCCCGTTGACGGCGATGCCGTGCCCGCTGGAACCCGATGTGACGATGCTGCCCGCGTTGGTCACGTTGGTGCCCGTGCTGCCCAGGTTAGGCACCGAGATGCCACGCACCGACACGCCAGAGGCCACAATGGAACCGTTGTTGATCAGCGTGTTGTTGTTGCCGAAGCCCACCATGACCCCGCGCGAGGCGCCCGAGGGCCCGCCCTGGACACTCATCGTGCCGTTGTTGATGATGGTGCTGGCGTCTTCCACCGTGAATGCACGCAGCGCATTGGTGACGAAGGTGGCGCCGGGCGCCACCGTGATCGTCACGTTCTGGCTGCCGGCGGCGGCAGCAACGAACCCGTTGGTGGTAGCCCCGGTACAGGTCACGCTTTGGCCGGAGCCCGGCGACGTCGTGGGCGCGCAAGCGGCGGCGGCCAGGGCCGGCAGCAAGGCTGGGCTTAGGACCAGCGCCCATAACGCGGGCTGCGCCAGTCTGGGAAAACAGGAGGAACATTGCGGATGGAACTGGCGTGATGAGACGATCAATCTCTGCTCCCGAGTGCCGCTGCAAGGGTTCAACTGGATTATTTCGGTTGAATACTGGCGGATACAGGACGCTGCCGCAATTGATTAAATGTACAAAATCGTGTCGGATCAATGCTGCGGAGCAGCATCACGCCTGGCATTCCGGAGGCTATGCCGGCCGCGCGAAATTGGCTCTGGCGGCCTCGATCGCCGGCCGGCAAATACAGCCGCTCATGTGGTCATTGACCATGCCGACCGCCTGCATGAAGGCATACATGGTGGTGGGGCCAACGAACGTCCAGCCGCGCTTTTTCAAGGCGCGCGACAACGCCGCCGATGCCGTCGAAGTCGGGTTCTGCTTCCAGTAGTCCAGGTCAATCGTGGCTGGCCGCTCGACGGCGGGCGGCTCGTGTCGCCACAGCCAGCCGGACAGGGAACCCGTTTCCTCAGCAAGCGCCACCGCGCGGCGCGCGTTGTTGATGGTGGACACGATCTTGGCGCGGTTACGCACGATGCCCGGATTGCCCATCAAGCGTTCGACGTCCTGTTCGGTGTAGCGCGCCACGCGTTCGAAGTCGAAATCGTCGAAGGCCTCGCGAAAGGACTCGCGCTTGCGCAGGATGGTGATCCAGGCCATGCCCGCCTGAAACCCTTCCAGGCAGATCTTTTCGTACAGGCGGCGGTCATCCGCTACCGGCCGCCCCCATTCATGGTCGTGATAGTCAGGCATGGACGGCTGCCAAAAGCAGCGCGATGCGCCCTGCGCATCCAGGATCAGGCCGCCCCTGTTGGTGGCATCCGCGACATCCGGCACGGTCATTGCTTGCCCGGCACGGGACAACTCATATCGCCTTCCTCGCATTTGAGGTAGGCGCGCAATTCCTTCGTGCGCGTTTGCGTCAGCTTGTCCAGGCACTGGCTCAAGACCATCGGATAGGCGCTGCCGCCGGTCGTGCCACCCGAAGAAAAGGCGCATTCCGCATCACGGAAAAACAACCACGCTTTCTGTGCAGACTGCAGCTTGGCCAACGTCGTCTGATCGTCTTTCAGGCGTTCGGTCACAGACTTATAGGCCGCGTTCAACTGGGCGTCCGACTTCCGATAGTCCTGGTCGGCGCACAAGTTCAGATCGGTCTGGGTGCTGGCATTGCCGCATTTGATCAATTGCGGTTGCGTTTGTGGTTGCGGCTGCGCGTGCGCGCTGGCCGCGAGGACAAGCGCGGCCGCCAAGGCCGTCACGATACGCATAAACGTTCCTCCGGGTAGTAAGCGGGAAAGGCTGATGGGAAAGTGTCGCATGGATAAGGGTTACCGCGCATGTCGCCCTGTCGCCTAAGATATCGGCCATGAAGATCCAATTGCTTTCCGACCTGCATCTAGAATCCGACCCGACCTTTCTGGCCCGGCCGGTTCCCGGCGCCGATCTGCTGGTGCTGGCCGGCGATATCGGCTCCTACCGCCGGGGCTCGAAATTGACGGGTACCGACTTCGGCCTGGGCAGCTACGCACCGCGCAACGGCTGGCCGACGCCGGTGGTGTTCGTGCCCGGCAATCACGAGTACGACAATCTGGATTTCGATGACGCGCACGATCGGCTGCGCGAGCTGTGCCACGCGTTGGACATCCAATGGCTGGAGCGTGAAACCTGCGTCATCGACGGCGTGCGGTTGATCGGCACCACGCTATGGACGGACTTCGATGCATTGGCGGCCGACAGCGACAGTATCGGCACCGCGCTGACCAAACGCGCCAAAGCCTTTCGCGCGGCCGACTTCTATCTGGAAAAGGCCGAGATGCGCCGCCACGGCGCGCCTTTCATGGCCGAGCAGATGCGGGAACAGGGCCTGGCCTGTCAAGCCTGGCTGGACGCGGCGCTGCGCGTGCCGTTCGACGGCCCGACCCTGGCCATCACGCACTTCGCGCCCACGCTGGCCAGCGCCGATCCCCGCTACGGCGTGTCGCCGGGCACGGCGGGCTTTTGCAACGCGCTGGACGCCCTGCTGCCGTTGGCGCACACCTGGATGCACGGCCATCTGCACTGCGCGCACGATTATCTGAAGGACGGCTGCCGCGTCGTGGCCAACCCCTTGGGTTACGCCAAGAAAGGCGAACAGGCGGACTTCGCGCCTGATCGCCTGTGGGAAATCAACGCCTAGGGCTTGAGTCCGACCATGGGTAGCGCGAAGAGCACCACCGCGGGATTGGCCACCACGAACCCCGTGCCGGCCAGGAACGTGACGGGCGACAACAGTTTCATGGCTTCCGCGCTGCCTTGCGAATCCATCACGGTGACGCGATAGGGCTTGTCCAGCACGGTTTGCCGGCTTTCTCCGGCCTGCGCCGCGCTGGGCGTGCCCGGCTGCGCCACGTAGCGTTTGCCTTCAAGATGATAGGTGTAATAGACCAGCCCTTCTTTCGTGGTGCTGTAATGCATGGCGTAAGCCTGCTGGCGGTCGCGATCGGTCGCGTTGTCCGCCAGTTGCAGCCGCACATAACCCCAGGTGTATCCGCCTGCGCCCACGTGGAATTCCCGCAGGATCACGGCCGTCAGCCGCGTCCGGAAATCCGACGTCAACGACTGCGCCATCGACGGCGGCATCTGGAACAGGTAGTGGTACTTCGGCCCCAACACCGCAAAGGTCTTGCTGTCCGAAGACACCATCAGGGCCGAGACCTCTTCCGTATAAGGCTTGGTCGATGCGCAACCCGCCATGGCCATGACCATGGCAAGCGCCGGCAACAGTCGCGATACGCGGATACGCGTCATGAAGGCGGATTCCACCAGCAGCCGGATCAGGGCGCCGGGTTCGGGTGGCGCACGTGGATCTCGTCAATCGCCTTGAGCACGTCGGGCGACAACGTCACGTCGACGCTGTCGATGTTCTCTTTCAATTGCTCAAGCGTCGTGGCACCGATCAGGTTGCTGGTGACGAACGGACGCTGGTTCACCCAGGCCAACGCCAGGTGCGTGGGCGACACGCCGTGTTCACGGGCAAGCGCCACGTATTCGCTGGTGGCGGCCTCGGCCTGCGGATTGCTGTAGCGCGTGAAACGCGTGTAGCGCGTCAGGCGTGCGCCTTCCGGGCGGGCGCCGTTCAGGTACTTGCCGCAAAGCATGCCCATCGCCAGCGGCGAGTAGGCCAGAAGGCCCACGCCTTCATGGTGCGTGAACTCCGACAGGCCGATCTCGAAGACGCGGTTCAAGAGGCTGTATGCGTTCTGGATCGATACGATACGCGGCAGGTCCTGGGTGTCGGCATGGCGCAGGAACTGCGAAACGCCCCACGGCGTTTCATTGGACACGCCCACGTGGCGCACCTTGCCGGCGCGCACGAAATCCTGCAATACCGACAGGGTCTCTTCGATCGGCACGGTGTGGTCATCTTCGACCCAGGGATAGTTCAGTTGGCCGAACGTGGCGGTGGTGCGGTCGGGCCAGTGCAGCTGATACAGGTCCAGATAATCCGTCTGCAACCGCTTCAGGCTGGCGTCCAGGGCGGCCGTCAGGTTCTTGCGGTCAAGAAAGGTCTTGCCGTCGCGGATGTGGCCGGGACGCTTGGGGTCGCGCACGGGGCCAGCCACTTTGCTGGCCAGCACGATGTCCTGGCGGCGCTTGCTGCGCGCCAGCCAGGTGCCGATATAGGTTTCGGTCAGGCCTTGGGTTTCGGGCTTGGGCGGCACCGGATACATCTCGGCCACGTCGACCAGATTGACGCCGCGCGACAGCGCGTAGTCCAGTTGTTGATGCGCTTCGGCCTCGGTGTTCTGTTCGCCCCAGGTCATGGTGCCCAATCCAATCAGGCTGACATCCAGGTCGGTACGGCCGAGTTTGCGGGTTTTCAAGTTCTGCTCCGTGCGGGGTCTTAGTGGGGAACCGACACCTTACCGCAAGAACTTGGCGTTTCGCTGACAAACCCCGGGGATCCGCCAGCTTGCCTCCTTGCCGCAATCCGCATACGCTGGCCTGTCCGCGAGGGGAGGCGCCATGCTCAGGAATTTCGACGAATCCTACCTGTTCTTCATCGGCGTCCTGGTCTTCCTGGGCATCATCGAGCTCTGTTTCCGGCTGGGCCGCCGGCAGCGCAAACCGGCCGACGAGTCGCACCGGACGCACATCACCGCGCTGCAAACCGCCTTGCTCGGCCTGTTGGCCTTGCTGCTGGGCTTTACCTTCGCGATGTCGGTCACGCGCTTCGAAGCGCGCAAGAACCTGGTGCTGGAAGAGGCCAATGCCATCGGCAACGCCTACTGGCGTTCGCAACTGATCGCTCCGTCTGCGCGGGCACAGGTGCCCAATCTGCTGTTGGAATATACGAAGGCCGCGCTGGAATTGCATGACGCGGAAAACGACATGCCCCGCTTCGACGCCGCCAGCGCCACGTCGCGCCGCATCGAACGCCAGATCCGCAGCCTGGCCGCCGCCACCGCCGACAACCCGCCGGCGATCTCGACGATCATGTTCATCCAAGCCATCAACGAGATGGCGCAGGTCAATGAGAAGCGCCGCGTGGCGCTGGAGAACCACGTCCCCGAGCCCGTCTTCTATCTGCTGTTCATCGTCAGCGCAGGCGCCGTGGCCTATATCGCCTACGGCACCGGCCTGTACGGCCGCAGGCGGTTGACGTCGACAGGCCTGTTCTCCGCACTGATAGCACTTGTGCTGACGTTTATCGTCGACATCGATCAACCCGGCACCGGTATGATTCAAGTCAGTCAAGAAAGCATGGAGCGGATGCAGAAGACGCTGGAGCAAGAGCAGTAGGGGCTCGTCCCGACGATTTCTGCGCAGGGCGGAAGTTTAAAAAAGATACTCCAGCACCTCGTCGCCCGCCGCATCAAACGTGCCCGTCGAACGCCATCCCAGGTGGCGATAAAAGCCGTAGGACCGCACGGCGGGGTCGGCGGCGCAGCCCAGGAACAAGCGGGCAAAGCCGCGCTTGCGCAGCCCGGCCGCCGTCATGCCCAGGACGGTCTTGCCCACGCCCTGCCCTTCGTATTCGGGCAGCAATGCCAGCACCACGATTTCGCCGGTGTCGCGATGGCCAAAGCAGTAGCCCGCCAACTTGTCGCCATCCAACGCGACCACGCCCGGATACAGCCCGGATTCGATCCCCGCGCCCCAGGTCTCCTGCGTGATCCCGGCGTCAGCCAGTTCGGCGGCGGTCACGGCATTCTCGCGGGTCATGGCGCGCAGCACGATGCAGGCGGCGGCGTCTTCAGGGATGGCAGAACGGTAGGTAAGGCTCATACAGACTCTTGAAACAGTTTTTGGAGGAATGGCGCCGTCACCCCGACGCCGGCCGCGCTGACGGCCTGCGGCGTGCCTTCGGCGACGATGTGGCCGCCTTCGTCGCCCGCGCCCGGACCGACGTCGATCATCCAGTCGCTGCCCGCAACTACGCGCAGGTCATGCTCGACGACCACGACGGTGTTGCCGGCGTCCACGAGTCCGTGCAACTGCGCCATCAGCTTATCCACATCCGCCGCGTGCAGGCCCGTGGTGGGCTCGTCCAGCACGTAAAGCGTATTGCCGCGCTGGCTGCGCTGCAGTTCGGTGGCCAATTTGATGCGCTGCGCTTCGCCGCCGGACAGCTCGGTCGCCGGTTGCCCCAAGCGCAGATAGCCCAGGCCGATCTCGTGCAGCAGCGCCAAGGGGCGTTGCACCACGGGTTCATCCTGGAAGAAGGCATGCGCTTCGTCAACCGTCATCGCCAGCACTTGGGCGATGTTGCGGCCGTTCCATTCGATTTCCAGCGTCTTCGCGTTGTAGCGGCTGCCATGGCAAGTGGGGCACGGCGCATAGACGCTGGGCATGAACAGCAGTTCGATATGGACAAAACCTTCGCCCTCGCAGGTCTCGCAGCGGCCTTGGGCGACGTTGAACGAGAAACGGCCCGCACCGTATCGGCGGGACTTGGCCGTGCGGGTACCGGCAAAGAGTTTGCGGACGTGGTCGAACAGGCCCGTATAGGTCGCCAGATTGGAGCGCGGCGTGCGGCCGATGGGCTTCTGGTCCACGTTCACCAGCCGCTTGATGACATCAGCGCCCGCGTGGATGCGGCCCGTCGTGCGCGGCAGCGTGTCGGGCTGGGGCAGATCGCCCTCGGGCTCTTCCACGACGGGCTCGTGCCCCAGATGTTCGCCGATCAGTTCAACCAGCGCCTGGCTGACGAGGCTGGATTTCCCGGAGCCCGACACGCCCGTGACGGCCGTGAACGCGCCCAGCGGGAAGCGGACGTCCAGGCCATGCAGGTTGTTGCGGTGGATGCCGCGCAAGGACAGCCATGCCGCGGGCTCGCGCGGCGCCCGGCGGGGCGTGGTTGCGCGGTCGAACAGATAACGGGCAGTCAGCGACGCCCCGACCTTGCGCAGGCCTTCGGGCGGGCCGCTATACAGCACCTGCCCGCCGTGCTGCCCCGCGCCGGGCCCCACATCCACCAGCCAGTCGGCACGGCGCAAGGTGTCCAGGTCGTGCTCCACCACGAACAGCGTGTTGCCGGCCGCCTTCAACTGGTCCAGCGCGCGATGCAGCGCCTGACCATCCGCCGGATGCAGGCCGGCAGAGGGTTCGTCCAGCACATACACCACGCCAAACAGGTTGGATCGGATCTGGGTCGCCAGCCGCAGCCGCTGCAGTTCGCCGGGCGACAGGGTGGGCGTGGAGCGGTCCATCGCCAGATACCCCAGGCCCAGCGCCTGCAAGGTCCCGATGCGCTCGACGAGATCGTGTGCGATGCGTTGCGCGGCGATATGGCGCGCACCGTCCGCCGCCGCCCCGTCCGCGTGGCCGTTGGCCGCCGGGGCCAGGACCTGCGCGATGCGGGTGAGCGGCAGCCGCGACAGCGTGCCGATGTCCAGCCCCGCGAACTTGACCGACAGCGCTTCGCGCTTCAGGCGCCGACCATCGCACACCGGGCACGGCGCGCCGGTCATGAAGCGCGCCACGCGCTTTTTCATCATGGCGCTCTGCGTGGTGGCGAACGTATGCATGACGTAGCGCCGCGCCCCGGTATAGGTGCCCATATAGCTGGGTTCCTGCTTGCGGCGCAACGCGGCGCGGGTTTCGGCCGGCGTGAAACCCGCGTAGACCGGCACCGTGGGCTGCTCATCCGTGTACAGGATCCAGTCGCGCGCCTTCTTGGGCAGGTCGCGCCACGGCTTGTCCACGTCGTATCCCAGCGTGACCAGAATGTCGCGCAGGTTCTGCCCGTGCCAGGCCGGCGGCCACGACGCGATGGCGCGCTCCCGGATGCTCAGCGACGGATCGGGCACCATGGACTGCTCGGTCACGTCGTACACGTAGCCCAGCCCATGGCAATTGGGGCACGCACCCTGCGGCGTGTTGGGCGAGAAATCCTCGGCGTACAGCATCGGCTGGCGTGCCGGATACGTGCCGGCACGCGAATACAGCATGCGCAACATGCTGGACAGGGTGGTGACGCTGCCTACCGTGGAACGCACGTTCGGCGTGCCGCGCTGCTGTTGCAGCGCCACGGCCGGCGGCAAGCCGTCGATGGCGTCCACGTCGGGCACGCCGACCTGGTCGATTAGCCGCCGGGCGTAGGGCGACAGGGACTCCAGGTAGCGCCGCTGCGCTTCGGCGTACAGCGTGCCGAAGGCCAGCGACGACTTTCCCGACCCCGATACGCCGGAGAACACCACCAGCGCATCCCGCGGGATATCCACATCCACGTTCTTCAGATTGTGCTCGCGCGCGCCTCGGACGCGGATGCAGGCGTCGGCGCGCGGCTTGGCGGAGTTCTTTCGCTGGCTCATGCCAGGAATAGTAATAGACGCCGCGAACGGCGGCGATTACCCCTGATTCAACGCCGCCACCGAATTCGCCAAGTCATGGTACCGGCGGCGCAGGATCGCCTCGGTCTGGTCGCGCGGCTGCCGGCTGTCTGCTTCCTGTCCGTCCAGCTGCGCCGCGCGCAACATGGGCAGCAGATCGTGCTTGACCGTATCGACCGTGGGGATGACGGTGTATTCCACCCGCTCCCCGCCCACGAACTTGGATATCTGCATGGACAGGTTACGCGAGTGCGTCACCGACGCCGAGGTCAATCCGCCGCGCTCGTACGCCAGTTCGGTACGGCTGCTGGTTGCGTCCTTGACCTGGTAGTAAAGGTAGTTCTGGGAAGACTTGTCCGTGCTCAGCGCCAGGGTTTCGTGCGGCGACAAGGGCTTGTGGAAGCTGGCGTCAAGCGCGGACTGCTGGTCCTGCGTAATCGCCAGGTTGGAGCCGGCCCGCCCCGTGACCTTGCTGCTTTGCGACACCCGCATCGAGAACCCGTCGACCTCTTCCAGACGGGCGGGATTGCTGCGCTTGGATTCCTGTTTGATCGACGCCGAGTAGTCCGCCAGGCCTGACAGCAAGGCCCGGTGGGATTCCGAGGCCGGCACACGGACGACGGTGCCTGCCGGCTGCGACCGTTCGGTCAATGCCGCCCCATAACTGCCATGCACGGCTGAAAAGGCGCTCTTGAACATGGCCATCAGCGCTTCGTCGCCATTGCCACGGCGCTGTGCGCTGTCGAACTGCAGCAAAGCCTTGCTGAGCGCCGCCGCCTGCTGCTCGGCCGTGCCGAACGTGGCGGGCTTGCTCAGGTCGACATTGACGCTGACCTCGCCAGCAGGCCCGGAGTACGTCACCGACCGCTGTCCGCTGTCAGCCTGAAATTCGATGGTCTGCACCGCGACGCCATCGGCCCGGGTGACCGCGCGCAAGTTCACCGACGACAAGACGGAGGCGTCCACGTCCGCGAGACCGGCGATATCCAGCCGTGGCGGCACCTGGGACAGTCCGTCCAGCGCGTCTTCGAAAGCGCCGGACAAGGCCGCGATCGCATTGCGCTCGTCCTCGGTCAGCGTGCCGTCGGTCACGTCGATCTGCACCGCCAGGCCTTCCTGGCCGCGAGCCAAGGAAATTTCGACTTTGGCCCCGCTGGCCGTGGCGATCCGTAATGAGACCGTATTGTCGGCCTGCAGGCGCAGCCGGGATTGCAACGCGCTGTCCGATCCGGTTTGGGACGGCACGCCGGGCGCCGTCACCGACTGCGCATAGTTGCCGCCGTCTGTCCGGAAACGCCCCAGCAACGCCGCGCCCAGGTCCTGGAACGGGTTGCCGGCGCCCGCACGCACGTTCCGGGTCATCAACGCCGACAGGGGATCGTCGATCGCGCCCGTCTGCGTATAGATGGTGGAATTGGCAGCCGATGCCGGCTGGCCCAGCGCGACGCGGGTCGACGCGGACGTGACGGTCGCCAGCGTGGAGTCGGGCGTACGCACGACGATGTTGGCGGTATTGAGCGTAAGGGCGCTCGGCAGCCCTCCCGACGAACTGATGGCGGTCATAGTGGCGGTGTGATCCCTGTGCGTGAGCAAGAATTGCCCACTTTTTCCGGATTTCTATTTGTCCTAACGGCAGGAAACCCGGGAAATTAAGTTCGTTAAGATAGCCTCACAGGGCGCCGCCCCTTCGGCGCCGATGCCGTGGGGCCCCCGCCATGAATCTTTCGCTACGCCACATGAAGGCCTTCACGGCGCTGGCGGGCCTGCGCAGCTTCACGCGCGCAGCCGAGCATTGCTGCCTGACGCAAAGCGCGTTCAGCGCCTTGATCTCCAATCTGGAAGGCGACCTGGGGGTAAAGCTGTTTTCGCGCAATACACGCAATGTGGAGCTGACGGCCGAAGGAGAGGCCTTTCAGAACATCGTTGCCCATCTGCTGCCCGAAACCGAGCGCGCCCTGGCCGAAATGCGGGACCACGTCGAACGGCGCAAGGGCCGCGTGGCCCTGGCGGCGCTGCCATCGATCTCTTCGGGGATCCTTCCCGGCCTGATCGCACGCTACAGCGCCGCCTACCCCGGCATCACCGTGCAGGTACAGGATGTAGCCAGCACCGTGTGCATCGACATGGTGCGCAATCGCCAGGTGGATTTTGCGCTGTGCGCGGCGGCCTCCCCCAGTGCCGATCTGGACATCGAGGTGCTGGCGCGCGACACCTTCCATTTCATCTGCCCGGCCGGCCATCCGCTGGCGACACGGCGACGCCTGTCGGTTCAGGACGTGGTCGACTATCCCATCATCGGCTTTGAAAGCAACAGCAGCATCCGCCAACACCTGGACGCGGCCATCTACCCGCGCCAATGGCTGCGGTCGCACCAGGTCAACAGCCTGTCCACGGCCGCGGGCTTCATCGCCGCGGGGCTGGGCGTGACCATCGCGCCCACGCTGGCCCTGTTCCAATTCCGCCTGGCGGGCCTCAAGGCCGTGCCGTTGACGCTTCCTATCAACGAACGCGACATCTGCCTGGCCCGGCGGCGCGACGCCACCGATTCGCTGGCCGCGCAAGCGTTCATCGAGCTGCTGCGCGAACACCTCCAGCCCTCTGTCCAGGCGCTGGCGCGCACGCTGGATTAAGACCGTCGGATCAGGGCCGCCGATTCATCGATTTTTTGGATTTTCTTATCCAAATTATCCATTCATCGACTAAGACGGGCTGTCTATCATGGGTTCACAACATCAGAACACCCCAAGGAGACAACCCCATGAAGCGCCTCGCCCACGTTCTCGTCGGCGGCTGCCTTGCCGCCGCCCTGGCTTGCGCCGCCCCGCTGGCGGCAGCTGACTCCTACCCCGCCAAACCCGTGCGCCTGATGGTGGGCATGGCGCCCGGCGGCTCCAACGACACGGTCGCCCGCCTGGTCGCCGCCGAGCTGTCCAAGACCTGGCCGCAACCCATGATCGTCGAGAACAAGCCCGGCGCGAACAGCACCATCGCCACGGGGGAACTCAAGCGCTCGCCCGCCGACGGCTACACGCTGATGCTGGTGATCTCGTCGCACGTGACCAACACGCTGCTGTATCCCAATCTTACCTACACGCTGAAGGATTTCGCGCCGGTCTCGCTGATCGCCGATACGCCCTTCGTGCTGGTCGCCAACCCCAAGTTCGGCCCCAACAATCCGCGCGACCTGATCTCGCTGGCCAAGACGAAGGAACGCGGCATCGACTTCGGCACGCCGGGCCAGGGCTCCACTCAGCACATCTCCCTTGAGCTGCTGGACCAGATGGCCGGCATCAAGATGAACCATATCCCCTACAAGGGCGGCGCCCCCGCGCAGACCGACGTAATCGGCGGGTTGATTCCGCTGATCTTCGCCACGCCGACGCAAAGCCTGCCCTTCATCAAGCAAAACAAGCTGAAGGCGCTGGCCGTGACGTCCAAGGAACGCCTGCCGCAACTGCCCGACGTGCCGACGCTGGCCGAGGCGGGCGTGCCCGGCTACGAGGCCAATGTGTGGTTCGGCATCATCGCGCCAGCGGGAACGCCGCCGCAAGTGGTCGAGTACTTGCACAAAGAGATCTCGCGCGTGGTCCAGAGCCGGGAAATGCAAACCCGCCTGACCGAATTGGGCCTGACGCCCCTGGATGAATCCCCCGCGCAGTTCCAGCAGCTGATCGACAGCGAAAAGGACAAGTGGGCCGACGTCATCAAACAAAGCAACATCAAATTCGACTAACCCTTCGCCACGCATCCATCCGGAGCCCTGCTGCTTATGCCTACCATCGAATCCGTATCCGTCTGCATCGCCCGCGTGCCGCTGGCGCAGCCGGTGACGTTCTCCACCCGCCAGGTCAAGGCGCGCGAATACTGCCTGATCCGCATCCGCTCCACCGACGGCCAGGAAGGCCTGGGCTATTGCTATGCCGTCAACAGCGCCGGGCGTCTGCTGTCGGTAGCCGTGACCGACCTGCTGGCGCCGCGTCTGATCGGCCAGGAATCCTTGCGCGTGGAGGGGCTATGGTCCGAGCTCTACCAGGAAGCCCTGCTGCTGGGCCGCGCGGGCGGCGTGATGCGCGCGCTATCGGCCATCGATACCGCATTGTGGGACCTGAACGCCCGCAGCGCCGGCCTGCCCCTCTATCAATACTTGGGCGCCACGGTGCAGGACCGCGTGCCTGCCTATGCCAGCGGCGGTTACTACCAACCCGGGAAGACGCCCGACAAGCTGGCCGCGGAAATGGCGCAGCACGTCAAGGAAGGCTTCCGTGCCGTCAAGATGAAGGTGGGGCTGGAAAGCGTGGCGGGCGAACGCAAGCGCATCGCCGCCGTGCGCGAAGCCATCGGCGATGACGTGCGGCTGATGCTGGACGCGAACAATGCCTGGCGCGACCTGCCCACGGCGCTGGAGTACATGCGCGCCTTCGAACCCTATCACCCGTTCTGGATCGAAGAGCCATTTTCGCCCGACGACATCGACAACCACGTGCGGCTGGCGCGCGCCACGCCGGTGACGGTGGCCACGGGCGAAGTCGAAGCCGGGCGGTGGCGCTTCAAAGAATGGATCACCAGCGGCGCCACCACCATCCTGCAAACCGACGCGACGGTCTGCGGCGGCATCTCCGAATGGCGCCGCATCGCGGCCACGGCCGACAGCCACGGCATCACCGTCGCCCCCCATGCGTGGCACGATGTGCACATCCACCTGGCGGCCAGCGCACCCAACGCCACCTATGTGGAATGGATGCCGGACGATCACATCGTCAACTTCCGCCGCCTGATCGACCGTCAGCTGCAAGCGCTGGGTGGCAGCCTGATGTTGCCGACGGAGCCCGGCCTGGCGTTCCGCTTCGACGACGCCGCGATTGCCGAGTACGGCGTGGTGTACCCGGGGGAAAGCGACCGCTGGCAAGTCGTCCGATGACCGGCGGCGCACCGGAGCTGGGCCTGTTGCTGTCGGCCAAGGTCGACGACGCGCACGGCGCGCGTCTGGATGATCTGGCCGCCGCCGCCGGGCTGCGCTTGCGGCGCCACCCGGTGGAACGAGCGGAGCCGGCGCAAATAGACGTGGCATTCTTTTCCCGTGACCTGTACGAAGGCAGTTCGCTGCGCAAACCGGGGCCGCTGTCCGACGCGTTCTTCCGCGTCGCCGATGCGGCGCCCGCACTGAAGTGGCTGCACGTTTGCTCGTCAGGGCTGGATCTACCGCAATACGCGGCAGCCTTGGCTCGGGGCGTACCGATCACGGCGTCCACGGGCGTCACCGCTGCGCCGATCGCGCAAACCGCAGTGGCCGCCATCCTGGCGCAATCACGTGGGTTCGACCGGTGGCTGGCGGCTCAAGCTCGGGGCGAATGGGCGCCGCTGACAGGGGATGCCCGCCCCCCTGACCTGGAAGATCTGCATGTGCTGGTCCTGGGCGCGGGCGCCATCGGGCAAGAGATTGGACGCCTGTGCAGGGCGTTGAGCCTGCGCACGACGGCCGTACGCCGCGATGCCCAGCCGCTGCCGGCATTCGACGCCGTCATCGGCTTCGATCAATTGGACGAGGCGCTACCCCGGTGCGATTGGCTGGTGCTGGCCCTGCCCCTGACACCTGCCACTCGCGGCCTGATCGATGCGCGCCGGCTCGCGCGGCTGCCGCGCCACGCCCGACTCGCCAACGTGGCGCGAGGCGAACTCGTCGATGAAGCCGCGCTGGCGCAGGCGCTGACCGCGGGGCAGCTGGCCGGCGCCTATCTGGACACCTTCATCGACGAGCCGTTGCCGGCGGCCTCGCCGCTCTGGACACTGCCGTCGGTATGGATCAGCCCGCACAATAGCGCGGCGTCGCTGGGCCACGAGGCCCGCGTGGTCGATTGCTTTGCCGACCACTTCCACCGCTGGTTGATGCGAACGGCTCAAACGCCCCGCTGATCCAGGAACCTCCGCACCGCGTCCAGCACCGCGTCTTCGCGCTCGCGGTGCGGCACATGGCCGCAGCCAGGCATGGGCAGCATGTCTGCCGGGCCTCCGGCCAGCGCCACCAGTTTTTCGGGGTGGCGCATGGATCCGTACTCGTCGTTTTCGCCATGGATGGCCAGAAGCGGCACGGTGACTTGGGGCAAGAGCGCGTCCAGGTTCCAGTCGGCGAATTCGGGCGATTGCCAGGTCTGGACCCAGGCGTCCAGCACCCATTGCGCCTTCTCGCCGTGATAGCGCTTCAAGCGGTCCAGTTGCGCCGGATCCTTGAATTGCTCGCCGGCCACGCGGATGCCTTCCAGGGTGCGGTCTTCGACGAATTCCTGGGCGGATTCGGTGATGACGCCGATACAGCGTCCGGGATAAGCCGCGGCGATCGATACCGCCATTCCGCCCCCGACGCTATGGCCGAATGCGATGAAGCCGGTCAACTTGAAATGCGCCGCCAGCGCAGCGAAGGCGTCGCTCGCCTCATTGCCGACAAAATCCGCCTGCAGGCGGCCGGGGTGCGGGTCCGACTTGCCGAAACCCAGCCGGTCGTAGGCGATGACCGCCCGCCCCGTGGCCTGGGCAAGCTTGGCCGGGAAATCGCGCCACAGGTCCACGCATCCCAGCGAGTCGTGCAGCAAGACGATGGGCGCGCCAGCCTGCGCATCGGCCCCGCCCGGCCATTGCCGGGCGTGGATCCGCCCCTGTGCGGTGGGGATCAGGCAACTTTCTGGCGCGGGCGCGGCGTGCTCAACCATCATGGGTCCTCTGTTCAGTCCTTGGGCTTCGCAGATTCTGCGGCCAACCGGGCTGACAGGCAACTCCCGCCCGCTTGCCAAGGCGGGCCGAGAGGGGCGCCGAGGGCCAGCCTCAGTAGGCGGGCGCGGCTTGCGGCAAGGCCAGCATCCGAGGCGCCGAGCCGTGGGCGTCGCCCCGCAGCTTGAACAGTGCCACCGTATCGGCCAGCACACGCGCCTGATCGCTGAGCATGGCCGAGGCCGCGGCAGACTCTTCGACCAGCGCAGCATTCTGCTGCGTTGCCTGGTCCATGTCCGCCACGCTGCGGTCGATCTGGCTGATGCCCACGCTTTGCTCGGTCATCGCGCCGTGAATCTCGGTCACCAGGCGCTGCACGCGCGAAATGCCTTCAACGATCTCACTCATGGTCGAACCGGCGGCCTGCACGCGTTCGGTGCCGCTCTTGACGTTCTCGACCGACGCCTGGATCAGGGTCCGGATTTCCTGCGCCGACGCCGCGCTGCGTTGCGCCAGGGTGCGGACTTCGCCCGCCACCACGGCAAAGCCGCGGCCTTGCTCGCCGGCACGCGCCGCTTCCACGGCCGCGTTCAGCGCCAGGATGTTGGTCTGGAAGGCGATGCCGTCGATCACGCTGATGATTTCCGTGATGCGCTGCGACGACTGCGAAATCGCGCTCATCGTCGTCACCGCGTCGGTGACGACCAGCCCGCCGCGCTCGGCCGCCGAACTGGCTTCCGTGGCCAGGCGCGTGGCGTGTTCCGCGGCCTCTTCCGTCTGACGCACGCTGGAAGTCAGTTGCGTGAGCGCCGACGAGGTTTCCTGCAAGGAGCCCGCCGAGGTCTCGGTGCGCTGCGAGAGATCGCGGTTACCCATGTCGATTTCGCGGGTTGCGGCCGACATCGAATGCACGCCCGTGCGCACATCCAGCATCACGGTGCTTATTTTGTCGACAAACGCGTTGAACGACGACGAGATCTGCGCCACTTCGTCATGGCCCACGACCTCCAGGCGATGCGTCATGTCGCCGTCGCCCGAACCGATGGTGTCCATTGCGTCGCGCACGGCCGACAGGCGCTTGAAGGCGCGGGACGTCACCACGCTGGCGATCCCGACCGCCAACAGCGTCAGCACCACCAGCGAGATCAGCGTGGCGTTGAGCACCTGCGTCAGGCCGGCAGTGGCCTCGGCGCTGTCCAGCGCGATTGCCAGCGACCAGTCCGTGCCCGGAATGCGGCGGACCTTCAGCAGCTTCGGCACCCCGTCCAGGTTGACCGCAAGGGGCTCGGCGCCGTCGCGCGACATGGCCGACAGCGCGGCGGGCGTCAGTTCAGGCGCCACGTCGGTGGACGGTTTGAGCGCCAGCTTGTCGTTCACGTGCGCAATGACCTGCCCGTCAGTCGCCACCACGAAGGCCAGGCTGGACGGTGTGGGACGGATTGCGCGGATGATGCTCTGGATGCCGTCCAGCGGCACCGCGCCGCTCAGTACGCCCGTCGTCTGGCCGCCGCGGATCATCGGCGTGGTGAACGCCACGTAGAGCTTGCCGGTGCCCGAGTCGCCATAGGGTTTGGTGACCGTCAGCTTGCCCGCCGCCACCGCGCTCTTGTACCAGGGGCGCGCCGTGGGGTCATAGTCAGCTGCCACCTGCGTGGTCGAGAAAAAGGTCTTGTCCGACCAGCCGATGGTGGAAATGGGGAAGCCGTTCGTTTCGCCCATCAATTTGGTCAGGCCGCGCGGATCGCCCTTTTCCACCACGGCCGCGGTGGCGACGACCGCCTGGGCCTTGTCCTCGGACCAGCGTTCGATGGCGCTGGCATTGCCGGCGGCAATGGCGTCCAGGTTGCCCGAGATCGTCGCCATCATGTTGCTGCGGACGATCTGGTAGGTGGTGATCCCGGAGAGGACCAGGGCACCCACAACGGTAAAGCAAGTAATCAACAAGATACGGTTGCGCAACGAGGTAATTTTCATGCCTGCCTTTTTTTCAGCCATTTCCCATATCGGAGGACACGGGTCTGCGGCCCGCTGGCGAAAACCGGCAGCCACCATGGGCTTACGGCATGGCGGGTCGGGACTTTAGGGGTAAACCCTTGAATTTTCGTCAATTACCTGTTTCCAGGGATTGCCGCCCTGGCACCCGCCCCCTCACAATTAGAATCGGGCAATCCTGCCTTTCCCGGTCTTCCCTCCCCCCGCACCTATGTCCGCCACCCTGCAAACTCCCGAGCTCACCCTGCCCGCCCCGGTGCTGCTGGTGGAAGACGAACCGCTGGTCCGCCGGCGGCTGGAGGGCCTGCTGCTGCAACTGGGCTATCAGCCCGACGCGCTGGTGCATGCCGGATCCTTGGCCGAGGCTCGCGCCTGTCTGGCCAACCAGCCGGTCGCCCTGGCGCTGGTGGACCTGGGCCTGCCGGACGGCAGCGGCATCGATCTGATCGCCGAGATGCACGCGGCCGATCCCGGCCTGGCCATCCTGGTGATTTCCGCCTGGTGCACGGAAGACGCGATCCTGGCTGCCCTGCGGGCCGGCGCCACGGGCTATGTGCTGAAGGAACGCGACGACTTGGAGGTCTCGCTGTCGTTGCGCAGCGTGCTGCGTGGCGGCGCGCCGATCGACCCCTTTGTGGCCCGCCGCATCATCGACGAACTGCGCCCCCGGCCCACGGAGCAACCCGACACGGCAAGCGGTGAGATACTAAGCCCCCGCGAAAGCCAGATCCTTCGCCTGGTGGCCGAGGGGCTTGCCAATCGCGAAATCGCCGAGCAGTTGTTCCTGTCGCGCTACACCGTCGAATGCCACATCAAGCACATCTACCGCAAACTGGCCGTCTCCTCGCGCACGCGGGCGGTCCATGCCGCGCGCTCGCGAGGCTTGCTGGCCTGAGATGGCTGTTTGCGTGCTGGCTGGCGCTGTTGGCGGGACCGGCGCTGTCCGCTCCTGCGACCCCTGCCGCCTGCACGGTCCAATTGCTGTCCATCACAGCCGCCCAGGGCGCGGCCGACGGCAGCCGGCCTGGCGCATCACCCTGGCAGCCGGTCACGCTGCCCGACGACTGGAGCAAGCGATGGCCGGACTACAGCGGCACGGTCTGGTACCGCATCGACTGGCGACGCCAATGCCCGGATGGCCAAAGCGGACCGGTGGGCCTGACGCTGGAATCCGTGGTCATGGCCGGCGAAGTCTTCATCAACGACGAACTGATCTGGCGCGATGCGCACCTGACCGAACCCTTGTCGCGCAGCTGGAACCTGCCGCGCTACTGGCGCCTGCCTGAATCCCTGCTGCGTGACGGCGTGAACACCCTCTGGCTGCGCGTGGTCGGCGTGTCGCAGCAGACGCCCGGCCTGGGTCCGGTGCACCTGGGTGCCGCGCAGGCCATGCAGGCGCTGCAGGAAGACCTGTGGTGGAACAACCGCACCCTTTACGTCCTGAACCTGATCATCTCCGCTGTCCTGGGCGCCCTGTTCTTTTGCATCTGGATCGTCCGCCGCGAACAGACCACCTACGGCTGGTACGCGCTCATGGCTCTGTTCTGGGTGCTGTTCGTCGCCAACGTGCTGGCGACCAGCCCCTGGCCGTTCGCCACCACGCTGATGGCGGCCCGGGCCAATTCCATGGCGCTGGTGCTGTATACGGCGTGCTTCTGCCTGTTCACCTGGCGTTTCAGCGAACGGTTTCTGCCACGTACCGAACGCGTGCTGTGGGCAGTCGCGGCCGCGATGCTGGCCATGCTGGCGATCACGCCGGATACCGCGTTGCCCGAAGCGCAGCGCGCCGCCGTATTGGGTAGCGCCGGCATTTTCCTCGCCAATTGCCTGCAGTTCTGCGCACATGCATGGCGTACCCGGCGACCCGAACAACGCATGCTGGCGGCCTGCCTGCTGATCATCTTCGTGGTCATCATCCACGATCTGCTGCGGCTGATGAAACTGATCGGTCCCGGCCCGACCTACACCTCGTTCTCCAGCATCGCCGTCACCCTCTGCATGTCCGCGATCCTGGGATTGCGCCATGCGCGCAACGTGCGCCGCATTGAACGCTTCAACCACGAGCTGGCCGACAGCATCGCAGAGGCGCGCACGGAATTGGCCACCACCCTGGAGCGGGAGCACGCGCTGGCAATGAGCAACACCCGCCTGCAGGAACGCTTGCAGATCGCGCACGACCTGCATGACGGGCTGGGCGGATCGCTGGTGCGCATGATGGCCATGGTGGAACAGGCCAAGGCCCCGCTGCAGGGCCAGCAATTCCTGTCCATGCTGAAACTGCTGCGCGACGACCTGCGCCAAACGATCGACAGCGGCTCCAGCGCGGGCGTCAAAGTCCCGGAGACGCCTCCAGAGTGGGCTGCCCCGCTGCGCCACCGCTTCGTGCAGTTGTTCGACGAACTGGACCTGGATTCCAGCTGGCAATTCCCACCGCAATGGGCCACGCCGCCCTCCCCCTTGCAATGCCTGGCGCTGACCCGGTTGGTGGAGGAAGCGCTGACCAACGTGGTCAAGCACAGCCGTGCGCGCCGCGTACAGCTGCAACTGCAGCAGCCTCAGCCCGACCAGCTGCAACTGCGGATCGAAGACGACGGCGCCGGCTTCGACGTAGCGGCGGTGCGGCAGGCCGGTGTCAGCGTGGGCATGCGCAGCATGTACGCCCGCATCGCCCGCGTGCAGGGAACGCTGGACATCTCGTCCGCGCCGGGCAAAACCGTGTTGACCGCGGTGCTGCAATTGCGCCCAGCCGCGGCGCAATCGGTCTAAAATCCGCCCACATTCCGAACCGGGGGTCCTCCCGGTACAGGCTCATCCTGCGCGAGGAATACAACGATCCGATCTGGCCGCCCTGCTGCAAGACGCGGCAGAAAACCCCTCGGACGGAGACGTCGAATGAACGCCGTACTGCTTATCGACGACCACGCCATGTTCCGCGAGGCGCTGGTCATGGCGCTGGCGCACGCCATGCCCACGCTGGCGGTGCACCCCGCCGCCAGCGGCCAGGAGGCACTGGCGCTCTTGGACCGCCATGCCGACATCGGCAACGTCATCATGGATTACTACCTGCCGGACATGGCCGGTGCGGAGCTCTTGAAGCGCCTGCGCCAGCGGCGTGCGCAACTGCGGGTGCTGGTGCTGTCCGCCTCGCAGGATCCCGATGACGAACGCCGCGCCATGGAGGCTGGCGCGCGGGGGTTCCTGAACAAATCCGCCAGTTGCCAGGCGCTGACCGCCGCCCTGGAAGCGATCAATGCGGCGGATGCGCCTCGCACGCCGTATGCCGGAGGCACGCCGCCGCGTTCGCCTGATGACGCCGCCCTGTTGCGCACCCTGACGCCGCGGCAAAGCGAAGTCTTGCGGCTGATCTGCGATGGCCTGCGCAACAAGGAAATATCCGAACGGCTGAACATGACGGAGAAGACCGTCAAGACGCATGTGTCGGCCATCCTGGCCACGCTGGGCGTGCTTAATCGAACACAGGCGACACTTGTGGCTCGGCGCGGCGGCGTGTTCGGCAAGCCGACCTGAGCGCACCGCCGTCCGAGGCGATCTTGCCGCCTGCGAGCGCGATTTCGCGTCCCGCCGCGGCGATGGTGTCGGGCCGATGCGCCACGATCACCCGCGTCATGTTCAGGCGGGCGATTGCCATGTTGACCACCCGTTCCCGCGTGATGTCCAGATGGCTGGTTGCCTCGTCCAGGAACAGCATCGCCGGCTGCTTGTACAGCGCGCGCGCAAGCAACACGCGTTGCTTCTGCCCACCGGACAGCACCGTTCCCATGTCGCCCACCAACGTGTTGTAGCCCATGGGCATCGCGCAGATGTCGTCGTGGATGGCGGCGATTTCCGCGCACTCCCTGGCACGGTCGGGATCGTACTGGGGGTCGAAGAAGCTGATGTTCTCACCGATGGAACCGGCGAACAGCACGTCGTCCTGCAACACGGTGCCGGCCATCCTGCGCAGGGCGGCCGCGCCCATCCCGCGCACCGCCACGCCATCGACCAGCACCTCGCCTTCGGTCGGCGTCAGGATGCCCAGCAGGATGTTGATCAGGGTCGTCTTGCCACCCCCGGACGGCCCAGTGATGGCGACGGATTCACCAGGCTCGATGCGCAGGCTGATGCCATCCAGTACATACGGCTCTTGAGGGCTGTAGCGAAAGCGCAGATTGCGCACTTCGATGGCCGGCGAGTGCGTCACGGCGCCGTCCGCCCGCGGCATCTCGTCGATGGGCTCCGGCGCCTCGCGCACGATGTCGGCCAGGCGCTCGCCTTGCAGCCGCAGCATCTTCACTTCCACGAACTTGTCCAGCAGCGCCGCCACGCGCTTGTCGAACAAGGTTTTATAGACGATGAATGCCAGCAAGGCGCCCACGGTGAACTGGCCGTCCAGCACCAGCCGCGCCCCCAGCCACAGAATCGCGATCGACGACAGCCCGAACAGCAGGCCGTTGAAGGTCCGAAAGAACAGCGCCCATTTCTGCACGCGCAGATTCGCGTTGATTTCGTTGACCAGCAACGCCAGCCACCGCGAACGCCGGTCGTTCTGATGCTGGAACAGCTTGATGGCCTTGACGCCGCGCACCGTTTCCAGAAAGTGCGACTGCTCTTTCGCAGCATGGATGATGTGCTCTTCGGTGGCATAGCGCAGCGACGCATAGCCCGACCAGCGCGCCAAGCCGTACAGCGTCATGGCGCCCACGGCGATCCACGCCAGCGGCGGGCTGTACAGGAACATCAGCACCAGCGTGATCACCATGACAACGCCATCCAGCAGGGCCTCAAGGAAAGACGTGGTGACGGTGCGCTGAATGGTGTCGATGGCGCCGAAGCGCGACACGATGTCGCCCAGGTGCCGCTTTTCGAAATAGCTGACCGGTAGCCGGAGCAGGTGCGTGAAAACGTTGCTGCGCCATTGCAGGTTCAGCGTCGTGCCCATGAACATCAGCATCCAGCTGCGCGCAACCGACGTCAGCTGCAGCATCACCATCAGCAGACCGAAGGCCAGCGCCAACGTGGTCAGCAAGTCGCGGTCACCGGTGTTCAACACGTGGTCCACGACCCATTGCAGAAAGAACGGCTGAACCACCGTCAGCACTTCCAGCGCCAGCGCCAGCAGCATCACTTGCGAGAACGCCGCCCCCAGACCCGTGACGCGCCCCGTCAGTTCGCGCAGCCGGACCGGCTTGTTTTCGTTGGCCGTCACGAAGTCCGGCGTGGGCCAAAGCTCCAACGCCACGCCGGTGTATGACGCCGACAGCTCGCTGATGGTGCATTTGCGGATACCAGAGGCCGGATCGATCAGCGTGGCCGACCGCGCATTGATGTCGGTCAGCACCACGAAGTGGTTGAATTCCCAATGCAGGATGCAGGGCAGCTTCAGTTTGCTGAGCGCGCCCAGGCCCGCCTTGACCGGCCTGGATGCCAGCCCAAGTTGGCCGGCCACGTGGATCAGCGTTGCCAGCGTGGCGCCTTTGAGCGACACGGGGAAACGGCCGCGCAGGCTGGCCAGGCTTTGATGATGCCCATGAAAACCGGCCACCATGCCCACGCAGGCCAGGCCGCATTCAGCGGCCTCGGTTTGCAGGAGCCTGGGCACCCGCCGTTTGACGCCCAGCGTCAGGCGTTCAAGCATGGTCACAGTTTCCCCGACAATCGGTAGGCAGGATCGAATGCCCATTGGTACAAGGGGCGCGTCTGCTGAAGCAAATCCGCATCCAGCCGCATGCCGGGCCGCAATGTCAGCGTTTGGCCCTGCGGCCCGCGCACGGGTGTCTCCAGCGACACGGTGATCCGGTACATCGATTCCTTATCGCCCTGCGCCGCGGCACCGTCGTTCATCTGCCCTTCCGGCAACGCGCTGCGCGTCACGGTCTGAACCACCCCACGCTGCTGGCCGAAGGTCTGGTACGGATAGGCGGCCAAGCGGATCAGCACGGCATCGCCCGGCGCCACGAAGCCCACTGCGCGGCTGGGCGCCAGCAACTCCACCAGCAGCTTGGCGCCGTCGGGCACGATGGCGGCCAGCGGGCGTCGGGTGTCCACCGCCTGCCCTACCTCGGCCGTCACAGCGGTCAGCACGCCCGATTGCGGCGCCGTGACGACGATGCGCCGCTTGGCTTCGCTCTGGGTCAGGTCCACCGCCACGCCGGCCAGGTCGCGGTCCAGCTGCGCCAGCTGGTTCTGCTGGCGCAGGGTCAGGTCCGCCAGCGTGGCTTTCCGGTTGGACAGGTCCATGGCGATGCCGATTCGGTCGCGCAGCAGGGCCTGCAACTGGTTGCGCTGCTCCAGCAGCTCGGCCCGCTTCTGGTCGGACTCTTCGGGCGACAGATAGCCCTTTTCCATCAAATTCCGATAACGCTGGGCGCTGTCCTCGGCCAGTTTGATCCGGCTGCGCTGGCCGGCGATCTGGCTGTCTATCGCCGCCAATTGCGACGTCAAGCCGCCAATGCCGGCCGCAAGCGTGTCATGCTCGCTTTGCTGCAGCAGTAATGTCTTCTGGCGGGCCAGGCGCAGGCTGTCCTCGCGCTGTCGTATCTGCCCGCTGATGGCTTCTTGCGTGTCGCCCAGTGCGCTTTGCTGGTCGCCCGACACCACGTACAACACGTCTCCCGCATTGACGTGCTGGCCCTCGTGGACCGGACGCTCCAGCACCACCCCGGCCTGCGGCACGTAGAGCTTGAGCAGACCCGTGTCCGGCGCAAGCTGGCCGCTGACGGTGGCGCGCTTGGTATAGCTGCCAAACGCCAGGAACAGGCACACCGCCAATACGAAACCACCCAACACGAACGTGACCAGGGCGAACGACACGGGCCGGATCAGCACGATATCGCCCAGACCGACGGAGCGTTGCGCGGCAAGCGCCTGTTTGCGATAGAGCGACATCAGATCAAGGCCGAAGACGATCAGAAAAAGCCGCGACGGCCAAGCCGCCGCGATTCAAGGGTGCAGCCCGGGTTCAAATTATTTGAAGTAGTGCTGGCGACCAGTACCAAGTCCAGGCGGGGCCCCAGGAACGCCTGACACCTTCATGATGATGTTGGGTTTGGCGCTACCGCCACCTCCGCTCACATCCTGGATTTCGCTTTCGCTCAGCATCTGGAATTGTTCTTCTGCGGCGCTCTCCAGAGACGCCGGATGTTCGATCCTTTCCATAGGAACTCCTGTTCTAGCGCACCATTTCGGTCCGCGTTATGTGGGTCAACTGCCGTAGCCCTTGACGGGTGTCCCGCCCGAGTTGGCGGGCCGCGCGGAAGTGGGTTGCGCACCGACCCACGTGGAGCGAATCGACCCAATGCCACCGCTGACCTGCTGGATCTCTGCCGGGGTCAAGGGCTGGACCGCAACGTCCAATGCCTTGTCCGACGCATCCGATTGATTGATTTTCTGCATAGTGATCTCCTGCTTGCTGGCAAAGGAAGCCGCGCCAGCACCGGCCGAGCAGCCACCGGCGCCCGGCTCGTGCCGTCTTGCAAAGCCAACGGAAATCCAGAGCCCAAAGCGCTGAACTGCTCCGGGCGAACGGTAGCAAGACACAGGTATGGGCGCATCGGTCTTTAGTCGTAGATGCCTGATGCAGGCGTACTACCCGGCCTGTCGTGGGCAGCGCCGACGAGCGTCGGCGCCGATGAAGCCCTGTCGGCGGGTAGCGTCAGGGTGCGGGAGAGGCACCCGACGTGATGTTCAAGCGATCGAAGATGTCGTCGCCGTCGTCGCCTGCTGCGGCGCTTCAGCCGTGGCAGTACGCGTTTCCAGGTCTTCCAGCAGTTCGGCGGACGGCACGAAGAACAGGCTGCCCGTCACCGCGCGGCTGTAGTCCAGCAGGCGGTCGTAATTGCCTGCCGGGCGGCCGACGAACATGTTCTCTAGCATCTGCTCGATCGGTGCGGGCGAACGCGCGTAACCGATGAAGTACGTGCCGAACTCGCCCACGCCCGCACGGCCGAACGGCATGTTGTCACGCAGGATCTTCACTTCCTGGCCGTTCTCTTCCAGCGTCGTCAAGGCGCTATGCGAAGAGGCGGGTTTGATGTCGTCGTCCAGCTCCACGTTCGACAGCTTGTGGCGGCCGATGATGCCTTCCTGGTTCTCCACGGTCAGCGCGTTCCAGCCCGTCATGTCGTGCAGGTACTTCTGCACCAGGACGTAGCTGCCGCCGGCGAATTCGGCGTCTTCATCGCCGATCACGGTGAAATTGACGGCCTCGCGCCCTTCGGGATTTTCAGTGCCGTCGACAAAACCGATGATGGCGCGCCGGTCGAAGTAGCGAAAGCCATGGACTTCATCGACCACGGTCACCGCATCGCCCAGGCCGTTGACCAGCAAGGTCGCCAGTTCAAAGCAAAGGTCCATGGAATCCGCGCGGATGTGCAGCAGCAGATCGCCCGGCGTGGACACGGCCACGCGCGCGCCCTCGCCGAACACGCGGAAAGGATGCAGGGCCGCGGGTCGCGGCTGGCCGAACAGCGCGTCCCAGGCGTCGGACCCGAATGCACAGACGCACGACAGGTTCTCTTGCGGCGAACGCGTGCCGACGGTGCGCGTCAGCGTGGCCACGTCGGCGCACCAGCTGCGGACGCTTTCGGCGGCGGCCGCGCCGGGGTTCAGCGTGGCGACGATGAATATCGCGTGACGCGTAGGCGGGCTGTGGACGGCTTGAGGTTCGGGCGGAAAGTCAGGCATGGGATCGGATCCTCAGGACGTGATGACGGAAATTCTGGCGGAAATTGTATCTGTTCCGCCCATATATCCGCCCCGATCCGCCCCGATCCCCCGCCGTTCATCTGCCCCTCGCGTCAGAAGCGGTACGCCACCCCCACCGAGCCGAACACGTTGGCCTTGCGTTCCGTCAGCGGGCTATCCCGCGCATCGCCCAGCAAGGTATTGACGCCGATCGTGGACACCGTGCTCCAGCTGGGGTTGATACGGTACGACCACGTCGTGTAGATGCCCGCCGACTTGAAGCCCGAAGACGGCGAATAGGTCGACAAGCCTTCGCGGCTGCGTGCGGCCTGCGACGGCGTCACGCCGAACCAGGTCTGCATGTAGTCGCTGTTGGCCCACTCGGTGCGGACGCCGACCTGCACGGTGTGCTGCTCGGTCATCAGCGCGGCATACGATGCGCGCAGCTCCAAGGTGCCGCCGTAGCCGCTGCGCGCCGCCTGCTTGTAGCCCGCGCCCAGCGAATACCGGCCCGGACGCCACTCCACATAAGCGCCGTAGGCGCCGTGGAACTTGATGTCGTCCAGCCCCTTCAAGCGGTCGGCGTCATCGGCCTTGCGCCCCAGGCTCATCCCCACGAAAACGCCCGCGTCCAGGTCGGAAGCCAGCGAGGTCTTCAGCCCCATCGCGGGCAAGCCCATGCGCGGCGTAATGAAAAAATTGCCCGATTGATAGTTGATCAGCGGAACCGGCAGCGCCCGGTACTCGCGGGAACCCTCATAAACGGGGACCGCTCCGACCCCCAATCCGATGAAGTTTGTGCTTTGCGCAGAGGCGGCGCCAGCTGCACTGAAAACCGCGCCCGCGAAGACGCCTCTTGCTAATATACCCATCCGCATCAGGGCTTCCTTCCGTTCTATGACAATGGCCGTGGGCGACCGCCCCCGGGCTTGGCCTGCATTGTCCTGAGCATCTTTTAATAATTCTTTAAGGCTCCGGCGGCACTGCTGGAGACGGGCCTGGAGCTTGCTTGCGTATCCTGCTGGTAGAAGACGATCCCATGCTGGGCGATGCCTTGCGCGCGGGCCTGATTCAAGACGGCGCCGACGTGGACTGGGCGCACGACATGCCCGAAGCGCACTTGGCGCTGGTGGACCACGGTTATCAAGCCGTTCTGCTTGACCTGGGCTTGCCCGACGGCAGCGGCCTGACATTGCTCAAGGCGCTGCGCGCCCGGTTCGACACGACGCCTGTGCTGATCATCACCGCGCGCGACCGCCTGAGCGACCGCATCCAGGGACTGGACGCCGGCGCCGACGACTACCTGGTGAAGCCATTCCAGCTGGACGAACTACTGGCCCGGATGCGCGCCGTGCTTCGCCGCAGCAGCAACAGCGTGGTGTCGGCGTTGCGGTGCCGGAACGTCGTGCTGGAACCTGCACGCCGCACGGTGACGCAAGGCGGCAACGAGGTGAATCTGAGCGCCCACGAATACCACACGCTGCTGGCCTTGATGCAACGCATGGGCAACACCGTCAGCCGCGATCAATTGGAAGTCGCCGTCTACGGCAGCAGCGGCACCATCGAAAGCAATACCGTGGCCGTGTACATCCATCAGTTGCGGCGCAAGCTGGGCGACGGACTGATCGAAACCCAGCATGGCCTGGGATACCGCATCGTGCCGGACGGCGCCCCATGAAGACGCTGCGCAAACAAGTCGCGGTCACTTTGCTGCTTGCGATGCTTGCCACCTGGCTCACGGTGCTGGCGTTGGTCTACAACGAACAGACGCGCACCGAGACCGGCATGCTGGACCGGGACATGCGCGACGCCGCCCAGAAAGCGCTGCTGTCCCTGCCTGCCAGCCTGCTGCGGGCCGCGCCGTCCAGCGAAGACCGCTTCGAACTCCCCAACTCCAACCGCTTCGCCGGAGAGTCCTTCAACTTCCAGGTGTGGTCGCTGGCCGACAAGCGGCTGCTTGTGCAATCGCCCTGGGCGCCTGATGAACCCTTGATCAGCGATTTTCAAAACGGTTTCCAGAACGTCACGCTGGGCGGCGAACGCTGGCGCGCCTACGCGGTGGCGGACGAGGACGGCCGCATACAGGTCCAGTTCGCCAAGTCGGAAGCGCAACTGCGCAAGGAAACGACCGCGCGCATGCGTAACGGTTTCGCGTTCCTGAGCGTGCTGTTCCTGATATTGACCGGGATGACCTGGATGGTCATGCGCCGGGCCTTCCGCCCGGTCGACCGCGCGCGCGACGCCATCCTGAGCCGCCCGGCCATGGATTTGACCCCCTTGCCGACCTCCGGCATGCCCGGTGAATTGCAACCATTCATCCAATCCATCAATAGCCTGCTTGAACGCCTGTCCGCGTCGCTGGACCGAGAACGGCGCTTTCTGGCCGACGCGGCGCATGAATTGCGCACGCCGCTGGCGGCCTTGAGCGCCTACGCGGAATTGGCGGTGCGCAGTGACACCCCGCACGCACGCGACCAGGCGGTGCACAAGCTGCGCGACGTCGCGACCCGCACCACCCGCCTGGCCGAGCAATTGCTGGACCAGGCTCGCACCGAAGCCCTGAGCGAAGGCCCCGCCGAATCCGTCGCACTGGACCGGTTGGCCGAAATGATCGTGCTCGACAACGAGGCGCTCGCCCACCGCAAGCACCAGCGCATCAGCCTGGATGCCCAGCCCGCCTCCGTGGAGGGCGGCGTCGATGCGTTGGGCGTGCTGCTGCGCAACCTGCTGGACAATGCCTTGCGCTACACCCCCGAGGGCGGCCGCGTGGCCGTGTCCTGCGTGTCGCTAGCGGACGGCGGCGCGCAACTGTCCGTGGCCGACAACGGGCCGGGCATCGCGCCCGCCGAACGCGAACGCGTATTCGACCGCTTCTACCGCAAGGCCGGCACGGTCGAACGCGGCAGCGGCATCGGCCTGTCGCTGGTGGCGCAGATCGCCGCCAAGCACGGCGCGCGGATCGAGTGGGGACCCGGGCTGGACGGCCGCGGCGTGGGCATCACCGTGACGTTTCCTGCCACCGTCTGAAAGCGGGCTGGCGCTACGCGCAGGCCCGCCCCTACCGCACGTACCCGCGCAGCGTCGCGGCCAACGACGCGGGCAGCATCTCGCCGTGGCCCAGGCCCGGAAATACCCGCAGGCTGGCCTGCACACGCGGGATATCGCCCAGCGCACGGACCACACTTTCCGGGCTATCAGGCAGGTCGTCGCGGCCTTGCGCTTCCTCGCCTGCCATTACCGTCACATCCACGTCCTCGCCAGGAACGGCGGCGGGATGCGCCAGCGATTGCAGGATGAAGCGGCCGTTCCACCAGATCGACGGGCTGGCCGCCACGTAGTGCCGGAACGCCTGCGGCCGGCTCAGCGCCACATGCAACGCGAACAAGCCGCCATAGGAATGCCCGTACAGCGTGCGGTTGCCGGCATCGACGCGGTAGCGCCGTTCCACCAGCGGCTGGATGCGCTGCTGCAGGATGCCCAGGAAGCGATCGGCGCCGCCGCCCGGCTTCGCCCAGCCCTGCGCGTCCGGGTCGCGCGGCGAACCGCGGGGCGCGTCCGCGCCCGGGGAAGGCGGCGTGTAGTCGTAGGAACGCGCCGTCACATTGAAGCGCTGGGCGTCCTCATAGCCGATACCCACCACCACCGCTTGCAGCGACTGCCCCGGCGGCAAGGCGGACGCCGTCCGCGTCAGGCTCTCAAACACCGCGTTGCCATCCAGCATGTAGACCACCGGGTAACCGGCCGCCGGCGGCTTCCCGCCAGACGGTACCCAGACCGACACGCGGTACTCCGGCCCGCCGTCTGGCGCGGCCAGCACGTACCGCTGTACCTGCTGCGCCGATACACCGATCGCCAATGCTGGCGGCTGCGCCGCCATGGGCCGGGCGTGCCCGGGTTGCGCGTTCGCGGACGCGGCCACGCCGAGCGCCAAGGCGGCCCCCGTCAGAACGAAACGGATGTGTTCAGCCATAGCCGGCGACCCTCATCAACTTGCCAATTGCCATCCAGACCGGTCGTACGGGTGCGGTAGTCCACCGGCACGCGCTTGTCGGTCAAGTTCATCACCGCCAGGCGGAACGTAACGTGCTTGTTCAGCTCGTAGCTGCCGCCCAGATCGAACGTGGTGGCGCCGGGACGGCGGCGCGTCGTCGTCGACACGTTGCGGTAGTTCGCCCAGTACTGCTCGCTTTGCACGTTCGCCGACGTGTACAGCGACAGGGCATCCGTCGCCCGCCAGTCCGCACGCAGGTTCAGCACGTGGCGCGGCGTGCGGTCCAGCGGTTGCCCTTGCAGCGAGGTGCCGTCATAGGCCACTTCGTCGTCGGATTTCCGCTTGGACTGTGTGTAGGTGTAGTTGCCGGTCAGCGTCACCGTGCGCGACAGCGGCAAGGTCAGGCTGGTCTCGACGCCGCGCAGCGTGGCGCGCCCGATATTGCCCCATTCATAGGTCGCACCCGACGAGCCCGCGCACCCGGTCACGCACTGGCTGTAGATCTTGTTCTTGAACTCGTTGTTGAACAGCGTGACGCCCGCGGCCACGCGGTCATCGTCCTGATAGTGCAGGCCGATTTCCGTGGTGGTGCTGGTCTCGGGCTTCAGGTCGGGATTGCCGGCAATGCTGCCTCGCGGTGCACCGACGGCTCCGCCGGTCGCCTGGATGTAGTCCGCGGAACTCTGGCGCAGTTCAGGCGCGCGGAAGGCGCGCGACACACCGCCCTTGAGCGTCCACGCCTGCGACAGGTGATAGACCGCGTAACCGCGCGGGCTCCAATGCTGGCCATAGCGCTCGTGGTCGTCCAGCCGCACGCCGCCGGTCAGCGACAGGTTGTCGGTGACGGCCCACTCATCCTCGCCGAACAGGGCCCAGGATCGCGTGCTTAGCCCGGACACGGTGTTGCGGGCCGTGGTGGAAGCGGCTTCCTTGTCAGTTCCGTACAGGCGCGTGTCGATGTACTGCCCGCCCACCTTCAGCATGTTGTCGGGCAGGGGCAGCGTCAACGTCGCGTCCAGCGTGGTGTTGACCAGGCGCGTATCCGGGTACGACGTCGTGTTCTGGTCCCCAATCGTGTTGCTGGCCTTGCCCTCTTCACGCTGCAACGACACGTTGGTCGTGCCGAAGTCCCAGCGGCCTTCATGCGAGATCGAATAGTGCGTGTGCCGGTTCCTCAAACGGTAGTCGCCCGTCTCGGTCGCCGCCAGCGACTTGCCCACCGTGCCGTAGCGGTTGTATTCGTCTTGCCCGGCTTCCAACTGGATGTCCTGGTCTTTCGTAGGCGTCAGCGTCAGGCGGGCCGTCAGGCCGCGGTCCCGGATGCCGTAGGAACCGTCCACCACGTCGGCTTCCGTGCGCTGGTTCGACTTGCCGAACAACTGCAGCCCCAGCTTCTCTTCCTTGATGGGGCCGGCCAGGTAGAAATCCGCCTGCCGGCTGTTGCCCAGTTCGCTGTGCTGCTGCAACGTCGCGCCCAGGTTGATCGAGCCCGTCCAGGCCTGCGGCACCTTGCGCGTGATGATGTTGACCACCCCGCCAATCGCGTCGGATCCATACAGCGACGACATCGGACCGCGCACCACTTCGATCCGCTCGATGGCGGCCAAGGGCGGAATCTGGCTGGCCTGCACCATGCCCAGCTCTTCACGGTTCAGCATTTCGCGCGTCCCCTGCCGCTTGCCGTCCACCAGGATCAAGGTGTACTTGCCCGGCATGCCGCGGATGGAAATGTCCTGCTTGTTGGCATTGGCCCCGACGATGCTGACGCCTTCGACGTTGCGCAACGCATCCTGCAGGGTATTGAAGGGCTGCCGGGCCAGGTCTTCGTGCGTCAACACGGTGATGCTGGCTGGCGCGTCGGCGATGGACTGATCGTAGCCGCTGGCGGTCACGACTACAGGGGAAAGGGACTGCACGGGGCTTGCTGAAGACTCGCCCGACGGCTCGGCAGCGTGCGCCTGGGCAGCGCCAGCGATCCCGGCGCAGGCCAGGGCCATCATCATCCAGGGCCGGCGGAGGACGAAGACGGCGGGACTTTGGGTCATAATGGTACTGATTCTCATGGTCATTTGGGAAAACGTGCCCATGATTCCACGGAATTCAGGCCAGCATGTTTGCGCAACGCACCAGATGCTTTGCGAGAAGGTTTTTTGTCGCAGGGCCGCCCCAAGACAAAAACGCCCCCTTGGGGGGCAGCAAACACGCATAGCGTGCGCGGCGTGGGGGCATTTTTCTTTTTGGAGCAGGGATGGCGGGGCCGCGAAAACGGGCGGATATGGCGGGCGGGATCTCTTCCGCCCAATTGCGGGCGGCGGGGACGCACCTGGGGGGATCGCACGACATCGAATCCCGCCACGGCGCGGGGGCCAAGACGCCGCTGGAAGGGAGTTTCCAGATATTGACGATGCGGCCCGGACTGATGCTGCGGCGTGCGGACGTGCGGGACTGCGGCGATAACGTGGTGCGCTCCACGCTCACGCCCGGCCTGAAACTGATCGTGCTGGAGCAAGGCGACGTCGAACTCGAATTCGGCCATCACCACCTGCATCTGAAAGGGCCTGCGCCCGGCGAAGGCCTGCAGGCGCGCCTACTGATGCTGACCGGACCGGCCAGTTTCATGCGCCGGGCAGCACGCAACCACCGCGAACGCTCCATCACGCTGACGGTGGCGCCGCAATGGCTGCAGGACGGCGGCTTGATCCCCGACGGATCAGCCCCCAGCAACGTCGACACCTCGGCCATCCAGGCCTTTCTGCAAACCCATCTGGCCCTGCATGCGTGGACACTGACGCCGCGCGGCGTCACGCTGGCGCAACGGATCGCGCGGCCGCCCGCCCACGAGGACGGCGTGGACCGGCTGATGCTGGAATCCCGCTGCCTGGCATTGCTGGGCGAAGGGCTCCGTCATGTGACGCTGGCCGCAGCGGGCGACGCGGCAAGCACGCCGGCCAGCCGCATCGAACCGCGCCACGCCAAGCGCCTGCTGGAGCTGCGCGCCCGCATCGACGCCGGCACCTTAACCGGCCCTTGCAGCCTGGCCGACCTGGCCGCGCAGACGGGCCTGGGCGTGCGAGCGCTGCAACAGGGTTTCCAGGCGTTGACCGGATCGTCCGCCGTCGAGTACCTGCGCGAACAGCGGCTGCGAGCCGCCCAACGCGCGCTGCTGGGCCAGGGCGTCAGCGTGGCCCAGGCCGCCGCGCTGGCGGGTTATTCCAGCGCGGCGAATTTCGCCACTGCGTTCAAGCGCCTGTTCGGCGTGTCGCCCCGCGACGTGCGGATGCACGGGTGATTTGGCCTACCCCCTTCGGGTATAGTCTGGATCTCTTTGCGCCCTCAGGAATCCTGCGCCACCATGACCAGCGCCCGCGACCTAGTCTATGGGGAACTCCGCCGACGGCTGATGTCCGGCGTGTTCCTGCCTGGCGAGCGGTTGCGCGAAGAGCATATCGCGGCCGAGCTTTCCGTCAGCCGCACGCCGGTGCGCAGCGCCATCGACCGGCTGATCACCGACGGCCTGGTCAAGCGCGAAGGCCACCGCGGCGCGGTGGTACTGGGTTGGGTGGACCGCGACATCAACGAGGCGTTCGAACTGCGCCTGCTGCTGGAACCCTATGCCGCGCGCAGCGCCGCGGAGCGCGCCACGCCTGAACAGATCGACCACCTGGAACAGATCAACCAGCGCATGCTGGAGGCCATCCTTTCCGACGACACCGACCGCGTGGCGCGGGTCCAGCACTGCAACAACCTCTTCCACCATGCCTTGCTGGATGCGGCGCAATCCGCGCGCGTGCGGACGATGGTGGAAAACCTGCTGGACATGCCGATCATCATCGGCTCGTTCTACTTCTACACGCATGACGACATGCTGCGCAGCGTGGAGCACCATCGCCAGATCATCGCCGCGTTGCGCGCGCGCGATCCGGGATGTGCGGATATCGCCATGCGTTTTCACCTGACCACGACCCACCTGCTTTTCCGCAGCCAGCGCAAGCCGCCGGCCGATGCGCCCGCCGCGTGACGCGGCCCGCGGGTGTCAGTCTTTCCCTATATTCGCTTTCATGTATTCGCCCCAGATCCTTGTCGCCCTGTTCGTCCTGCTGCTGGCCGTGGCTATTCCGCTTGTCACGGTAGCCGTGCAACTGGTGCAGCTCTTGCGCTGGTCATTCAACGCCGACAAGGCGACGCGAGGCGAACGGCCGCATTTCACCGGGCCGGTGCTGGCCCTGGTGTTCAGCGTGCTGGCGGCCAGCGATTTCACGTCCTATGAACCGATGCGGACCATCGCCGAACTGAATCCGGTACCGATGGCCGCACGTGCCTATTTCACCGTCGCGATGCTGGTGCTGGCGGTGCTGTCGTGGGCCTACGGCGGCGCAGTCAAAGACCGGGTTCTGCGCCGCCTGGGCATCGCCCAAGGCTGAGTGCCGATGGCTTGATCAGGGCTTCCAGCCCTGCGCCTTCAGCCGCGCATCGATCCACGACGTATCCAGCGTGCCGGCGGCGATCTGCGCCAGCATCTCTTCTTCCACCGCATGCTTGGCCGACGCGGCTTCGTACAGCGCGGCCACCTGGTCGTACGGCAAGGCCAGCAGGCCGTCCTCGTCGCCCAGGATCAGGTCGCCGGGTTCGATCGTCATGCCGTCCAGCGCGATGACGCCGTTGATCTCGCCGGGACCATCCTTGTAGGGCCCGCGGTGCGTCACGCCGGCGGCATACACCGGGAACGAGCCGCGGCGGATGGTGCCGGCGTCGCGGATCGCGCCGTTGATCACGATGCCGGCCAGGCCGCGCTTCTGCGCGTAGGTGGTCATGATTTCGCCGATGATGGCGTTGGTCAGGTCGCCGCCCGCATCCACCACCACCACATCGCCCGGCTGCGCCAGTTCCAGCGCCTTGTGCACCAGCAGGTTGTCGCCGGGGCGGGAGCGCACCGTCAGCGCGGGGCCGGCCAGCGGATGGCCGTCATGCATGGGCCGCAGGCGCGCGCCGCCGGCCGTCATGCGCGACATGCAGTCGCTGATGTTGGCGACGGGAATGCGGCGGAACTTCTCGACGAAGTCGCTCGCGACCGCGCGTTTGCGCGGGTGAATCTCAAAACCGATCATTGGGGTTCTCCTGATGCGTTGTCTGTGGATCTCGCACGATCATTGTTTGGGAATGCCGGCTTCCTGCACGACCTTGCCGAAAATGTCGTGGTCGGCGCGATGGCGCTTGCCCAGATCCGCCGGCGTGCCCGTCATGACGCTGTAGCCGGAGTCTTCAAGCTTCTTCACGACATCCGCCTGCGCCTGGGATTTATTCAGCGCCTGGTTCAATGTGGCGACCACGTCGTCCGGCGTCTTGCCGGGCGCCATCAGCCCCCACCAGATCGTCTGGTTAATGGTCTTGAAACCGCTTTCCGCGAAGGTCGGCACATCCGGCAGCGCCGGCGAACGCTCGTCGGCCACCACGGCCAGCGCGCGGACCTTGCCGCCGCGGATCTGCGGCAACAGCGATGCCACGGAACCGGTGTAGAGGTCGATGCGGCCGCTGGCCAGATCCGGAAACGCCTGCGACCAGCCGCGGTACGGCACGTGCATCAGTTCCATGCCCGCCGCCTTGCGCCACAGGTGGCCGATCAGGTCGCCGCTGCCGCCGATGCCGGGAATGCCCAGCGATACCTGGCCCGGCCGCGCGCGGGCGGCCTTCACCACATCGTCCAGCGTCTTGTACGGAGATTCCGGCACCACCACGAATACGCTGGGTGACGAGGCCACCAGGCCCACCGGCTTGAAGTCCTTGAAGGTGTCGTAGCTGAGCTTGTTGTACAGCCACGGGTTCAGCACGATGTTGTCCGTCTGCGCCATGACCAGCGTGTGGCCATCAGGCTTGGCGCGCGCCGTGGCGTCCAGCGCCAGGTTGCCGCCCGCGCCCGGCTTGTTCTCGACCACGATGTTCCAGCCCGTGTCCTGCGCGATGGCCGACCCGATCATGCGGGTCAGGGTGTCGGTTCCACCGCCCGGGGGAAACGGGGAAATCAGCGTAATGGGCGCGGAGCCCATGTCGGCCGCGCTGGCCGCGGCGCACGAGGCCAGCAGCGTGGCTGCCAACACAGTCTTCAGGGATTTCATTGTCTTCCTCACTGATGTTTGGGAATTGCACGGCCCTCTGAGGGGCCTTTTGCCGCGATTCAGGATTGGCGCGCCAGGGGCGTCAGCCATGCCAGGCGGTCCGCCACGGAGTCGGGCACGTTGAACGAACCGGCCTCGCGTGCCGTTTCGATGCCCTTGGCCGTACGCGCGAAGAGCCGTTCGACGCCGTCCAGTACCAGCGGCTGCAAGCCGGCCTCGACCAATTGCTCGCGCGCTTCGCGCACTTCGGCCAGGCGGCGCGGTGCGTGCAGCACATGCGAGCGGACGAAGGAATCGACGAATGTCGTCAGCGGCGTCCGGTCCATATCGGACAGGACTTCATAGAGGGAGGCGCGCAGGCCCATGCTTTCAGCGGCGACCAGGCACTCGACGGCCAGGCTTTCCATGCCCTTGGTCAGGATGCTGCGCAACAGCTTCAGGCGGACGGCGTCGCCCGCCTGGCCGTCGATCGCCTGCGCGGGGGCTCCCCCGGACAGCGTGAAGGCGGCCACGGCGGGCGCGCCCGTGCCGGCGCACAACAGCGGGGTGCGGGCGCCCAGCAGCGCAATGGCGCCCATGATCGCGACATCGGTGAAGGGCACGCCGCGCTGCGCGGCGATGTCGGCAGCGGCGCGCATGTCGGCGGCGCTTGCGGTCGTGAAGTCGGCGTAGGACGCGTCGTCGCGCAAATGCGGCAGCGCCTGCGTGGCGACTTTCAGCGCCGCGTGGCCGAAGACGGCCGACACCACGATGTCGGCCTGAGCCAGCCACGGGCCGGGCTCGGCATGCAACGCGCTGCCATAGGAGGCCGCGCGCGCCTGCATCTCGGCGTCCTGGCGCAGCTCGCAGATACCCACGATCGAATGGCCGGCGGCCACCCACGCCGCTGCATAGCAGTCACCCACTTCACCACAACCAATCAGTGCAATTTTCATGTTCATAAATACAAAAAAAATACAAACATGGTTATAGCCTGACTGAAAGGCTGGGAATCACTAGTGTTAACCCGAGTATTTCAGGGTGTCTCAGAACATAAAAAGTACATTTTAGGAACATTGCGGACTCATCCGCCCGGCGCCTTGGCAACCACCGGGCGGGCAGGGTGCGCCTTACTTCACGCTGGCGACTGCATCCAGGATCACGCGGGCCACATCTGCGGGGCGCGATTGCTGCGGCACATGGCTGGACGGCAGGGCCGTCACTTTCGCGCCGATCTGCGCTGCCATCGTGCGCTGCAAGGCGGGCAGGATCATGCGGTCGTTCTCGGCCACGATGAACCACGACGGCTTCGTCTTCCAGGCTGCGGAGGTTACGGCTTCGCCAAACGCCGTCGCCTTGATCGGCCCTTGGGTGGCCGCCATCACGCGGGCCTGAGCGGCCGGCACGTCTTGCGCGAAGTCCCGCGCGATGCCCTGGGGCGGCATGCTCAGCCAGCCATGGCTGTCAGCGGCGATGCTGTCCGTGCCCGGCGCCTTGGGCTCATTCTTGGTCATCGACGCCACCGACTGGCCTGCATCGGGCGCAAACGCCGCCACGTAGACCAGGTTGGCGACCTTCTCGTGCTTGCCCGCCTCGGTAATCACCACGCCGCCCCACGAATGGCCGACCAGCACCACTTTCCCGGGTTGATTGTCGATGGCGCGATTGGCCGCGGCCACGTCGCCGGCCAGCGAATCCAGCGGGTTTTGCACCGCCTGGACCTGCACGCCCTTGTCTTGCAGCAGGGCGATCACCTTCGCCCAATCCGAGCCGTCAGCGAAGGCGCCGTGCACGATCACGACGGAAGGCTGGGCCGAAAAGGCCTGCGAAACCGGGCCTGCGAACAGGCCGGCTGCCAGCAATGAGGCTGCGATAATATGGCGTTTCATACCGAATTTCCTTTAGGTTGGGTGCCAAGCGACGGTGTCGTGCTTGCTGGGTTCCAGTGTCGTCATCCTCCCGCCAGGCCGGTATCGGTTGATTAACCGATAAGGCCGCGATCAGCCTCGCAATCAGCCCGCCCCCTGCCCCTTTGACCGCCCGCCCCCGATGACCGCCGCCAGTACGATGGAACTCACCGATGCCGTGCTGGCCATGGCCTTTGTCGGCGACCTGAGCATGGGGCGCGCCACCGATCATTCGCGCCGCACCGCGTGCCTGGCCGGCAGGCTGGCCGCGGCCCATGGTGCGGGCGAGGCCGCCCAGAACCACGCCCGTGCGGTGGCGCTGCTGCGCTGGTCGGGCTGCACGGCCAACGCCAGCGGCTTTGCGGACCTGTTGGGCGACGATGTGGCCTCGCGCGAGGCCATGATGGCGCAGACGCTGCCGCCGCTGGATCCCCGCACGCAATCGCTGATCGTGCCGCTGGCGTTGATCCATTGCGAAATCTCGGGCGACGTGGCCGTCAACCTGGGCATGCCGGACGACGTGGTGGCGGGTCTGCGCCACGCCTTCGAACGCCATGACGGCAAGGGCATGCCGCAGGGCGTGGCCGGAGACGCCATCCCCGGCGTCGTGTTCTACGTGAATGCGGCAAGCGACCTGGAAATCCTGAGCCGCGCGCATGGCCGCGACAGCGCAATGGACTACCTGCGCACGCAGGCCGGCGCCAAATATCCCGCCGCGGTCGCAGACCTGGCGATCCGCCATGGCCCTGCCTGGCTTGACGACATCGACGCCCACCCGCCGTCAGGCACCGAATGGGCGCTGGCCGACGCCCCGCTCGACGCGCCCGCCGCCGACCTGACGCTGCTGGCGGACGTGGCCGAACTCAAGCTGCCGTGGCTGGCAGGCTATTCCCGCCGGGTCGCGCAGTTGGCCGCCCGTTGCGGCGCGCTGCTGGGCATGGGCCCAGCCGCGCAGGAATCGTTGCAGGCGGCCGCGCTGGTGCACGGCATCGGCCGCGCCGCCTTGCCGAACCGGTTGTGGAACACGCCCGGCAAACTGTCCGCCGACCAGTGGGAACAAGTCCGGTTGATGCCCTATTGGACCGCCCGGGCCGCCCGCCAGATCCAGGGCCTGAGCGAAGCGGCCGAACTGGCGTCTTACGCCTACGAACGCCTGGACGGCAGCGGCTATTTCCGCGGCGCGTCCGGGTCCGCGCTAAGCCCTGCGCAACGCGTGTTGTCCACGACGGTCGCGCTGCAGGCGTTGCTGGAAGACCGCCCCTGGCGGCCGGCTTATTCCCTGCAGGAGGCCGCCCGCATCCTGCGCGAGGAAGCCGAGGCGGGCCGCTTCGATGCAGAGGTGGCCGCTGCCGCCATCACCGCTGCATCCGGCGGCGCCCCCGCGGCACGGCGCACGACCAGCACGCTGTCGCAACGGGAGCTGGAAGTCTTGCGCCAGATCAGCCTGGGGGCCAGCAACAAGGAGGCCGCCCGGGCGTTGAATATCAGCCCCAGCACGGTGCGCACCCACGTGGAAAGCGTGTTCCGCAAGCTGGAGTGCTCGACCCGCGTCGCCGCGACCTTGAAGGCCCTGACCGCGGGGATCCTGTAAGCCGCCATCCTGTCGCCAATTGCTGGTAGTCTTGGGCCAGCCGCGCGGGGAGCCCCGCGCCCGCCTCACTCATTTTGCGAGTCCCCTCATGACCACCCCCATGTACGATGCTTCCGTTCCTGTCATCAAGCAAATGCTGTCCGCGCTGTCGGACGTGCTGAAGAAGGCCGAAGCCCACGCCACCGACAAGAACATCGACCCGTCCGCCTACCTGGGCGCCCGCCTGTTCCCGGACATGTTCCCGCTGTCGCGCCAGGTGCAGATCGCCACCGACTTCGCCAAGGGCATCACGTCCCGCCTGGCCGGCGCGGAAGTGCCGTCCTGGCCCGACGGCGAACCCACGTTCGCCGAACTGCAGGCCTTGATCGCGAAGACCCTGGCACACGTCGGTTCGTTCACGCCGGAACAGTTCGAACAAAGCGCATCGCTTGAAATCGTGCTGCGCCCGGGCACGCCGAAAGAAAAGAAGCTGTCGGGCAGCGCCTACCTGCTGCACTACGGCCTGCCGCAGTTCTTCTTCCACGTGACGACGTCCTACGCGATCCTGCGCCACAACGGCATCGAAGTCGGCAAGCGCGATTACATGGGCGCGTACTGATGACACGCCGCGCGCGCACCTGACGCCGCGCACAGAAAAAGGGCCGCAATAAGCGGCCCTTTTTTTCGCCCGTACGTCCCGATACGCAAATGCGCCCGGTGTTGCAAGCCCGCGTCACGGGTACGGGGCGGCGCGGGCTTCCTTGTTTCTGGTGTTGCCGCGGATCAGGGTTTCTCCCGATCCCCAGCCTGTCGATTCCGGTGTCGTCTATTCGTCGTATCAGTACGACCCACTCTACTTGTAAGGCGGACACACCATGACTACCGGCACCGTTACCTTCCACCGCGTCCTGCGCGCCTCCCCCGAACGCGTCTACCGTGCTTTCCTGGAGCCCGACGCCATCGCGAAATGGCTTCCCCCCTATGGATTCACCTGCCAGGTCCACCAGTTGGACGCGAAGGTGGGCGGCGTCCACAAGATGTCGTTCCGCAATTTCACGACCGGCAACAGCAGCGGTTTCGGCGGTGAATACCTGGAACTGGTCCCGTCCGAAAAGATCCGCTACACGGACCGCTTCGACGACCCGAACCTTCCGGGCCAGATGCAGACCACGATCACGCTGCGCAAGGTCTCCTGCGGCACCGACATCAGCATCGTGCAGGAAGGCATCCCTGCCGTCATTCCGCCCGAGATGTGCTACCTGGGCTGGCAGGAATCGCTGACGCAGTTGGCCAAGCTGGTGGAACCGGAAATCCCGGACTGAGCCGAATCTATGGCGGAAAACCGGCGGATTTGAATCGCACTGTATCCGCCCCCGGGGCCCATACATTCGGACACCCGGCGCGCGCGCCGGACCTCTATAAATCGTTCGCAGCAAGTCCTCAACCCTGCGAACCTTTTATGGAGCCTCCGCCATGACAGACCCTATCGACACCCGGCGTCGCCGCCTGCTCGCCACGACGTCCACCCTGGCAGGCATCAGCCTGCTGAACCTTGGCGTGAGCGGCACGGCGCAGGCCAAGTCCAGCCCCGCGCAACCCGCCAACACTACACCCCGCCGCAGCGCCGCGTCGTTCGACGGCATCCGCCAGATCCGGGCCGGCACGCTCGATGTCGGTTATGTGGACGCCGGCCCCAGCACCGGCCCTGTCGCCATCCTGCTGCACGGCTGGCCTTACGACATCCACGCCTTCGTCGACGTCGTGCCGCGGCTGACCGCCGCCGGCTATCGCGTCATCGTCCCGTACCTGCGCGGCTACGGCTCGACGCGCTTCCTGTCGGCCGACACGCCCCGCAATGGCGAACAGGCAGTGGTCGCCGTGGACATCATCGCGCTGATGGATGCGCTGAAGATCGAACGCGCGGTCATTGCCGGCTTCGATTGGGGCGCGCGCACCGCCAACATCATGGCCGCGCTGTGGCCCGAACGCTGCCAGGCGCTGGTGTCGGTCAGCGGCTACCTGATCGGCAGCCAGGAAGCCAACCGCAAACCATTGCCCCCGCAGGCGGAGTTCCAGTGGTGGTACCAGTTCTACTTCGCCACCGAACGCGGCGCAGCGGGCTACGCCGCCAACCGCGACGGCTTCAACAAGCTGATCTGGCAGTTGGCATCGCCGCAGTGGAAATTCGACGACGCGACGTATCAGCGTTCCGCACAGTCATTCGACAACCCTGACCACGTGGCGATCGTGGTGCACAACTACCGCTGGCGCCTGGCCTTGGCAGAAGGCGAATCGCAATACGACGAACTGGAAAGACGCCTGGCGGCCACACCGAAGATCACGGTGCCGACGATCACCCTGGAAGGCGACGCCAACGGCGCCCCGCATCCGCCCCCCGCCAGCTACGCCAAGCAGTTCAGCGGCAAATACCAACACCGCGACATCACCGGCGGCATCGGCCACAACCTGCCGCAAGAGGCACCTGAGGCGTTTGCAGAGGCGGTGCTAGCGGTGGTGCGGCTTTGAGAGGCGGCGCTCTCGACTATGCCTGAAAGAACTTCGGCGCCTGCACCGAGGCAGCGCCGTTGTCCCACTCGTTCTTCATCCTTGCCAGAAAGCTGCCGTCGACGCGGTGAGCCTCATCGCGAAGCACCTCTTCCATCGCCGTCGCGATCCGTTCGATGGCCGCTTCCGGATGCGAAACGCTGCAAACCGTACGGCCAAATTGCAGGAGTGCCTTTCGTGTCGGGTATTCCCTTTTCTTATTCAATTTCAGCGCAAGAGTGCGGTCCGACAATTTTCGCCCCGATTGGGGATCGTCAATTTCATACACGCTTGTGGTTACCACGTCATAGAGCGGGGCCAGTTCGGCGGGCGCGGCGCCAGGGTGCCGGTAGAGCAAGCCAAAGTTCTTCAGGTGCGCATCCCCATTTCTCACCAGTACCGACAGAGCCACATACTCAAAATACCGCGCAAGGCTCTCAGTACGATTGGCGTCGCACAACAGGCCGATCATTTGGGCCACCGTCTCGTACGAACTCAGGTACTTCTCTTTGGCACTCTTGCGTAAAAGCACAGCCATATCTTCGAAACCTAGCTGCTCATTGCCAGCAAGGTCAAAGCGGCGCATCACAAACAGTGTCCCGTCGTCCGACAGCCAGAAATCCGGTACGCGTATGCCTGCCTTCCGGGCGACGCTCATGCATAGAAACTCGTTCTGGGCAAGGAATGGGTAGTCCTCTCCTGCGGCCTTGACGATCAGGTCAGACGTAAACGTGGTGGACTTATCGACTACGGGCTTGGCATCGGCAGCATCCGCGTCCGGCATCAGTACTTTTGGCTGAAAACCGGAAATGCCGGAGGTGAGATAGGCGCTGACTAGATGCTCGAACAGTTCGATGCTTGCCCCGCTCGTGAGCAACTCAGAAAGCCCGACCTGGGGTGGAAGCCGTGCCACGTCGCTGCCAGGTTCGCGATAACGCAAGCGCCCGATCTGGTTGCTGCCGGTCAAGGCCAGCAGCCGCATGTCGTCAAGTTCCACTTCCTTGCCAAAGCGTTCCCAGAGTCTCTCGTACAGGTAGCCTTCTGGCCGATTCATCGCAAAAATCGGCGGCAACACCGTGTCCGAATAGCTTTCGGCGCGGTGCGGCATGATCAGGGATATCTCCCGATCCTTGCCGGGATGGGTGTAGTTGAATACGAAGCGCGACTCTTTTTCCAGCAGGCCCGCCTCGCCTTGCGGGGTGCTTATTTCAAGCCGCTTTATCTTCGCGCTACTCATCATCCATGCTCCCCACGTCGTCGTAGTTGATGCTGGCAGTATCGATACGCAGGCCCATATTAAGCACGGCCAATGCTCTCATGATCGAATGCAGGCCCACGTTCTCGCCTTTCTCGATTTGCACGATCAATTGGCGCGTCAGTCCCGCCCGCTGCGCAAGTTCCGCTTGGCTGAGCTTTTGCTGTTTGCGCTCGCGCTGAAAGCTCGCCCCGAACTGGGCGGGAAGGACGGCGGTAGGTACGTACGGCATGGCGGATACTCTTCGAACACGAGATTAATAATGTTCGCTATACCGTACACCAAAGTTCATAAAAAGTACGATTAATCGGATATTTTCGAGAGAATTACAAAAAATGTCGCTAATATCGTACTTTCATTAGTCTCAAGGACGCCGCCCCGCCTCCACCTGGATCTTCAACTCCACTTCCGGCTTGAACCCCATGTCCAGGCCGAAGTCCAGCCCGAAGTCCTTGCGGCTGAACTTCGTTGACACGTCGGCGCCGCAGACCTCGCGTTTTTCCATCGGGTGCTGGATGCACTTGAAATCGTCGATCTCCATCTTGACCGGTCGCGTGACGCCGCGCAGGGTCAGGTCGCCCGTAGCCTCTTCGGGACGGTCGCCGTCGAACTTGGTGAACTTGCCCTTGAAGGTGGCCGTGGGATAGCGGGCGGCGTCGAAGATGTCGGGCGCGACGGCATGCTGGTTCATTTCGTCGTGGCCGAAGTCGACGGAATTGATGTCCACCGTGACCTCCACCGTGCCGGTGCGCGCTTCGCGATCCAGCACCACCACGCCTTGCGATTTGTTGAACTTGCCGCGCCACGTGGACAGGCCGCCCAAGTGATCGGCTTCAAAGCTGGGATAGGTATGCGACGGGTCCAGATCGTAGGTGACCGGCGCAGCGGCGGCCGGCAGGGTCAGCATCAGCGCGCTTGCGCCCAGCAGCAGGGACGGAATCGACTTCATCAGGGCTCCTCATGACGGGAACGGGGCCGCGCGCGATACAGCGCGGCCACCGATTGGAAGCCAAACCATAACATTCAGCTTGGAGTCAGCCGTAAAAATAGGACTGAAACGTCCTGTCGGCATTCCTGCCAGATTGAAATGAACAAAACTTGATTCAGGCAATAATGCGCCGCATCTCTACCGCGATCACGGAAACGACAATGAAAAAAGTGTTTGCCTTACTGATTTCCGCCGCCCTGCCGGTTGCTGCCCTGGCACAGCCGGACGCTGAACCATTGAAGCTGAACCCGGACAACAAGCTTTTCTGCAACGCGCAGACCGACTGGTGCGTCGGCATCAAAACGGACGGGTCCTTCGAAACCAACGGCCCGTTCGCTACCAGCCGCACGCTGCGCTCCGACCGCGCATTCTGGGACTTGCCCGACATTCCGGATTTTTCCAAGTTCACCGTTTGGCCCCAGCTGATCCGCCTGAGCGAAGATCGCGCGCTGGTGGGCGTGGTCGGCCCGGCCGAACCCGACTACAAACTGGAAACGCAATTCTCAGGCGGCAGCTTCATCCGCCAGGACCTCTATCTGTTCGAGGTCACGCTGGGCGAACCTTCCGCCAGCAATCTGGTGTTCATCATGCCGTCGTCGACGGAAGCGACGATCCGCGCCTGCTTCAATGAAGCCGACCAGCGCAAGCGTGATGGGCACTGCATCGATGCCTATCAATTCAAGGCCGATCTGAAAGCCTTGCCAGGAAGCAAGACGGCCAGCGGCGCGGAGTATCCGGACCTGCAAGTCACCACCCAGGCAACACGCGCGCCAGCGACCGCCAGCCGCTACGCCGACTCCACCGCGAAGCCGGCGCCGACGAAGGCCGAGGCTGCGCCCGCGGCCGACAAGCAGTGCAGCTATACGGTGACCTACAAATGGAAATCCGACGGTTCGGTCTATGCACCGACGACGCCGCTGCCCGATTGCGCCGAATTCCTGCAGGCCTCGCCCAAGGCGAAGCCGTAACGCCGCAACCGGATCAGGCAGCGCCCCTAAAAAGAGCGCTGCCGCCGCCTTACTCCGCGTAGCCCGGGTTCTTCCTGTCCAACCGGCGCAGCAGGCCCGGCCACGCCAGCGCTGCCTTGTGCGCCCGGTCGGCCGGGGATTCGACCGCGGCGCGCGCCAGGACTTCCGGCGGAATGAAGATCAGTTCGCCGCCGCCCGCCTGGGCCCGCACCTGCGCCATGCAGGCAGCTTCCAGGCGATGCATGGCCTGGAACGCTTCGGCCATCGTCTGGCCCACCGTCAGCAAGCCGTGGTTGCGCAGGATCAGGTAGTTGTTGCTGCCCAGGTCGCGCACCAGGCGCGGCTGCTCTTCCGGGTTCAGCGCCAGGCCTTCGTAATCGTGATAGCTCAACGAACGCAGCGCAATGAACGCGAATTGCGACAGCGGCAGCAACCCCGCCTTCTGCGCCGATACCGCCACGCCGTTGATGGAGTGCGTATGCAACACGCACATCGCATCCTTGCGAGCCGCGTGGATACAGCTGTGGATGGTGAAGCCGGCCGGGTTGATGTCGTATTCCGACGCCATGACCTTGTTGCCGTTCAGGTCGATCTTGACCAGGCTGGACGCCGTGATCTCGTCGAACATCATGCCGTAGGGGTTGATCAGGAAATGCTCGGTGCCCGGCACCTTGGCGGTGATGTGCGTGAAAATCAGGTCATCCCACCCGAACAGCGCCACCAGCCGATACAGGGCGGCCAAGTCCGTGCGGACCTGCCATTCCGTTGCGCTGACTTGATCGCGCACGCTGGCGCCCTGTTTGCTAATCGTATCCATCCCGTCTCCAGTCCTGGTATCCAGACTTCATGTTGTCCCGCGGCGACCTTGCCGTCGGCTTGCCAGACACTGTATTGGTTTTGCGCGGATCCGGCATGGTGGAAACGGCTGCCGTCCGTCTGGTGAAAACAATTATCTGCCCCGCTCCGCCCCCGGTTTACCCCCAGGTCGGGCTGGCGCTTGCATAATAAAGGCCGACCGACTCAGGAGACCCCGCCATGTCGCTTGCGCTCTACGGCCATCCGTTTTCCTCGTACACGCAGAAAGTGCTGATCGCGCTGTACGAGAACGCCATCCCGTTCGAATTCCGCTGCATCGGTCCGGAGACGCCGGAGCACGCCGCCGAATGGCTGCGGCGCTGGCCCTTGCACAAGTTCCCGCTGCTGGTGGACGGCGACCGCAACGTCGCCGAAACCAGCATCATTATCGAATACCTGCAACTGGCCCACCCCGGGCCGGCAAGCCTGGTACCCGCCGACCCGGCCGCCGCGCTGGAGGTGCGTTTCCTGGACCGCTTCTTCGATTTGCACGTCATGAACTGGGTGCAGCACGCGGTCAACGGCGCCTTGACGGGCGACGACGCCAAGCGGCGGGAAGGCCTGGCGCTTGCGACGGAAAAGCTCGAGCTGGCCTACGCCTGGCTGGATGCGCAACTGGGCGGCCGTGCCTGGGCCACCGGCCCGGAATTCACGATGGCGGACTGTGCCGCCGCGCCAGCGCTGTTCTATGCAGACTGGACGCACCCCATTTCGGCGTCTTATCGGGTGCTGCGCGCGTACCGCGCCCGCTTGCTGGCGCGGCCATCCTTTGCCCGGGCGGTCGAAGACGCAAGAGTGTTCCGCCCCTTGTTCCCGCTGGGCGCGCCGGACCGGGACTGACAGGATGACGTCCCTGCGCCCTGCCCTCCCACACCGTCTGCCTGCCTTTTTCCGCTCGCACCTGGAATCGCTGTCCGGGGTCGGCCTGCTGCTGGGCACGCTGTTCTTTGCGGCCTCGCTCACCCCCACCCTGGTTCCCCGCACCTACCTGACCCAGGGCGTGCTGGCTGGCACCTGCCTGGCCGCCGGTTACGGGCTGGGCGTGCTGTGGCACTGGCTATGGGCCTATCTGGAACTGCCTGAACCCAAGGCACGCGCCGCCCGCATCACTAACGCGCTGATCACCGTGCTGTGCCTGTCCGTGCTGGTGCTGTTTCTGTGGCGCGCGGCGGAATGGCAGAACACGATCCGCGCCCTGATGAAGATGGAACCCGTCACCAGCGCGCACCCCTTCAAGGTCAGCGCCACGGCGCTGATCACCTTTGCCGTGTTGCTGGCGCTGGGCCGCTTGTTCAAGCTGCTGGCCCGCACGCTGTCCGCGCAGGTGCGCCGCGTGGTGCCGCGGCGCGTCGCCAACGTGGCCGGCGCGGCGATCGCGATCGTGATCTTCTGGTCGTTGGCCAACAACGTGTTTTTCCGTGCGGCACTGCACGTGCTGGACGCCTCGTTCCGCGAGTACGACGCGCTGATCGAGCCCGAGCGCCCGCAGCCCACTGACCCCGCCAAGACCGGCAGCCCCGACTCGCTGATCGCCTGGAAGCAGTTGGGCCGGGCAGGCCGCGAATACATCGCCTCCGGCCCCAGCGCGCGTGAAATCCGCGCGCAGACCGGGCGTGACGCGCTGGAACCCATCCGCGTGTACGTGGGATTGCCCGGCGCCGCCACGGCGCAGGCGCGGGCCCGGCTGGCGCTGGAAGAATTGAAGCGCGTCGGCGCGTTCCAGCGGTCTGCGCTGGTGGTGGTGACGCCCACGGGCACGGGGTGGATCGATCCGGCCGCCATGGACGCCGTCGAATACCTGCTGCACGGCGACGTAGCCAGCGTGGCGATCCAGTATTCCTACCTGTCCAGCCCGCTATCGCTGCTGGCCCAGCCCGAGTACGGCGCCGAAGCCGCACGCGCGCTGTTCGTCGAAATCTACAACCACTGGACCGCCCTGCCCAAAGACCAGCGGCCCAAGCTGTATCTGCATGGCCTGAGCCTGGGCGCCATGAATTCCGCGCGGTCCGCCGAGCTCTTCGAAATGATCGGCGACCCCATCCAGGGCGCACTCTGGAGCGGCCCGCCGTTTGAAAGCCGGGTCTGGCGCGCCATCACCGACGCCCGCAACCCAGGCTCCCCCGCCTGGCTGCCGCAACTACGCGACGGCGCCTTCGTGCGCTTCATGAACCAGGACGGCTCGCCGGTGCCCGCCGACGCGCCCTGGGGCCCGATGCGCATCGTCTACCTGCAGTACGCCAGCGACGCCGTCACGTTCTTCGACTATCGCGACCTGTATCGGCGGCCCGCGTGGATGGATCCCCCCTACGGCCCCGACGTATCGCCCGACCTGCGCTGGGTGCCGGTCGTGACCATGCTGCAACTTGCGCTGGACATGTCCGTCAGCACCCACACGCCGATCGGCTACGGCCATGTGTACGCGCCGCAGCATTATGTGGACGCCTGGCTGGCGGTGACCGGTGCGCCGGATTGGCCGGTCGATGCGCTGGCCGGCCTGAAACAGCATCTGATGGAACGGACCCGCGCGGCGATGGATGATGGGGACGGCAAAGAGGCCGCGTACGACAACCGCGGCGGCTGATCAGTTCGTCTGGACGTCGGCGCTGTCGATGATGCGCTTCCAGCGCTCGGTCTCTTCGCCGGACAGCTTGGCAAGGTCCGCGCTGGTGCCGGCAAACGGCACGGCGCCCTGCTCGGCCAGATGGGCGATCATGGCCGGGTCCTTGGTCAGGTCGATGACCGTGTCCTGCAGCTTGCGGATCACCTCGGGCGGGGTGCCTGCCGGCGCCATGACGCCGTACCAGGATTCCACCACGGCATCCTTCACGCCGGCCTCCGCCAACGTCGGCACATCCGGAATCGCGGGGCTGCGCTGCTCGCTGGCCACCGCCAGCACGCGCACCTTGCCCGGCTTGATGTAGGCCAGCACGTTGGGCAGGTTAGCGAACAGCACCTGAACCTGTCCCGACAACAAGTCCGCCGTCGCCGGGCCCGCACCGCGGTAAGGCACGTGTTCGAACTTGGCGCCCGAGCGGTACATGAACAGCTCGCCCGTCAGGTGGTTGACCGACCCCATGCCCGCCGAAGCCATGTTCAGCTTGCCGGGATGCTGCTTGGCGTATTCAACGAGTTCGGCAACGTTCTTGGCCGGCAAGTCGGCCGACACGGCGAGCACGTTCGGCACCGTGGAAAACAGCGCGACCGGCGCAAAGTCCCTGATCGCGTCGTACGGCAGGTTCTTGGTCAGCAGCGGTTGGATCGACTGTTGCCCCATCGTCGCCAACAGCAAGGTGTACCCGTCGGCCGGTGCCTTCGCGACGAAGTTCGCCCCGATACTGCCGCCGCCTCCCGGCTTGTTTTCCACGATGACCGTCTGGCCCAGCGCTTCCGACATCCGATTGGCCAGCAGACGCCCCATCAGGTTCACCGTGCCGCCCGGCGCGAACGGCACGATCATGGTGATGGGCTTGGAGGGATAGGTCTGGGTCTGGGTCTGGGCCTGGGCCTGAGTGCCCAGGCTTATCCCCATGGCTGCGATAGCCGCCCCGATAGTTTTCAGCATGATGGAATTCCCCTTGATTGTTATGGTCAGTCAAGCTTCCAGGACGGAAGTCACCGCTGACTCGGATGAAATAAGCGTTTGCACGCGTTGCCGCAACAGATCCTGCGCATCCGCCACACGTAGCACCGTCGCGGCGATGGCGCTGCGCTGCTTGGCCAGCTCTGCCTGCTGCTCGCCGATACGGCCGGTCACGAGGCTTGGCGCGGGCCCGCCGAACGACTGGCGCGCCGCCACATTGCGGACCGGGTCCAGGCATGCGGCGATATCGTCTTCGCGCAGCGCGACCTGCCGGCCAAGCTGCTGGGCGGCTGCAGCATTGACCATCTGGGGCGTGATGTCCTTGGCGGGAATTCCCGCTTCCAATGCCTGCCGGACCACGGCGCCGATGATGTGATGCGCGTCGCGGAACGACGCGTCGGCCTTGCGCACCAGCAGGTCGGCCAGGTCGGTGACGGTGGAGAAGTCCTCGGCCGCGCGCGAGGCCATGCGCGCGCGGTTCGGTTCGACCCGTTCCACCAGCAGCTTGATCAGCGCCAACGATCTCAACGCCTCTTCGCAGGCTTCCCAGCAGGTCCGCGTGCTCTCGCGGCTGCTGTCACCCGAGTGCGTGAAATGCGTCGACTTCACCGTCGCGAAAGCCGCCGAGGTCAGGCCGATCAAGTGGCCGGTCTTGCCACGCAGGTATTCCAACACCGCCGGGTTCTTCTTCTGCGGCATGATGCTGGACGTGCTGGCGATGCTGTCCGGGAACGACAGATAGCCGAATTCCGGCGTCGACCAGATATAAAAGTCCTGCACCATCCGGCTGCTGGTGATCATCATGATCGACAGCGAAGCGCTCAGCTCCAGCGCAAAATCCCGCGATGCGACGCTGTCCAGCGAACTCGCCAGCGGGCGGCTGAAGCCCAGCATCGCGCTGGTTGTGTCGCGGTCGATCGGAAACGACGTGCCGGCCAGCGCGCAGGCGCCCAAGGGGGACGCATCCGTGGTTTCCAACACGTGCAGCAAGCGGTCGACATCCCGTGACCAGGCGTCGACCAGCGCTGACAGGTAATAGCCATAAGTGATCGGCTGCGCAGCCTGCATATGCGTATAGCCGGGCATCACGCAGTCCGCGTACTGGCCAGCCTGACGCAATGCCGCATCGGCGACGTCGATCAAGGCGGTCGCGATCCGGGCCGTGAAATCCCGCGCACGGATGCGGTCGACGGTGGCGCCGATGTCGTTGCGGCTACGCGCGGTATGCAGGCGCCCGCCCAGCTCCTGCCCCACCAGCTTGATCAGATGGGCCTCGTAGTTGAAATAGGCCTCTTCGCGTGCGGCATCCAACTCCACCGCATCCGGCCCGTCGGCCTGCATCTTGAGCAACGCCTGGGCCAACCGGACCGACGCGTCGTGGTCCAGAATGCCCTGCTCGTGCAGCATCACCAGATGCGCAAGGTTGATCTGATTCAGCATCTCGAAATTGGCGAAGAACTCGCGATTCAAGCGCGGAAGGAAAATATATTGAAGCACTTCCGGGGCAAGCGGTTGCTTCAGGCGGCTGCTGACTTTGGATTCCATTTCAGTCCGGTAGGAACACGAAAACTGTAGTCTCCGTCTGCGCCAAGTTATGCGTCAAATCAGATATTTATGGCTTCAAATACAAAATTGATATGATTATCCGTACACCGTTTTTCCGGACTGAACGATGAATTTCAAGCAGGTAGAAGCTTTTCGCGCCGTGATGATGACGCGCTCGATGACGACGGCGGCTGGGCTGCTTCACACCTCGCAGCCGAATGTCAGCCGCTGGATCGCGCTGCTTGAAAACACGCTGGGTTTCGTGCTGTTCAAACGCGTCGGCACCCGGCTGATCCCTACCCCTGAAGCCGATGCGTTCTACGCCGACGTCGAACGCGCCTTCATCGGCCTGGAATCGTTGAACGACAGCGCCAGTTCCATCCGCCGCCGGGGCACGGGCCTGCTGCGGGTCGGCGCGGTGGGCTCCATCACGCAATGCGTGCTGCCAGACGCCCTCCGGCTGTTCAGGGACAAGGTCTCGGACATTCCGGTCGTGGTCAGCACGGGTGGGTCTGACGTGGTGGCGAAGTGGATGGCCACCGGCTTCTGCGACATCGGCTTCGCCTCCATCCAGGCCGACGTGCCAGGCTTGCAGTACGCGCGGATCAACGCGGCGCACGGCGTCGCGATCGTGCCGCGCACGCACCGGCTGGCCCGCAAGAAAATACTGAAGCCCGCCGACTTCAACGACGAGAATTTCATCTCGTTGCCGGCAGGCAGTTTCAACCGCGCATCGGTCGACCGGCACTTTCCCGATGATCCGCGGATCCTGTCGATCGAAACGCCTTACGCCACGACCATCTGCTCGATGGTGGGCAGAGGGCTGGGCGTTTCGATCATCAACCCCGTCGTATCGCGGGCGCTGAACATGCCTGAACTGCGCGAAATCCCGTTCTCGGAAAAAATCGAATTTCCCAGCTACGCGGTGACCTCCGACCACTTCCCTGTGGGCACGCTGGCCAGGAAAATGGCGGACTGCGTGCAGGAAGTGTTCACCTTGCTGAACCAGGCGGCAGAAAAATGATGCCTCTCACCTCCTACTTCTGGAGCGGCAACGCGATCCGCAGCCGCAGCGTGGGCGGCACGGTGCTGTCAGGCACCGTCGACGTGCCCCCGCCCCCCGCCCGCGTAGTCGCTGATTGGCATCGCGAAATCACCACCCGGTTGTCCCTGGAGCCTGGCGACGTCGAACAGATGCCGCTGGCCCGAACGCAAGTGCGCTGGCCCGACTACGATCACTGCGTGCAGGCCATGGGCACCTGGACACGCGCGCTGGGGCTGGGCGACGTGCTTGCCGACAGCGACATTGCCCTGATGGCATGCCGCGGCGCCAGGTATCACCATGACGGCGAACAATACGGCAGCGCCGCCTTCTGCAACCTGTTCCTGAGCGACGACAAAGGGCTGGACGTGCACTTCCCGTATTCCGGGCACCGCATCCCGCTCGTCCGGGGCACCGCCATCCTCTTCGATACCTGCCAGCCGCACGCCGTGATCCGGCGTGGCAGCAGCGGTTTTCAAGCCACTGACTTCGCTGCCGATGAGGATCTCACTCAACTGTTCCTGACCTGGGAATTGCCGGTTGAAGCGGCGTGCGTCGCGCAGGCGCTGGGCGTGGTATTCGATATCGACCCGCAACGGGCGGCAGGCATGGCGGATGAGCAGGTGTGGGCGGGCGGCGTGCGCGCGGTGGTGGACCCGGCCTCGGGACGGTGGGAGCCGGCCGCTTGAGGCGCGGGCGCGTCCGCCGCGCCACGTATCAGTCGAAGAACTTCACGAACACCAGTTCAGGATCGCCGTCGTCCAGGTTATCGATCCGGCCGCTGGCGATGAATCCCAACCGCTCAAGCAGGGCCCGCATGGGAAGATTGGACGTGTTCGTCGACGTGAACAGTTTGGCGCCGTCGCATTGCGAAGCCAAGCTTCGAACAATTGCCGTCGCGACGCCACGGCGCCGCGCAGACGATTTCACGACGACCAGGGCAATGAAGGGGTGGTCGAAGAACGCTCGATTGAGGACCCCGTATCCGAGGGGCGACGCCTCCTGCCCTGGCCCCGTCGCCACCCGGCATTGACCCGCGGCGACGCTTTGTGCGATGAATTCCCGCCGGCCCGATTCGCGATCGGCGATCGGATCCAGTTCCACAAGCAAAGGGATGTCACTGTGTAGGGCCGGACGGATGTTCACGGGATGGGCTTTCTGACTGCAGACCGGGCTGCGGGCCACCAGTCTACCAATGAAAAAAGGTGACGGACCCTACGTCAAACCGCGCCATTGCAGACTGACACCCTATCCAACACTCTGTTCCGGTTCCTTCGTCAGCCCGCAACACCTGCCCGCTATACTCGTTGAACCAAAAACACACTGCCGCGCCGCGCCTTTTAAGCGACGCCCACCTATGCCAGCTTTGATGGCCTTAGTACGCCCCGTTTGCCGGGCGCTGTTCTGTGCAGTCACCGTTCTAGTCTCCGCTTCCGCGTTGGCCGCCCCGCCGACGCTGGAACAATGCCATGGCATCAAGGACCTGGCCTTCGTGGCCCACCTGGATGACGACCTGCTGTTCATGAACCCCGACATCGCCTCCAACATCGAGGCGGGCGGCTGCGTGCGCGTCGTCTACCTGACGGCCAGCGACGCGGGCGAAGGCGACGGCTACATGCTGGGCCGCGAACGCGGCATCCGCGCCGCCTACGCCTACATGGCGCACAAGCCCGACCAGTGGAAGGAAGATGCCGGCATGGCCGGCGGGCGTGCCATCGCGCGCTTCACCTTGCAGGACAATCCGCGCGTGCAGCTTTGGCACATGCGCCTGAAGGATCCATGGCTGGGCAAGGGCTGGGGTAGCCTCACGCCGCTGAGCCGCACCGAATCGGAACCCGGGCAAAGCGTCGATACGCTGGGCCCCTACCCCCAGGTCTACACGCGCGAGCAACTCATCGACACCCTGGCGGACCTGATCCGCCAATACAAGCCGACCACGGTGCGCCATCTGGACGACACCATCGTCGTTCCCTATACGCAGCTTTGCTGGCGTTGCGCGGGCCATGGGCATCCGGACCACATCGCCAGCGCGCGACTGGTGCGCGAAGCCATGCTGCGCGTGCCCGGAAACTATGCCGAGACTGGCTACATCGACTACCCCAGCCAGGAACGCGCCACCAACCTGGCCGACACGGAAATCGCCAGCAAGTCGGTGATCTTCCAGCACTACGCCTGGAACGACTACCACTATTGCGCCGGCCCGACGGGCTGCAAAGAGCCCGCCGGCCCCGCTGCCGCCTGGGTGCAGCGCGCCTATTACGTCTCCCGCCAGGACATCGCACCGCAGCTGTATCCGGACGGGCGCGGTGGCCTCGTGGTGTTCGCCGCCGGTGAAACCAATGCCGCCGTCAACCGCTGGGATTCCAGCCAGCGCCGCTGGCAAAGCCTGGGCGGGCGCACCAGCGGTCCGCTGGTTTCCTTCACCCATGCCGACGGCACGGCCGGCCTGATGGCGCGCGACCCGCTAGGCGGCGTGTGGGCGAACAAGCAGCGCCACGATGGCACCTGGCAAGGCTGGCAGGCGCTGGGCGGCCTGCGCGTCACGCAGATCCCGGCTGTTGCGCCGCGCGGTGAAGCGGCCGCCGTGGCCTTGGGCTATGACGGCGTGCTGCACTGGATCACGCCCTCCGGCATCGACGGCAGTTGGAGCACCTGGCAAGACCTGCCGCCGCTGGACGGCGCCACCGGCGCCCCGGCCGCCGCGCGCGGCGCCGACGGGCGCTATGTGATCTTTGCGTCGGCCGGCGCGGGCGAACTGTTCTACACGCGCCAACTGCCGGCCGCCAAAGGCCATCGGCCGGAATGGCAAGGCTGGCGCCGCGTGCCGGCACCCGAAGCGGCAGGCGGCCTGGCCGCGATCCGCAACCACGAAAACCGCGTGGAACTTTATTTCCGCCAGCGCAGCAACAACCATCTGATCAAACTGGTGGAAGCCGGCGACACCACCGACCTCGACATGGACTGGAGCGCGGCAACGGATCTGGGCGTGCCCTACATCGGGCGCCCGGCCATCAGCGCCGATGCGCAAGGTAACGTCGTCCTGGCGCTGCTGGAACGCACGGGCGGACCGCTCTGGCTCGTCGAGCACGGCAAGCCGGCCAAACTGGACGCCCTGGCCGCGTCGCCCCCGGCGCTCAATATCGTTGATGGCACGCTGTACGTGGTGGCACGCACTGCCGGCGCGCCCCAGCAATACCAGGTGCTATCGCGCCGCGACGGCCTGTGGGCTGGAACCCTGACCCTGGACGGCGTGCCGTCGACGGGCGGCGGCCCCTTTGCGGCCGTGGCCGCCCGCCCGACGGATCTACCCAACCTGGGCGCGAACAATACCAACAAGGCCGTGGTGGTCCGCCCATCGTCCAGCGAACCCGGCACGTTGACCCTGGAGCGCATGCCCACGCAGTCCTCGCGCGCCGCAACGCCTACGACGGTGCAATAGGCGTCAAGAACCCGGCAGCGCCGCCCCCATGGCGGCGAACAGGCCGCCACACACCTTGTTGAAGCGGCGCCCGGTACGCTCCAGCCACGGCCGCACCCGGTGCGCCAGCCGCGCCAGCACATACTCGACCAGGAATTCGATGACGGCGAAGGTGCCCGCCATGATCACGAACTGCGTGAACAGGCTGCGCGCCGGATCGATGAATTGCGGCAGGAACGCGCCGTAAAAGAGCAGCGCCTTGGGATTGGAGATCGCGGACAAAAGGCCCTGGCTGAACATCCGCGTGCGACGCGGCCGGGGCATGTCGGGCGCGGGCGTCAGCTGCACGCCCGGCGCACGCCAGAGCTGGATGCCCAGCCAGATCAGATAGGCGCCGCCCGCCCACTTCAACACCGTCAGCGCCGGCCCCCAGGCTTTCAACAGCGCGCTGATGCCCAGCATGGACAAGGCGATCAAGGCGATGAAACCCACCGCGCCACCGGCGATGGTGCACAACGCCTTGCGATGGCCGTGCAGCGCGCCGTGGGTCAGCGCAAGCAGCGTGTTGGGACCCGGCGTGATCGACAGGCCGATGACGGCGACCAGGTAAATGAGCCAGCTGTGCAGGGCCATGGCTAAGGCAGGCAGATGAAAGGGAGATCAGTCTAGCCCAGGACGGGAAAGATGTGCCAACGCGCCCCGGGCACCTTGCCCCAAGTCCCGATCGGTTAGAATTTCAGCGATCGAGCAGCTCGCTCTCGCCAGCCAGGACGACCTGACTGGCGTGACTTTATCGGGGACGACCCCGCTTATCTTTCATGGAAAGACCAGCGATGCGCGTCCCGTTATTCCCCGCCCTCCTCCCCACATCTGTCGTTCCTCGCGCGCCTTCGGTTGCCGCGACCGAACCTGAGACCGCCGTGCCCCCTTCGCACGCCCCTCGCATTCCCAAGGCCACCTGGTTCAAGCTGGGCTGGGCCTGGCTTGTCGTAATCGCCTTCACGGTCTACGGCGGCGCATGGCTGGCGGAGCCGCTTACCCCCGTCGCCGCCATCGCCTGCTTTGCGGTGCTGTTCTTCACGATCATCGCCGCCTCGTTCGGCGTGGTCCATGAAGCCGATCTTCTGGCGCACAAGCTGGGCGAGCCCTACGGGACGCTGATCCTGACGCTTTCTATCGTGTCGATCGAGGTGATCCTGATTGCCTCGGTGCTGCTTGGCCCGGGCGAGTTTCCGACCATCGGGCGCGACTCGATCTTCGCGGTGATGATGATCATCGTGAATCTCGTCATGGGGATCTGCCTGGTCGCGGGCGGCCTGAAGTATGGCGAGCAAGAGTTCAACGCCCAAGGCGCCAACGCCTATCTGGCGATGATCGTGCTGCTGACCGGCACGGCGCTGGTCCTGCCCAACTACCTGTCGGGCGCGGGCGAATTCACGACGCTGCAAGGCTGGACGATCGCTGCGGTCACCGCCGCGCTGTATGCCGTGTTCCTGCTGCTTCAGATGCGCAACGAGAAGCGGCTCTTCATTCAGCCGCATCCCGGCCTGATGGCCGTGGCGGCGCAGCCCGAAAAAACCGCGGCGCAGGCGAAAGACACGGCATCCGCTCCCGGCGAGCGGTCCGCCATCGTGCGCAGCAGCCTGCTGCTGCTTGGCATGATCATTCCGATCGTCCTGCTGGCGCATCACCTTGCCATCGTCATTGACTACGGCGTGGCGACCGCGGGCGCGCCGGTCGCCGTCAGCGGCGTGCTGATCGCCATTATCGTTTTCACGCCGGAATCCCTGACCGCCATCAAGGCTGCCCTGAACAATGAGATGCAGCGCGCCATCAATCTGTGTCTGGGCGCCTTCGTGTCCACCGTCGGCCTGACCGTCCCCGCCGTGCTGGCCATCGGCCTCATCACGGGCAAGCAGGTCATCATGGGGATATCGCCGCTGGAAACCGTGTTGCTGGCCTTGACAGTGCTGCTGGGCATGCTGTCATTCAACGGCCAGCGGACCTCCGTCATGCAGGGCGCCATGCACCTGGCGCTGTTCATCACCTACGGTTTCCTGCTGTTCAACCCCTGACGCAGCAAGCCTTTCGACCGGGCGCTTCGGGCAGACAAAGTGGTCTGCCCATTGCAAAAAAAGTGGCATGAATCGCTATGCCACTCCCCTCCTACACTGCCTCTTTGGCCCAGGGCCGGCGCCTGGACGCCATCGTCACTTTTGCAGACGCTAGCGACGCGCCGAAAAGCCGGGCCTGACCGCCCCACTTTTTGCCGCAGGCATCCATCATGACGACCATTGCACTCCCCGACGGCCCGCTGCCCGTTGTCAGCGCCCTTGCCTTGCCACAGGCCGACCGCGACATCTGGGCCGCCATCGACGCGGAACGGCATCGGCAGATGCACTCGATCGAGCTCATCGCCTCTGAGAACTTCGCCAGCCGTGCGGTGCTCGATACCCAGGGCTCGGTACTGACGAACAAGTACGCCGAAGGCTATGCCGGGCGCCGCTACTACGGCGGCTGCATGAACGTGGACGTGGCGGAGAACATCGCGATCGCCCGGGCGAAGCTGCTGTTCGGCGCCGGGTACGTGAACGTGCAGCCCCATTCGGGAAGCCAGGCGAACCAGGCCGTCTATCTGGCATTGCTGACGCCGGGCGACAAGATTCTTGGCCTGGACCTGAAGGCGGGAGGCCATCTGACGCACGGCGCCAAGGTCAACATGTCGGGCCGCTGGTTCCAGACCCTGAGCTATGGGGTCGACCCGGTATCGCAGCGCGTGGACATGGATGACGTGGAACGCATTGCCAAACGCGAACGGCCCAAGCTGATCGTTGCGGGAGGCTCGGCCTATTCCCGGACGCTGGACTTTGCGCGGTTCCGCGCCATTGCCGACGACGTGGGCGCGGTCTTCATGGCCGACATGGCGCACTTCGCGGGGCTGGTCGCTGGTGGCGTCTATCCGTCGCCGGTGCCGCATGCCCACGTCACCACGACCACCACGCACAAGACGCTGCGCGGGCCGCGTGGCGGCATGATCCTGAGCAATGACGGCGACATCGCGAAGAAAATCGATTCGGCCGTTTTCCCCGGCCTGCAGGGCGGCCCGCTGATGCACATCGTCGCGGCCAAGGCCGTCGCGCTGGGCGAGGCCCTGCAACCGTCGTTCCGCACCTACGTCCGAGCCGTGGTGGGCAATGCGCAAACGCTGTGCGACCGGCTTACCGAGGGCGGCCTGTCCATCGTGTCTGGCGGCACCGACTGCCACCTGGGCGTGGTCGACCTGCGCCCGTGGGGGCTGGCCGGCAATGCGGCCGAACTGGCCCTGGAGCAGGTCGGCATTACCTTGAACAAGAACGCGGTGCCATTCGACGATGCCAAGCCGACCGTGACCTCGGGCATACGAGTGGGCAGCGCGGCCTGCACCTCCCGAGGCATGGGCCCCGACGCTTTCAAGGAAATCGGAGACATGATCCTGGCCGTGCTTGGCGACGTACGCGCGGGCACGGTCAACGCCCGCACGGAAGACGCAGTTCGCGCAGGCGTCGCGGATCTGGCCAAGCGCTTTCCGCTTCCTTACTAGACGTCCCACCAGCCGGGCAGGCGGAGCAAGACATGGATTTCAGGCAGCTCAAGCAGTTCGTGGTGCTTGCCACGGAGCTGAACTACCGGCGCGCGGCCGAACGCCTCAATATGACGCAACCGCCCTTGAGCATTGCCATCAAGCGGCTGGAAGCTGAGATCGGCGCGCCGCTGTTCGAACGCGACCGGCTGGGAGTACGGCTGACCGCCGCGGGTGGCGCCTTCCTGGGGGAGGCCACGCGCCTGTTGGACGGCGCGCAATCTGCGCTTGAGGTCACGCGGGATGCCGCCCATGGCCGCATCGGCACCCTGCGGGTATGCGCGGTTCCAAGCGCGGCGCTGCGTTTGCTGCCACTGATCCTGCCCGAATTCACCCGGCGCTTTCCGCACATCCGGCTGCGCTTGACCAGCGGTAGCACTGTCAGCATCTTGGGCGAATTGCAGCGTGGCGAGCTGGATGCCGCATTCCTGGTTCCGCCCGCGTCCAGGGTGCCTGGCATCGATATGATCACGCTGAACCGGCAGCGCCTGATCCTGGCCGTTCCCGGGACGCACCCCACAGCAGGCCAGGGGACGGTAGCCCTGTCCGACTTGGGCGACGACACGCTGGTGACACTGGCCCATTCTGACAGCCCGGGGTTCGCGGGCGAAATCGTGGCAGCCTGCCGGCAAGCCGGGTTTCATCCGAAGGTCATGCAGGAATCCTCCCACGCCTTGATCAGCCTGCCGTTGATTGCAGCCGAACTCGGCGTGGCGATCGTGCCTGAAGCCCTGCGTCAGATTGCGATCGACAACGTGGCCTATGTGGATCTGGTGGACGCGTCCGGCGCGCCGCTGACCTACCCCATGGCGCTGGCGGTGCATGCCCATCGCATGAACCCCGCGGTCCGCTGGTTTACCGACACGGCCCGCGAGGTACTGGCCGCGCAAGGCGATGCGCTGCCAGCCTGAGGCGTTCACCCCTATTTCCGCACGCCTGCCAGGATGCCCGCCCACTTCTTCTGTTCTTCGACGACTTTGCGCGCGAACGCCTCCTGCGACCTGTCCACAGGTTCACTGCCGCGCGCGTAGATCTTTTCCTGCACCGAAGGGCTGGCCGCCACCACGGAAATGGCGGCATTCAGGCGCGCGACGATTTCCGCGGGCGTAGTTGCGGGCACGGCAATGCCTGAAAGCGATCCGCCCTCGGCCTCTTTGCCCAGCACTTCCTTGACGGTCGGAATATCCGGAAGGCTCGCAAGGCGGCGGGAAGCGGTCACGGCGAATGGCCGGATCTGACCCGCCTCGATAAAGCCTACCGCCGTCACTGCGGATACCGCCGTCACATCCGTATTGCGGCTCATCACGGCCGTCAGAGACTCGTTGCCGCTCTTATAGGGAACGTGCAGCATCTTCACGCCGGTCGCCTGCTGCAAAAGCTCCAGCACCTGATAGTTGTCGGACCCCTCGCCTGCCGTGGAAAACGAGATCTTGTCGGCCTGGACTGCCGCCGCATCGACCAGCTCGGGCAGCGACCGATAGGGGCTGTCCGCCCCTACTGCCAGAACGGTAGGCGTGTTGGCGAGCATGGCGACGTAGGTGAAGTCCTTGTTAGGATCGTACGGCAGCGTCTTGTAGATAAGCGGGTTGACGGCAACCATGCCGTTGGTGATGACCAACAGCGTGTAGCCGTCTCCGGCCGACTTCGCCACCGCCCCGGCGGCGATCGAGCCGCCGGCCCCTGCCCGGTTCTCGACCACGACGGGTTGTCCCAATTCCCGAGTCAGCCCTTCGGCGAACACCCGCGCGGTCGTGTCAGTCACTCCGCCTGCGCCGAAAGGAACGATCAGGCGGATGGGTTGCGACGGATATCCGCCCGCCCAGGCGGCCGCGACCGGGACGACGACTCCCAACAGACCTGCCGCACAACGTCGCAATGCATTGTTCATTTCACGATCTCCATGCCTTTAAGGATTTCAAGAAGCGCTTGTTCATGCTCCACGCCCAGCGCGGACAATGGCGCGCGCAATCGTCCCGGCGATACGCCCTGGAGTCGCATGCCCGCAGAGACCGATCTCGGCAGGCCATGCTCGATCAGGAAATCCAGCAGATCGATCTGTTTCGCAAACCACGCTTGCGCGCCTTCGCTGTCGCCGGACATCGCACAGCGATACAGGTTCAGCGCGAACCGCGCGCTGACGTTGGGCGACGCCGTGCACCAGCCCGCCGCGCCGTCAGCAAAGCCGCGCAGCGCCATGCTGTTCAGGCCGACGTAGATGGAGGTCTTGTCGGGGCAGGCCTCACGCAGGCGGGCGATCTTTGTGGTGTCGGGGCTGCTTTCCTTGATCATCGTCACGGTGGGCAGCTCCGCCAGCCTGGCCAGGAACTGCACGGACAGATCGATGCCGGTGGTGAACGGATTGTTGTAGACCATCACCGGCAGGGATACCGCCTCGCTCACCTCGCGGTAATACGCGTAGATCTCGGGTTCCGTCAGCTTCCAGTAGGTGCTGGGCAGCACCTGGATGGCGCTTGCACCGGCGCGCTCCGCGTACTGCGCGTGCCGGATGGTGCTGGCCGTGGTCAGGCTGGACACGCCCGCCAGCACGGGAAGACGCCCATTGGCGACACCCACGACCGTGCGGATGACGTCCTCGCGTTCATGGTCGGCCAAATAAGGCAAACAACCGACGCTGCCCAACGGCGCCAGCGCGTGCACGCCTTCGCTGATCAACCGTTCTGCGTGCCGCGCCAGCAACGCATGATCGACACGGCCGCCGTCGTCGCATGGCGTCAGCAAATACCCGATGATTCCCTTCAAGTGCATAGGTTACCTCTCCATAATTCGATGGAGTCTATGAAGGGTTGGACAGAGGGGTCCAATATCAAATTTATAGGCGCCTGATATGCCTTGCCCGCATGCCAGCCATGCCTGCTGTACGAGCGCACTCACCCCAATCTTGTATCCAGTATTTTTGCCGCAAGCTCGATAGACTTTGGCGGCCGCATCAAGAAAAGGAGCTTGCCATGAGCAGCAACAACGCGAACGATCAGACCCTGGTTCACCACATGCCCGAGTACCGTGTGCCCGAAGACATGGAATGGGAAATGGGCCGGTTCAAGAACAAGACAAAATTTCTGTTCCATACCCGCCCGGAACGGCCGACGGAACCGAACGCCGGCTTTCTACGCTATGAAGCGGGAGCAGGCTTCAAGCTGCACCGGCACGACTTTGCGCAGGTCTGGTACGTGATCGACGGCGAGTTCGATATGGGTGGCAAGCGCTTCGGGCCGGGCACCGTCGTCTTCCATCCCGACCCGCACATCGAAGAGGCGCTCAGCACACAAACCGGCGGCACGATCTTCTTCGTGCAGTACCCGGGCCCCACCACCAAGGCCGGCCCCGTGTACGAAGGCAGGATGAACATCAAGGGCGAATTGCCCGAGATCACCGAAAAAGACCTGGAACACTGAGGCAGAAGCCCCGGGTGCAGCATGTCGGGGCGGGAGCGAACCATGCAACAACCTTTCTCGCCCGGCAGTCGGGCCGATCCGGCGAGGCCGCCGCAATCCCAGGAAGCCCTCGTGCAGCAACTCGTTGACGAGATTTCCAGAAAGATCTTCGAGGGCACCTATCCGCCCGGACGGAAGCTGCGGCAGGAGGCGTTGGCCGAGGAGTATGACGTCAGCCGGACTCCGGTGCGCGAGGCATTCCGGCAACTGGAGATCAAGGGCCTGATCGTCCAGCAGCCCCGCTACGGCGCTACCGTGGTCGCCCCCACCGTCAAAGACATCGGCCAGAACTATTGGCTGCGGGGAGAGCTGGAGGGAATGGCCGCGGAATTGGCAGCCCGCTGGATCACCGACGCCGATCTGCACAGGCTGCAATCCGCCCACGCCACATGCGTGGAGGCGGTCTCGGCGCTATATGCGGAAGTCAACATGGGCGGCCCCGCCGCCAACCGGCATGCCGCGGGGCCGATGCGGCAATGGGTGACCAGGAACCACGAGTTTCATTCCCTGATTTTCCAGGCTTCCGGCAACTCGTCGCTGGAGCGCATCATCAAGGACCTGCATACCGATTACACCAGGAACATCCTGAACATGACCGTGCTGGGTATGTACGCGTCGCGCATGAAGAAGAACATCGAGCATCATGCGGCGATCGTCGAGGCGCTTGTGGCCCGCGACCCGGCGGCCGCGCGCCAGTCCATGCGGACGCACATCCATGAATCGGGGGAGTTCGTGGTCGACTGGCTCCAGAAGCGCCCGACAGGATCAGCGACGGTGGTGGTGGCGCCCGTTTGAGCGGTTGTGGCCTCGGTATCCGTCGTGGCCGCGATAACCGTCATAACCCCGGTAGCCTGCACGACGGTAGGAATGGTCGCGCCCCCGGTCGCGGTCCCAGCCGTGGCGGCGCCCGCCGCGGTCGTCATCAGTGATGACGTGTCCCAGCAAGCCGCCGGCGGCCGCGCCGCCCACGGTCGCCCAAGGATCGCCTTCGGACAGCAAGGCCCCCGCCACGCCGCCCAGCCCGGCGCCGATGACGGTATTGCGGGTCTGTTTGTCGGCCTGGGCGGTCATGCTGACTCCCAACGCCAGGACGCCCGCGAGAACCGCCTGAATGAGTCGTTTCGTGATGGCCATCTTTATTCTCCTGTAGCGGGCTGCTTCTGCGATGCAGCCATGCATAACGGCGTGAACCAGAAATCATTCGTCTGGCAAGCAAGTTATCACTTCAGGTATGTGTCAGTCCCGCAGGCCGGGATACGGGGTGTATAAGCGGTTTCAATCGCTTTCTGCGCGGCGACGATCAGCCCGAACTTCCCGGCGTCAAGGGAATCAGACCCGCCTTCTCCAGCCGCCAGCGGGGGATCTGATACTCGTACGAGGCGGCTTCCAGCGTCTCGTATTGCTTAAACCAGGGAGTGACGTGCGCGTCGATATCGTCCGGAAGGGTAGCCAGCCAGGCGGACAATTCTTCTGCGGAAGCGATGGCGACCGAAGCACCGCTGGCGAAGGTGGGCTCGTCGACCAGACCTTGGCCGGGTACCAGATACGCCCGGCGGTACAGACGACCCTTGTCCCAGATTTCGGTGGGCACGTACACCGGCCACTCGCGCTCGCAGGGCACGGATACGTACAGGCCCACGGACACCAATTGCCGGTTGTCGAAAGAGGCCTTGTAGCGGATCAGCTCCACGCCTTGCTGTACGTCGCCAAGCGCGCGCCAAAGGCAACGCTTGCGCTTCTTCTTCCAGCCCGCGAAGGCGGACTGCGCCCGCAACGTGTCCATGAAACCGCTCTCGATCTGATCGAATTCTATGGGCAAGTCGGGCTCCCGTGGGTTGCTTGGCGCGATGCCGCGCGCGTGATCCAGATCGAATTAAAGCACGGCGCCCACCGCTCAATTTGCGATCGACGCACCGCTCAAGCATGGCAAAAAGTGTCCGTACCGCTCCGCATCAACGACGTGGCACGACGGCGAGCCAAGCACTCGTTTCCTCCCGATACAATTACGACACACATGAACAACGCGCATGCCCTAGGATGCGGCTATCCACGGTCCGCCATCCTCCTTTCGCCTGTCCCGTCAGCGCCCGGAAGGAGCGAAATGCCGCTGGCCCTGCCCCACCGCACTTCGCATGGCCGTACAACAACGGCGCTTGCGGACGGCCAGGGCGGCCAGAAATCCAAACGCTGCAGTACGTGGCACTGAACCATCATGAAAAAAATACTTTTGGTCGACGATCAGCCGATGCTGGTCGACATGTTGAGCGAGATCTTGCGCATGGAAGGCTATGACGTCACGACGCATACCGACGGCCTGACCGCGCTTCGGCAGATGCTTGACCTGCGCCCTGACCTCGTGATCACCGACTTTTCCATGCCGGGCATGCACGGCGGCGCACTGCTCACCGCGATGCGCGAAAACGCCTATCTGAGCGAAACGCCCGTGCTGGTGCTGAGCGGGCGGCCCGAGCATGAAATCAGCGAGACCTGCGACGGCTATGCGGCCTACCTGCGCAAACCGGCAGAACCGGAAGAAGTGCTGAAGACGATCCGCCGCCTGACGCCCGCGCCTGCGCGGCAGCCCCGTTACCGGGGCAACCCTGATGCGCTCGCGCGTCCGCACATCGTTCTAGACGCGGCGCATGTCTGAACATCACCAGTTCCTGTTCCCGCGGTATCCCCATCTGCCGCCGCCGGATTGGAAACAGCTTGAAGCCCGTCTGCTGGAAACCGGCATGGTGCTGCCTCCGTTCGGACGCAACGTGCCGATGCCGGCGCTGGTGGACCTGAGCTTGACGCTGGCACAGACCCTGGACTGCACCTACCGATACGAAGACACGATGCGCAGCCCCGCCGAGGTGCTGGCGTTGTACGAAGGGTGTCCTGCCCTGCCCGCCGGCCTGAAGGCCGCGCCAGACTTCAGCATCGCGCAAACGCTCGAACTGCTGACCGGCCACGGCATCGAACTCGACTGCACCCTTCAGAATGACGAGGGCAGCTCGTGGCGCAGCCCGCATTACCTGATCGGGCCCGCGGCACGCGCATTCATGAGCCCGCATATCGCCCAGACGTACGACACCGATCCGCAACAATTCGGCTTGATGCTGCTGGCCTATGACGGCCCGAACCCCGCCGTGCATGTCGGCGAAAACCTGGAAGTCCCTAGCCTGCCGGAAACCGGCGAGCCGCTACCGGACCTGCCTCCCTATGGCGACCACGTCGATTTCATTGGGGCGGCCTTCGAAGACCCCGACGTGCAATGGCACTGCCCAGCCACTGGCAAGGACTATCGAATTTTCGACCTGGATTGGCACTTCAGCCTTGGCCTGGGCTTTCGATCGATACGCACGAACTGGCTGGACGAAGAAAGCGCAAGAATGATGGCGGACGCCGTGGGCAAGATGATCGATGCGCCGATGGCGTGCAGCCACCGGCATCTTTGACTCCCTCTCCGCCGGGCGACACGCAGTCCGGATCGCCGCAACCGGTTACGCCGGACCGTAGTGCGCCAAAAGCCGCGCGATCGCATCGCGCAACGCCAGCTTGATCATGTACGCCTCCGGGTCGTCGTCTTCAGGCCGGGCATCGCGTACAAGGCGATCGCGCACAGGTGCGCTCAGATGCTCCGCCCGCAGCGCAATGGCCCCGCCCGCGTCCGGCTGCGTCGCACTGATACGCACATATTCCGAATGATCGATCTGCCGCACCAGCTCACGCCCCCCCGCGGCATTCTCGGAATACCGGGCGTGATTCGAGGGGCTGGGCCCGAACCGCACAGATAGCTGCGCCGGGCCCGCGGTGCGCAGCAACGCCGACAGCGTCTGCATGGCCTGCTCGAGTTCGGCTGTGAAGCCGTCATACACCCCATCGATCGCCTTCCGCGGGCGCAGCAAGGCCTGCGCATCGGCAAGATCCGCCAGACGCGTTGCAAGCCGCGCATGGCCGCGCGCATCGCGCCGCAACCAGGGCGGCGCCACGATGTCCTCCAGCGCATGCGTGGGCGGATGAAAGCGATAGCTGCGCCCCCGGCGCGACATGACGCGGCTGCGATTGCAGTCGGCGTCATCGGTCGCCAGCAGGGCGATACGCGGCGCCTCAGTGCAGTACACGTCACCGCCTGCGGCAATCAAGCAATCTGCGCGCAAGGCGCCACGCACCAGCACCTGGCACCGATAGTGCCGGCACAGCAGCGTCGTGGCATCCAGCCCTTCCGTGAACGCGTGCCGTCCCGCGGGCAGCATCAGCAGTCCGGCGCGTGCCGGGCCCAATGCGACCACCATCGTGCCGGACCGGGTGTCGGGCCCGGTATCAGGCTCGATATTGGCCTCGGATTCGCCGCTTGCCATGTCCGGATTGGCCGCGTTGCCGACACGCAGCACGTCGGCATCCAGACCGGCCGTGAACACCCAGCCGGCCACCCGCAATGCCGGATGGTCCGGCAGTTGCGTGGGCAAGTCCAAAGTCGTTGCCGTCACCGGTGCGTCGGCCACCAGGAACACCCACTGCTGCCCGGCGATGTCGGGCAGCTGCGCGGCTGCGGCCTCGTCCAGCAGCGCGTAATACGCAGCATTGTCCGTATCGCGGATCCGGCTCAGAAGCGTCTGGGCCTGCGCCAGGTTCACCACCCGCAGCGTCAGGCCCTGCCATGCCACACGGGCCAGGGCCGGCGGCTGCCGTGCCCGTTCGGCCCACGCCCGTTGCCGCGCCGCCTGCGCGTCGAACGCGGCGCGCTGATCGTCGGCTTGTTCCAGACGCTGGGCCCGCTGCTGCTCGCGCCAGCGCTTGCGCGGATCACCGCCCCCGGCTTCGTTCATTTGCCCTTGCGCAGCGACACCGGCACACCCCAGACCGGGTCTTCCATGCCCTGCTTGCCCAGCGTCGTGATCTGCATGGGTTGGAGCTTTGCCAGCAGCTGCTGATGTTCCGCGCTGACGTTCTTGCGCCGCGCGATGAGCTTCTGCGAAAACTCCATCGGCGCCGGGCGGGTGTAGACGGTCATGTCCTCAAGCGGGCACTCGATCATCTTGGCCTCGACTGCGCGGCAGGCGGACTGCCGGTACTTGTAGCTGGGTGTCTTCAGATGCATGCGCTGGCTCAGCACCAATTGGCCGGCCTTGAGCGTGAAGCTTGCCAGCGCCTGTTTGGGCGGAATGCGCGACTGGATCTTGATCGCGGGGATGTCGCGATACTGCGTATCTTCGCGGTAGCCTGCAGCCCCGGTCTGGGTCGTCTGGCTGTATTGCTGCTCGCCCCAGCTCACGCAGGCGCCCGACGCCGCATGCACGGCGGTGCAGACCGTTCGCGCCCCTGTCTGTGTGCCGTAGCTGGCATCGTGCCAATTGGTCTGCTTGTAGAACTCGCGATAGAGCTCCGGCGACAGATAAGACGTGCCGTTGGCGCCGCGGCCCGAGCCGACCGGGCCGCTCTGCGCGCCCACTTCATCCAGCAACGCATTCAGCTTGTAATCGTCTCCGCCGGTCAGCAGATACTTGCCGGGCGGCAGGATATGCACCTCGAACGAATTGAACAGAAGGGGCGTCTTGGTGTCCTTCTGCAGCGAATTGGTCTGGAAGCTGCGGCTGAAGGTCACTTGCGGCGCCGCTTCGTTCATCCAGATCACGCGGGTGGTGTACTTCGTCATGGCCAGCGCGTCGCCCAGCGTAGGGTGCGGCGTCAGATCGGCCACCAGCACCACGGCCATGTCCGATTTCAGCGCTTCGTCGATCAGATCCAGCAGCTGCGCATAGCGCGGATCGTCCATGGTGCCCTCGTTGCTCGAGAACGGCTGGGTGGCGCAGCCGGACAAGGCAAGCGAAAAGGCCAGGGCGGACAGGGCAAGTCGCGGTCGCGGCAACATCATGGAGCGGTCCTTGAATAAGGCGGAATCGGATCGTTGAGCCGGCATACTACTGATTCAGGGCCGGATCGCAATGCCTGCTGGGCAGGCTGAAACATGGCCCGAGGCGGGGCCGCGCGCATCCCGGCGGGCCTGTGCCGTCGCCGCAAACCCACGCCACGGCCAGAACGCCAGCAATGGCGCGGGCCACCGCTGCCCCCCGCCAATCCAGCCGCAAGCTGCGCCGGCAACGACGGCGGTGCGGAACCCGAAAATTATTGTTGCGTTTGTTTCGGGTCTTGATGTTGTGCTAGAGTGAATCCACAACGTCAACACGCCAATCAGCCAAAACCCGTGTCCAGATTCCTGTCGATCGTGATTATTCGCACCTCCGCTGCCATTGGGCGTCGGGGGCGAATTACGTTGGGCGGTTAAGCCCCACCTTCGCACCTCACCTTCCAAAGGGCAGCGTACAGAACGCTGCCCTTTTTGCATTTCTGGACTCGAAACATGTACACGCTGAATCTTTTCAAGCATGAATTCCCGCTGGCCACCACCCACGCCGACAAGGCGGAAACCCTGCGGCGCTGGTCGAGCAAGGCGGTCGTCGACGGCCTGCATCGCACGCAAGGCGCGCGCCCGCTCTTCCTGCTGCACGACGGGCCGCCCTATGCCAACGGCGGCTTGCACCTTGGCCATGCCGTCAACAAAGGCCTGAAGGACTCGGTAGTGAAGTTCAAACGGTTGCAAGGCTACTTCGCGCCGTATGTGCCGGGCTTCGATTGCCACGGCCTTCCCGTCGAATTGGAGGTCGAACGCCTGGGCCATGGCAAGGACGATCCGCCGGCCTTCGTGGCGGCCTGCCGGTCCTACGCCCGCTCGCAGGTGGACTTGCAGACCGCCCAATTTCGCGAGCTGGGCGTGGCCGCCGACTGGGAGCAGCCCTATCTGACCATGGCGCCCGGCTTCGAGTCGGGCGCAGCGAAGGTGTTCCAGGCGCTGCCCGGCGCCGTCAGGCGGCTGCGGCCCGTGCATTGGTGTCCGGCATGCGCCTCGTCGCTGGCCGAAGCCGAGGTCGAATACAAAACCAAGGTCGGCGACAGCCTGGTCGTGCTGTTTCCGGTTGTGGGCCACGAGGATCTGTTCCTGGACGTATGGACCACCACGCCGTACACACTGCCGGCCAACAAGGCCGTCGCCTACAACCCGGCCCTGAGCTATGTCGCCGCCAGCGACGGCACGCGTAGCCGGGTGCGGCTGCGCCAGGCCGGCGACGAGCAACTGCCCGACGTCGACCTGGCGGGGTTGACGGTAGTCAGCCCCTACACACGAGACGCCGTCCCCGTCCTGCCGGCGGATTTCGTGAGCCGGGCGGGCACGGGGCTGGTGCACATGGCGCCGGCCTTCGGCACCGATGATTTCCGCGTCTGCGAGCCGTACGGCCTGGCCGTCGAGCAATACCTGGACGAGCATGGCCGCTTTGTCGTGGCGGGCATGCAAGGCATGGACCTGACGCAAGCCAGGTCCCACGTGCTGGAACGCGTGGCGCCCTTCGTGGTGTCCGTGACCACCCTGGAGCACGAGTATCCGCATTGCTGGCGCCACAAGACGCCAGTGTTCTTCCGCGCTTCGCAAGAGTGGTTCCTGGACCTGGCCGACACCCGGCAACAGGCGCTGCGCGCGCTGGACGACGTGGAGTTCGTGCCCGCCGCAGGCCGCGAACGGCTAACCAGCATGCTGGCCGGGCGCGGAGCCTGGTGCGTCTCGCGCAACCGGCTGTGGGGAACGCCCCTTGTGGATCCGGCCGACCCCGATGACGTGCGGCTGGCGGCGCGCGTCGCGACCGAAGGCGTGGAAGCCTGGCAAAGCGAAGGTCCCCGCCGCACGCTGGACGTCTGGTTCGACAGCGGCGTGACCCATCAACTGGTGCTGATGCAGCGCTACGGCCGCACGGCCGACGTCTACCTGGAAGGCTCCGACCAGCACCGCGGCTGGTTCCAGTCTTCGCTGCTGACGTGCGCGGCGGCCGGCCACGGCGCCCCCTATAAGCAGGTCGTGACCCACGGCTTCGTGGTGGACGGCACGGGCCAGAAGTTCTCGAAGTCCAGCAAGAACTACCAGCCGCTGGACCAGATGCTGAAGACCCTGAGCCCAGATGTGCTGCGCTTGTGGACACTGCAGCAGGACTTCACGCGCGAACTGAAGTTCTCGGGCGAGGCGCTTGCGCTGACCAAGGAGCGCTTTCGCAAACTGCGCAACACCATGCGCTTCTGCCTGCAGAACCTTCAGGATTTCGATTGGCAGACGCAGCCCGTGTCGCACCCGTTGGACCGGGTTCAAGTGGCCTTGCTGCGCCAGTTGGGCGTCGACGTGTGCCTGGCGGCCGACCGCTATGATTTTGCCGCTGCCGTGTCCCATCTGCTGCGCTACGCGGAAAGCGCATCCAGCGATTACTTTCCAGCGATGAAAGACAGCCTTTACTGCGACCGGCCGGACGCGCCCCGACGGCGTCAGGCGCAGCAGGTGCTTGGCCTGGTGGTGCGCACATTGGTGCGCCTGCTGACGCCGGTGCTGCCCTACTCTTGCGAGGAGGTCTTTCAATACCTGCGCGCAGCGGGCGCGGAACAGCGCGATAGCGTGCTGCTGGCCACGCTTGCCGACGTGCCCTTGCCTGTCGCAGAGAACGAGGCCGCGACTCTTGCAGCCTATGGCGAGGCGGTAGAACTCAAAGGCGCGCTCAACCGTTGGGTGGAAGCCAACCGGGACGAATGGGTCAAGGGCGCGGCCCAGGTCAACGTCACGTGGTCGCAGGCGAAGGCAGCAAGGCTTGGCGCCTTTGCGGACGTTCTGGGCGCCGCGGCGGTCTTCCCCGATGACCGGTCAGATGACGGCGGTGATGTGAGCTTCACGCCCACGAGCTGGCGTGCATGCGCCTGCTGCAGGAAGCATGAGCCGTCCGTGTCGGACGATACCGATTTGTGCACGCGTTGCGCCGCGGTGCAGGGTACCGTCAGCGAGGCCCTGTCCTAGCCGCGAAAAGCCTGGGCGCGGGGGTGAAAGGCTCTGGATTCAGCTCCGCTTGCCGAACAGCATCGCCAGGCCGAACAACGCGCCCAGCCCACCCACGATGGCCAGCGAGATCGACGGTTCCCGCTGGCTCAGCGCCATGACGGCCGAGCCAGCACCCAGCGCGGTGATCAGCAGCCCGACCAGACGGCCGGCGGTGGAACCGTAGAAATGCGTGCGGCGCGCCGCGGCCGTACCGGCCGGCTGCCGCTTCTGCCACGCCTGCAGCGCCTGTTCGAAGTCGCGCAGCAAGCGCTCGCGGCTAGGCAGATCCACCGGGCTTACCAGCACCGTAGGCAGGCCCGGGCGGATGAGTTTGAGGTAGTCGTCGGTGCCCCAGCTTTTCAGATCAGCAAAGGCGATCGGCCCGCGTCGGGAGAATTCCAGCCCGTCCGGCGTCACCTTGACCGCGTTGCGGGTGGGAAAGCCCTTGAAGGCCACCAAGGGCGGCACGAGCAGGCCAAGTACCGCCAGCACGGCGGCCAGGCCGATCGGGCCGCGGTTCAGCACCACGAGCATGAAACTGCCGGCCGCCAACGCGAAGGCCAACGGCACCGACAGCTGATGCCAGCGGGTGTAGACCGCCGCCTGGATTCCTTCGTTGCTGTTCATGCTTGAAACCCTGTCAGTTATTGGCTTTCACCAGATTGGATCCGCTGCCGCCCATGGGCAGCGACCGGATGTCGGGCATGCGGTCCGGATCGGGCCAGTATTCCACCTTGAGCAACGCTTCGTGGAAGATATCGTCGTCGACCAGGACCTCGGTCCGCAAAATCCCGCATCCGCTGCTGACGTGGAATTGCACCACATCGTCCCACGGCTTGCCGGTGAATTCGATCGCCTGGCTGCGGTCCTTGCGTATCCAGCGCCACACGTCGGCCCAACCGGGCCGCGCGCTCAGGTTGTCGACATACTGGTCCACGCGGTCGGCCCAGGTTTCCTCCCGCGGCCTGCCTTTCACGAACTGCAGGTTCGACGGACCGCGCGGCTGCAATTCGGGATCTTCCGCGCGCACGGATCCCTTGCTTGAGACGACCGCACTGACGCCATCCCCGACCAGCGTGAGGCTATATGCGTAGTCGCTATGGTCGGAGTAGCCCGGCATGATCACTTCCAGCACCAGCCGGTCGCGGCCAAATACCTCGCCCTTCAAAAACCCCTTCCAATCCAGCGTCACCCGCACGCCGAACACTGCGCGATTGAATGCCTCCAACTCTTCCACCCGGTCTTCGAAAGGCGGGCGGTCCTTCACATCCTCGAATTCCGCAGACCGCATGCAGCAGCGCGTGAACCAGATCTCCAACTCGCTGTCCTTGGCGCTGTCGCCCCAGAATTTAAAGTATAGGCCCGCCGCCAACAGACAAAGGCCCAGCACGATCCAGCCCCATACCGGGATGCCCAGCAGCACCGTGCCGCCGCTCGTCAGGCCCACCATGGCGCCTCCCAACCCGCCGGCGCCCGCCACCACGCCGGCAGCGCTGAACGCGCCTCCCAGCGAAACGAGGGCCGTCGCAACGCCGGTCAGGCCGGACAGCAACAGGAAGAATGAGGATGTCGCGTAGGCGCCCCCGGCCTCGTAGTTCTTCACGTCGTACTGATCGACGGCGTTCAGGGCATTGTTGGCGCCATCGACGAATGTGGCCGCCGCAGCGAAGACCGCGCCAGCGGTACGAACTGCCGTCAACCGCAAGTTCAGCTGCAGATTCATCGTGTACGCGGTGTTCGCCCCCACGCGCGCGCCGATCGCGCCCGCCGTCACTTCGATCGCCACGCTGCCCACCCCCAGCACGCCCGAGGTGATGCCGAACCAGGCCTTGCGCGCCGCCTTGGCGTCCTTGATCGCCTCCGCCTTGCTCAGGTCCGATACCGAGGTGTACAACGCCACCAGCGTCAACACCCCCGTCGCCCCCGCGTTGGCACCGTCGCGCGACTTGGCCCACTTCACCAAACCCGCCAACGGCGACATCGTCGGCGCGGGCAAGGCCAGGACTGGCGCAGGCGCCGGTAGCGCCAATTGCGGCGAGCCCCCCGCGCCTGGCCGCGGGCGCGCATTGGCTGTCGCCGCGTTCAGTTGCGCATCGACTTCTTCGGGAATGATGTAGTTGGTCGTGATCGATGTCGAACGCTCGGCCTGCGTTCCCATCCAACCAGCCTGCATGTGCTTGTTGGCGTACAGCCCACCGCCGCCGCCCACCGTCACCGAGCTTAGATTGGGTTCCCAGATGATCTGGTGCATGTCCGAAATCATCCGGGGCAGCGTAGTCGTGTGCACGCGCACCGTCATCACGATGTTCATGCGTGCGGCCATCGTCAACGTGACCCGCGCGGCGACGCGCTCGGCGATGGGGTCGCCCGACAGGGTCAACCGCAGCAACTGGGTCGCCATGAATCGGCCGATGGCGGCGCCCGCCGCACGCATCGGCGGCAACTGACCCTTCGACGCGCGTTTCTTCAGCCAATCGTTGTAGGCTTTGACCAGTTTGCGGATACTCGAAACCTGTTTCGAGATGACCTTGCCTTTGCCCTCGCGGTTCAGGAAACCCAGCAGCTCGTCGTCGTTGGCCGCCAGTGAGCGCCAGATCGCCTCGTACGTGCCCGTCATGTCCTCGTCTTTCAGCGAGTCATCAATGGCCTTGTGCTCGGATTCCACCGCGCCTGCGCCGTCCACGCACAGGGCCATGTCTTCTTCCAGCCGCACGCCCGCGGCGGCGTCCTTGGACGAATACGCCTTGAGCGCCAGCCAGAACGTATCGCGCCCGTACCACCACGCCCAGTCCTTGCCCGCTCCCTCGATATGTTCGCGCATGCGGGCAATGGCCGCCTTATTGTCACTGAGCGTCTTGCTGACCTTGCCCGTGTCGACGCGCTCTCGCAGACGCTTGCGGTCATCGCCGGATGACTGCATCTGCTTTTCCAGACCTTCGATGATCTGCGCCACGCCCACTTCCCGCAGCCGCGTCGGGTCCAGATGATGGGCAGCCAGATCGCCCATCCACTTGTTTCGCCAGGTGGAAATGTCGGCGAGGATCCCCACCGGGTCCCGCAACGCCAGCACGATGCCGCCCTTGGGTGTCATCTGGCGCATCTTGGCCGCCAACGCCGCGGCCTGCCCGCCGAAGACGGTGACGCCCGGCGACAAGGTATTGCTGAACAGGGTCGCCGCCCCCGCGGCATCGCGGAATTCGATCGAGTGCTTCGCCAGATTGGCGCCGTCTTCCGCCACGCGGTAGCCGGTATCGGCCTTGGGGTAGCCGCCGGCCCACACCGCCCTGGCGTCCAGCTCCACCATGACCTTCTTGCGCCAGCCTTCATCGCGCGCCAGCTCGCGGCGGATATCACGCGTCCACCACACACGCGAGTACCCCACCCAGACGGTGCGCGACGCATTCGCGGGCGCCTCCACGTTGATCAGCGCGGATTCCAGGCCGTGCCCTTCACGCGTGCAGGTGAACGTCGGCTGCTGGGACGGCCGGTCGTCGTCATCCACCGGCACTTCCTTCATCTGGCCCGTCGCCGTCGCCGCAAACGCGCGCCAGCCGTAACTGCGGCGCGGATCCCAGATGTACACATAACCGGCCGTGATCGCGCGCAGCATGTATGCGCCCTGGCGCATGGTGTCGTAGTACAGCTCGGTATCCAGGTAGACGCCGTCCGGCAGGTCGTTCTTGCCGCCCGGCACGTAGGCAATCCGCATCGGCAGGATGGGCAGCCCGGGGCGGCCGCAGAACTTGCCCTTGCAGGGCAGCGCGTCGTAGTCAGTCATGCTTGCAAGTCCTCCCGCGTTTGCGCTTCCTGCGCAAAGCGCTCCCAATCTTCGTCATCCATGTCTTGGGCCGCGTTGCGCAACCGGCCGCCCTCTTCCTGCACCTCGCGCAGCAAGGCCGCAAACGACGGTGCGCGCTCCAGTGGCGCATCCAGACGTACCCGCCATGCCGCGAACAGCGCGACGTCTTCATCGTCATCGATGCCGCATGCCGCGCCGGCGTCCAGCGCCTGGCGCACCGCATCCAGCACCGACGGACCGACACGCAACCCGTCCGCATTCAGCCGTTGCAACACGGCGTTGATGCGGCCCAGACGCGCCAGGCGCGGCCAAGCCGGCGTGACCGTCTGCATCGGGCCGGGCGTATCCGGTAGCGTTTGCCATCGCGCGAATCCGTCCACGGTCATCCAGGTTGCGCCCGGTATCCACGAGGCCGGCGCCGTGCCGGCGTAGAGCTCGCTTTGATATTGCGTCGTGCGCGGATCCCAGAACCGCAGGATGCGCACGCGGCCTTGCGCATCGCGCAAGCGCGCACGCAGGACCAGGCGCTGCGCCACTTCCGCCAGGGGCAGGTCGGTGGCCAGCCACGCCGACATCGAACGCGCGCGCTTGCCCGCCGGCGCCGGGCGCATCGCTTCGTCCACGGCCAGCCTGATGCTGGCGTTGACCAGGCGCTCGTGCCGGATTTCGTTGGGCACCTCGGCCAGATACAAGGGCGGCGCGGTCGCGCCCTGTGAAATCAGATCGACCTCGCGCCGGGCCAGCCCCGCCGCGGCGATGTCGTCGGCCAGCGGGTCGGCCAGCGTCGAGTCGCACAACAGCAGCACGCGCCGGTCGCGGCGCTCGTCCAGCACCGCGCGCAAGCCTGCGATCGCCCGCTCGACGCAATCCTCGGTGCGAGCCGTCCAGGGCGGGGGGTTATGCCGCGTCACGTCCATCGTCACGCCGCCAACGCGCCGCTGCCGGCCGCGTCTTCAAGCGCCGCAGCGCAGCCTTCCATATCTCCCTGCGGCGGCTGGGCCGGCCCTGATCCGCTTTGCGGCCCCACCCAGTTATGCACACCCGCCTTCAGTTCAACCTTGCCCGGGGCATGCAGCTGGATGCCGCCGCCCTCGATGCGCATATAGGCGCCCGCCGCCGTGGCCAGCACTTTCTTCGACGCGTTCACGTCGACGGCGCCTTGCGCCGATACCAGGGTCACCGCCTTTTCCGCGGCCAGACGCATGCGCGCCTTCTGGCTCTGCAAGCGCAACTTGCCGCCGGCGGCATGCAGACGGATGCCTTGTTCCTCGACCGCGCGGCCACTGCCACCCAGTCCCTTGGTGAAGAGCACCACGCCCTGCGCCACGCAGATGGCCAGGTTCGCGCCCGCGGCCCAGTTCACGTCGGGCGCGACTTGGCACAAGGTGGTGCCGGCTACCGTGAAAGCGTTGTGCGGCGTGTACTGGCCGATGCCTTTGGGTGCACTCACCTGGATGTGCGGCTGCGTATAGGCAGGCACCGTGACGGATTCCTCCGCCTTGGTGCCCTCGATCACCTTGCGCACCGCGTCCAGCTCATTCAACGCGCGCGTCTTGTCGCTATCGCCCGACAGCGTGGCTTCCTGGCGGACGGCCGTGGCGGCTAGCTCGCCCGCCTGTTCGATGGCCTTTTCCATCTGCTTGATGGCCTCTTCGCTGTCCAGCAAACCGCCGGCAGCGCCCTCGCGCTTGTCCGCGCTGATCAGCAAGCCCTCGCCTGCCCGCAGCGCCAGGGCTTCGCTTGTGGCTAACTCGGCGCCGTGGCCAAGGTCAGACAGCCGTTCGTTATCGCGCTGCTGCTTCAAGTGCCCCAGGTTCAACCGCGCCTCGGCCTGCGTGGTGGACGCGGTCAGGCGCGATTGCCCCGGGGTGTCGTCCTGCACCAGCTGGTTGAACCCGCCCATGCCCCGCCCGCTTTCGGCCAGGGCCTGCGTCTTGAAGCCCGACATCACGACATTGTGCGCATGGCCCGCTTCACTACCCGCAAACCAGGCAGGCGCGTTGCCGGTGGCCTTGGCGGCCCCGCCCTGCACCTGGTTGTTCGCGGCGTTCTCGGTGCCCGCGCCGTTGTACAAGGCGCCCACCACCACCGGGCGGTCGATATCGCCATGCAGGAATTGCACCAGCACTTCCTGCCCCAG